>OLPP01000453.1_pt1 | contig 32686 bp, 24 predicted proteins | sample 1643151 | NCBI WGS metagenome assembly OLPP01 (sample SAMEA3136679, study PRJEB25190) | human gut metagenome | biome: human gut; feature: human-associated habitat; material: faeces | place: Austria | collected 2013 | reverse complement strand
AACCGCGGTGAATGAAGCAGGAAGCTCCGACCTCTTTAGGTGGGAGTAGTTCACAAGACATCAAAAATCGACATCAGGATATTAAAAAAGGTGATCTTGGTGGCTATGTTGAATCGGAAAGGAACCTTTCGCAATATGATAATTGTTGGATATACGATAATGCAATTGTCTTTGGAAATGCAAAAGTTATTCAGAGTGCAAATGTATGCGAATATGCTCAAATATCAGATAATGCGATCATCATAGGATATGCAACAATTATGGGGCATAGCAAAATCTGTGATCATGCAAAAATAGGAGGACGTGCTCTGATTGCTGAAAGAGCAGAAATCGATGAAAATGCTGAACTACTAGATTCCAATGACTATATAACATTAACTGGATTTGGATTAACACATAATACAATTACATTTTTCAGAGGAGAAGAAGAAATTTGTGTCAATTTTTGTGGATATCATGGAATCTCGGTGAAAGAATTCAGACACAAAATTGCTGCATCTCATAATCACGATATTGAACTTGAATATTGTGCAAAAGAATTTGAAATGCTATGCGATCTTGCAGAATATCATTTTCAAAAAGAAACTGTAAATCATTGACATGTAAACGTAAATCGAATATACTAACAAATGAGGGCTTAGTCCTTTAAATTCTATGCCACGATAAAGACAAACAACCCAAAAACTGTCTTAAATCATTTTAATATGTCGTGGTTGCCCTCACTACAAATTTTTTTTATATATTTGAAAAGATCGGATCATCCGGTCTTTTTTTGTGCAAAAATCCCATTTTTTATATGTGAAAAACTTTCGAACCTCTTTTCGTGCATATTTGTATTAGAAAAAAATACCCATTTTTCTTTCGAAATCTCTCATATTTGAGATATAGAGAAGAAAGGAGATTCATGATGAGTCAATTTGTACGAAAAGTAACTCCTCAAAAACCTGAGGAAAGCAGATTAACAAGTGAGATCATTCCGAGATATACAAATTTTTTATATAACCATGCAAATATGCGTGGCCAGTTTTTGTGTTTAAATTCAAAGAATGAGGAACTGTTCATCATGAATCGAAAAGAATGGACGCTGCTCACAAAAAATGGATATCAAAATCCTTATGTCTGGATCCGCAGGATCAAAAAGGCATTTTATGTAACAGCGAATCCAAGAGACAAGAAAACAGGAGAGCTGGCAGGATATGTGCAGATTGTTATCCCATGCTACGGAAAAGAGTTTCAAAGAGAATCATTGTTGGCTTTGATCAAAGAACATAAAGATATTCCAAATCCAACATATGTAATCGATAATGGATATGGGTTATTTGATCTTGTATATATGTTAAAAGAATCAGTCGCTCCTACCATGGAACAGGCAATCCGTGCTGTCTTATGGACGATCACAGAAAAGATCGTTGGATTAGAAAGAACTGTCAATTATCGCAATAATGATTACGTTGACTTTGAAGTCCTTGTAGAAAAACTGACTGTAAATCCAAAACTAAGATTACCGGGAAGTTACAATGAACGTAAAATGGTGCAGGTGTATTATCCAAAGAGAGCAAAACAATATACTTATCATGAATTGTTAAATTGCATGGGAATTCGTCCGCCTTACAAAGCCAGCTATCAGATCAAAAAAATGAAAAAATCTGTTCAAAAGACCAGAAAAGGGAAATGGCTCGATCAGTTTTATCTGGAACTGGATAAATCAGAAAAGAACCTGGACATCTTTATCCAAATGCGTAGGATTCATGTCTTAGAAGAGCTGATGATCAAAGGATACGACAGAATGACAAATCGGGAATTTGTAACAGAATATTGCCGATTACTTTGTCATGTCTACAGATACAAATGCTATAGAAGTATTACAGAACAGATGATCCCGATCACAGAACGTATGGTTCAAGTGATCACTTATCTGACAGATAACAGGGATGAGCAGATGAATTTAAAGGATATTGTCATGGAAGAAGTGGACCATAATTACGACTTCAATCATGATTCTTTTGTGGAGCTATTAAGAAATCCAAAAGTGCATCATCTTTTACATAAATACAGAACCATGATCTATGAAAAGATTACAAATAATGATCTGATTGACAGATATCATTTGAATCCTGATGGATCATGGAAAGGGAAAATATACCTTCATCCAACAAGAGATGTTAAGCTTCGAAATCCAAAAGTCTTTATCAAAGATAAGATCAAAAATCAGATGATCGCGATCGCAAGATTAACCTTACAAGGATTAAAGAATTCTGAGATCATGAAAAAATTAGAGATCAACAGAGACCGTTTCTTTGAAAGAAAAAGAAGGATCAAAAAAGAGGGCGGTATGGTTAAGATTGCGAAAGAAGAGTTTTGTTTTCAGAATCGTCCGGAACAATCTGATCTTAGAGAAATCTGCAGACATCCAAATTCCGAATATTACCAGGCTGCTGCCTGATACCACATAACTAAATATCGGTTGATCATGGCGTCAAAGTGATCAATAACAAAGCAGATGCAGGGAAAATGATACTTTCTGGGTCTTATTTTCGTATTTAAAAAAGAAGAAAACAGCTTTTATTTTAAAGAAAACGGGGCGTAATTTACAGAAATTTCAATTTCCAATCTCTGGGAATCATGAAAAAGTTGGCTTTTCCGATATAAGGGTTAATACAAGTATATGACTTTTGGCATATACTCCTTGGATCGTCCGGGCTGAAGTTTTTTTCGGGATGGAGAAACTGCAGAAAATGATGACTTACTCAGGAGATGTCCAAACTTTTTTTACTTGTAGAACCGTAAGAGATAACTTACTTCTTATGATGATTACTTTCGGTTCGTATTCCTTTTTATATAAACATCTCCCAAAGATGATACTTTGTGCATCTGATTGCTGAAGATGATAATCATGAAAGAAAAGATCCAAGATAAGGAAGTGACTTTGGAACGAAGTATGAGTGGAGAAGACATTTCCTATGTGCGGAAAAAGAATAAATAAACATGATAAATAATCATCTCTCCGCACATTATGTCATCCATGATGGCGAGACTCTCTCTTTCCCTTATATCTTATATGTGAATTTAAAAGCTTCCTCAATCTCTCATATTTGTGTTAGATATAAAAAACAAAGAAGGAGAATACCAAATGGAAAGAATATACTCAGCTCGAATCATCCGAAGAGAGGATCAGGTTGTCCAAGGAATCTATGTGAAAGAGTTCTTCATGTTTTGTGGAATATACGTATCTGAATTTATAGAAGAATATGACAAGATTTCAGATGATCAAGATTTTGTAGATTTCAATATCATTATGAATGAGAAAACATACGATTCAGATAAAAATTCAGATGAACTTACCGCTAAATACACGATTTATATGAATGAAAAAGATAAAACGGAACTAGATCTGTCAAGCAGAGATAAGAGAGTGACTTATGGCAAAAGCATAAGAAGTTATATTTTGCAAATTCCTGAGATCCTAAAATGGAACGAAGCATGGATGAAAGATTTTACTCGTTTATATGATACATTTGTCGATCTGGATTATGCATATAATGATTATTTAACACATGTATACGTAATGCAATTCAGTGAGGACATGAGATTGATGCAGCTTGAAATTTTAAATAATTGTTTGAACAGAATATATGATCCTGAGAAAGAAGTTAAAGGACTCGTTCATCGAAGGTTTGCTTATTTTAATTGTGCCAGAAAAATAAATGGGATTTCCGCATCAATGAACAGAAGAAGAATATTTGATGATGAAAAAATAATGAAAGTAGTACATGATATGTCAGTTACTGACGAAAAATTTACTATGGGAAATGTATTGGCAGGATTAATAGGATTAAGCAAAGAAGAATTGAATATTTCAGGTGAAATATATATGCAGAAGGCATTGGAAAAAGAAGGCAGTAATAAATATAGTGCATTTATATATTATGCATTAGCACATTATTATGAAGTGGATAAACATAATAATGTGAGAGCATGGAAACTATATCAAATCATGAAACAAATAGTTCCAAAAAGTTATCGAATGTTGTTTAAACATGCATCACAGAAATTTTATGAAAAAAATTATATAGATTCTTGGAAAGCGTTTTTTGAAATTTATAATATGATGGGGAAAAGAGTAAATAAACAATGGTTTCAACCTTTAGAACTAGAATATTATTATAAATGTGCAAGAATATTAAATAAGATTCCACAAGATGTATCAGTAATAATAGGAATTTCTCCAATTGAAGAAAAGGATTTAAAAAGAATAGAAAAAGAAGACTTCAAAAAAAGTAAATTTATGAAGAACTTTATCTTTAATGATAAGATTCAAGAATTGTATTTATGGTATTTTAGAAATAAAATGGAAAAACATACGATTGACATTATCATAGACGATGTATTATAAAATGGTTAAAAAACTCAAGAGCAGTCATACAAGTACTGCTCCATGCAAAACAAAAGATTTTGTTTTCAATCTAGGTTTATTATATCATATTTTTGAAAACTTGTCATGAATGCGAAAATTATACAGAACCTTCATCTTTCATATTTTGTATGACAAACGATATGACGATTGGAGGAACAGCTTATGAGAAAGAGATACAGGAAAAGAACAAAGAATGAAGTGAAATGCTTTCAGATATCATCGTTTTATGATCTATCCTTAGATTCCAGAAGGACTGCATTAAAAGAAACTGGAAAGTTTTGTAATGTCAGTGGAAATGATGCAGCGATGGATATGATCCGAAAGAATCGATATTTCTTTAAATTCTATCCGGATGGGACGATATATGACGGATATGTGGATGATACTCAGTTAGAAAGTTCTGTATATGTATTTTGATATTTTTTTCTGAAGCAGACAGTCAAAGAAGAGAAAGACTGTCTGTTTTTTAATATTTTATATATGAAAAACGATTTCGTGATTTTCTATCATATTTGTAGTAGATCGATTAAAAACAAAAACAAAAACGAAAGAGCTGTCGAGGAGAGCAGTTATGAAAAAGGAGGAAAACTATGAGCACGAAAATATATAATGCATACAAATTAAAAGGAGATTATAATCTCATTTCGTTAAATGAATTTTGTAATAATCTTCGAAAGGAAGTAACAAAGATTAGTGAGCAGACGGTTCTCGACTGGATTGTTAACAAAACCTTGTACTATTATAATTTCAAAAAGCTTCATGGCTCGCAGGCCGTGCAAAATATGATAATGCAAACGAAAAATTTCAAAGAAATGCATGAGATATGGAAATTGGTAGATGTAGATAGATGGGATAATTTGTATTGGAATATCTCCGATATGGCTTTGGAACGGAATCTTCAAAATCAGAGAAAAAGGGAGATCATTCAAATCTTTCCATTGCAGGATAAAATTCTTGTCATGTTTTTTGGAAGTAAGGATATTCAGAACTATTTGGAAAATACAGGACATTTCGATGACTATCATTACCAAAATCAATGTGAGAGACCAGATACGATTTCTGAGGAAGAATGGAATATACGATGTATGGATTGGAGAAAGGCAATCGGTCCAGATTATGTTCCATGTAAGCATGGATTTTGCGTGGAACTCTTTGATATAAACAATGGTTTTCCGAAATTTGTCATTTCTGATGAAACGATTCATATTAAAAATGAGGAAGACCAAACAAAAGAATTGATCAAAACATTAAGTATGTCGAATATAAAAGGGTATCCGACAAACGAAAGATCATTTGATGAATGGTTTCGGTTCAAAGAATCAGAAGAATACAAGGAATGGATCAAGGATGCAAAAAAGCTTATTCATTCGAAATGTGATTTCATAACAACAAAAGGGGAGTTCATTAATCTCATAAGAAGTAAATAAGAAATACTGTATGGAAAACAGGCTCATGTTGTATGGGCCTGTTTTCTTATATATGAAAAATATAAAATACTTTTTCTCTCATATTTGTAGTAGAAAAATGTTCGTTGGAGAGATAAGAAAGAGGAATATCATGAATTGCACGATATATGTAACAGAATTCAAAATTAATGCAAAATATTACATAACCAGACGTCGTGTATCCACACACCTAAAGGTATGTGGTTTTACGGCTGTAAATTATATAAAATGTGTAAAAAAATTATTTTTATCGAGAAATATCGAAAAAGGAAACAAAAGAAAAATAATATAAGATTTAGAATATGAGGATAAAAAAGGAAATTTTACGACTTCAGGAACGACAAAGAATGTTATTTCAATTGGTAGAGTGACAAAAAAATATAGAAGATCTTTGTGCAAGATGTCGAAAAAAATGAAAGTGATTGAAATGAATATATGATATTTGTATAATCAACTTATATAAAACTTAATCAACAGGGAGTTATCTATCTTTCAGAAGAATCGGAATCTGTCTTAGATGGAAATGATCAAAATAAGGGTGAGGAAACATAGAAAACAGCCAATGGAAAAGCGTAGGAGGATGTTTATGAAAAGATATGCAAAGATCTTTGTCAGTTGTCTGTTGACCTTTACGATGGTTTTTACATCCGTGCAATGGTCTGCGATCGTGAATGAAACGACTGTGGTAGGAGCAGCAGAAACGGCACCGAAAGAGAAGAAAGAAGTCGTTGAAGAAGAGAACACGAAAGATTCGACTACTTTCCAGATGAAAGATGGAAAGAAACAGACGATCTTTTACGGACAGGATGTCCGGTTTGAAGATAAGAATGGAGATCTTCAGGAGTACGATCCAAGTCTTGTCAGGGTAACGGAATCAAAGAGTGAGCGGGGTGAGGATCTAAAGGATTATCAGTATGAAAATAAAGAAGGAGATAAAAAACATTATCTTCCCAAAGATCTGTCCGAAAAGACACCGGTCTTAATGGAAAATGGGAAATATCAGATCTCTTTTGCACCGATCTATGGACAGGAAACAAAGAATGAGGAAGAGAAGAAAACGGAGGATCCTGGAACAGACTCTGTGGAAGATGCTGTCTCACAGGCAGAGGAAGCAGTAAGAAGCATTTCAGCGGATGGATCTTCCGAAAAAGAAACCGCAGAAGATACGGAAGACGCCCTGACATCGGTCAAAGAGCTGGACCGACAGGCGATCGAAGATCTTCCTGTGGAAGATGCACAGGGAGAGAAGGAAGAAAAGCCAGTGAAAGTCTCCTATGAATCCCAGAAGAAAGAATGTACATTTTCTTACCAATCGTTAAACATGGGAATCAAGGAAAGTATCGTACTGACCAAAGCTCCAGAAGGAAATGTTTTAAAATTCCGCTTTCAGGCAAAAGGACTGGTCCCAAAGAAAAATATACTGGATGGTGGGATCAGCTTCCTAGATGAAAAAACAGAGAATCTGGTCGCAACACTGGAAGCTCCAAACATGAACGATCATACAGGAAAGGCATACAGTGAGAATCTTTCCTATGATATTGAGTCAGATGGAGAAGAAGGTTCATATCTGTTAACCCTGCATCTGGATGAAGATTACTTTCAGGATAAAGATAGACAGTATCCAGTCACAATCGATCCGACGGTCACATGGACCGGATCCACGGATTTCTGGGATGTCTATGTAATTAATGGATCTTATAAAAATACGAACTTTTATGACAATGGAGTTACAGCCATGATGGCTGGAAAATCAAAACAGGGTGTCTACCGGACATATCTGCGTTTTAAAGATTTTACAGCAAAGATCAAAGGAAAATATATAGACAGTGCAACGCTTACGATGTATGAAACTGGAAGCAGCCAAAGTGGACAGACAATCGAGGCAAGAAGAGTTACAGAAAACTGGACCAGATCTGGATTGAAATGGAGTAACCGCCCGGGATATAGTACGAATTATGGAAATGTAAAAACAACAGGGACTGCAAAGAAAGCAAGAAGCATTAATCTGACGGAATATGCGAGACAGTGTGCATCCGGTAAGATCACATCGTATGGTGTGATGTTAAAAAATGCGGACGAGACAAAGAGTTATGGACAGTTTTACAGTTCCAGAGCATCATCAAACCGTCCAAAGATGTCAGTGACTTATTATGATGGACCGACAACGGCATCATCTGTCAGTGTTACACCGCAGTATGCAAACAACAATCATCAGAAGACATTACATGTAAACTGGGCAGGCATCTCATCCCATTCATTAAACCGCGTGGAATACAGGATTGCAAACTGGGGAAATGGAGAAGAAACAGGTGATTATGTTTCATATTCTTCATCTACAAAGATTGGAACGAGTGGAAACGGAAGTGCGGATATTGACTGCAGTACGATGCCGGAAGGCCATTATAAACTTGTTGTAAGAGGAGTAGACAACGGTTATATTGCAGGTTGGGGAGCAGCGGCATGGTTTACGATAGACCGCACGGCTCCGAAAGCAGGGGATATATCCTTTGAAGAAGGAAATGATGAGAGCGAGCCATCCGGTTCTCTGAATCCGAGACTGGAGGTCGAGATCATAGATGAGAATGCATCCTATTTTAAATACCGTCTGGAAGGAACCTCAACTTACCATGAAAGTGCAAGGGCGGATGAAGATGGATACGCCTATGCAAATGTTTCGATTCCAGCAGACAGCATGACAGGAAGAACAGAGTATCAAGTTTATGTGATCGTTGTTGATAAAGCAGGGAATGAAAGCGGGGAAACAAAAGTATCCTATTATTATACGGATGCCTCAAAAGCACAGGATTATGCACCAACCAATGTAAAGGTCAGAAAATCGTATGGAAAGAATGTCATCTACTGGGATAAGAGAGAACTGACAGACAGTATCTATTATGCAGTTTACAGGGGGGAATCCGCGGATTTCACACCGGATGATTCGACACTGGTACGTGGTGCGATCAAAGATTCCTACTGCATGGATACCAGAGTGGGAGATGGCAAGAGTTACTATTATAAAGTACAAGCACAGAAACTGGCAATGGATGGAACGATCAATGGAAAAAGTACGGATGCATTATCAGAAAAAGTGGCACAGGATACACAGGAAGAATATGAAAAAAGACTAGGAAGTAAAGATTACAGAGACAGCATGGAGATCAGCACGCCCAATGGGACAGGATCCGTTGAAAAATCCCAGGGGAATCTGATGTATGAAAGTACAGATTTTTCAATTCCATCACTGCTTTTGAATCTTGAACTCACAAGAACCTATAACAGCCAGTCAGATAAAGAAGGAATGCTTGGAAAAGGATGGTATGACAGTTTTCATAAGGAATTATACCAGTTGGGAGATGATCTTGTATTTCAGGACAGTGACGGAACCTATCTGACATACAGTCCACAAAAAAGCAGAAGTGTTGATGTTTCTTATCAGAATAAGGAGACAAAGGACTATGCACTTTCATTTAATACAGAAGATGATGTAAAAAGATCATCAAATGGGGATCAGAGAGCAGCGGCATATGCAAGACTTCAGAATGCTGCTTCTGAAAATATCTTTGGAAGTGCCATTTCCAATAAAGGAAATTATCGTCCGGGGAAAAAAGACGATGATAGTGAAGACAGTGGAGCATCCGAAGGAGAAAAGGAAGTGATCACGGTGTCCAATGTCGGAAATATCCATATGAAGGATGGTATGACATATGCATTTGATGGGAATGGTGAGATCACAAAAGCAGAGGACAGTAATGGCAACTATCTGATCTATCAGTACGATGAAAAAGGAAGATTATATAAGGTTGTTTCCAATCTGAACAAAGAACTGGTTTTTACATATTATGAAAACGGAGAACAGGAAGATCTGTTAAAGAAGATCGATCTTGCAGATGGAACAAAGGTTGTTTATTCATATGCTGAAGGGAAACTTACGAATGTTTCTCACAAAAACAGCGGAGAAACAGCTTCTGTGGATCAGACATATGCTTATGGAAGTAATGGGAAGATGAGCAAGATCATCGATGCAAAGAAGAACGGGTACCAGATTGCTTATACAGGAGAAAAAGCAGAAAGATTTATCCGTCCGAATGGAGAATACCAGCAGCTTTCTTATGGAGATGGAACAACGACGGTATCTTCTCACAAGGCAGACGGAACCAAAACAGCACAGGATACCATGAGTTTTGACAAGAATACAGGAAAGATCCTGAAAAAGACGGATGCCAATGGAATTGAAAGCAGTTACAGTTATGATGATGGAGGAAAAGACGGAGAACAAAATGGCTGGGTAAATGAATATCTTGTAAGAAAGATCAAAACGGAAGTGGATTATCAGGAGCTGGATGCTGCCGGACTGGTGAAATTTTTGAAAACAAACAAGGAAAAAGAAGAAACATTTACGATCGCCAGTATCGAGTACAATGAAAACGATGATGTCATCTCTGAGACCGAAGAAAACGGAGATATAACAAGCAGTGAGTATGAGGATGAGAAAAATCCATATCTTCCAACAAGCGAAACTACAACGAATGGAAATGACTTTATTTCACAGACTGTTTATGAATATGATCCCAAAGGGAATGTAATATCAGAAACAGATAAAGGCGAAAATAAAAAAGAAGAAACCAAAACAGTTACATCCTATGATGATCACGGACAGCCAACAACAGTCACGACAACAAAGGAAGGAGCTCCTGATTCTGTAGAACAAACGACATATCAGGATACTGTACAGGGAACGACACAGACAATAACAACGACACAGGGAGAAGAGAAAGAGACATCTGTGATAAAAACAGATGCCATGGGACGTGAAACAGAAAATACCAGTAAAGACAGGAAAGGAAATATCTTAAGCAGTACGGAAACATCGTATGATTTCATGGGAAGAGCGATACAGACGAAAGTAACATCCGATGGAGTGACACAGACAGAATCTAAAACATACGATGATAACGGAACCGTAGCAACAGAAACCAGTGCATCCGGAGTAAAGACAGCTTATCAATATGATTCTGTCAATCGTGTAGTCAAAGCAACAGAATCAGCAGACGGAACAGATACTGTCACGGAAACTTCCTATGGATATGAAGATGCACAGATTCATACGTTGAATGGAACGAAAGACTATCAGGATCTGAGCGTTCAGACAACAAAGACCAATGGACGTGTCAGTGAAAAGTCATGGACAGATGCAGCGGGGCAGACCGTCAGAAGTTTCAGCCATGGATTATATACGGATCATGTGTTCACCAGTGACGGAAAAGAGATCGCAACGATCAGTCTTGGAACAAAGACTTCCGGAGATGAAAAGATTGCCTTGCAGTTATATGACAAAGAAGGAAAACAGACAGCTGCGATCCAGAATCCAGAGATTACAAAAGGGACTTCTGATGCCACAGTAAAGGTTGGAAACAGTTCCATCTTACAGAAAACAGAGTATGACACAAAGGGAAATGAGACAACAAAAACCGATGGCAATGGAGATCAGATATCTTATGCTTATGATGACCAGAATCGTGTAACCGAGATCACACAGGGAGGGCAGAAGACAAAAGTTTCCTATCAGGTGAATTCAGACGGATCAACGACAACAAGCGTTACAGATGCGAATGGACATGTCAAGCAGGAAACAGCCAGTGCATCCGGATCAGTGACAACAACATCGGATCTTGGAGACGGCAGTGAATCCATTACAACAAAGTATACCTATGATGACCGTGGAAATAAGATTTCAGAAGTCCATGCCAACGGGGCGAAAAAGACCTATGAATATAACAGCCGGAATCTTGTTGTAAAAACACAATCTTATGACAAAGAAGGAACAAAAACACTGATCAGTCGGTATCGTTATGATGATTATGGGCAGTTGCTGGAGATGACAGATTACAGGGTATCATCTGAAACAGAGACTGCGTATCGTCATACAGAATATACTTATGATCAAAGAGGAAGGATCGCAGCATTTGCAGAGATCAGTCAGAATGCTCAGCCAACGGCAGATGATATCAAAGCACATCAGATCCGGTATACTTATAATGAGGATGGAAATCTCAGTAAGGTATCCTATCCGACAACCAAAGACGGAATCCAGTCATTATCTTATATTTATGATGAAAACGGATGGTTGCAGGAGATCAAAGGAGAACTGCATTCCAAGGGGCAGACAACAGAGAAAGTCCTCAGAAGATATACCTATGATGCCTATGGAAAAGTCAAAGAGATTAAAGACCACAGAAATCTGTTAAATAACAGTGATCAGGCAGTTCAAAAAGTCTATACCTATGATAGTTTTGACCGTGTAAAAGAGATGACTTACACAGATCTTGAAACAGGAAAAGTGATGGAATCTTATCAGTACAGCTATGATAAGAATTCTAATATCATAGAGAAAATAGCGGTTAATAACTATCCGAAGGAAGATTCGGACAAAGTTAATGAGACAAAATCTTATACTTATGATACACTTGGACGACTGACAAAGACTGTAACAACAGATCATAGCAAGGATGATAAGACAAAGACGGTCACATATACCTATGATAATGTTGGAAACAGGCTCAAAGAAGATGACGGAACAACGACAACATCGTATACTTATAACGGATTGGATCAGTTAAAGACATCCACGAAAGAAAAAGGAACTGCGGTAGAAGAAGTTCGTCAGTATGATTACGATATGAATGGAAACCAGACAGATGTAAAGAACACAAAGACTGGTGAGAATCAGACTTATGTATATGATGCAGAAAACAGATTAAGTCAGGTGTCCGTGACAAAAGACGGAAAGACAGCAGTGATCCAGCAGAACATCTATAATGGAGAAGGACAGCGAATCCAGAAGGTCGATGGAGATGAGATGACCAACTATTATTATCAGGATGGTGTTGCAGCTTATACGACAGATGCTTATGGAAATCAAAACTCACAGAACTTGATTGGAACAGAAGGAAATGTCCTTGCAACTGAGAGATTCAAAGGAGATGATACGCAATATTATCTGTATAATAAAGATATTCAGGGAAGTACAACTAGCCTAGTGAAAGAAGATGGAAGTGTAGATGCAACCTATCAGTATACGGATTTTGGAGAGACAACGATCCATGGAGATGATCAGGCGAAAAATGAAGTGTGCTATACTGGCGGAATCTATGATCAGAGTACGGGATTGTATTATCTGAATGCACGGTATTATGATCCAGAAGATGGAAGATTTATGACGGAGGATAGTTATCGTGGAGAGATAATGAACCCTGAGACTGGACATTTGTATGTGTATTGTGCGAATAATCCGGTGAATTATGTGGATCCTAGTGGACATTTATTTGGAAATTGGGACATGTTTGGAAGATACTGGTTTGATAAAACTGTTTTTATAAGATATGGAAAGGGTACGACAGAACATATTGCTAAAAGTAAAAAAGATTTAAATTTAATTAAATTTAGAAATTATATAAAAAAAGAAGATCAGTATATGAATAAAGTAGCAGTAAACTTGACTTTTGCAGCTATAAAAATGATTATTAAGGCCAATACAATAGGAAAAGTATCGAAATCGATTGTTAAGGCTGTAACAATTGGTACAAGAAAGTATAGTATGAGCTGGATAAAGAAACGTATGCTAAAAACAATAATTGAACTTCCAGGAAATAAATTATTTAGGTTGGGAACTGCTAACAATGGTATAAATGCACTTAAATATACATATAAAGCATATTTATTATCAAAAAAGGTTGGGAAATATTACAAAAAAATTAAAAAGAAAAAATAGCAAACTGCATTAGATAATTTATTGTTTATCTGAAATATAGGAGGTGTAATGTATGGGAGGAATTGTAGTGGCAATTTTAGCTTTTTTTGTTATTTTGTATTATTGGAGTAGTAAAAACGATGATATATGGGAAGACGAAACTTTTAAAAGACTTTTTCCTAAAAGTGAAAAAATAAATATGCAGATTATTTATATAATGGCATTAATTATGTTTGGATGTGCAATGATACTAGAGGTTAAATATAATGGAAAAATTCCAACGGTATTTATAGCAATGGTTTTGGAGGATTGGATTCTTGTATTAATTTTGATTTGGAATCATCGAGATAATAAGCAAAATATTAAATATGCGTTAATATATGGAATCATATCAACGATAATTTTAATTATACTATATAAGTTAGGAAAATTTGATTTTGAAGATGTTTTGAAAGATTAGAGAAAGTAACAATCCAGAATCTTACAGATTTAATTATGAAACCTTGTAATCTGGTACGCTTAAGTATTTGGAAATTTTTATCTTCTTAAGCGTACCAGGTACCAATGTGGTCACCGATCCACGGTTGCTGGAACAGACATTAAAACTTATAGGAGCATTCTCATTTTGTGGAAAGAGTAAGAAGGGTCGTATATTTTCACTATATACATCTAATAAAAAGTGGTTCATTCATAAAGGAAAATTCTAGAAACAGAAAAGATAAGACAGGTACTTCGGTATCTGTCTTTTTTATATGTGATTTTTCTTTTTTGGAAATTCTCTCATATTTGTAGTAGAGAAGAAAAGAACAGGAAGGAGTCATATCATGAAAATTGGAATTACAGAACGAGGAGATGCAAGTATCGATTATCAGTGGAAAGGTAAGTTGCCATCCGTGGATGGCGCAATCCTGATCACAAAAAATCTGACAGATCAATTCATTGATACTGTTATAAAATGTTATGAGAATGGGGACAAGCTGATCGTCCATGCAACCTGTACAGGATGGGGTGGAACAGATTTTGAACCAAATGTTCCTGATTATAAAACACAGCTGCATCAATTAAAGAAGCTGATCAATAAAGGCTTTCCAGCAGATTATTGCGTCCTTCGTATTGATCCAATCTTCCCAACTCTTTTTGGATTAAAACGAGTCATGGAAGTGCTCCATGAGTTCGAAAAACAACAGACAGAAATTCAACGAATCAGAATCAGCATATATGACGAATATAATCATGTAAAAGAGCGATTAAAGGCAGCAGGATACAATCCTTGTTATGGAAAAAATTTTTATGCATCTCAAAAACAAATGGAAAACGTAGCAAATGCATTAAGATCGTTTTCTTATCAGTTTGAAACCTGTGCAGAAGATCTGTTAGCAAAAAAATATCCGAATTCTTTTAAACAGGTAGGTTGCGTCAGCAACAAAGACATTGAACTCATGGGATTGGAACCTGTATTAAACAAAGAAGAGAATGGGCAGCAGAGGACGGGATGTCATTGCTTAACTTGCAAGACAGAGCTTTTGACCAATAAATATCGCTGCCCAAACCAGTGTATTTACTGCTATTGGCGAGAAAAAAATAGGAGAACGATCATGAACAAAAGACAAGCGAAAAAAGAATATTATTATGGAGAGTATTTGGGAATCAGAAGATATAATCAGGCGCTTGGCGTATCCAGATATCAGTATTTAAAAGAATGCACAAGAGACCTCACAGAACAGTATGGAATCGAAAGACATATGGAAGGATGTTATAAACTGAGGATTCATACGTTGGATCGATTACAGAATAAAGGCAGGAAAATGATCAGGTAGCAAAAGAAAGAGGAATATCATGAATTGCACGATATATGTAACAGAATTCAAAATTAATGCAAAATATTACTAATTAGTAAAAATCAATATATAAAGGTAAAATGACAAACGAAAGGATTTTATATATGAATATTCAAACTATCTCAAAAGAAAAAAAGGAAGTCATGGTTGAATTAACCGCAGACGATTTAGGAATTATTTGCAATGCTTTGTACGCTCAATTAGGCGAGAAAAAACATAATGATACTTTCATGCAGTTTTATAGTGACATGATGATGGCAAAAGACTTATGCCGATATGGTCACGTAGATGATTTTTGTCTTCACAACATTGTAAAATGTCGTAGTGGATTAAGAGGTGTTTTATCAAAAGAGGATATTAAAACATTCAACGAATATCTGGAAGATAATGATCTGCCAACAGCTTTTGGAAATTCCGATTTTGTACAAATCTATAAGCGAATTGTTGGAGACTCGCAAGACAGTGATACGCTTAAAAGCTGGATGGAACAAAGTTAAGTGAATTAGTTAGCGCGTTAATGAGCAGAAACAAGATGTTAGCGATCTTCTTTAGGGAATGGACACTCTGGGATTCTCTAGTCCCAGACCCTATCAAGCTGACACCAAGTTTAAGAAGACGAAAATCTTGTCATGTACAGGCTTATCACCGAAGCGGGGATCCCGTTGATCCCTGAGAGACTACATGACACAAAAAAAAGAAAGGAGGCATCGAGGATGTCTGAATATATTTTTATAGATGATAGAAGAAGGATTATCGTTGTTTAACAAAATTCCGGAGAATTTCCCTGCCTCTGTAGGCAGTGGGATGAATCCGGTTTTTTATATGTGAAAAGTTTTTTCTCCGAAATCTCTCATATTTAAAGTAGAAAAATGTTCAGTGGCGAGATAAGAAAGAGGAATATCATGAATTGCACGATATATGTAACAGAATTCAAAATTAATGCAAAATATTACAATACAATAATAAATGATCTCAGTTGGGAATTTTATGATCCATGGTCCGAAAATTATCGAAAAGTATCAAAGGAATGGAAAACGAATCATGTGAAACCATTCTTGCAATCTTATAATTTCCATTTTGAGCCATGGGAAGAGATGATCGTTAATTTTGATCCTGAAAGCTATGCTGATTGGGAATCATTCCGAAAAGCTGCTCATGATCAGCATCACTTGTTTTGGAATATTGAAAACGCTGAATTTTGGAACGAAGAGAAGTATGACTGGATGCCTGAATCAGTTATGAAAACAATGATGACATATTATATTGTATACAAAATAGTGGATGAGAATGGTCATCTGGTGAATACAAAACCTTATCTAAAAAAATATCTAGATACCTATCATCAAAAGAAAGAAGCTCGTTATAAAAGAAGATATGACCATTCAAATAACATATATATGCAGCGATTTTTACATACAACAAATGAGAGAAGACAATTGCCATCAAAAAAAGAATTGCGTGAGTGGAAAGAAGCGGGCTATCATATTAAAATTCGTGGAGGAAGAAAAAATCTTTTAAATGAAGATCCATGGGGAGGCCATTTTAAGGATGTTAAGATTCCAAGATCATGGAAAGACCGGACAAAACAAAAGAGGCAGTATCATTCTTATCAGAAACAGAAAGAGAAGAAATATGTAAAACTTCATATTTTTTGATAAATATTCGGATTCATTTTCTGCTTTTTGTGGGATGTGAATCCGTTTTTTTTATATGTGAAAAACAAGGATAAAGTTTTCTCTCATATTTGTAGTAGAAGTACAAAATTTAAAGAAGAAATAAAGGAGAAATATAATGGCTTACGGTATTTTAGTAGATGTGCATGGCCCAGAAGATTGGTTTCTAAGTACAGAGCAAATAATAGGAAATGTAGGAGAATATTATATCAGTGATGATGATCAATTACATTTTAAGGGGGAAAGGTCTGTAAGATTTGTGGGTGATATTTCATATTATAACAATGATGGTTATATACAAATTGTTCACTGTTATAACAGAATTGAATTAGTAAGGCTTACAAGAGCAGAATATGACAAACTATGGGATATACAATGGTCTAAATCAGTTCCAAATTTGCCATCATGGGCAGATTACTATAAAAAGCATAAAAGTTATTCTGAACGACTAAACGAAAAAGCAAAATGGAAAATGGGAGATCGAGTAGAAATTTCCTTTGTTGACCCAAGAGCAGAAAAACATCTTTTTGGAAAAGATCATAAGCCATTGCATTTTGTAGAAGGATATAAAGGGACTGTCATAAAACATGCAGAAGGTTATCTTGGCAGATTGGAATACTTAATTGAATTCGATGATCATATTGGAAGTAAAACATCAGAATGTGGAAAAGATGGACACTGTTTCTGGATGGATGAATCAAGAGATAATGACAAATTGGAAGTAAGATTACCTATGTGGGATCATCCTTTGCTTTTGGAATGTGAGAGTGTCAAAGCAGATCAGTAGAAGAAGATATGCACAGAAAGGACATAATTATGGAAAACTTAACAAAGTGCCCGTATTGTGGAAGTGCTGATGGATTATATAATGATTTTAATGTGTCTGGAAGAAGCTTTTACAAATTTAATGGAAAAGAAGATGGAGAAGACATTACGAGTCTTTATCGCCATAATAAGTATATGGTTTGTGTCAATTGTAGAAAACGCATTATGACTTATGAAGAATTTTCACAGAATTATATAGGAGAATAGATGACTATGAAAACCAAAAGAGAAATTATGAGAGAGATCGTTGAGACCACTTTGATCAAAACAGCTACAACAGATCTGGAAGGTCGCTACCATAATGGTAAAGGGAAAAATGCAATCGAAATGATTATTGTGCAGGGACATATTCTTGTTTATAAAGGAAAAAAGAAAACAGAATTTAATCCTTGGGAAATTGAGGAAGCGTTGGATTGCTTTTTTGAAGAGAAGAGGCAAACAGAAGATAAATCGATGAGCAAGAATACTAAATTTGAATTAAAAGAGCTTTTGAGTGTACTCCAATGTATGAATAAAGAAAGTCAAAAAGTTTATCCATATCTTAAACTTAACAAAAGAGCTCAAGAGAGATTAGATATCTATTACGAAGCAGTGCAAATGATTGTGGATACATTAAATTATATGATTGCAAATCCTCCAAGTGAAAAAGAAAATAATGATGATTTTAAAACAAAACAGGAGATTATGCAATTAAGAGCTGCATCAATGATCAATCTGTTTATAACAGAAAGAGGAGTTTGTATTGGCTCATTAGATAATCGTAGAAGTGTCAGCGTAGGAGAAGCATATCGCGATTTTTATTGTGAGAAAAATAGTGTGAAAGACACAGATTGTTTTGTAACAAAAAATATTTATGAGGCTGTAAAATGGCTGCATAGAATCGATGAAGATAAGATTAGAGTGAAAGATCAATGTATGGATAATGAATAATTTGAATTTAAGGAGTGTGCTATGGCTTACGGAATTATTGTGGATGGTACCAAAAAAGGATGCATAGGAGATATTGGAATATATCATTATTGCGATGAAGGAGTTGAATATGAGGGACAACGATTTGAATTTTATAGATGTGGAATTTCATATGATGATAATGATGGATATTTAAAAATCATTACTCCTGATACTACTCCCGATATGGATTCATTATACAACAAAATGAAACTTGAATGTCACATGTCTGTGGATGAAGGCTGCCCATCCTATAAAATCGAAATCGTAAGATTAACAAAAGAAGAATACGACAAAATACGTTATGACAGATCCACACGATCTAAACATTCATGGGCAGATTATTATTACAAGCACAAAAAATATTCAAAAAGACTGAATGAAAAAGCGAAATGGAAAATAGGTGACAGAGTTGAAATCTCTTTTGTCGATCCAAGAGCAAAAAGTCATCTTGTTGGAGATGATTACGAACCACTATCTTTTACAAAAGGATGCAAGGGAACAGTAATAAGGCATTCTGATGGTCATCATGATGGAATAGATTACTTAATTGAATTTGATGAACGTATTGGAAATTTGTCCTTAGAATATGGAAAAAATGATCATTGTTTTTGGATGAATAAATCAAAAGAAAATGGCAGATTAGAAAAAAGATTGTTTATGTGGGATAAACCAGTACTTTTGGAATGTAAAAGCATAAAAACAGATCAGATTCAAATGAAAAATACACAGATATTTGATGAAAATGTAGAAGCTTTATATAAAATGAAATCGCAAGAAATGGCTATTTCAAATCTTTTAGAGACGATTGAGATACTGTAAAAATTAAGGAAAGTAGATAAAAATACTCACAAAAATTGCAATTTTTCTATGGAATTACGATATTTCGATGAAGAATCAAATGTAATGCGAGCGTTTTCTTTAAAAGGAAACTATCAGATTTTTGGAAAATAAAGAGATCAAAGAGAATGAAGCAATCATAGATTGATCAGAAAAAGAAGTTGTGATATATCTTGGAAACTGTTAAAAATTCAAAGAGATAGAGAAAGGGGAAAGGAAAAAATGAGAACTTTTCAAATTTTGTTTTGTATAAATTTCGGACTGCTTGCGATTTTAAAAGCAAATGATCATTTTGAATTCTTTTGCAATATAAAAAAATCTTGTGGAATTGCAGAATTTGGTTTTGCAATGAACACGATTTACCTAATCATTCTAAATATAGTAACTTTTATAAAGCCACCTGATACTTCTATGGATTCTGTCATATATATACTCGTAAATTTACTCGAAGGAACAACATATCTTTGTATATTGTGTGTAGCAAGCTTTGTTATCCTATTTTTTTTGAGATGGGTAAAAGAAATAAAGTAACTGTGACTATGACGTTTATCGACATATACTTCAGATACATCCTTTTGTACAATTAAATCAGAAAATGAAAACAAAGAAAGAAGGAAGTGGAAAACAATGCAGCAGTATTACACATTCGATCAACTAGTTGAACAACTACCTGAAATTTGCAAAGAACAAAGACGATTTTTGCAACTGACTCAGGCAGATGTAGTTGAAAGACTGGAAAAAGAAACAGGAGTCAGAAAAGATCAATCAAAGATCAGTATGTTTGAATCAGGAAAGATCGCAATTCCAGATTTCTTATCTGATTACTGTTCCATACTTGATATTCGTTTTCCAGCTCCTTCCTATCGAAAGGAGTATTTGATGGAAAAGAAAGATGTTACAAAGAAATTAGATGCAAAGGAAATGAGCGCAGAAAAAATCACTTTTATCAAGAAAGTGGTAAAGAAAACTATGCGTGATATGGGGTATGAATATGAATTAGATGATAATAAAGATATTCAGATTCATCATATTGATGAATATTATTGTGCAAAAACTTCAATTCCAATGATATGTAGAGATGCCACTGTTTATCTAACAGACAATTTAATTTTCGCTTTTAAAGTTGAGGACGATATGCCTAAATTATGTGGGAGAGTAGAAATTTACGCTATTTTGCCAGTTGCATATATGACGGAATCTATAGATAGTGAGATTATGCTGTATTTCGATAAACAATCAGATGATCTAAGAAATTTGGCACAACAACTCCAGATCATGATAAAAGAGCTTATGTTCGACTACAGAAAACAAAAATTAGAAAAGCAAAATAATAATTTTGAATCAATTTCATTGGAATTATTTAATGCTTTATGGAAGCATAGAGCTTTCTTAATGAAAGATATCTATGTGTACAAATCTGATCAAAAAAAAGGGTGCTTTTCGGCTATAATGAAATATGTAGACCGATGGTTGGGATTTGGAGATAATACGATTTGGATATGCAATCCAGCTCCAATTTATTTAGAAGGAAATGACGGACAATATAAAAAGCTTGTTTTTGAAGATCCTGATAACAAAACATTCATCATGGAAAATCTAGAAAATATAAAAATTTTAATTATAAACAATTTTGTCACCCATCTTAACAGAATCCTTCAAATGAAGTGTACTCAAAGCCACAAAGGCAAACTTTAATAAAAATAAGACAGGTATTTCGGTATCTGTCTTTTTTTTGTATGTAATAAGAGTCCAAAAATATTGAATTAATATTAGACAGATGATATAATGTGTCTAAAAATAAAAGGTAGTTTTTAGACACGTAAGATATGAAGAAAGGAGATAATTATGAGCGATACTAATGAAAATAAATTCGAAGTAATAAATGGTGGAAAAAGCAATTCTAATGACACAGAAAAACAAGTATTAAAAGTATTTCATTCAGAGCTAAAAACTGTAGAATTTTCGAATGTTGATGAGCTGTTCTGTGGCTTTGATACGATCAAAGCGATCACTTTTTCATATGATATCCGTTTTATAAACCATTTGATGCAATATTTCCAGTATGGCGAAATTATTCTTGGCGCTGATTTTATGGTACAAAAAGATGGAAAATTAAATGATCTGTTAGAAGTTGCTGCAAATAATTATGATGCAACGCAAGCGGTTAAAAATCAAAAACGATTGGTCGATATGTTGTCAAATGGTGATTTGAATTTAAGAGCAGCAAACTATATATTAGATCATAGAAAGATTTATCTCTTGAAAGCCGATGATGGAAGAACCAGAGTTATTAAAGCATCTGCAAATATGTCAGGACGTGCCTGGAATGGTGATCAGATGGAATATTATGAATATGATGACTCTCTATTTTGCTATGAAGAGTTTGAAAATGACTTTGAGGTTGCTTGGATAAATTCTAGTGAAATTCCGTATACAATGGTAACTGGAAAGAAAAATGATGAATACATCAATGAGAATCCAGTTATTAAAAAAGCGAAAGAAACAAACAAAGTAACTGTTGTACAAACCACCCCAAATCCTGTGAATATTGAGGTTACAAAATTTATGATTGACCATAAAAAAGTAAAAGAAGATTATAAAGAAATATTTAATGGTAGTGGCGCAAAAAATAGAAACGGAATTGTTGAGTTAAAACCACGTGTCTTAGAAAAAATTAATGTCGGATTAAAGAAGTTTAATGCAAAACGAAAAGTAAATATTTCTATCACAGAACGTAATTATCCAAGCTTAACCTTTGACTGGAATGAAAAGAAAGCTTATATGAACAAAAAGGAATTGAATTTACATCCAACAGCGGAAGATATTTGCAAAGATATTGATGAGGTTATGAAAGTATTCAAGAATTTTGAAATGTTCGTAGATGAAACGAATACTTTGCAGTCAATTCATTTTAAATTTATGAATTTTATTTTTCAGTCTCCGTTTCATTCAAAGCTTCATTGCGAGTTAACAGCGCGTGGAATTAGTGCAATGAGTGCACCAATGTTTGCATTAGAAACATCAGACACAGCAAATTCTGGAAAAACCTTTATGACGAATTTCGTCTTAAAAATGATGACAGGAGAAAAAAATCTTGCTGGAAATAATGAAAATGCAAAATTGGATTTTCTTAGAACTATTATAAATGGCGGGGTACAGGGAATTCCGTATTTTGTGGACGAAATTAATGGATCATCATTTACGCAAATTACAAAACTAATCAAAGATGAATTTATTTGCGAACGTTATAATCAAGATTCAATGCCAATCATTATTATGGCAGGGAATGATTTAAAAGAACCTGATGAAAAAACAAGAAAAAGAATGGTCTTTTTCAAAATTAATGGATCTCTCCCTAGTACAGTGGACCAAAATGGATTCCGTACAGCAAGCAATACGATCATTAATAAAGTCGGGACCGCACTATATCGAGAATACTTAGGAAGGATGATTGTTGCAATATCAGACCTGATTGATATGATCGATGAAGGCAGGCCACAAGAAGAAAATGATACATGGTATCCTGATATTGTAAATATTTCATCCAAGATCTTGCTTGCGATTTTTACAGAAAACGGATATGATATTCCTAGTTATATGAAAGAATTAGAATGGAACAGAGACTATTATGGGGCAAATTATATTGCAGAAAACACGATTCAAGCGATCAAGAAGGAATATAAAGAAAATCCAGATGCATTTGTAATTGAAAGGGAAATTGTAAAGATTGAAGCTGGTGGGGCAGATGCAATGAAAAAATTTAAATCATGGGAGAATACATTACCAGCAGAAATGAGAGCAAAATCCAAGCAAATGAGAGATGGATCATGTTTTATATCAATGAATCGCAAGGAATTAGAAGATCGTCTTGGTTTTAAATTGAAAAAACATATATTTCCATTTTTAAAGAAATGAGGAGAGTGTAAATGAAGCTTTACATATACCACAAAACAATTGAAGATATTACGGTATTTGATCAGATCATGAACCTTTATGCAGATCAAGTAGAGGAAATTCAGGTTATATCAGAAAATAGAAGATCATATCGAGAATTAGAATATCTTTTAAATCATATAGATATAAAAATGGCAGCAGTGGCCATAGCCGATTTATCTTCTCTTGGTTTATCAACTGATGATATTGTAAATCATCTAAATTGGTTTATAGATCACGATATCCATCTTTTTATTTGTAAATATCCTACAACATATGAATATGGAATAGCGCAGCCGATGAATAAAATCGTATTAACAACATTATTGCAATCAGCATTAAATACAAACAAAGATATTGTTGAGATTCCAAGAAAAAAAAGAGGGAATGCAGGAAGAAAAAAGGTTGCATTCCCAGATAATTGGGACGAATTATATGAAAAATGGAAAAAATATGAGATTACATCGGCCGAATTTATAGAAAAGACAGGATTAAAAAAAGCAACATTTTATAATATGCTTGCGGAATATAATATAATGTTAAAAGAGCAGGATAGATATATAAAGAAATATTCGAAAGCAAAATAATAAATGGAAAGGACAGGTACTTCGGTATCTGTCTTTTTTATATATGATTTTTCTTTTTAAAATTTTCTATCATATTTGTTGTAGAATGAAAATTTTTAAATCATATGGTCAAATTATGTACCAAATAATTTTAAATAATGGTAAAATGTTAAATAAGAATTTACAAAAAGGGGGAGAAACATTTTCATGGCTTCAAGAAGATCAGAATATGAAGTGGAAGATATGTTTATCGAGCGATTAGAAGGAATCGGATACCAGTTCATAAAAATGAGTAATTATGATGATGTTCTAAATAATTTTCGAACACAGCTTGCTAAATTTAATGCAAAGAAGCTGGAAGAAGCAGGACATACAGCCGCATTTTCTGATGCAGAATTTCAGAGGATTTTGATCCATGTAGAGAATCATTCTGTTTATGAATCTGCACAGATTTTGAGAGATAAATATGTGTTAGAAATGGATGATGGAAATACTGTATACATTGATTTCTTTTCATCTGATACAACCCGGAATATCTATCAGGTGACACATCAGGTCACAATGGATCCAGATCATAAAAATGATGTCGTATATAAGAATCGATATGATGTAACTGTTTTGATCAATGGACTTCCAATCGTGCAGATTGAATTAAAACGTCCAGGGGTTGAGATCAATGAAGCGATCAATCAGATCAATCGTTATCGAAAATTTAGCTTTAAAGGACTTTTCCGTTATCTGCAACTATTTGTTGTCAGTAATTCTGTACAGACAAAATATTTTTGTAATGAAAATGAAATGGCAAATGGACAGTATCAACCAATCTTAAAATCATTAGTATTTTTCTGGACTGATGAAAAGAATACAAGGATCAATGATCTACATACCTTTACAGGAGAATTTTTTAGAAAAGCAGCGATCACAGAGATGATCCATAAATATATGGTGATCAAAACAACAGAACCTGTATTAATGGTCATGCGGCCATATCAGATCTATGCAGTCAAAGCTGCAAGGAAAAGAGTATTAGAAGCAAACAGAGATGGCTATGTTTTTGCATGTACTGGATCAGGAAAAACATTAACTTCCTTTAAATTAGCACAATTATTAAGGAATGAATCCAGCATTGATCTGGTCGTCTTTTTGATTGATCGAAAAGATTTAGATGATCAGACTGTTGAAGAGTATAATTCTTTTGAAAAAGATTGCGTTGATAATACAGACAGTACTTACGTGTTGATCAATCGCTTGAAGTCTTCTGAAACAGAAATGATCGTTACCACGATCCAGAAAATGGCAAATGCAGTAAAAAATCCAAAATATGCAGATGTCATGGATACTTATAAAGAAAAGAAGGTTGTGTTTATCATTGATGAATGTCATCGTTCTCAGTTTGGAAAGATGCATGGACAGATTCAAAAACACTTCCGGAATGCAAATTATATTGGATTTACAGGAACGCCAATCTTTGAAAAGAATAAAGGTGCAGATGGACGCACAACTGCAGATGTGTTTTATGCAGGAGAACAGATGGATTCGTGCTTGCATCGCTATATGATCAAAGATGCGATCGCAGATGGAAATGTATTGAGATTTTCTGTGGAATATCAGAGAACGATTTTTGCAAGGAATCTGGCAATGAAAGGAATCGACCCAAAGCAGTTAGATGATCCAGAATATTGTAAACGACATAAGATCGATCTAAATGAATTATATCATGATGAGGAAAGAATTCATAAAATCGCGGAACATATCATAGAACATCATGAGCAGCATGTACATCCACAAGGAAAAGATGTATATACTTCTTTATTTGCAGTTGATTCCATTCAGACACTTGGAAAATATTATGATGAGTTTCGAAAGCTAAATGAAGGCCTTTCAGAAGAAAAGCGATTAAAAGTTGCAGCGATCTTTTCTTATCAGGCAAATGAGGATATGGATGATGGAGCAGATGAACATTCTCAGGAATTATTAGAACGCTGTATGAAACAGTATAATGAGATGTATGAAACAACATTTGATCTAGATACGTTTGATTCTTATCGAAAAGATATTGCCAATCGATTAAAACAAAAAGATCTGCCACAGATTGATATCTTATTAGTCGTTAATATGTTTTTGACTGGGTTTGATGCAAAACCATTAAATACTTTATATCTGGATAAAAATCTGATCTGGCATTCTTTAGTGCAGGCATACAGCCGAACAAATCGTGTAGATAAAGCAACAAAACAGTTTGGTCAGATCGTTAGTTATCGAAACATTAAAAAATGGCAGGATGATGCTTTAACTTTATTTTCTGGGGACGGTGATCCAAATGAATATCTGTTGGAAAATTATGAGTATTATTTAAATCAATGGATGAATCAGGAACCTGTTTTAAGAAAAGTAACAGAAGATGTTGAAGCAGCAGGTCAGCTAAAATCAGAAGATGAGATCCGTATGTTTATCATTGCGTTTCGATCCATGGCAAAAACACTGGCAACTTTAAAGACATTTTCTAAATTTGACTGGTCCGATCTTGGAGTTGTTCTGAATGAAGATGAATATGAAGGATATAAGAGCTGGTATTTATATTATAAAGATCAGACAATGAATCCAGATCCACCGGTTCCAGTTCCTGTTGATGTAGATTTTGACATTGAATTAGTTCGAACGGATCGTATCAATGTCGTTTATATCCTGAATCTCTTAAAAAATGCAAAGAAAGAATCAAAGACGGAAGAAGAAAAGCAGCAGGATGTGGACCTGATCTTACGAGAGATCGAACGATCTGATAATGAGCTATTACGACTGAAAAAAGATGTCATGAAAGAATTTATTTTAACAAAATTCTATGATCTGCCAGAAGATGCAGACGTGATGGAAGCTTTTACTCAGTTTGAAAAAGAACAGATGCAGGCAGATATGGAAACGTTTGCTTATGAACAGCAGATCGATTACAATGTGATCTCTGATTTATTTTCTGCTTATGTATTTAGTGGATCGATCTCGGATGATGAAATCCGAACAAAATTGGCTGGATATAAATTGGGATTACTAAAAATGACAAAACTTACAAAAGCGATCAAGACTTTTGTACATGATACTTATCAAAAATACAAAGCAGAGGGAGAATAGATGATGATAGATACAAGCAAATATCAAGCTCAATCAAATGAGTTATCTCAAAAGTTATGGGCAATCAGCAATGAATTGCGTGGGCAGATGGATGCCAGCGAATTTAAAAATTACATCTTAGGTGTGATCTTTTATCGTTATCTATCTGAACGAACAGAAATGTATATGGCAGATATCCTTGAAAATGATGGATTAACTTATGAAGAAGCGTTTGCAGATGAAGAATTTCATCCAGTCGTGGAAGAATGGTCTTTATCCAAGTTAGGATATGTGATCAAGCCAGAATACTTATTCCGTAATCTGATCCGAAAGATCAAAAAATTTGAAAATGAAGCAGATAAATTCAGCGTAGAAGATTTTGAAAAAGCGATCAGCGATCTTATAGGTTCTACTATGGGGCATGAATCCAATAAAGCATTTGATGGATTATTTGATGATATGCGTTTACAGGATTCTCGTTTGGGGGCTACTGTTTCTGATCGAACAGATATGATCAGTCGTGTGATGTTAAAGATCAATGATATTGACTTTGATCTTCAGGACTCTCAGTTTGATGTTCTGGGTACTGCATACATGATTCTGATCGGGCTTTTTGCATCCGATGCAGGAAAGAAGGGTGGCGAATTTTTTACGCCAGCTGGCCCAAGCAGACTTTGTGCAACATTAGCAGCTTTAGGATTAGATGAAGCAAAAACAGTAGGAGATTGCACCTGTGGATCAGCTTCCATGCTTTTGGAAGTACAGAAACATCTGACAACAGGAAAAGTAGGGCATTTTTACGGACAGGAATTAAATGCGACAACTTATAACTTATCAAGAATGAATATGATCATGCATGGTATCGACTGGCAAAACTTTGATATCTACAAAGGGGATACCTTAAAAGATGATAAATATGAGGATCAGAAGATGACAATCCAGGTCTGTAATCCTCCATATTCTTTAAAATGGTCCGCAGATAAAAAATACTTGGATGATGTTCGATATTCTGGAGTTGGAAAACTTGCTCCTAAAAGTCATGCAGACCTTGCTTTTGTGCAGCATATGATCTATCACATGGATGAAGAAGATGGAAGGATCGCAGTTTTATTACCACATGGTGTGTTATTCCGTGGTGGGGCAGAAGGAATGATCCGTAAATATATCATTGATAAGTTAAATTGCTTAGATGCAGTTATTGGACTTGCTCCTAATTTATTTCATGGTACAAGTATCCCAGTTTGTATTCTCATCCTAAAAGCAAAGAGAAACGGAAATTCAGATGATATTTTCTTTATTGATGCGTCCAAGGAATTCAAAGCAGGAAAGAATCAGAATGTCTTGGAACAGGAACATATTGATAAGATTGTAGATGCTTATGAAAAGCGCGAAAATGTAGATAAATTTGCTTATAAAGCGACTATGGATGAGATCATTGAAAATGATTATAATTTAAATATTCCACGATATGTTGATACATTCGAGGAAGAAGAACCAGTAGATTTAGAAGCAGTTGCAAAAGAGATTGAAGATTACGACAAAGAGATTTTTGAGACAGAAGAAGTTTTAAAAGGCTACTTTGATGAATTAGGAATTCATTTTCCAGAAATCAGAGGTGGCAAATAATGAAAAAAGAAGAGAAAAAAGTACCTCAATTAAGATTTCCGAAATTTAAGGGCGATTGGGAACAGCGTAAGTTAGGGGAGATTACTACAGAAAAGTTATCTAACGGTATTATGAATCATCCAAGTGAAGAAATGACTGGGGTAAAACATATTAATGTTATAAATATGTATACTTCTGACAGAATTCACATAGAAGATTTGACAGACAGTGAATACGATGATGATGCTGTTAAAAAATGTAATGTAGAAATAGGGGATATTTTTTTAACAAGAAGTTCCGTAAAGCCTGAAGGAATTGCAGAAGCCAATGTTTTGTTGGATTCTGGACAATATGTATATGACGACCATCTTATCAGAATGAAAATTGATAAATGTAAATATGATGCTTTCTTTGTCAAAATATGTCTAGGAACACCACTAATAAAAAAGCAATTTATTATGAAATCCAAGACCACAGCATTCACAACAATAGGTCAAGATGATATTGCAAGTTGTGATTGTGTGTTTCCTTCATATGGCGAGCAGAAAGCAATAGGCGCATTTTTCGATGACCTCGACCACCTCATCACTCTTCACCAGCGTAAGCTTGAAAAGATAAGGGAACTCAAAAAAGGTATGCTTCAAAAAATGTTTCCTAAAAACGGAAAAAAGGTGCCAGAAATTCGATTTAAAGGATTTACAGACGATTGGGAACAGCGTAAGTTTTTAGATTGTTATAAAATGAGTTCTGGTTATGCATTCAAAATGAGAGATTATTGTGATAGTGGAATTGGGTTAATAAATGGTGAGTCAATTCAACATGGGATAATAAATGATGATAATTTAAATTATTTACCAGAATCATTTATTCAACAATACCCTGATTTTATTTTAAAAGAAGGAGATATTGTCGTTGGATTAAATCGACCAATTACAAATGGCAATCTTAAAATTGCAAGAATACCAAACAAATACAATGATTCTTTGCTATATCAAAGAGCTGGAAAAATTGTTTATAAAGGAAATTGTGACAAAGATTTTACCTATATTCTTCTATCTAAAGAAATATTAAAATACACGTTAGTGGAGGCAGTTGGATCTGACCAACCTTTTATTAGTACATCGAAACTAGATAAATGGCAAATGATGATCCCTTCAGATATTGAAGAACAAAAGAAAATTGGTGATTATTTTCGTAATCTAGACCACCTAATCACTCTTCACCAGCGTAAGCTTGAAAAGATAAAGGAACTTAAAAAAGGTCTGTTGCAGCAGATGTTTGTATAAGAACAATTGAATAAAGTTTGTGTAATTTTATATTTACATTCCTCAGGCAGTAGAGATCTTCGGATTTCTGTTGCCTTTCTTATTTTCTCCTTTAAAATCCCGTATACGCTTTAATTTTATATATGAATTTTATTTTTTCTGAAATCTCTCATACTTGTAATAGAAAGAAAAAAATAGAAAGGAAGTATTTTAATATGGAATATAATTATTTAGTAACATATAAAGCAAGAAAAAACAAAGAAGATAAGGAGATCAATTCTACGATCCCGATCATTTTAGACTGCCCAATCTATCAGCCAGAGGTTCTGATGCATATCAATGAGGCAATTAAAGATCTTCATCGATATGATGATATCATGCTGATGAACGTAGAAGTTCTAAATCTTGAAAATGAGGAAATGAAAGCAGAATGTGAAAATCCATTTTACTGCACTTGTGGTGAGGAAAAAGAAGAAAAAGAGCAGGAAAAAGAGGGATTACATGAAGAAGATCCTGAAACAAAATGCGATGATAAAGATCTAAAAGTATATGCAGATCTGGATCAGCAGCTAGGAAAAGTATTTGGAGAAGAACTTGGTCATGAAATTTTAAAGGCGCTTGTTCAGTTTGTTTGTAAAAATCCTTTGTGCTTACTTACAATGGGAGTGTAGCTTAGTTACAAAAAAAGGAGAAGAAGCATGAGAAGAAAAAGGATAACGATCGGATTGCTATCAATGATGATGTCTGTGATACTTGTGGCAAAAATCTGACAAAAGAATATTTAGCTGCAATTGCTGCTGGAACACATACAATGAATGAAATGTCTTACAATGATTACTTGAAAAACGGTGGATGGGATCATAGCTGCATCAATCATAAGATCGTAAAGAAAACAATTGAAAACTCCGAACAGAAAGATAATGAAAAAATTAAAATGTGGGTCGTAGATCAGCAGGCATCTACAAAGAAAGAATTGGTCGGTTATGAATGCAGCTGTGGTGCGGTCAAAGGAAAATAGAAAGGAACAGAAATTTCACGAACCCACAGGCAAGCCAGTGGGATTGATATTTAAAATCAATCTCATCGGAACTACCTGTAAGACTGACAGAATATCGTTAGCCTTAAGTGAATAGCCTAAGCGCAATAGAATGCGGTAAACCAGCTGACATGAACTATTAGTACTACGTTAAGACAGAATAGATAGGTACGTCAGGATGCTTCACAAGTTCTGACCTCTACGGATATGCATTAAACATCTCTGAGGGTAGGAGAAGTGTGTATATCAGAAAACCTGTTATTAACATTAGCGATGTGAACCACCTGAAAGGGCAGAGCGATCTGTCTCAGTAGGAGAAACAAGTACCTGTATCTACGGATACATGGAGATTGAGAACGTAAGTTTATAAAAAGGAGGGCATCAGAATGGATGCAGTAGCAGTTATCAGTGCATCAGGGAAACCATTGATGCCGACAAACCCCATGAGGGCAAGAAAGCTTATCAAAAAAGGAAAAGCAGTCATCTATAAGTACCGTCCATTATTCACGATCCGATTAACAGAACGTACAGACGGAGATATCCAGACGATCGAATACTGCTGTGATACCGGATATCAGCATATAGGATTGAGCATTAAATCACGTAAGCACGAATACGTGAATGAACAAAGAGATTTATTACCAAACGAAACAGAACGTCATAACGACAGCCGCAAGTACAGAAAAGCCAGACGCCGCCGTAAATTGAGACATAGAGCATGCAGACGGGATAACCGGCATGATAACCAGATCTGTAAAGATGGCTATGCTCCGTCTATCCGTAACAAGAGAGATCAGCATATCAGCCTGTACAGATCCTATACTGAAATATTACCCGTAGAGCGGGCTGTCTTTGAAATGGGACAGTTCGACACACAGGTCTTAAAAGCGATCGAAAAAGGCGAACCTCTGCCACAAGGCAAGGACTACCAGCATGGAGAACGTTATGGCTATGCAACATTAAGGGAAGCGGTCTTTGCAAGAGATGACTATACCTGTATCTGTTGTGGAAAAAACTCTTTTAAAGACAAAAGAATCCTGTGTGTCCATCACCTTGGGTTCCGTATAGGAGACAGGACAAACCGGCTTGCCAATCTTGCCACGGTATGTACAAAGTGCCACACACCGAAGAACCATCAGCCGAAAGGGAAGTTGTATAACCTGAAGCCGGAACTGAAGGATTTCAAAGGAGCTACTTTCATGACGATGGTCCGTTGGGACATGCTGGATAAACTAAAGGTAGTTTCAAAAGACATCCAGGTGGATGTCACCTACGGGGCAGCCACAAAAGAAGCACGACGTGACCTAAAGATAAAAAAATCGCATGCTAACGATGCATACTGTATGGGAAGCTTTCATCCTTCTCACAGGACAGATCTTAAGCGTTATGAAAAATGCAGGCGTAATAATCGCGTCCTTTCAAAGTTCTACGATGCCACGTATATCGACA
>OLPP01000440.1_pt1 | contig 33368 bp, 31 predicted proteins | sample 1643151 | NCBI WGS metagenome assembly OLPP01 (sample SAMEA3136679, study PRJEB25190) | human gut metagenome | biome: human gut; feature: human-associated habitat; material: faeces | place: Austria | collected 2013 | reverse complement strand
GTTGTTTGTGAAGTGATTCACATCTGCCGTGTCAGTGGGAGCGCATTATAGGGAGCTGCCGGGATATAGCAACCCTTAAAATACAAAAAACTTATCAAACGCTCATAATTTAAACTTCTCAAGCCCCATCCACGCCAGAAAAAATGGGAAAAAGCCAGACGCCACGCGGGCTGCAGCGAATTCAGGCAAAAGTGACATTTTGCGAAAATCAACGTTATCCGCTTTACGTTTTCCCCTCTCTTACCGCGTCGTGACTTCAGATGATGAATTAAGCACCAGCCTTGACCCATGACAAAGCGGCTTGAGGGTGCATATTTCTATAATCAGGCCCGTTTCTTCTTATTGGTATGAACCTATGGCTTATCAACTCAACATTAACTGGCCCGAGTTTTTAGAAAAGTACTGGCAAAAGCAGCCGGTCGTATTAAAGAAGGCTTTCGCGAATTTCGTCGATCCGATTACGCCGGATGAGCTGGCCGGGCTGGCCATGGAACCGGAAGTCGATAGTCGACTGGTGAGCCTCAAGAACGGTCAATGGCAGGCCAGCAACGGGCCGTTTGAACATTTTGATGGCCTGGGCGAAACCGGCTGGTCGCTACTGGCTCAGGCGGTAAACCACTGGCATATGCCCGCCGCTGAACTGGTGCGCCCCTTCCGCGTGCTGCCGGACTGGCGTTTAGACGATCTGATGATCTCCTTTTCCGTACCGGGCGGCGGCGTGGGCCCGCATATCGACCAGTACGACGTCTTTATTATTCAGGGCATGGGCAGCCGCCGCTGGCGCGTGGGCGATAAGCTACCGATGCGTCAGTTCTGCCCGCATCCGGCGCTGCTGCACGTTGACCCGTTCCCGCCGATCATTGATGAAGATCTGCAACCAGGCGATATTCTGTACATTCCGCCCGGATTCCCGCACGACGGAATCACTCACGAAACGGCGCTGAACTACTCCGTCGGCTTCCGTGGGCCAAACGGCCGCGATTTGATCAGCAGCTTTGCCGATTATGCGCTGGAAAACGATCTCGGCGGCGAGCACTACAGCGATCCGGATTTGACCTGCCGCGAACATCCGGGACGGGTAGAAGAGTATGAACTGGAACGCCTGCGCGGCATGATGATCGAGATGATTAGCCAGCCGGAAGATTTCCGCCGCTGGTTTGGGCGTTTTGCTACCACGCCGCGCCACGAGCTGGATATTGCGCCCGCTGAACCGCCTTTTGAAGAAGAGGAGATTGTCGACGCGCTGGCGGGCGGTGAAATGCTGACTCGCCTGAGCGGCCTGCGTGTACTGCACATCGGCGACAGCTTCTTTGTGAATAGCGAACAGCTGGAGCCAACCGATCCCGCAGCTCTGGACGCGCTGTGCCGCTATACCCTGCTGGGTAAAGAGGAGCTAGGCGAGGCCGCGCTGCGCAATCCGGCTTTTATTGCCGATCTGACCCGCCTGATTAACCAGGGCTACTGGTTCTTCGACGAATAGCTTCATCATCGGTTCATATAAAGAAGGCGCGGAACCCGCGCCTTCTTCTTTACTATCGCTACAGCATCATTTACCGAGCAGCGCCTCAAACTGCGGCTGGTAGTGCGGCGCGTTCCATGAACCATCAAACAGGGTGTAAGTAATATATCCTTTATTGAGCCAGCCCGAGTCATTATCCCCTTCCGCCGGTTTCATCGCCTCCGGATTCATCGTCTGTTTGGCGGTACCGTCCGCCAGAAGTTCATAACCAATCTGCGGCACAGGGAATTGCTCATTCTCAATATAATGAACGCCCTTAATTTCAGCCGACGGCAGCGGCGGATAGTTAATGCTCAACCCGGCCCCCTGCGGCATAATCGGGCTTCCCGGTTTATGCGCAGCGTTAAGTTTATCCACCAGCGAGACGACATAATCCACCGAATCAGGCCAGTACTTATGCGTGCTCGGCCATTTGTTCTTCATCTCTTCTTCCGTGAAGCGGTAGCCAATGCTGGCGGCAATCGCCGGGAAACCGTAGCGTACGGCGCGGGCCGCGGCGCTCACGGTGCCGGAGTTAACCTGCGCCATACCGGTATTGGGACCATCGTTGACGCCCGAAATCACCAGATCCGGCGGCGCTTCTTTCAGCACGCCCCACAGGCCAAAATCCAGCGCATCGGCAGGAGTTCCAGGGAAGCAGTAGCGTTTGTCAGCGGCTTTTTTGACATCAAAAACTTTACCCGTCTTAAAAGTAATTGCCGACCCGATACCGCTCTGATTCGTTGCCGGCGCCACCATCCAGACGTCATACCCTTTGGCCGCCAGTTTTTCCTGCAGCGAAGTGGTTCCCACAGACTGGCAGCCATCATCGTTAACCAGCAGTATTTTCAGCGGTTTTTCAGCAGCCTGTACGCCAGCGGCAGATAACGCCAGAATGGCGGCAGTCAGGATTTTCGTTCTCATCATCACTCCTTGTTGGGTAGCAGAGGTATTTCTTAGGCGCAAAAAAAAACCTAAGACTCCTGCCGCACGCCAAATTGGCGGACAGGGGTCTTAGGTTTTGCCTGTGGTCAGTAACAATCCCAGAGTGCTGCGAAAATAACGCCAGAGCGTAAAAGAGTCCAGCCCGGACATCATTATTCTGTGACGGAGATCAATCCTCTAAAATTATTTAAGCCGAAAACTGCCAATTAATCTGAAAATTAAACTTAAGATACAACTCAATCAACAAAATTACCTCCATGAAGACGATCACATTTATTGACATTCATAATAAATAGAGGATGTCTTTTCTCATAATTAGTGCTAACGTCGCCCTTGTTGGATTGTTACTGTTTAGAACAGGCGAAACCTACGTTATAGACGTTCGAGCGAACATAATCTTATTTATGCTTCGCGTCGAATATCTGACGTAGGTTTTTTTTTGCTTATAAAAAGACCATTCAGGTGGAGCGTTATATGAAGAAGTGGCTAATAGCATTAATGATGGCGGCAGGTGCGGCAACCTGCTCTGCGGCGGAAGTTAAAAACGATGACGGCGTGAATATCTATTTCGCCCGCCATGGCAAAACGCTGCTGAATACGTTTGACCGCGTGCAGGGTTGGGCGGACTCACCGCTTACCGAAGACGGCATTCGCGTCGCTCGTTATCTCGGCGAGGGGCTTAAAGGTATTCCGTTTGATAGCTTCTATTCCAGCGATGCCGGACGTCAGCGTGAAACCATGCAGGTGATCCTTAAGCAAGCCGGAGTAAGTGATTACAAACTTACTGAGCTCAGCGGCCTGCGGGAAGCCTTCTTCGGCGGTTTCGAAGGTGGCTATAACAAAGATATGGCCGACGCCGGCGCCAGACAGCTGGGGCTTAAAGACGGCGCTGCGCTGTTCAGCCAAATGAAAGCGGGCACCCTGGCCGTCGATACCAACCAGAACGCGCTGGCAGCGGCCGACCCAAAGGGTATGGCGGAAAACTATCAGCAGGTAAAAACCCGTACCCAGGCAGCCCTGCACACTATCGTTGAAAACGCGCAGGCCCGGGGCGATAAAAACGTGCTGGCAATTTCATCCGGTACCGCCATGCAGATTATGATTTCCGATTTAACCGACGATAACGCGAAAAACAAGCCGCTTGCCAATGCCGCGGTGGTTAAAATTGTTTATAAAGACGGCAAATATACCGTTCCAGAAATTGGCACCATGAAATATGTCGAAGCCGGAAAACAGGCTCTCGATAAAAAATAATACCCACGCTTAATTATTTATTACGGCAGACTTCAGGCGAAAACACCTCGCCTGGATCGCTGCGTCCCTACTCTGGGGTTTATTATGAAAATCAATACTACAACAGTCGCCATTATGCTGCTGGCTATTCCCGCCAGCGCCTGGTCAGCTTCGACCACTAACAGCCTGAAGGAGCACGATTATATCGATACCGTGCTCGACGATCCGTTATTCAGCCAGTCCCATATGAATTTATCGTTTAAAAACTACTGGAAATATCTTAAGGAAGAAGAGACCGAGCCAAAGAAAGTCCATAATGCCTGGGGTCAGGGCGTCGCCGTCGATTATCAGTCCGGCTATTTTGCCGATATTATTGGCTTTGATGCCACTTACTACGGAGCGGTAAAGCTCGGCGCCAGCAATTACTTTAACTCCCGCGGCGTGCTGTATAACAACGGCAGCGGGAATAAAAAGAGCAACGCTGAAGGCTTTTCCAAATTTGGTCAACGCAACGTCAAGCTACAGTATCGCCTGGCGGACACTCATCTGAACGCCCGCTGGGGCTGGCAGACGATGAAAAACTTTGGCGTCATCTCCAACTCCACCCGCCTCTCTCCGACCACCTACCAGGGCTGGACCGGCGCGGTGAACTACGGCCCCTTCACGCTGCGCGGTGCGTACATCGAAAGCGCGATGGATCGTAACTCGCCGGATAAGAAACGCTTCCAGACCAACAGCGGACAGTACATTAACCATATCGCCAGCGGCGATATTCTGTGGCAAAGCGAGCACCTGAACATGCAGTACGGCTATGGTGAAAGCGATAACTATCTGCGCCGCCATATTCTGTTTACCAATATTAAGCCGATAAAAGCGCTGAACATCGGTACTCAGGTCTACGCCACTCACGCGCTGGACGAGTATAAAGCGATGCCAGCGAATAAGCGTGACTTTGACGACGACGCCTGGCACATCGCCATGGATGTGAAGTGGCAGGCGGACAACTGGAGCACCAAGTGGGGTCTGGGCTATACCGATGCAAACAAGGCCAATGAAGTGGGCTTCTACCCGCGCCATATGAGTAAAAACTCGCGCGGGACCTTTATCTCAATGGCCTATGCCGGCAACGACTATATGCGCGACGGTGAGCTGGTTCTCTCTAATATGTCGGACTATAACCTGATGCCGGAGCTGGCGATCGGTCTCGCCGGCAACATCGCCCAGTTTAACTACCGCGGCAACCACGTCCGTACCGGGGAAATTAACGCCTTCAGCCGCTGGGTGCCGACGCACCCAAGACTGAAAAATCTCACCGTCTGGGCGATGTTCGGGCCGGGCTGGTCCTATAAGATGAATGGCAAAACGCCGGTGCTTACCGACGGCCATTACAGCCGGGCCAACTCGCTCTCTTCGGAAGTGATTATCGAATATAAATTTAATCTGTTCTGATACGCCCGCCCCGCCGGTCATGGCGGGGCAACCCTCCCCGGCTACTTCTTCACCTCATTAAGCTCATCGTTATAGCTTTCCCGCGTCACGCAGACGCACAGGATGGTAATCAGCGCCATGCAGGCGAGAAACAGCGAGATGGGCCACGATGCGCCGCCGGACCACACCAGCAGCAAGGTACCGATCATCGGCGTTAGGCCGCCGACGATGTTCGCCAGCTGAAAGCCGAGCGAGACGCCGGTATAGCGCACGCTGGTGTCAAAAAGCTCCGAAAAGAAGGCCGGCTGAACGCTGAACATCATGCCCAGCCCCACGGAATAGCAGAAGGTGGTGGCGAACATAAACATCTTCACCGAGCCGGAATCGATCATCCAGAATAGCGGGAAAGCAAAGATCAGCGTGATGGCGGCGCCGGCCAGATAGACCGGTCGGCGGCCAATTTTATCGGAAAGCCAGCCGAAGAACGGAAAGGTAAAAATGCCGACAAAGCTGGCCAGCAGCAGCCCGTTCAGCGCCGTTTCGCGAGTGAAGTTGAGTTCCCTTGTCACATAGGACATAAAGAACGCCACCGTCAGCCAGCCCAGAACAATCTCCCCCATGCGCATGCCCATCGCCAGGAACACCGCTTTACGGTGATGCTTGAGTACGGTGAGAATGGGAAACTTCTGCTCCGCCGCTTTCGGCGCGTTCTGCTGCTGTTTCTGATTCTCCTGGAACACCGGCGTCTCTTCGATCCTTGAGCGGATAAACATCCCGACAAACAGCAGCGCGATGCTTAACAGGAAAGGCACGCGCCAGCCCCAGGACATCAGGTCATCCTCCGGCAGCATCACCACCAGCGCAAAAACGCCGGTGGCGATAAACAGGCCAAGCACGTTGCCCAACTGAACAAAAGTGCCGAAAAAGCCCCGGCGATGGCGCGGCGCATACTCGGTGATCAGCGTCGTCGCCCCACCCCATTCGCCGCCGATGGCAAAGCCCTGGCAGAGGCGCAAAAAGATAAGTATCAGCGGCGCGGCGTTGCCTATGGTGTCGTAGCTGGGGATTAAGCCTATGAAAAAAGTCGAAATACCCATAATCATCAGCGACAGAACCAGCGATTTTTTGCGGCCGATCTTATCGCCATAGTGGCCAAATACGATGGCCCCGATGGGCCGGCTGACGAAGGTAATCGACAGCGTCAGGAAGGACACCAGCAGCGCCATCAGCGGCGAGAGGTTAGGAAAAAACAGCGACGGAAACACCAGCGCGGCGGCGGTGCCGTAGATAAAAAAGTCATAGAACTCAATCGTTGTGCCGGAAAGACCGGAGCCCAGCACGGTGAGCAGCTTTCTTCTTTCATGCGTTTGTTGCGATGTTTGTTCATTTTTTGCAGGGGTCATGGCGGGCGAGGTAAGCATAGTCATCATTAAATCCTCTGTCCTGAATCATTATTGTTAAGTCGGGCAGCGCCTGGCTAACCGCGGTGGCGAGGGAAAATCGCCCGCAAGCTAACTCGAATTAGCTAATTATAACAAGATACGGAGATTCACAACGTAAATGCTAAAAGAGTGTGACCAGGATCGGTTAAATTTTAACACTCGCGCCAGCGCCGCGAGACAAATCGCTTACGGCATAACGTAAATAATTTATTAAATTCAACTAATTATATATTTAACGCTGATTTACCGTCCCCGCTGCGCTTCCCGTCCGCTTTTCTGCCCGCCTTTATGCCGCCTCAGCAAGCGTTCCCTGTCACCTCGACCCACCGTTTAAAATAAACAGTTAAATATTAATAAGTTAATAATTGCACATTGATAGCCATCACAAATCCCCGGTAAAGAGTTTGTTCCTGTCTTTTTTTTATCCTAATTTGCTAATTCGAGTTAGCCAAAGAAATTAGCCAGCAACAGAACGATTGATGCCGCGCTTACCCCGGCGCAGCACGCTCAACGATAACTAAGCGACCTATCCCCTACAGGAGAAATTCACATGCTGAATTTAACGTTACCCGCGGAAGCCGGGCTTATTACCCCGCAGCCAGGCGAAGTGTTGATGGTGACCAATGCGGATCTCCGCGAACCGGCTAACGTCACCTGCTGGCCCACGCAGAAGCTGTTTGAAGAGCGTCTGGAAACGGCGCTGGAAACATTAGGCTATCGCCTGCGCCGCGCCCATCCGGTCAACGAGCAGCGCGGTCACGGGTTTATCAGCAGCCAGAAAGAGGGTAGCGAGCTGTTCGCCGGGATCGATCCGGATGCGCCGGTTATTGTCCTGCTTACCGCCTGGCAATACTCCCATCACCTTGCTCCTTCGCTGGTACATCATCGCGGCCCTATTTTGCTGCTCGCCAATTTTGACGGTACCTGGCCGGGCCTCGTCGGCATGCTCTGTATGGCAGGCTGCCTCACCAGCCTGGAGCGCAACTACTCGCGGCTGTGGTCGGAAACCTTCGCCGACGAGGCGTTTATTCGCGGCTTAGACACCTGGCTGCGCGACGGCCATCTCAGCCATAAGCTCGGCTATCTGCATCCTGTCGCGCCCAGCGCGCCGCTGCTGGCCAGCAAAGCCGGGCAGATTGGCGTGAAGGTTGGGCAGTCGATCCTCAAACACAAGGCCATTGTCGGGCTGTTCGATACCTTCTGTATGGGGATGATCAACGGCGTGTTCCCGCAAAAAGCGATGATCGACGTAGGGATGCCGGTGGAGTCGCTGTCGCAATCGGCGCTGCTGGTTGAAATGAGCAAGGTGCCGACCGCCCTGCGCGAAGCCTGTCTCGACTGGTATGAGACCCGCGGTATGCGCTTCCGGTTCGGCGCCGACGGGGCGAAGGATCTGACCCGGGAGCAGGTGCTGGAACAGTGCGCGATGATGATCGCCATGGCGCGCTTCGTGAAGCGCTTCGGCCTGACGGCGGTGGGCGTGCAGTATCAGCAGGGGCTCAAAGACAGCTGCGCCGCCTCGGATTTTGCCGAAGGCGCCATCGGTAACGCGGAACGTTTCCCGATCCCGGATGAAAATGGCGAGATCGTCTGTCCGGACGCGCCGATCCCCTGCATCAACGAGGTGGATATGGGCAGCGCCATCCCGCAGGTGATGCTGGCAAAGCTGCTCGGCGCGCTGGGCATGGCGAGCGAAACCACCCTTCACGATATCCGCTGGGGTAGCGAATACAACGGCACGTTCTACTGGGATCTGGAGATCTCCGGCGCGGTGCCGTTCGCCCATCTGAAAGGCGGGATCGCCGGGGCCACCGGCTATCGCCAGCCGGCGATGTTCTTCCCCTATGGCGGCTCGACCATCGCCGGTCAAGGCAAAGCCGGACGCTTTATCTGGGCGCGAGCGCATTACGAAGGCACCCAGGTGATCCTGCATATCGGCACCGGCACCGCCGTCGAACTGCCGCAAGACGAATTCGAACGCCGCCGCCGGGCGACCAACTACGAGTGGCCATTACTCAACGCCGTTCTCGACGGGGTTTCGCGCGACGATTTAATGGCGGGCCACCAGAGCAACCATCTCAGTCTGGCTTACGTAGAAGAGGAGGTGTTATCCGAAGTGCTGAACGCCTTTATTGCCCAGGCGCTGACGCAAAATATGAAAGTCTTTATCGCAGGCGATGCGCATTTATTAATGAAATAACAACTGATTCGCTTATGTAATTTTTACGTTGTTAGCGATCCTGGCAAACATCCGCTTCATTCGTCTCTTTATCGCCCATAAAGAGCGGATCAACGCGCATCTGTCCGGGCGGGCTCTCCGCCTGCCCGGATAAGAGAGGATTATATGTATCAGCAGCAACATATTGAATTTATTATCCAGAAGGCAAAGAAACGGCTCGATCTGCAGGAGGCCCCTGGCTGCACCAAAGCGGGATGGCTAATGATCACCGCATTATTAATTGAGTCATGGGATATTTATTCCATGGCGTTTATTTTATTCGCCCTGAAAGATATTTATGAGCCCAGCAGCTGGCTGCTTGGTTTTACCGCCGCCGGCACCCAACTTGGCGCGGTGGTCGGCGCGCTGCTCGGCGGCTGGCTGACCGATAAGCTCGGACGGCGTAAAATTTTCCTCTGGTCGATGATCCTGTTCGCGATCTTCGCCGTTCTTCAGGGCCTGGCGCCCAATATGTACTGGCTGGCGATTATTCGCTGCCTCGCCGGGATCCCGGTGGGCGCAGACGTGGCTAACGGCTTTACCTACATCATGGAGGTGATGCCGAAGGGCAAGCGCGAAGTGATGGCTAACCGCTGGCAGTTTATGTTCGCGCTGGGGATTATCGCCGCCATTCTGCTGGTCACCACGCTGGTGGCGCTTGATGTTCACCCGGATATGATCTGGCGCATCGTGCTGGCGGTCCCGGCGATCCCGGCCTGCCTGCTGCTGTTTATGCGTCGGGAGCTGCCGGAGACGCCAGCGTGGTTCGTCGAACGCGGCCGCTTTATCGAAGCGAAAAAAGCCTCCCGTGAATATTACGGCGAACAGGATGGCCGTCTGCTGGACGACATTCTGCCCAATGAAAACGTCACTATCGCCGACCCGACGCTCAAAGAGACGCTGCACGATCTGTTCCGTCGTCCGTTTACCCGCCGCACCACCCTGTTCGGCTGGTTCTCCTGCGCCGTGCAGTCGTTTGAAAACTACGCCTTCTCCTTCTTCCTGCCGCTGATCCTCGTCACCATCGGGATTTCCGGGCAGATCCAGAATAACCTCGCCCTGCTGGCGGTGAACTGTATCGCCGCGCTCTCGGCATTTGTCGGCCCGCTGCTGTTGCCGAAGCTCGGGCATAAAGGACTGAGCAAATACGGCTTCCTGCTGGTCACCATCGGTATTTCGATATCGGCGTGGGGCGTCTACAGCAGCAGCTTCGCATTTATCATCTTCGGCGCGGCGCTAATGCTGTGGGGCCACTACTGGGATTCCGAAAGCGGCATGACGGTGATCTCGCTGGTGGCAAAACCGCGCTATCGCGGGGTGGCCTCCGGCATCGGCTACACCATCGTCAAGGTCACCGCCTTCGTTACCACCCTGGTCTTCCCGGCCCTGTTTGAAGCGGTCGGCGTACCGGTCGCCTCGATGATTATCGCTATCGCGCCGTTCTGCGCCTTCCTCGCCTCCATCTTCCTGCTGCCGGAAGTCTTCGGCCATGCGGTGGGCGACGAAAACGATCGAGAACATGACGCCAGCCCGGCAATCGCCCTGGAGGGGCATGAATCCCCGGCCTCCAAACATTAACCGCCCGGGCCGCAGGGGCGGCCCCCGCTGAACCCATAAAGGAAGGAATCAGATGAACAGCACAAAAATGCCCGTGATTGAAAATATCGAACTGATGACCGCCCGCGTTCCGCTGCCGGAAGGCCCGTGGGGGGATCAGATTCACCACGTCACCGATATCGAAGTGGCGATTGTTGACGTCTACGGTTCTAACGGCCACGTCGGCACCGGCTTTAGCCACACTTCCGGCTGGTGCGGGAAAACCATCTCCGCGCTGATTGCCGAGATTATCCCGGACGTTATTGGCCAGCCGCTCTCCCCGCGCGGCCTGTGGCATCGCTCGTATAAACACGTACACGACGTCGGCGGCGCGGGCGTCACCACCCATGCCCTGGCGGCGCTGGATATTGCCTACTGGGATCTGTTAGGTAAAACCCTCAATGCGCCGATTATCGACATTCTTGGCCGCGTACGCGATCGCGTTCCGCTGTACGGCAGCGGCATCAACCTGCATCTGTCCATTGAGGAAGTGATTGACCAGGTCAAACGCTGGAAAAGCACCGGCTACCTGGCGGCGAAAGTGAAAGTGGGCAAACCGACGCTGGAGGAGGACGTGGAGCGGCTGCGTAAGATTCAGGAAGCAGTGCCGGGCTTCCCGCTGGCGGTGGACGCCAACCAGGGCTGGAGCTTCCCGCAGGCGCTGCGCGCGTTCAAGCTGTTCGAGCCACTCAATCTGCTGTGGATTGAGGAGCCGCTGCCCTCCGACGATATCGCCGGCCACCTGCGGCTGCGCGAACGCAGCGCCACGCCTATCGCGCTGGGAGAAAACGTCTATAACTTAAACCAGTTTACGCAGTACATCGAGAGCGGCAGCGCGGATTACATCCAGGCGGATCTCGGCCGCGTCGGCGGGATCACCGGCTATCTGGATATCGCCGCCATCGCCCGCGCGCACAACCTGCCAATGACGCCGCATTTTGTCATGGAGCTCAGCGCCAGCCTGCTGGCAACGGTGCCGAATATCTCATACGCCGAGATGACCGACGGCGGGCGCTGGAAAGATCTGCGCATCATCGCCGAAGCGGGCGAAGAGGTGGACGGCTACTACGTGCCGAGCGAAAGGCCGGGCCACGGCATTATTCTCGATCGTGATTACCTCGCAACCCACAAAATCTAACCACGCAGTGAGGGGAAAGGACAATGGAAGACACGTTATTCTCGGTTAAAGACAAGGTCATCATCGTGACCGGCGGCCTGGGACAGCTGGGGGCGCAGTACGTGAAGACGTTACACGACCGCGGCGCGAAGGTGGCGGCGCTGGCCACCCGCGTCGATGCCGCGCGCGTCGACCGCGTGCTGGGGGCGATTAAGGACTCCGACCGCCTGCTGTGCGCGGAAGTGAATATTACCGATAAAGACAGCATTAACCGGGTGCTGGATAGCATTGAAGCGAAGTGGGGCGTCCCGGATGGCCTGGTCAACAACGCGGGCGTCGACACCCAGCCCAGCGCGCCGCCGGAAGTCTCCGGCCCGTTTGAAGAGTTTCCGGAAGAGGTGTTCCGCGAGGTGGTGGAAGTGAACCTGGTCGGCACCTTCCTGATGACCCAGCAGGTCGGCAAGCGCATGAAACAGGCCGGCAAAGGCGGCTCGATCATCAACGTCGGTTCGATCTACGGCGTGGTCTCCCCTGTGCAGGATATCTATAGCTACAAAAAAGAGGACACCGGCATTCCGTTCGTCAAACCGGTGGCCTATTCGGCGGCAAAGTCCGGGCTGTATAACTTTACCCGCTACTGCGCCACCTACTGGGGGCGCGACGGCATTCGCGTCAATACTCTGACCCTCTCCGGCGTCGAGCGCAGCGATCAGGACCCGCGCTTCCAGAAAAACTACACCAGCCGTATCCCCATCGGACGGATGGCGAAAGCCCACGAGTACAACGGCGCGGTGGTGTTTTTGCTCTCCGACGCCTCGGTCTATATGACCGGTTCCAACGTGGTGGTGGATGGAGGCTGGACCGCATGGTAAGCGATAAATGGCAGGTTTTTCGCGGCATTATCTCCGCCGTGGTGACGCCGATGCACGCCGATGAGTCGGTGAACTACGCGGCGCTGGACGCGATCGCCCGGGCCCAGCTGGCGCGCGGGGTTGAGGGCTTTTACTGCTGCGGCTCCTCCGGGGAGGGGCCGTTGCTGCGTTTCGATGAGCGCCGGCAGATGCTGGCAACGTTGGTGCAGTCGGCGGGCGGTCGCGTGCCGGTGATCGCCCACGTGGGGACGCCGCGCACCCGGGATGCCGTCGAGCTGGCGAAGCACGCCGAGCAGGACGGCGCCAGCGCGGTGTCGCTGGTGCCGCCCTACTACTACAAATATAGCCGCGAGGAGATTATCGCCTACTACCGTCGAGTGCTGGACGCCATTTCGATTCCGGTGATTTTGTATAACATTCCGCAGTTTACCGGCGTCGAGCTGGACGCCCAGAGCGCCGACGCGCTGCTCGGCGATGAGCAGGTTCTGGGGGTGAAGCATACTTCGCATAACCTCTATTCGCTGGAACGGATGATCGCCCGCTACCCGGAGAAAGTCTTTTTTAACGGTTTCGATGAGATCTTCCTTTCCAGCCTCGCGGCGGGCGCGACGGCCACGGTTGGCACCACGGTTAACCTACAGCCGGAGCTGTTTCTCGCCCTGCGCAGCGCTTTTCAACAGGGCGACATCGCCCGGGCGCAGCGCCTGCAGCAGCAGATCAACGAGGTGGTGGAGCAGCTGGTCGCGCGCGGCGTGTTCCAGTCGGCGAAGTATCTTGCCGCGAAAGAGACCGTCGATACCGGCCCCACCCGCGAGCCGTTTGTAGCGCTGACGGCGGCGCAGAAAGGCGAGCTGGATGACCTCTATCTGCACTTTAGGGGGTATATCGCCGATGCCGGACAATGACGCGCTCTGTCCCCAGATCCGTCTGAACGATAGCGTCGTGTGCCAGCAGGTCGCGCGGTTTTTACAGGAGACGGAAAGCGATGCGCGAACCCGGGGGCTGGCGGTGGCGGTTGTCGGGCCGGAGGGCGAGCTCATCGCCTTTGGCGCGCACGTTCGCTGCCCACCGCTACCGCGCCAGCTGGCGCAGCGCAAGGCCTGGAGCGCCCTGCGCTTTCGCCGTCCGACGGCAACGCTGGCGCAAGAGGTCAGCGCCGGCGCCCTGCAGCTGGCGGTATTTAACGACCCGCAGCTGCTGGCGATGCCGGGTGGCGAGCCGGTGATCGTCGACGGGCTGGCCATTGGCGGCGTCGGGATCAGCGGCCTGCCGCCGGAGCTGGACGCCGGGCTGGCGGCGCGGTTTGTTCAGCGATTGACTTGATGAGGGATCGTTAAGGGTTCCCGGATTGCGGCGCCCGCGCCTTATCCGGGCTACCAGCGCGCGCAGGATGCGGTATCTGTAGCCCCGGCCAGCATAGCGCAGCCGGGGATTGACGTGTTCACACAAGCCGTGTCATTTACTGGCTCCGCTGCTTCTCCACCGACAGCGGGCGGTGAATCAGGGTCATCGGCACGGTGATCTTCACATCGGCATTTTCCCCCTGCAGCTTCTGCTGCATCAGATGAAACGCGTGCTGCGCCCAGGCGTCCTCATCCTGGCGCATCGACCACACCGCGTTCGGCAGAAATCCCAGCATCTGATGTTCATCGAAGGTGCCGATGGGAATATCCGACGGAATAAAGCCGTAGGTTTCCCGCAGCGCGCTCAGCGTCCCTTCCAGAATGGGCAGGGAGGAGGCGATAAACGCCTTCGGCGGCTCGCGGTGCTGACGGAGAAAATCGAGCATCAGCTGTTTGCCCTCTTCCTGACGGTTATGGCTGGCGGACAATATCCACTCCTTGCCGGCGGGCAGCTCGCTCAGGTAGCCCTGCAGACGACGCTGGATCGACGGCTGCTGGGTATCCCCGGCGATAAAAAAAATCGGCGAGACGTCCACCGCCTGGGTCATCGCCTGCACCAGCTTTTTGCTGCCGTTGTAGTTATCGCTCACCACCAGCGACACGTCGCTCTCGCCAAAATCGCGGTCGAGCAGCACCAGCGGCCGCTTGCGCGCTACCTTCTGGTGATGCAGCTGCGTTTCCCGGGTAGAGGGCACCACGAAGAGCCCGTCAACGTTGCGCGCCAGCAGTCCTTCAACCAGACTGTTTTCATGCTCGCTGTCGCTGTAGGTGCAGGCAATCATTAGCTGATACCCCGCCTGACGGCAGCAGGCTTCGAGCTTTTCCGCCAGGGTGGAGAAAAACAGGTTGGATAAACGCGGGATCACCAGCCCTAAGGTCTCGGTTTTATTGAGCTTCAGGCTGCGGGCGATATGGTTAACGACCAGCCCGTTCTCGGCGATGTAATCATTAATACGCTGCTGCGTTTTGGCGCTGATGCGATACTGCTCAGCTTTGCCACCCAGCACCAGGCGCACGGTGGTAATCGAGATTCCCAGCGCCCTGGCGACTTGCTCAACGGTTTTGGCCATAAACTCATTTTCCATAACGAACAGAACGGCTTAATCATAAACTAATTCGAGTTAGCAATACATTAGCCGCGCTGTTATTTTGAACAAGGCGTCAGTTTTCTGACGCCGCTGGCGCTGTCGATGGCGATCCCGCTACGCGGACGATCGTTAAGATCCTTCCCTGTCCTCTCTGTCGGCGTGTGTGCCGGGAGAGAGTCTGGTCGCGTGATTTCACTTTGCCGGTTTAACCTCGGTCACCCAGGTGGGGAGATCCCATGTCCCGCCGAGGCGAAGATAGCGGCACATTCCCGTGGTCGCTTCACGGCTTTTGCGGAACGTTGTGCCATCCCAGAGCCAGCTCGCCGTCCCCCAGCAATCGCCGAGCCCTCGCCCTTTCTGGCTCATAAAAATCTCGCCGTCGCCATACTCAGAACCGGAAACCGTAATAAGCGTTGGATTACCCTCAAGTTTGCTATCCACAACCCAATAGCCGTATCCCTCGTTATAGGCCGCCCGCCAGCACAAGGCAGAAATCAGGGAATGCGCGTTATCCAGCGGAGTCAGGCTGATGGTTTCAGCCTCCTCCCCCTCCTCAGGCTGGAGGCGATCGCACCAATCATCGTTATTTAGCGTGGCCAGAAGCTTCGGCTTGAGCACCGCCAGCTCAGGCGCGGTTAACGCTCTCTCCTGCGCCTTCTCAGGCATGACCCGGTGAATGACCGGGGCAGGAATCGCCGCCCGGACGCTATTTTCCGGCCTGTCGCCTTTTTTGGTCAACGCGCCCGGCGTGCCGATTCGCCCCTGAACATCGTCCATTTTCAGCAGTACCGCGTAAGCGCCTTCGCCGGAAATCACAAACGGCGCCTCCCCGCCTGTAAATTCGACCTTCCCGCTGCCTTTGATGGCGTTAACGATCGCCCGGGCCTGTTTCTCCGACAGCGGCCAGCTCTCTTTTGCTGGCTTCACATCGCCTGCCGGCTGGCCATTGATCCACAGCGTCAGTTTGCCCGGCAGAACGTCGCTGTCGGTCACCTCCGCCAGCATCAGCTCTCCCGAGACGGCGGTGCCCGCTCCGGCCTGGCGGGTCAGCAGCACCGAACCTCCGCTTCCTTCTTCAGCGCTGTATCCCGCCGCCCGGCAGGTCAGCGTGTTATCGCATACCACTTCCCAGTCTTTGTGGCTGAATGAAACGCCTGTTTTCGCCAGCGCGGGGAGGCTAAGTACGGCCAGTGCCAGCACGCCTCTCCAGAGTTCCTTTTTCATACCTTCTCTCCTTAATCGGTCATCCGCGTAGTCTGAATAATCCTCCGCTCAGAGAGAAGCGTTTTCCCCTGCCGCGACATTTTTCAGACAACGCCATGGATGCCGCACCGCTTTACGCTTCGTCGAGCATATTCCCACCCGTTCAGCCCGGCTGAAAATAGCGGGCTTGAGAGTCTGGTCACCTCATTCAACATCATTTCTGGGTTCACAAAATAACATCCGCCGTGATGTTAAATCATCTTGTGATATTCCGCGCAGCTGCGACCGGCTAACTCTTTTTACGCTCTCACTTCATCTTTGCGATTCATAGCTGAATTCCGCTCTGGCTATTCAGGGGGTTCTTTTATGCATCGATTCATCTTTTCTTTGACGTCATCAATAATATGAAGCTATCCCGAGTATTCAGCGTTCTGCCGTCGCTATTTTTTACCGCCGCGTGCGCTGCCGCATCATCCGGCGTGGATCATTGTGAAGTGGGCTGCCCGACCGGCGGAAGCGCGCAGACGCTGGTTCGCGAAGCCTATACGCTCAATAACAACAGCCAGCGCAAATTCGCTAATTGGGTGGCGTATAAAATCACCAAAGCCAGCCTGGCCAGCGGGCGTTCGCGCAGCTGGAAGCGCGATCCGGATTTACCCGCTGCGGATACCCTTGCCCCCGCGGCATATAAAGGGGCCAGCGCAGCATTGGCGGTCGATCGCGGGCATCAGGCGCCGCTCGCCGGGCTCGGCGCCAGCGCAGACTGGCAGGCGTTAAACTATCTTTCCAATATCACCCCGCAGGCCTCCGACCTGAATCAGGGGGCGTGGGCGCGGCTGGAGGATAAGGAGCGCGCCCTCGCCGAGCGCCGCGACGTGGCGGCGGTGTGGTCCGTTACCGGGCCGCTGTTCGAACGGCATATCGCTACCCTGCCCGCCGCGCCCGAGGTGGAGCTTCCCAGCGGCTACTGGAAGATTATTTTTATCGGCTCCAGTCCGGATAAAGGCGAATACGCGGCGTTTTTGCTGGATCAAGCGACGCCCAAAAGCGCCAGTTTTTGTGATTATCAAGTGACGGTGGAGGAGATTGAGCGGCGGACTCATCCGACGCTCTCGTTCTGGTCCGCCCTGCCGGCAGGTATCGCCCGCCGCCTGAAGTCCCGGAAGGGTACGCTGGCTAAAGAGATGGGGTGCCCGTAATTGGGCATGGGCATCCTGTTGCGCGCATTATCTCGCTTTTGTTTTTTGAATCTGCTTTGCGGTTATTTCAGCAATATCAGGAAAGGCATTTTCCACAGGCGCTAATTAATAGCGTCACGTATTCTGTTAATTCTTAATTTATGGTTAAAGACGTTTATTATGTCCGATTAAAGTCTGGACTTTATTTTTATTACTGGTTAGGTTTACAGGTGTTATTTAGCGCGGTGCGAATGTGTTAGCGCACACCCGCACCGCTGATCACAATTACTATTTCACGAGAATAGCAACCATGACTAGTGCTGATTGTATTGTAGATTCGTTTGATCCAGAAGTGTCGCCGAAAAATAAGCGTCAGTTGACGGTGAGTTATGTGAGACGTTTGCCAGATCGTCGTCTTGTTCCGGCGTTGATCATGAAGGGCGAGTGGCTGGCGGCGGCAGGGTTTTCGACCGGCACCCGGGTGGAGGTGCGGGTAATGGAGGGCTGTATCGTTCTGACGGCGGTTGAGCCGGAACCGGAGCTGGAAGCCGCGATGCGCAGGGTGGAGAAGCTGTCGGCCAGGAAGCAGAAGCAGGTCAGAGAGTTTATCGGAGTGATTGGGGGACGGGGTTGAGGGGTCAGGATTGCGGTGACAAACAGGATTTTAATGTCATGCTCTATATCGCCACTCCGGACCTGTACTCATCCATCAAATCCGTACAACGCTCCTTTTAGATAACGGATAACTACCTGTTAATACGACTGAATGAGGAAACCATCATGGAGACTTACCGATTACATCGCGGCAGGCTTATCGACCATATCCAGCTTGTGGTAAATGATTTCGAGGCCAGCAAAGCGTTTTATACAGCCGTGCTGGCGGTCCTTGAGATCCCTGTCGTGAATACCTACGACGATTATTTTTGGGCTGATGAGCTTGTTGTTTCATCGATTAATAGCCCCGGTTCCGCAGGTAAGCCAACAGGACGGCATCACCTGGCTTTCCAGGCCAGGGATCGTGAGACGGTGGATGCTTTTTACCAGGCGGCGCTGGCACACGGCGGCAGTGATAACGGCGCACCCGGTGAGCGAACTTATCACCCGGGGTACTACGCGGCCTTTGTACTCGATCCCGATGGTAACAACATCGAAGCGGTTTACCACGGTGAGGGGGAACGCAGTGCGGCATCGGTGGAAATTGGCTTCAGTCTTTAAGTATAACGGCCTCCGGGCAGGGGCCGTATTGGGCGGTTGGCATTAAGTCAGACCAGGAGCCAGCCCAGGAATTAGCCATATCGAAGCCCTCATAATAATGAGGGCTACATAAAATAAAGTCGGTGCTGTAAATTCATTGCGTATTCATTTTATAAAGGAATAACGATGGGAGCCATTAACGAGATAGATATTGCAAAGCTGGTTTTGCTACCCGCGCTTTTATATGTGGCTAAAAAGATCATCGACTGGGCGGGAAAAGTGATGTCCAGCCCGCCAGCAAAGCGAAAAATTCGCTTTGAAAAGGTACCTATTGAAACCAAAATAGAGGTGCTGAATAAAATCGCTGAGATAGCGAACGCTGACATACCCGACACCAAACTCTCGAGGACGCATCAGACGGTACAAATGAAATTTTTGTATGAGCAGATCGGGATTACTCTTCCTGTCTGGCACGCCCATCAGCTGATCGCTTTTATCGCTGATAAAAATATCGGCTCATATGATGTACGATTAATGAGTTTCCTTAAAAACCCATCCTTATATCGTTGTGATGAAAATCATTTTTCTGTAGATGCTAAAAAAATTAAAAATTTTCACATCGTTAGCGGAGGTTTCTGGCTAATTTCAATTGTCATTTTTGCCTGCGCCTGGTGGACAACAATACAATCGTTACTGGCCAGCGGGGGCGTAAATTCAGCTATCGCATTTTCACTGTTTTACTTTATTTCCGCTATTGTGGTCACTGGCTTTATCTTAAGCCAGGTTGGAGAAACCTGGCAAAGCGCCAGATTCGCCAGGCTGTTTGAAAGGTGGTGTGAGGAGGAAGCGCGGGTGGAAAGTGGGGAGCGTGCTGTGCTAGCCATGTCGGAGCCAGAAGAACAGACGCCTCAACAGGAGGTTTTCAAATGATGAAATGCAGATACAAAAAAGTATTTTAGTGGACTGATTGGGGAATTTTGTGCGAAGGCCGGACTCGAACATCGCAACTATCCTTATGATCTTAAGAGGTTAAAATTTACCACGTTTGACATGATACCATCATTGATACCATCAGACCCGATTGGTGATAATCGAACAAACTGTATTAGTTATTCCGACTTGATAGTGTAAAATCTATACATACTGTAATCAACTGTCCTAAGCAATAGTTTATTAATGGAATTATAAACAATGTATAGAGTAAATCAAATCATCAAAACTATAAGCAACATGAACTCTTATGCTCCCTATAATCAGATAAATAAAAAAAGTAACTTACTTAGAAAAACTCAAGTATATTCGTTTCTTACATCTCTCTTTTCACTTATTTTTATAGTCATATTGGCTGTTGTTAACAAGGCTTTCACTCCCCCCAAGCAAATATTTATATCTTTTGCATTACTTTTGTATATCATTAATTCTATAGCCAGTGTAACATACTTATTTACCCCTATAATTCCAGGCGTAAAATTCATGCTTAACTTCAAAAAGGAAATTTTTAATGACCTAATTTGTGAAATTGACAATGATGAACAAAACATCCAAAAACTGATGCCCTACTCGTTGACTGAGTTAAACTATTCAATAGACTGGTTGACTCTAAAGATACAAAGATTGAAATCAAGAATAAATTATTTCTTTGGAGAAAAAACTGCTATCTTATCGATAATTGGATTAGCATACTCTGCTGTTCAAGGTTTTGGCGGATTAGAAAAATTGGGTGACACCATATCAAAAGGTCTCTTCAATTCTGGTACAGCAAATACACTAATTGTATTTGGATTAGCTTTTCTTTTAGGGCTATCACTTGGGGCATTAGCACTTAAAAATGCAGCAAATCATTTGCAATATCTGAAAGAAATGCTTGAGTTAGCTAAAAAAGTGAAGCAACAGAATAGTGAGTGATTAGCATTCGCAACATCCTTTACCCTTAAAGTGCATTCGTTGATCATATTTATATTTACACATAGATTTGATGGGTTCAATAAAAGTACTATGGTAAAACTCCAATTATTTTGAACTAAGTAGATACCTGATGCCAAAGCCTTCTCATTTAAAACCCCCGCAGTTATGATGAAGGTTGAGCAAAATTTGCACTACATGTTTTTAAATTACTGCACTGTAAAGACTTGATTGGAATGTCACCAGTATACGGAAAATGAAGGGGGTTACGCTCCCTTATCGGATACATCTTTCAAAGCTGCTCAACTCAGTTGGTAGGCAATACATTGTTTTCGAAGCCCTACACTTTAAGTGGAGAAAATGAGCTAATGTTCGTTGGGTTTAGTCGTGATGACAAACCCATAAGTGAGAACACCGTTAACAAAGCTCTTCGGACGATGGCCTACGATACAAAAAAAGACGTGTGTGGACATGGATTCAGGACAATGGCATGTAGTGCCCTTATTGAGTCAGGGCTGTGGTCAAGAGATGCTGTGGAAAAGCAAATGAGTCAACAGGAACGCAACTGCGTTCGGGCAGATTACATTCATAAAGCAGAACATTTTGAAGAGCGAAAGTTAATGCTCCAATGGTGGGCTAACTATCTTGATACATGTAAAGACACCATTTACCTGTGCAGTCCAGGTATAGCCACTTACAACCGAATAGCCTTAGGAAACGTTACTAAGGCTATCTGCCACATCAGCTAAACAACTCAAACCCTTTCTGGATTGTCATAGATCGTCAAACTTTCACTAAATCCCCTTCAATTACCAATAAAAAAAGTTGTAATTGATTAAAAAATGATCAATTTTATCCACTACATTACATAAGATCATCCATGAGGTTTAGTGCATGACTGGCGAAAATGATAAAAATCATAAGGTTAGAGTTGCACAGTACTTGAGGATGTCAACTGACCATCAGCAGTATTCTTTACATAATCAGTCCGAATACATAAAAGATTATGCTGAAAAGAATAATATGGAGATCGCTTATACATATGATGACGCAGGTAAGAGCGGGGTGAGCATCGTAGGGAGGCATTCTTTGCAGCAGCTACTTAGTGATGTGGAACAGAAAAAAATAAATATACAAGCTGTATTATTTTATGATGTCAGTCGTTTTGGTCGTTTTCAAAATAGTGATGAAGCTGCTTATTACTCATTTCTTTTTGAGAAAAATGGTGTAGATCTTATATATTGCTCTGAACCTATACCTACTAAGGATTTTCCCTTAGAATCATCTGTCATATTGAATATAAAAAGATCAAGTGCAGCCTATCATAGCAGAAATCTATCCGAGAAGGTTTTTATAGGGCAAGTAAATTTAATAAAGCGTGGTTATCATCAGGGAGGTATGGCAGGTTATGGACTTAGAAGACTTTTAGTGGATGAAAATGACATAGCTAAGGAAATCTTAAGTTTTAGAAAAAGAAAGAGCATCCAAACAGATAGGGTTATATTAATCCCTGGCCCTAAAAGTGAAATACAAATTGTAAACAAAATCTATGATCTTTTTATAGATCATCATGTACCAGAGTTTATCATTGCTGAAAAGTTAAATGAACAAAATATATCAGCAGAAAACGGTTCATACTGGACACGTGCGAAAATACACCAAATATTGACTAATGAAAAGTATATAGGCAATAATATATACAATAAAACTTCATCCAAACTTAAAAGCAAATCCATTAAAAACCCTAAACATGAATGGGTTAGATGCGATAAAGCATTTAAGCCTATTATTTCAAAGAAAAAATTCAATAAAGCACAGGAGATAATCCAGCTTAGGTCAATACATTTATCAAATGAAGATCTTTTAGAAAAGCTTAAGCAAAAATTAAAAACCAATGGGAAATTATCAGGATTTATTATTGATGAAGACGATACAGGTCCTTCATCATCCGTTTATAGAGCTCGCTTTGGTGGCCTTTTAAGAGCATATACTTTAATTGGCTATAAGCCAGAGCATGATTATAGTTATCTACAAATAAATGAAGCACTAAGAGCATTTTATTCTGATGTAATTGAAGATTTCAAAAACAGTATTGAGCAAAACAACTGTTATGTAGACTCACATAAATATGCACCAATGTTATGTATTAATGAAGAGATAATAATTTCTGTAATTATAACAAAATGCAAACATATGAAATCTGGAAAGCTAAGATGGAAAGTGAGATTTGATAATACATTGAAAGCAGATATAACTATCGTTATAAGAATGGATTCACAAAATGAATCACCTCGTGATTTCTATATTATACCAAAAATTGATAACGAATTTAGTAAAATGGTAATGTCGGAGAAAAACAATCTCCGATTAGAACTATATAGATTTGATAACTTAGACAAGTTTCTACAAATTATTAATCGTATCAACTTGAGGGATGTATATGCAGCCTAAAACTAATGAAGTTCCAATAATCCACATTGAAATAAAAAAAATAAAAATACTTAACCCACGAACCAGGAATAAAGGAGTGCATGATGAAATAAAAGAAAATATAAAAAAAAGAGGCTTAAGCAAGCCGGTTAGTGTAAGAGCGATTCATGAAAATGATTTCAAATATGCCTTGATTTGCGGTCAAGGAAGAATAGAGGCCCTGGTTGCATTAGGTGAAACAACAATTCCCGCCATTATAAGAGATGTTTCAGAGGAAGATGCTTATGTTATGAGTTTAGTTGAAAATATTGCAAGGAGGAGACCACGTTCTAATGAGTTACTTCAGATTATAAAAGATATGAAAATCAGAGGGCTATCCGATACTGAAATCAGCGAGATTACTGGCTATTCTTCGAACTGGGTAAATAGTATAAACATGCTTCTTGATAAAGGAGAGCATAAACTACTTTCTGCTGTTGAAAGAGGTAATTTACCATTGTATCTCGCAGTTGAATTCGCAAGATGTGAAACCGAAGAAGCACAAAATCTTCTTACTGAAGCATACGATAAAAAGATAATAAAAAGCAGGGATATTATAAAAATAAAACATATACTAAATCAGCGAGAAACTGGCAATAAAGGAACAAAATCAGGCGGTTTTTTTTATCACAAGCCTGCAAAAAAAATGTCTGCAGAAGAATTAATCTCTCTATATGAGAATAGCATCGCTGAACATAAAACTGTATGTAAACACTCTAAGTTTGTAAAAACTAATCTATTAATAGTAAACGAAATTTTTAATATAATAATGATGAATAAAAGCTTTCAAATCCTACTTGAGCAAGAAAATCTCTCAGAGCTACCATCTCAAATCATAAACCCATTAATTAAAGAGGTATCACAATGATTAAGTTACGATTTGGTGATAATTTCATTTATTTAGATACTAACAAGCTAACACCTTCTAAGGAATTGCTTGAAAACGTGAAGCGAAGCCATAAATATCATCAAATAGTTACGTCTATTGAAAGCTTAGGTATTATTGAGCCGATAATAGTTTTTTATGATAATGAAAATGATGTCACAAAGATACTTGATGGCCATTTAAGAGTTGAGGCTCTAAAAGACTTAGGCATAGAAAAAGCCCCTTGCATACTTTCAAGTATTAATGATGCTTTCACTCCTAACAAACAAGTGAATCATATTAATGTTGTTGAAGAACATAGGATGATAATGAAGTCACTTGCTAAAGTATCAATGGAAAAACTGAGTGCTGCTTTGGGTATATCAATTGAGTCTATAAAGGATAAAGCTAATGTTATGAATGGCATAGATCCAAGCGTAATACCAAAACTTTCCGACAAGCCAATCCCTAAAGCGACATTTGATGTTTTGAGGAAGATGAAACCAGTTCGCCAAATTGAAGCAGTAGGTACAATGATAAATTTTGATAATTATAGTAAAAAATTTGCAATGAGCATTTTAGATGCAACACCAGCATCACTGATAGTCAATAAAGGAAAAAACGTTTCATATAAACGAGACATCAGAAAAAATATATTTCGTCTTGAACAGGAAATGGCAACTACATCAGAAGAGACTAAAAAACTACAAAACGAGTATGGCTCAAATATGTTAAAATTCGTTATAATTCAGTCATATATTAATAAATTACTTGGCAATCCAAAGGTGCTTCATTGGTTTTTAGAAAATGAGATTGATTATCTAAATGAATTAAAAAGAATTTCAAGCATAAATTCTTTGGATGAGAAAACCATTAAAAAGGAAATTTAATAGAAACTAATTTTCATAAAAAATTTTGTAAAGAAAATCTACGATTAGTACTCTTTGCCACACTAATATAGCGTTTAAAATTTCCACGAGTTAGTTTGGTTTTTGCAACTTTTTCTTATAAATGTTATCGTCTATGTCGATTTTACAAATACTCACATTAAACCCAAAATTAGATAGAGACTTATAAAAATTTTTGAGGTTAATTTTTGAGAATATAGGTAACCCGTGAGGAATTTTGTTTTTCGTCGCGATTGCAAAAATAATATTAAAATCCTTTGCAACTGGTCTTAAATTGGGATCTGCAAACTTTAACGAATCGCTGAGTTTATCATTTAACTTTTGCCTAAAAATATTATCACCTATGAGTAGTTCAGCACTAATATAGGCTTGGGAAAATAAATGGCTCATACTTTGCGAACCGGTATAATATTTAACATGTATTAGGGTGGTTGGACCTTTCATTAAATCGCAATATTCAACTTTGCTATATTGACCGCCATGGTGAATGAACTTCTGATCCATAAGCGTAAAATCATTATTCTGTTGACAAACATCAATAAGATAATCAGCTTCATAGTCAAATTTATAAATTGGAAGTAAAGCAGAATGTTGATAATCTTCAATTTTCGCTATTTCATTATTGATACTGTCAATAAAATCCCTATTTGCTTTATACCATACTCCATTTCTCAATACATAATCACTCCGCCCATCATTGATTTCAGCATAAATACAGCGATATGCAGACCAAGTAGATATAGTTTCATATTGCTCATTAATGGAAAATATGTTTTGCCTTTTTAGATTTTCTATATTTAGTTCTCGCTTAGCCATATGCTCAAGTAAATTACTAATAAATAATGTCGTGTATATTGGACTTCGGCTTCCTCGATGGAAACAATATCCAATCTGTTTTTCCCAATCAACGATTTCTGGTTCCCCCAACCAAATACCTTCTAGATCCTTATGAATTAATCGTTCCTCTAAAATCATATCAAGGATTTGTATTTCTTCTTGATCCGCTTGTTTAATGTTATTTACCCACTCAAATTCATTTGGCAATGGTTTATTATACAAATCTATAATTGTATGAAGAATACTCGCAAATTTATTTAATTCAAAATCTGGTGTCAGAACTAAGGCATCCCTTCCTGTAACCTTATCCCCCAATAACTCTTCAGTACATACTCCTGTTAAAGTTGTCAAAAAATCCAATTCCGAGTCTATTTTCAAATTATAGATACTTACTTCTTTAGAACTTTGATTCCTAGTCAATAGACTGGTTTCATTATGGTTACTTTTATCTACACTTCTAATTCGATCTTTCCCAATCGAGTTCAATGTAACTTTTAGACCAAAACCCTGAACGATATACATGTCATTTATTAAGTGATGACCAGTGCCAAATGGCATCAAAAAATGATATCCTTTGTACTTAACTGATAATACCGCACCGGTACTACTGTTTTTCCCAAAAGCATTATTAGGAATATCGGGTTTAATCGCAAAAAAGATAGATGCCCATTCAGGAATTTGTGGCTCGGTTTCTTCTTTAATATACAAATAAGAGTCTGTATCTGTGATATCCAGACGAATAGGAGGCTTTACCCTTTCTAAATTCAATACCTGATCAGTTCCAGTTTTAATATCTTTAGCGAGGTAAATTGAAAATCTTGCCTTCATTCTTCATCCTCCACTTAGTATGTAGTACTATCGGGCTAAAACCCCCAACGCATTAAGTAATTGTGCATCTAAAGTTTCATTTTTTGGTAAAGGCAGGCCCGCACTCTGACGATAATTTTTGATTGATGCCCTTGTCGCAGGCCCCATGACACCATCAATAATACCGTCGTAATACCCCTTATCAAAAAGGGCAAACTGAACACGCATGATCAATCTTTTTCTCTTCTCCGAATCGGCAGATAAACTCCCAATTTGAGATCGAGTATTTGCTGAGGATGTTGAGTTCGTTGAGCCGGAAGACAATGCTCTGCTCGATGAGGAAGGAGATTCAGAACCACTGTTGGACGTGGATGAGCCATAAGATTTGGGATAATAAGGAGTCGAACTTCCACCATAGTATCCACCACCAGACGAAGATCTATGGGAACTATGGCTCCGATGGGAGCTATGACTACGGTGTCCTGCAATGTAGAACGGCACTTCGGTGTTGAGCGGTGCTATCACTAAATCATGCTCATTAAGAGTCATACCGGGCAAATCACTTGCTCCAGTAGAGGAATCACTTGCCCACACAGAATTATTAAGTGCTAAAAATCCCGGAAGCAAAGCAGCGAAATTAAATTTTTTCATAAAATTGGTCTCGGTGGTTGATGAAAACGGCCTTTTGATGAACTGAAATAACCAGCACAGGAAGACTTCTGGGTACATTCATCACATTCTTTGGGATAGTAATTTTTCCAGTCAGAAATTGACTGAGTAGCGAATCCCCAGGCTCTTTCAGGAAGATGACACAATGGGTAATTGAAGATTGTTAGAGGGATGCCTGACCTTTGTGCTGTGCCTATGGCAGAAAGAATTTTCTCACTATAGCTATCATGCTCAATAAAAATTGATGACCAGTTTTTACGTGCCCAGCCAATAGATTCCAGCCCCATAAGAGAAATCTGGTTGATATTGGAGAACACACGACCAGCGAACTCTATGATTTTGTCCAGTTCCATATAGTTAGCCAGTGTCGGAATGATTCTTAACTCAATGTTGATCCCTGAGTTACCGGCATTGATAAGCCCCCTAACTGTCTCATCAAATGCCCCCTCGCTTCCAACCAGATAGTCATGAACTGACGACCTTGAAGAATAAAGCGGAATACCGAAAGTTATTTTGAGCTTTTCGCTTCGCTCTTTCATCTGTTGAGTAAAACTGACATCTGCAAACTTCCGCCCATTGGTCAAAACATGCAAAGCTGTCTCAGGCGAGTTTTCGATTACGAAGTCGAGAAAGTGCAGGAAATCTTCGCCATACAGTAGAGGTTCTCCACCACTCACTCCGACTATACCATTCAGTGAGAAAGAGGCTATGGCAAGTGCTGACTGGTTAAGAAGCCAGTCATCGTTTCCTGTCTTAGGGGGCTGGGAACAAAAAAGGCAACTGTTATTGCACCTTTCAGTTACAAGGACAGTGTTATGGTTCGCTCTCCGTGACAAAATCACCCGGAGCATGTTTCCATTGTTGACGATCCCGATGTCACCATCTTCTATGGAATTGAAAAGATCAGTGCTCACAACGAAGTCTGCAAAATATGCAGGAAGTCTGGAATCGAGTTGAGTTTCACTGACCAGTAAATTTGGCAGATAGAATTGAGGATTTTCGGGCTTAAATTTGCACAGGCGATAGAAACCTTGCTGAACTGGCAGATCTGTCGTAAACCTGAAAATGTCGTTTCTCAGCACCTCAGACATAAGCCCACCCTTTAAGCATCTTTGCCATCGGCCCATCCTGAGATATTTCATTCAGAAGGAAGCGGAACATGCCTTTGTGATACTGGCAGAAAGTAGAACGACTCTTGTCACCAACAGGTTCGCCATGAACACTAATGTTCTGGCAAGGATCTGCTCCACAGAAAGGCTGGTATGCACATGTGTCACAACCTGGCATGGCGAAGTTAAATGAAGATGAGAGAGCGGAACGGTAGTATTCGTTGCTACTGAATGAGAGTGAGGCAAACTCTCCTGCGCTAAAATCTGCTTCCGGGTTTACTTTCTGAAGCATACGACTTTCATCACTACCGTAGACTTTACCGTCATAATTGAACAGGATGCAGTTCAGCACGACTCCGCTTGGCGATTTTAGATCTGCATAACCACTGAAGCCCGGATTGAAAATTCGCTTAAGATGGATAGCAGCCGAGTGCTCAATGACAGGTATTCCCTTTTCATTCTGAAGCAACACTTCCTGCATTAACTCTTTATAAAAATCAAAATACTCTGGCATTGAAAAAGTGAAGCTCTGCTTCTGAGCAAACCCATAAGGACTAACAGGCCTGATAAACATGTCTGTAAGACCCAGAGACAGATGGGCATCTACTATGGAAGCTGGCTCCTTTGTCAGTTCCTTAGTAACAGTAGTGACAGTTGCTACCCGGTTTTCCCCAAGTTCTTCTGTGATTTTCCGAATACCTGTTACTGCTTTGTTGTGAGCCTGAAAGTCAGTAAGAATACGATTCTTGTTATGGACGGCTTCATTCCCATCAAGCGAGACAGAGAAGGTTATATTCCGCTCTTTAACCCATGAGAGGATGCTTTCATCAAGTAATGACAGACTTGTAGCAATCACCATTTCGAAAGCATCACTACCCAATGAAATCTCGCACTCGTGATAGATTGACTGGACAAGATCAAACCTGAGAAGCGGTTCACCGCCCTGTACTTCTATCTTGTAGGGAGGTGTACCCAGTTTCTTTATGGTGCTAACAATTTGCGGTAACAGTTTAGGGTTGAGATCATAACCATCAGCGGTGGTCGATGCCCTGCTGACCTGGCAATATTTGCAAGTATGATCGCAACGAAGAGTAGGTACAATCATGAAGATTGGCCTGACCGCCAGTTCATTCATAAGTCGTTTGGCAAAAGCCGAACTTAGTGCATAAGGGGTAACGGAGGAAGATTCATCTCCGCAAATGAAAAGTTTGCTTTCAAGTGATGAGGACTGCTCTAGGCTGGTATGACCGTTTACAAGATCGAGAAATTCTTGCTCACCTAAAAAATGATGAAAGCCAGCGAGGTTGCTGAGGAATACCCGGCCATCAGGCATCCTGTCGAAGTTAAAAGGCATCAGTCTCATTATGCAAGCCTGTTATCTATGCTTCGGAGAACCTTGCTGATAATGGCATCACGCAACTGACCGGTTTGAAGATGAAGTTTCTCACGGAGGCTAAAATCGTTTAAAAGCCTTCCAAATTCAAATTCACATTCAGGACTACTTGTCTCAAAGAAGATAATCCAGGAAGATATATTTTCTTCAAGTTTCCATGAAGTTACAGGAGTCATCCAGTAGAGGGTGTTTCGGATAACCCATTCAGAAAACTGATCTTTTTGTAACACCTTTTCCCACATTGTCATTACCTTCCAAAGAAATAATAACGGAAAGAAACTTATTCCATTTAGGGATTTTTCTTATAGAATTAAAGATACAACATTTTTGCGTTTTGTGTTACAAAAAGGTCGAGTTAGTTCGATACTCTTGCTTAGTTCGATACTCTTGCAAGGCCATTCCATATCTGTAAAACTGCTTTTAAGGCTGAATTTACATATTAACTAGAGCTAATTTAGCTAATTCATAAGGAATCAATTGATGGAAAACTCCTCCAAAAACTCTCTAAAGGTAGAAGGTAATATTGGTGATATTAAGATTAAAGGGACTCTTCTGCTTGAGACGACAGCGACAAATAGCAATATTAACAATTACAAAATTAGGCCTATCAATTGGTCGGTTATAATTATAAAATTAACGATCCCGCTTATTACATTAGGACTTCTTTTTCTGGGAGGGGCTATATTGTGCAAATCTCTTTATTATTGGCTAGTGGTAATTTCCCCTCTAATTTTTGGTTGGCTATTCTACAACTTTGTATTTTACAGCACCCCTGAAAACTATAATTACTTAAAAAAGCTTACAGATGTTATAACACTAATATCTTCTTTTATTGCAGCAAGTTTAATAATATTAAAAATATTTAGTATGAATAGTAGCATTGTTGATTACTTGATTTATGTAAACGAAGAAGATCTGGTAAGCACTACAGAAAAAATTATATTTTTAGCGCAGTCCCTACTACTTTTTTTATCGCTTGAGATTTTCAGTGCCTTTGCAACTATAAAGCTTTTGTTTGCCGTAAAAGATTTTAATGATGCAAGAAAATCTTTAAAGTAGAATACTAAAGCTGGCAAATATTATAACATGCCGAATTAATATGATTCGTCATTTCTTTTGTAATTATTTAATAACAGAACTAAAATAAACGGAATAGCATGTAACATAAAAACAAAGCAAATATCAAAAATAAAGATTAAAAAATAAAGAAGTATATTATATTCCAATATTGACTTGGTCATAATTAAATATAACAACCCAAGTAAAGAAATAATTAGCAAGAACATTACAGTAAGTATAAATTTTAACATCACCTTAAAAGCATCTTTATTTTTCATAATAGCCCCCTTGTTATAAATGTTTAATATTTATATGCCACAATTATTGAGATTCATCAAATTTTATTAGTTCATTTATTAAATAAAAAGCAAGAGCTAACTCAGAGATGCTCCGCTTCTCTAAGTTGCCTTGCTTTTTCTGCTCTATGATTGAAAAAGAATGATTTAAGACTTGGAATCTTAACTTTCGAACTCCTATTTTAATTAGGATGTAATTAATTGCCACATGGAAAGAAAACTTTTGTATACCAATACGAAACTTCTATGATCTACAAATCAATCGATGTAAAATTATTACTTCTTCGTTTGACATGGAATAAAAAATGAGAAAATTCGCGGATTTTAATATCAAAAACAATACCGAAAATACTAATGTCAGCCAAAGCAATAGTGGTGGTTATAATGTTCAAAATACTCAGGTCATAAATAATCGTACCATTAACAATCATTATACAAAGCAAAATTCTAATGGTGATGGTGATGCAGGTGCTTTTATGGCGGGAGCGGCCATTTTAACTGTAGGAATAGGATTTGTTATCTGGTCATTTTTCACACATTATCAAGAAATATATCCCATTTTAAAAACAGGTGCTTTATTCTCTCCTGTATTATCGATAATTGGGATTATAGCTTTGGTTCTTAGGGAAGAGGTTGAAACGACAGATTTTGTCAGATTTTTTTTCTTAGTCTTAGCTGGAGGTTCTGTTTTTTTATTAAATGAATATTTGAATATAAATGTTCCACAAGAAATTATAGAGCTATCAAAACAAGCCGTATCAGTTTCAGGTTTTTGGAACGGATTAAACGAATATGGTAAAAACCTTTCTTTGTCGTTGATATCTTCGAGTATCTTGATTGGCGCATCAATAATATTGATAATATTCTCTGCGTTCAGAGAATTATCATACTCCTTAGCTAACAAAAATATGTCTGGGTTTTGGTTTGCAAGCCTTAAATTAACTAATTTATTCCGTGCTCAAGCCCTTGGTAATGGAGGAATCATAACTCTAATCCTGGCACTAACTTTTTTAACATTAAATGGATATGTATTCCATTTTGAATGGAACTAATTTTTAAAAGGGCCTTTTGGCCCTTGTTTTTTAATGAAGAAACTAAAGCTTACAGCTTGTTGAGATATTTATCTCCACTTTCTTTTTTATGATTTGGATTTATCACATTAACTAATTAACCTATTTTTAATTAGTCGCCCATTCTTACTCAATACGGAAAACAAAGATATTAAGTCACGCTTAACATTGACAAGCAATGATTATTTACTATAACAAAAGAGAAGATTAGTTGATTACTTTAAAACCATGACATATAAAAGGAGTTTATATGGCAAATAAACAATCGCAGTTTTTGAACACTAAGGATGCAAAACATTCAACCTCAAAGTGTAAGTTACTACCACAGGAATTACGAATTCATTGTGTTAGTGTTCGTCTTAACAATGCTGAATTGGCCAAGCTTAATACATTGAGGGAGCATTATTCGAAAGGAGAGTGGCTTCGTATGGCTTCCCTTCAAAAGTTACCTCCTGTTATACCTGCGATTAATACCAAAGCCTGGAAAGCTTTAACTGACATATCACAAAAACTAAATCGAATTGCGATCCATATCGATGGTAAGAGCAAAGATAGCCAACTTACTCATACAGAACTATTCGCTGTGAAGCGACAACTCGAAGAGCTTCGCAAGAATCTTTTGAGTGACGGTATATGGAGCCTCCCGAATGAAGGGTATGCGGAAGATTAAGAGAGGTAAAAACTTCGCAGGTGTTGTTCAATATGCATTGAAGCCTGGTTCACATCATAAAAGTAATCCAATCGTCATTGGCGGGAACATGTTAGGTGATTCAGCCTCTGAACTGATCGCTGAATTTGATGGCACTAAACAGCTTCGCCCAGATGTTCAGAAGGCCGTTTGGCACAACTCGCTACGATTGCCTTACAGTGAATCATTATTGAATGAGCAATGGGTAAACATAGCTGACGACTACATGAAGAGGATCGGGTTCAGTGATACTAATCTTCGTTGCTATGTGCTTCATGATGATCCGGCTGGTCAGCACATACACATTATTGCAAGTCGCATAGATCTCAATGGAGGGAAGCTCTACCTTGGCAGGAATGAGAACCTCATAAGTACCCGCATAATCAGTGAACTCGAAATCGCTCATGGTCTGAAAGTGACCAAGACAGCAACATCATCCCTAAAATCAAAGCAACCGAAGCGGAAGAGGATCTCTCGCAACGAACAGATGCTTTCAGAACGGGCTGGTGTTCCCTCCCCTAAGGAAGCTCTCCAACAGATACTTGATAAAAGTTTGGCAGATACACCTGACCTTTTGACTTTCACAAAACGGCTGGAAGAAGCTGAAGTATCCTGGACGGCGAATGTCGCTTCAACCGGGAAAATGAACGGCTTCTCATTCTCCTACCGCGATATAGCTTTCAAAGCTTCGCAATTGGGTAAAAGCTACAGTTGGGCAAATCTTCAAAAGCAACTTAGCTACAACCCTGACCACTTAAAAGCTATACGAACCAACACACCAACAAAAGACCACCCTGCTGTTCCTGCTCCCATGCCAATACCTGTTCCTGTTCCTGTTCCTGTTCCTGTTCCTGTTCCTGTTCCTGTTCCTGTTCCTGTTC
>OLPP01000386.1_pt1 | contig 37994 bp, 36 predicted proteins | sample 1643151 | NCBI WGS metagenome assembly OLPP01 (sample SAMEA3136679, study PRJEB25190) | human gut metagenome | biome: human gut; feature: human-associated habitat; material: faeces | place: Austria | collected 2013 | reverse complement strand
AGATCTCTCAGACGCAACTCTGATAGGATACCACCGCTGCCTGGATTTGTCAATAATTTTTTACTATTTTTCTTGTAATTTATTTATTCGTGTCAATCATTACATTTCGGACAGCTTTCTGATGTTTATAAAAAGATAAAAACAGCGTCCGCATAAGCAGACACTGTTTTTATCCAAAGATCTGTAATACGATCTTCATCAACATATTATTATCATAGATCCATGTCAGGATCGGATCCAACCGGATCTGTCCCTGAAGGTAGATTCCTGCCGGAGTGTCACATATAATTGTTATGATCAGGAAAATCACCCAGATCCAGATCAGTCCCTGTATACATCCGATACAGACACCTCCGATTCGATTCAGTGTACCGATCACCGGCAATGCCGTCAGAATATCAACCGCATACAGGATCATATACATCAATATTGTGGCAATCGCAAACGAAATCAAAAAACAGATGGCATTAATAATCCCATAAGAAAGATATTTTCCCAGATAATCCGCAAAGCTTTCTACCGCCAGCCGCTTATAGATCTCTGTATTATTATTTTCCATCAATTTGTCTTTTACTGTCTGCGGAAGCGGCAGTTCTTCTATATAAGATACCTGTCCTGTGATGCTCTGCAGATCATCTCTGCCTTCCAGCTGCTCCAGCAGTACTTCATTACATTTTTCTTCGATACTGATCTGCCAGGTGGTCTTTTCACGAACAAAATCACTGATATACGGATTCAGCCAGGACGTAACACCAAGAACCATTAAAAAGAATACCATTGATATTGCCATGCGGAGCATCCCTTTTCGGAATCCCTGAACCGCAAAGATCAGTACCAGCGCAAGTAATACAAATGTCAGCCAACTCATGTTTTCTCTCCTGTTTATTGTAATCGAATGGTTTCCGTTCCGCTGTCAAGAATCACCATATAACGGTTCCCCGAGATCCGAAAAATATTTTCTACATTTCCTTCTTTTATCGTTCCCTGATATCGGCAGTTTCCCTGTAATGTATAGATACCCACTTCTTTTTCATTGTATACAAAAATCTGTTCCTTGCTGAGTGCAACATGGTCAAATGCGAAATCTACCGTAAACTTCGCCTTTTGGGTTCCACCGATCGTATAAAGCACGATTTCATACGACTTCTTTTCTTTTCCGGTCTTATAGGCCATTCCAACATACTGATCATCGTGAAAGACACTCAGGATATCATCGTTCAGTGTAATCCGGTTACTCTCTTCCGGAATCTGTTTTCCACTATATGTCAGGAAACCATTATCCGAAAATGCCAATGTCTGAGAATCACTCAGATAATTCACCTGTGGAATCAGTGTCCCCACGTAATTATATCCACTGACCTGATTGTCCATCTGATTTTGTCCCGTATTGCCAAAATTGTAAAACGCCATAAAGCTTGCCGGCTGATTATCTTTGACACAAAGATACGAAACTGCCATCAGCTGCCCGTTATCCGAAAGCGAGAGATCCACCGGGTATCCCGGATTGTCTACACTGGTTTTGGCAGTTACCAGTTCCTCTCCCTTCTTGTCATAGACATGGATCCAGGTTATCTCTCCATCTGCCAGAACCACACCTGTGATTCCCTGCGGGTTGATGCACACTTTCTCTACCGGGAGTTTTGTCTGTATATCAGTAACTCTTCCACTGAAATTGTAAACCCCAATATCCGTTCCTTTCTTATCATAAACTACGCAATACTCACCACGCATGGCTACTACCGGATTCTCCATGGTCTGCGGTTCATTCCACACTTCTTCTCCCTGAGCATTCAGAAGTGTCACACCGTCACCGCCGTATTTTAATATATAATCACCAAATTCTGCATATTCCGCTGTCGTTGTCGTGTCTTCCAGCTCTGTTCTCGTGATCACCTTGTAATTTTTAAACTGCCAGTGATCCACCAGAATCTTACCTCCAATGACAAGACCGACAGCCACTACAAGTGCGGCACCCGCAATCGCAAGTTTCTTTTTGCTCCATTGAGATTCGGGTCGATTCAGCTTCCATTCTTTTATCTTCTGCAAAATCTTCATAATTACCCCTTATTTGTTCCTTTTTTACTGTTTTTTATCATAGCACATTGTCTTCCCTTCGGCAATTTCTATTTCTGCTCAAAGCACCGCTTATGATTCCGGCAACAAAAGTTTTCCGCCTGCATAAATAATATCTTCCGGAGAAATTCCGTTCAACTGACATATTTCATTGATCCGGCTGATCGTCCCATATTGTTTCTGACAGATACTTGTGAGGGTGTCCCCTCTCTGAATCGTATATGTGATAGTCTTAATATCAGCTGTTGCCTGCTGTTCTTCCTTTTTTTCTTCCTGCTGCATGGATTCCTGGGTGGGCGATATACTGACTTCTTCCGATGTTTCCCCGTTCGCCTGTGGATTCAGACTCTCCTGGGTGGTATCCTGTGTCGGAACCGGTGCCAGACTCTCTTCCGGCTCTTCAGTTGCCATCGGAGAAAGCAGTGGTTCTTCAGCAGCTTTCTGTGCCTCACTGGTCACTGCAACACTCTGTCCTTCTGTCTGTACCACTTCCTCAACATTCTGATACTGTCTCAGATAAGGCAGACCTACCGCAAGCATCGCCGCCGCACAGCACGCCCCGGCAAGCCAACGATTTCGCGCAAAATGTTTTTTCGCTTTTTCACTCTTCTCTGACTCCGTCGTCTCTTTTTTCTTTCCTCTCACCGTCCTCCTGAAATCGATCACTGCACGGTCCGGTACATGTTCTGTCTCCTCGATAGATTTATTCTCACTCATATCGATCATATACGCCTGCATCGGATCATTTTTTTCATAATAAATAAAATGTCCCGGCACACGTACCAGCTGGTTATTCTCATAGACATAAAACGCCTCTTCCATCTCACCCGGCTCCATCAGAAACAACACTTTGTCATTGCCGGCAAAATGATCCAGATGTGTCTTACGGATTTCTTCGGTAATTTCCATATTAAATCCCGGAAACCCGGCAAACCACCCGACAATTTCCTGCTCCGGAAAATATTTTTTACTATCTTCATACACCTGTCCCCATACTTTATCGTCAAAACGGATATGTTCCGGCGAAAGCTCCAGATCCCGGATCTGCAGGGCGCTCCGGATAAAAATATAATCTCCCTGCCCGGTCCAGTGACAGGAACCAAACAAAATCGCCGCCACCTCGTCTCCGTGAGGATTTCTTGCGATCTTTTTCAAAAAGGTGTAGACATAGTCTTCCATATATATTTTTTTCTTCCCTTTGATTTCTCCGATTTGTCTTACGTTATTTGGCAGCTTCACGTACTCTGCAGTTTCTTTTGTAGTATCGGTTTCTTCTTTATAGATGACTTCGATCATACTCTTCACCCCTTTTAGCCCACAGTATACGCCGTTTTCCATGCGGATTTTGCCGCTTTGTGCAGGAAGATACAGATTTTTTATCGACATTTTCTGCGATTTCTTTTCTGTTTGGAAAACGTACGGGCATATTTTTTCATCGCCACGGGTACAATATAGGTAAATTCCGTAACTGTTCTGTACTCTCCCGGTTACTGCATACCATAGGATCCCCAAAGAAAGGACGCGTGAGCTGAATGCGCAGAGAAGTTTCATATTATATCAGAGAAAAGAAACGCACCGCCAGCACTGAACTGGCTCATGTGCTGAAAAAATGCATCGGACAGATTGACCGGCCCTGGAAAGAAATTATCATTCTTTGCATCGGAAGTGACCGGATCACAGGCGACAGTCTTGGTCCTCTGATCGGTCAGCAGCTTTCCAGACATCGCTGGAAAAATATCCATATTTACGGAACATTGGATACGCCGGTTCATGCGCTGAATCTCGAATCCGTACTTGCAGACATCAAAAAAAGACATCCATCTGCGCTGATTCTCGCAGTGGATGCCTCTCTCGGCTCTCAAAAACATATCGGGTATATCACCGCCGGTATCGGCCCGATTCATCCCGGATCCGGAGTACACAAAAGTCTCCCGGCGGTTGGCGATCTCCATATTACCGGAATTCTTAACGCTTCCGGTTCTTTTGAACATTTTCTCTTACAGACCACACGTCTTTCTTTTGTCGTGCAGATGGCAGATACTATCACCGATGGAATCCTTCATACCTTTTCACCTGTCTATGAACGACGCGGCCTTCTTCCTGACGGATGGTTCCACCGGGAAGAACGACGAGATCTTTGCTGGGCAAAGGAGGAATCTAGGCTGGCTGCCCTCTCCATCGAAACCAGTTCCGGCAGCATCTCCTGAAGCAGGTCTGAGCGCGGCACCTTCTCAAAGATCCGTTTTAAAAACCACGCAAATGGTTTGCCCCAGTATTTGTTCTGTAATACTTTTGCATAATGATCCATGATTTCCCGGGAACCACAGTATTTGTCTGTCAGGCAGATCACATACGTTTCCGGGTATCTTGGCGGAATCACGGATACCGGCCACATATGCTTGGTAATTACTTCTTTTTCCACCTTGTTCAGATGAAAATATTTGCAGGCATTTCGATAGGCAGTGATCGGATGGGTGATGGCGTGCAGCCGGTCTCCCGTCTCTTTGCTGTGTTCTCTCCAGTCATACAGAAACAGATCGTGGAGCATGCCGCCTCTCGCCGCTGAGCGGGCATCCAGACCCAGTTTTTTGCAGATTTTATAATTATTGTATGCCACATCCAGACAGTGTTCATAACAGTCGGTATCGCAGTGCTGATAATACTTTTTCATTTCCAGAACAGCCGGATGACTGACGATATCACGAATACACTCATAGAATTCCAGATTCTCTTTTGTGTGTTCTCTCCGTTTTCTTCTGACCGTCTCCCGTGAATCTCTTGCCCGGTTTGCTGACATTTTTTCTGGCATTTTTCTGATCTCCTATATTTTCCTGCTGTACAGTTTTTTATACAGACATCTTTTTCAACTTTATAAAACAGGGAATGGAGAAACTTTCTCTCCATTCCCTGTTTTATTATACCGTAAGTGTTCTCTTACTGTAAAGTTCTGTACATTTATTTTTTTAAATAATTACATATATGCTTTGACCTGCTCGTATACACCCTGGCCATCCAGTTTGTATTTTTCCAGAAGTTTTACTGCAGGACCGGACTCGCCAAATACATCCTGCACACCGATCTTCAGTACCGGAGTCGGAGCTTTCTCACACAGTACGTCGCAAACTGCGCTTCCCAGACCACCGATTACGGAATGTTCTTCTACAGTAACTACTTTACCGCATTCTTTTGCCGCTGCAACGACCAGTTCCTCATCCAGTGGTTTGATAGTATGAATGTTCACAACTTTTGCCTGAATACCGTCAGCTGCCAGTTTTTCAGCTGCTTCCAGTGCGGAGTTTACGCACAGGCCGGTAGCGATGATCGCCACATCTTTACCTTCTCTTAAAGTTACACCTTTACCAATCTCGAACTTGTAGTCCGGGCGGTCATTGATCACCGGCACTGCCAGACGACCAAAACGCAGGTATACCGGTCCCTGATACTCGTATGCTGCTTTTACAGCCGCTCTTGCTTCCACATCATCGGACGGATTGATGACAACCATACCCGGGATCGTGCGCATCAGGGCGATATCTTCGTTACACTGATGTGTGGCACCGTCTTCTCCTACGGAGATACCGGCGTGTGTTGCACCGATCTTTACGTTCAGGTGCGGATATCCTACAGAGTTTCTTACCTGTTCAAAAGCACGGCCTGCCGCAAACATTGCGAAAGAACTTGCAAACGGAACTTTTCCTGCGGTAGAAAGACCTGCTGCGATACCGATCATGTTACACTCAGCGATACCGCAGTCGATGTGGCGTTCCGGAAATACTTTCTTAAACATACCGGTTTTGGTGGCAGCTGCCAGGTCTGCATCCAGAACTACCAGGTTTTCATGCTCTTTTCCCAGTTCTACCAGGGCGTTACCATAACTTTCTCTGGTTGCAATTTTCTTTACTTCTGACATAATGCTTCACCTGCCTTTTCCAGTTCTTCCATTGCTACTGCATACTGCTCGTCGTTCGGAGCTGTTCCATGCCAGCCTACCTGATTTTCCATGAAGGATACGCCTTTTCCTTTTACAGTGTGTGCGATGATTGCTGTCGGCATTCCTTTGGTTGCTTTTGCTTCTTTGAATGCTGCATCAATCTGATCAAAATCATTGCCGTCGATATTGATCACATGGAAGTTAAATGCTTCGAATTTTTTATCAATCGGATATGGAGAACAAACTTCATCAATTGCTCCGTCGATCTGCAGATTGTTGTTATCTACGATCACTACCAGGTTATCCAGTTTGCGGAATCCTGCCATCATGGAAGCTTCCCATACCTGTCCTTCCTGAATCTCACCGTCACCTAACAGCGTGTATACACGATAATCGGCATTGTCCATCTTGCCTGCGATCGCCATACCCACCGCTGCAGAGATTCCCTGTCCCAGAGAACCGCTGGACATATCAACACCCGGGATATGTTTCATATCCGGATGTCCCTGCAGGTAAGATCCAAGATGACGTAAGGTTTCCAGATCTTCTACCGGGAAATATCCCTTCTGTGCAAGTGCGCTGTAAAGACCTGGCGCTGTATGTCCTTTGGACAGTACAAAGCGGTCACGATCTGCTTTTTCCGGATCTTTCGGATCCACGTTCATCTCTTCAAAATACAAGTATGTGAAAATATCTGCTGCTGATAAAGATCCGCCCGGATGTCCTGCTTTCGCAGCATGAACTGAGGTTATGATTCCTTTGCGGACTTCATTTGCTACTTTCTGAAGCTCCAGTTTGTTCATTCTGTACTCCTTTCCGTACACTGCTTAGAATTACTGTAACTGTTCATTTTCTTCACAGTTACACATGATTGCTCATTCGTCGTCTTAGAGCGTGTCTGAAAAATCATTCCCGCAATCTGCAAGTCCCACTTTGTGGAAGATTTTGCAGAAAGCCTTTTTCAAACCCGCTCTAGTATGCCATATTTTCAAAAATATTGCAAGACTCTATACTTTTTTATGCTCGTGCTTCTTCTCAGCCCCTACTCGCCGAATACTGCCTTGTAATCATCCTGGAATTTTTTGATTCCGGCATCGGTCAGCGGATGTTTTATCATCTGTTCGATTACTGCATATGGAACCGTTGCGATATCAGCACCTGCCAGCGCACAATCTGTTACGTGGATCGGATTTCTTACACTTGCTGCGATGATCTGTGTATCCAGACCGGCAACATCGAAGATCTCAGCAATCTCGCGGATCAGATCCACACCTCTTGTGGAAATATCATCCAGTCTTCCCAGGAACGGAGAAACGTAGGTTGCACCGGCTCTTGCAGCCAGCAGTGCCTGGTTTGCAGTAAAGATCAGTGTTACGTTTGTTTTAATGCCTTCTGCGGTCAGCACTTTGCAGGCTTTCAGACCTTCTACTGTCATAGGGATCTTTACAACCATGTTCGGATGGATCGCTGCGATCTCTCTTCCTTCCGCGATCATACCTTCTGCGTCTACGGTAGTCGCTTTTACTTCACCGCTGATCGGTCCGTCTACAATAGAAGTGATCTCTTTGATGACCTCTTTAAAGTCTCTTCCCTCTTTTGCGATCAGGGAAGGGTTTGTGGTAACGCCACAGATCACGCCCATGTCATTTGCTTTTTTGATGTCTTCTACTTTCGCGGTGTCGATGAAAAATCTCATTGTTTTGTCCTCCTGTTTTTCCTGAAATCTGCCCGGTTATTTTCGGTGTTTTGTAACTGTTCAGTACCTTCACAGTTACGGTGTTTTTTCTTTTCTGCCCTCAGTATAGCAGATTTGTTTTTGTGGTCAACAGGCTTGCGTATTTATAAATAGTATTTTTTATTAATAATTGACTGTTATTAATTAATGTATGCTGTGTTTTTCATCGTTTATTCAGGTTTTTTCCTTTATTTTCGCTGTTTTCTCATCTATTTTATTATTAATATTTCCATAGAAACCATTTATTTTTTCTTTTTTTCATGGTTGCTTTCATCCGGCGCATATCCGGTGCTTCCGCGGACGATCAGACGCGGTTCATACTCGATATGGTAAATACTGGTAGGTTCGTCTCCCTTGCGGTAACTCTTCTGCGATTCGATCTTTCGAAGGATGATATCACAGGCATCCCGCCCTTTCTGATCCACGAAATGTTCCACTGTTGTGAGTCCAATGGTATGGAACCTGGAAAACAAAGTGTTGTCACACCCCACCACCGAGATATCTCCCGGGATCCGGTACTGACGCTCAAGAAGGGCATCCATCGCACCAAATGCCATCATATCATTCAGTGCTGCGATCGCTGTAACCGGCTGTCCTTCCCGAAGCAGTTCCACGGTCAGATCATATCCCATCCGGTACTCTGACTCAATATTCGGGATCTCCGTATCTTTGCTGTCTGCCGCAGAGCGCACCAGCACATGGTCTGAAAGTCCCGCTTTCTCAAATTCCATCAGGAAACCACCCACACGTTTCTGCCGCTGGTGCTGTCTCGCCGTCAGCGGCGGCGCGATAAATGCCACATCCCGATGCCCCAGTTCAAGTAGATGACGCGCCATCAGGATCCCCGGTTTCTGATTGTTCAGAGCCACCGCATCAATTGAAAATTCATCGTCACGGTTGCTGATCACAACCACCGGGATCTCTCCGGACAGTTCTGCCACCTGGCGGCTGAAACTTGGGTTACAGGCATAGATGATTCCCAGCGGCTGCACTTCCCGCATCATCCGCAGATAATTTTCCTCGATCTTCAGATCCCTCTGGGTGTTGCAGACAAACACGCCGTACCCGTATTCTTTTGCCATGGCTTCGATGCCCTGCAGCAGCATGACATAATAAGGGTTTGTCAGTGTCGGGCAGAACACAACCAGAAGTTTTCTGCTCTTTGCCGACCGGCGGATCCGCTGTTTTGGCAGGTGATAATCCAGCTTTTCTGCCGCCTCTGTCACCTGACGGATCGTCTCTTTGGAGAAAGATACGTTATATTTTTTATTTAGTATCATAGAAACAGTGGCCTGGGAAACTCCTGCTTCCCGGGCCACATCCATAGAAGTTGCTTTCTTCTTTGCCATCGTTTTTTCCTTATAATTCTACGCGTCCTTCCAGTGCACGCAGTAGTGTTACTTCATCGATGTACTCCAGATCACCACCGACCGGAACACCGCTTGCGATACGGCTCACTTTGATACCGGTAGGTTTGATCAGTTTGCTGATATACATGGCTGTCGTCTCCCCTTCCAGACTGGAATTGGTGGCAATGATCACTTCATCCACATCTTTTTGCAGACGCAGCATCAGCTCTTTTAACCGGATATCTCCCGGACCGATCCCCAGCATCGGGGAAATAGCTCCGTGAAGGACATGGTACACGCCCTCGTACTTGCCGGTTTTTTCATAAGCTGCCAGATCTCTTGTATTTTCCACAACCATGATCTGTTTATGGTTTCGCTTCGGATTGGCACAGATCGGACACAGTTCCTGATCAGTCAGAGTAAAGCATTCTTTGCAGTATCTGACATTCGATCTCGCGCTGGTCATCGCACCCGCAAGCTGTTCTACCTGATCCTGGGGCATATTGATGATGTGAAACGCCAGGCGCTGGGCTGATTTTGCACCGATACCCGGAAGTCTTGACAGCTGTTCGATTAATTTGCTGATATGACTGCTGTAGTATTCCATCTTAGAACGGGAATCCTCCACCCAGACCACCGGTCAGTTTGGACATCACAGCCTGTGTCTCAGCTTCCATCTTGCGAAGTGCTTCGTTGGTAGCTGCCATGATCAGATCCTCTAACATCTCTACGTCATCCGGATCTACAACTTCTTCTGCCAGTTTGACTTTGGTCACTTCTTTTTTACCGCTTACGGTCACTTCTACGGCTCCGCCACCTGCTGCTGCCGTAAATTCTTTCTCTTCCAGCGCTTTCTGATTCTCTTCCATCTGTTTCTGCATCTTCTGCGCCTGTTTCATCAGATTATTCATATTACCAGGCATACCCATGCCGCCTGGAAAGCCACCACGTTTTGCCACGATTGGTTCCTCCTGTTTTCTCTTAAATCATATTTTTGCATCTTTTACTCGTCTTCCGGTTCTTCTTCTACCACGATATTCATGTGAACCGTCTGTTTTAATATATCATCAACCGAGATTTCTGCCAAGTCCTGATGCATATTTGTTTTCTTTAAAAGCATCTCCACTTCCACGGTTTTTCCCGTCATCTGTAAAATCAGATCTTCCAGCAGCTGTTTTTTATCCGGATCATCTACACAGGTCTGCGCCAGGTCGTTGGAGAATTCCACATATAATTTATTCTCCCCAGTATTTCCATTATATTTCGGCACAGCGGTTGTTAAAAATGTCTTGAACATCCCCTGTGTCTGCATCACGATATTTTTCCAGTTTTCCTTGATCCGCTGCAGATCCTCCGGCGCTGCTTTTTCCGGTTTCTTCTCCGGTGCAGATGGTGCTGCCTGGGTTGGCTGTACCGGGATACTGTCGTTCATTCCCGCATAACCCGGCAAAGACTGAACTGCCGCCATCGGAATTCCCTTTTCCATCTGCTCTTCCAGCACCCGGAGACGGTCCAGTACGGAATCCAGGTTTGTTTCCATTGCAGGTTTACATAATTTAATCAATCCCACTTCCACCAGCACACGTTTCTGTGTGGCATTTCGCAGGTTGTTGGAAAGTTCAGATAACACGCGGATATAGCGCATCAGCGTATCGGTATCGATCAGCTGACTTTCTTCCTGCAGCGCTTTCAGATTTTCCGAAGATACATCCAGAACTTCTTCCGCATCTTCCGATGTCTTGACCAGCAGGAGATTTCGCAGATACCAGGTAAAATCATTGACAAACTGTCCCAGTTCTTTTCCATTGACCAGAAGATCTTCTAGGATATGGATGCAGCTGGTGACATCCTGCTCCAGCACTTTGCGAAGCAGTTTGCTGAACACTTCCGTATCTACGGTTCCCAGCACTTCCAGCACCTTGTCAAAGGTCAGTTCCTGTCCCAGATAGAAGGCGATGCACTGATCCAGAAGACTCAGCGCGTCTCGCATGGAACCGTCTCCTGCTTTCGCCACATAGCGAAGTGCTTTCTCTTCCACCGGAATCTGTTCTTTCTCCATCAGTTCCCGCAGCCGTCCGGCGATCGTATCGATGGAAATACGGTGAAAATCATACCTCTGACATCTGGACTGGATCGTCACCGGAATCTTGTGGGATTCGGTGGTTGCCAGAATAAAGATCACATAAGACGGTGGTTCTTCCAGAGTTTTTAACAGTGCGTTAAATGCACCTGCTGACAGCATATGCACCTCATCAATGATATACACCTTGTATTTTCCCTGTGTGGGACGGTAGGTAACCTCCTCCCGGATCTCACGGATGTTGTCGACACCGTTGTTGGATGCCGCATCGATCTCGATCACATTCATGGATGTTCCCGCCTGTATCGCCCTACAGGTCGGGCACTCGTTACATGGACTGCCGTCCACCGGTTGCTCACAGTTGACCGCTTTTGCAAGGATCTTTGCCACGGTCGTTTTACCGGTTCCACGGGTTCCACAGAACAAAAATGCGTGACCGATACGGTCCGCACGAATCTGATTTTTTAAAGTTGTTACGATATGATCCTGTCCTTTGACATCCTCGAAGGTGTCAGGACGGAACTTACGATATAGAGCGGTATAGCTCATATTTCTCTGCCTCTCCTCAATCTGTCATAAATTGTAACTGTTCAGTAGCCACTGTCTCTCGAGGTGTTTTTATATGAATATGACAAACTCCCGAGACACACAAGCCAAAATGCAACAAAGAGATAGGGCTGTCACAAAGACCAGCCCTTCTCCCTCTGTTACATTACTTTTTATAACTGTTCCATAATTTCACAGCTATACTTTTTCTGTATCAGTCACCGAAACTGATACCGATTCTTTTGGCATCTTTGATCTCCTGTGCATCCGGTGTTACCACCTTCAGTTTTCCTGCACACTCTTCCAACGGAACTTTTTTTGTCTTTCCGTTGATCAGACCTACCATGTAACCATACTCATCGTTCAGGATCAGTTTTGCTGCTGCAGATCCAAGTCTGGTAGACAGTACACGGTCGTACGGACACGGGCTTCCACCTCTCTGGGTATGTCCCGGAACCGTTACGCGGATCTCCATACCGGTACGGTCTTCGATCTCTTTTGCCACTTTATAGGAAACAGATGGGTAAAGTTTTCTGTCTTCTTCCATTTTCTTTTTCAGTTCTTTTTTACCAAGTTGTGCATCTTCTTTGGAAATCGCACCTTCTGCTACTGCCAGAATCGTAAATCCGCTTCCGTTTCTCTTTCTTCTCTCGATGGCTCCCACTACTTTATCAATATCATATGGAATCTCCGGAATCAGGATAACGTCTGCGCCGCTGGCGATTCCTGCGTACAGGGTCAGCCAGCCTACTTTATGTCCCATAACTTCCACGATAAATACACGATTGTGGGAGGATGCGGTTGTATGGATGCAGTCGATGGCTTCTGTTGCAATATTCACTGCGCTGTAGAAACCGAAGGTCATGTCTGTACCCCAGATATCATTATCGATGGTTTTCGGCAGATGAATAATGTTCAGACCTTCTTCTCTTAACAGGTTTGCAGTCTTCTGAGTTCCGTTACCGCCAAGAATCACCAGACAATCCAGATTCAGTTTATGATAGTTCTGTTTCATCGCTTCTACTTTGTCCAGTCCGTTATCATCCGGTGTACGCATCAGTTTGAATGGCTGACGGGATGTACCGAGGATCGTACCGCCACGGGTCAGAATACCGGAAAAATCTTTTGCTGTCAGCATTCGATAATCTCCGTAGATCAGACCCTTGTATCCGTTCATGAATCCATAGACCTCTAGATCATCAATATTGTGGGAAAGTCCTTTTACTACGCCTCGCATGGTCGCGTTCAGAGCCTGACAGTCGCCGCCGCTTGTCAGTAAACCTATTCTCTTCATACCTTTTTCCGTCCTTCTTTTCAGATTTTTGCACCCGGTCTTTCACTGCCCCGGTTACAAATTTTTTTCACAATCATCTGGTTATTATTATAGCCCATTTTTGCCACTCTCACAAGTAAATATCATGTAAATATCAGGATTCAGATTGACAAATAAAAAGAAACACGATATACTGAATCCTGCGCAGCCGGGGAGTTAGCGGTGCCCTGTACCTGCAATCCGCTACAGCAGGGGTGATACCAAACTGAGGGCTTTTCTTTGCAGAGCTGCCTTCTGTAAGTGGCGTTGACGTCTGGGTCTTACGCAACAGGAATCTGTGAACCGTGTCAGGTCAGGAATGGAGCAGCACTAAGCAGAACCTTCTGTGTGCCGTAAGGGTGCCTGGGCCGAGTTAACTGCAGAAGTAACGTCTGTGGAGGAAGTTCGAAGGGCGGTGCGCTTTTAAAATTGTGAAAAATAGCCTGAAGGGGGACGCCCGGAGGGAGATACATAAGGGAAGGGACAGCAGTGCGCAAAGCGATTTTAAGCTATGTGCTAACTCCGACTATGATTCACGAGTGCCAGCTGGCACTCGCGAAAGTCTACGTAAGCACAGGATCTTAAAACTCGCTCTAACCGCGCACAAAATGCTGTCCCTTCCCTTATGTATCTCCCTCCGGGCTGGGTGTTGGCTATTTTTGTAAGGGGTGGGTGTCTGACGGGAGGTTTTCCAAGACACTTGTATTTGTCGTTAAAATCAGTCCACCGGACCAATTATTGATATGCACTGCAACGTAAAAAGGCTGCGAAGTATATTTTTTTCAAAATGTAACTGTTCAGTACCCTCACAGTTACGAGTCAAAATGCATTTCAAATCACCTTCGGTGATGGCATTTTGACTTGTATGTCTCGGGATTTTGGCAAAAACATGCCAAAACACCTCGCGGGATACTACCTTTTGAATAGTTACTTCAAAATAAACTTCGCAGCCTTCTTCTGTTACATTGGTTACGGAGATGGAGAGATTTGAACTCTCGCGCCGGTTGCCCGACCTACCGCATTTCGAGTGCGGACCCTTCAGCCACTTGGGTACATCTCCATGGTGTTACGAATCAGCAGATTCGCTATTCATTATACTTCCTTGTTTTTCTTCCGTCAATACCCGTTTTTGCCGCTTCTTGATTTCACGCAGTTCTTTGAAGAATCCACTGAGCATCTGGGAGCACTCTTCCTGTAAAACACCACGGGTAACTTCTACCTGATGATTGAACTGTTCCATCTCCAGAAGGTTCAGGATCGATCCGGCGCATCCCGCTTTCGGGTTCATGCTTCCGATCACCACCCGGCTAACTCTCGCCTGGACAATAGCTCCGGCGCACATCTGACACGGTTCCAGAGTGATGTACATCGTACACCCTTCCAGCCGCCAGTCGCCCAGCTTTTTACTCGCTTTTCGGATCGCATTCAGTTCCGCATGGGAGATCGTATTTTTATCCGTATTTCTCCGGTTGTATCCTCTTGCAATAATCTTTCCTTCATAAACGATCACACACCCGATCGGCACTTCCATCAGTGCACCTGCTTTTCGTGCCTGTCGGATCGCCTCCCGCATAAACCGTTCATCCATTTTCTTCTCATCCATCATTCTTCCGCTTTCCTGTCATCATATCTTGTTTCTTCTTTGCATATGCTACCATAGAATACTCCAAAAAGGAAGTGTCCATTTTGTCTGCATACAAACGTTTTGTTTCTTATCTTTACGAATACGATAACCGGAAAAAGGGAAAAAACCGCGGATTTGTCCGTGTCGAGGTCCGAAATCACCAGTGCTGTCTGGAACTTCATATGACTCTTCCCGCCTGCCCGTTTATCCCTGTCTTCCGCGCCTACGCATTTGTCGCCCGTCCCGGCACACTGCACGGTCTGTTTCTCGGCAATCCTTCCTGGAAACAGGGCAATGTATACGGTCAGTTCCGGATTGCAGACACCAGTATCTGCAACAGCAGCTGGAATCTTGATGATATCGACGGTCTCATCGTTGTCTGCGAAACCGGACAACGTTACGCCACCTGCTGGAGTGACTGTAAGATCTCACCGGAAGATCTCCTTTTGCCGGAATCCGCACCGATTCTTCGGGCAGCCTCGCTGGAACAGCCGGAATCCCCGGAGACAAACACTGTCAGCACACACCCGGATCCAGAGCCCGCATCGGACTCCTTCCGTTCTTCCGACACCGCGCCTGCCCGTACACAGACTTCCTCATTTTCCTGGAAACGGCTGACCGAAAGTTATCCACATGTTACACCGTTTTTCGATGAAGAAATCCACAACTGCCTGCAATTATCCCCGAAAGATCTTTCTCTTCTTGGCTCTTTCGGAGTTTCCTGTGGCAACAACCAGTTTTTTCTCTATGGCAGCCACGCCTTCCAGCATTTTCTTCTCGGAAAGATGGAACACGAGGACACCATCTGCTACATTCTGGCTGTCCCCGGCATCTATGAGGAGCGGGAACGGCTGCTCGCCAATCTGTTCGGTTTCCCCTACTTTAAGTCCGCCCGGGCAAAAGCTGCACAGCCCGGACATTTCGGCTACTGGTACCGGACGATCCACACCGAACCGCAAAATCCCGATCCTATATCCCCCGAATCTCAACCTGTGGAATCATTTTCCGAAGAATCTGCTGAAAATTCTCCAGCTGCTCGCGCGAGTAAGACGTGAATACCGGACGAATCACCTGCTCCGACTCTTTATAGTTCTGCAGAAAATACCGCCGGCTCCCGGAAAGCCACTGCCCTATGGCTTCGATATCTTCCCGTTTGTGAAGCTCCTTCACGACTGTGGTGCGGAATTCATAATCCACCACACCCGATTTCAGATATTCCACCATATGGGTGATGCTTTCCAGATCCGGATGGCGGATCCCGGCGGTCTCTGCATATTTTTCCTGACTGTTTTTGATATCCATCGCTACATAATCCACCAGCCCCGCGTCAACCAGTTCCCTCACCAGTGCCGGGCGGGTTCCGTTCGTATCCAATTTGACCGGATACCCCAGTTCTTTGATCTGTGCCAGCAGTCCGGTCAGTCCCGGATCCAGCGTCGGTTCCCCTCCGGTCACACAGACACCGTCCAGGATTCCTTTTCTCTTTCTGAGCACTTTCAGAACTTCCTCCGTCTCGATCAGCGGCTCACTCTCCGGTGCCAGCACCAGACCGGCATTGTGACAGAACGGGCACCGGAAATTACAGGAACCGAGAAAAATGGTGGCTGCCAGCCGTCCCGGGTAATCCAGCAACGTCAGTTTGTTAAATCCGTGTATCTTCGCCATATGCTACCTTACGAAGCAAAAAATGTTTCGATTTCCTTTCTGGATGCCTGTACGGAACCCTGTACGAAAAACGGTTTTCCGCCACCCCGTCCCTGTAATTTCCGGTTCATCTCTTTTACAAATTCACGAAGATCTCCGTCTTTTTCTCCGATGATATAACGATAGCCGTTTTCATCGTTGCCGTTGAACACCGCGCAGCGACCGCCACAGCTTTCCATCACATCAGAAGCCAGCTTTCTTACGCTGTCCGGTGACATATCTTCCTCGAACAACAGCTGATCGCCGCATCCTGCTGTCTGCGCTGCGATCGTCTCGATTTTTTTCAGTTCCATTCCTACCATACGGAATTTTAACTGCTGATATTCTTTCTGTAATTTTTCCACTGTATCTGCAGTGTCATTCCATTTTGCGGACAGCAACTGAGAGATCCTGCGGTTCTGTTCTTTTAACTGATTGGTATATTCCAGTGCCCGTCTGCCGCAGAGCATCTCGATACGCATACCACCTTTAAATTTCTGTGCGGATACTAGAGTGATCTGTCCGATCTCACCGGAAAAGTCTACATGAACACCACAGCAGGCACAAATATCCATCCCCGGCCAGGTTACGATCCGCACATCACCGGTCAGTTCTTTCTTACTTCTGTAAGGCAGCGTTTTCAGTTCTTCCTCCGACGGATGAGTGATCTCAATCGGATGATTCTCCCATACATACTGATTTGCCTTCGCCTCGATCTCTTTCAGCACCGCTTCCGGCACTTCGCCGTCCACATCCAGCGTGATCGTCTCGCTTCCCATGTGAAATCCTACGTTGTTATAACCGTATTTTTCATGGATCAGTCCGCTGATCAGATGTTCGCCGGAGTGCTGCTGCATCAGGTCAAATCTGCGCTCCCAGTCGATCCTGCAGGTCACTTCTGTCCCCTCCTGGATCGCTTCCCGCGTCCGATGCCAGATTTCTCCGTCCTTTTCCTGTACATCCATAACTTCCACCCGGTTCATGGTTCCGATGTCACATGGCTGTCCGCCCCCTTCCGGATAAAATACGGTCTGATCCAGAAGGATCTCATATCCTTTCTTCACCTCTCTGCACGCAAGCACTTTTGCCTGGCAGGTGGTCTGGTGAGAATCTTTATAAAATAAACGTTCTGTTCTCATATGTATGTCCTCTTTCTGTCTCTGTTCTGACATGATAACTGCTGAGTATCTTTACAGTTACGCTGCACTTTCTCTCTGCACCATCATAGTACGAAATCGGGAAAGTTGCAAGATTACTGTTCGTTTCGCGATGCACAGAATTCTTACTGATTGCATAAATTCGCGCGGTATGTCTAGAGCGTGTTTGAAAAAGGCTTTTCGTGAGCTGCGAGTCCCAGTTTGTGGGAGATTTTATCCGAATGAGGGCGGCGTAGCGGGCTACGGCAACCGAATGAGGGTAAAATATACCGCAAAGTGGGGCTTGCAGATTGCGGAAATGATTTTTCAGACACGCTCTAGGGTTTTCTGTGATCTTCGCTCACAATAATACCCCACGGGATATTAGCAGTGAGAAATAACTGCATTTCTATGTGACCATGTCACAGATGATTTCTTTGATTTTTCTTCTGTTTTTGACTATACTTATACTAAACATACAAGGAGGCGATCTTTATGCAGGATGTAGTTATCATCGGCAGTGGACCGGCTGGGCTGTCCGCCGCTCTTTATATACTCCGGGGTGGATTTTCCACTACTGTCATCGGAAAAGACAACGGGGCTCTGGAAAAAGCAGAAAAAATCGAAAATTATTTTGGACTGGAGCGTCCCCTATCCGGCCATGAACTGATTGAAAATGGAAGAACACAGGTACAGCGTCTTGGCGGTACTCTTTTACAGGATGAGGTTGTGGGGATCAGCTGGAACGGAAACTATCTGATTTCTACCGTCTCCACACAGATCGAAGCCCGCACCATCATCCTCACCACCGGTACTTCCAGAAAAGCAGTGAAAATTAAGAATCTCGCGCAGCTCGAAGGACATGGCGTCAGCTACTGTGCCGTCTGTGATGCTTTTCTCTACCGCGGTGAATCTGTCGCCGTTCTTGGAAATGGCGAGTACGCCCTTCATGAAGTCCAGGAACTTCTCCCGATCGTCGGCTCCGTCACGCTGCTGACCAACGGACTGGAACCTTCGGTTGACTTTCCACCGGAAGTTACAATCATTCAGACACCGGTTCTGGAACTTGTCGGCACAGATACGCTGGAGGCTGTCTGTCTGGAAGACGGCACGCAGATTCACCCGGCATGCCTTTTCATGGCACTCGGCACTGCGAAGGGAAGCGATCTCGCACGGAAACTTGGTATCCGGCTCGAAGATGAACGGATCATTGTCAATGAACAGATGGATACCGGTCTCCCCGGCGTCTTTGCTGCAGGCGACTGTATCGGCGGGATCCTGCAGGTTTCCGTGGCAGTCGGTGAAGGAGCGAAGGCCGCGCTTTCCTGTATCAAATATCTGCGGTCGTGACATGCTCCCACCACTTAAATCATAGATTTTGAAGTGGGGGCTTCTTGCTCAATGGCTCTACTGAGCCAAGTATCTACAAGCTATCCTCGCGTGCCCCGCGATTTTTTGCCCGGACACGGGCATATTTCTTACTTATTGTCTTGTCCGGATACGGACAGTTTATGCTGCCAGCATCCTTCTTGCCTCTTCACGGATGTTGATTGCTGCATTTCGATCTCTGTCCATTTCATTCCCACACGTACAGCGGTAAACTCTTTCGGATAGTTTCAGCTCTTTTTTTATCTTTCCGCATTTACTGCATTTTTTGCTTGAAGGGAAAAAACGGTTTACCTTTACTAATTCTTTTCCTTTCCAGGCAAACTTATAATCCAGCATATCCCGGAACATCCCGTATCCATTATCCTGTACACTTTTCCCAAAATGCAGGCACCGGCTCATCGCTTTCATATCAATATCCTCCACCGCAACTATATCGTACCGTTCTGTGATCCTGCGGCTCAGTTTATGCAGATAATCTCTTCTCTGATTGCGTATTTTTTCATGACACCTGGCAACTTTCTTTTTCTGCCGCACATAATTGTGGCTTCCTTTTACACATCTCGACAGTTTACGCTGCTCCCTTGCCAGCCTTTTCTCATTTTTTCTGAAGAATCCTGCTTCTTCCATCTCAATCTCTTCTGAAAACACTGCCATCCCCTGCATCGCATAATCAATCCCCAGTATTTTGGCATTACTGTAATCCTTATCTGCTGCTTGGTTTTCGCAACTGTATCCTTCATACAGCAGACTTGCAAAATACTTTCCGGATGGCTCCATACGGACTGTCACTGATTTCAGGCGGCAGTTTTCTGCAGGCTCCCTGTGTTTTTTCATGGTGATCCATTTTACTTTTGGTAGCCGGATCCGGCTACCTTCTACCAGAATATTTCCGTTGACCACATTGGTTGTATAGCTGTTCTTGGAGTGATGTTTTGACTTGAAACGTGGAAATCCAACCTTCGGATCACGGAAAAAAGTTTTTATATGCTTTCTCCAGATGAAGCTGGACATTTGCCAGAGCCAGCGAATCTATTTCTTTCAGAAACGGATACTCTTTTTTATACATGGCTGGAGTATTTTTTAACATCTTCTTTGTTTTTTTATACTCCTGGATCTTATCATTAAGCATCTGGTTGTACAGAAAACGACAGCAGCCAAATGTTTTTCCAAGGAGTATCTTCTGTTCTTCTGTTGGATAGATCCGAAAACGGTATGCTATGTTCAATGCTTTTTCTCTCCCTGGGTTTCGATGTATTGACGGATTACTTCAACTGGTGCGCCTCCTGCCGTCAAAAGGCAGAAACTCTGACTCCAGAATGCTTCTTTCCAAAGTTTTTCCCGGATTTCCGGATACTCTTTTTTCAGCAGCCTGCTGCTGGCACTTTTATATGCATTGATAAATTTACTGAGTTCCGTTTTAGGCTGTGCACGAAACATTACATGCACATGGTCAATATCATGATTCCATTCTTCCAGAACAATTCCATACCGTGGGGCAATATATTCCCATATTTCCTTTACTCTTTCTGAAATCGGATCATTGATAACTTTTCTTCGATATTTTACCACCATGATCAAGTGATAATACATCAAATACACTGAATGTGCATTGTGATCCATATTTTCCATAAAACCAGTCCTTTTTTTGAATAATTATCTTATCAACTGATTCTATAATACCATGGATTTTATCATAGAACAAGTGTTCTTTTTTCATTTTTTTTGCAATTCATCTCCCACCTGTAGAGGAAGGAGAATTCTTGCTATATATTATGTTAAATTCTTATGCAACCATAACGAGATAAAATAAGCGACAGGATATCCATATTAAAAACCCGGTATCCTGCCGCTTATTTTCTGGCAAACCACTATATTATTCTCAGCTTTTACGAATATGCAAAAACTGCCGCATCCGAATCACTTCGGATAGCGGCAGTTCTTTTATCGTTTGAACACTTTATATTTTTTAATTATTTCTGAGGACCAGCTGCTACCAGAGCTTTACCAGCTTCATTTCCTTCGTATTTAGCGAAGTTCTTGATGAATCTGTCAGCCAGGTCTTTCGCTTTCTCTTCCCACTGAGCTGCATCTGCGTAAGTATCGCGAGGATCCAGGATTCCGCTGTCTACGCCCGGCAGTTCTGTCGGAACTTCAAAGTTGAAGTACGGAATAGTCTTTGTAGGAGCTGTTTTGATATCTCCGCTCAGGATAGCATCGATGATACCACGGGTATCTTTGATGGAGATACGTTTTCCGGTACCATTCCAACCTGTGTTAACCAGGTATGCTTTTGCACCGCTCTTTTCCATTTTCTTAACCAGTTCTTCTGCATATTTTGTAGGATGCAGTTCCAGGAATGCCTGGCCGAAGCAAGCGGAGAAAGTAGGAGTCGGTTCTGTAATTCCACGTTCTGTACCAGCCAGTTTAGCTGTGAAACCAGACAGGAAGTAATACTGTGTCTGAGCTTCTGTCAGGATAGATACTGGAGGCAGTACGCCGAATGCATCTGCGGACAGGAAGATTACGTTCTTAGCTGCCGGAGCTGCGGAAATCGGGCGAACGATTTTTTCAATATGATCGATCGGGTAAGATACACGGGTGTTCTCTGTTACGCTCTTATCAGCGAAGTCGATTTTTCCGTTCTCATCCAGAGTAACGTTCTCTAACAGTGCGTTACGTTTGATTGCGTTGTAGATGTCCGGTTCAGATTCAGCATCCAGGTTGATAACTTTTGCGTAGCATCCACCTTCGAAGTTGAATACGCCGTTGTCATCCCAGCCGTGCTCGTCATCACCGATCAGCAGACGTTTCGGGTCTGTAGACAGTGTAGTTTTACCTGTTCCGGACAGACCGAAGAAGATTGCTGTGTTTTCGCCGTTCATGTCTGTGTTTGCGGAGCAGTGCATGGAAGCGATGCCTTTCAGTGGCAGGTAGTAGTTCATCATAGAGAACATACCTTTTTTCATTTCTCCGCCGTACCATGTATTTACGATAACCTGCTCACGGCTTGTGATGTTGAACATAACAGCTGTTTCAGAGTTCAGACCCAGCTCTTTGTAGTTTTCAACTTTTGCTTTGGAAGCGTTGTATACGATGAAATCCGGTTCGAAGTCTTTCAGCTCTTCTTCTGTAGGTTTGATGAACATGTTAGTTACGAAATGTGCCTGCCATGCTACTTCTACGATGAAACGGATAGCCATACGGGTGTCTTTGTTTGCACCACAGAATGCATCTACTACGAACAGTCTCTTGTTGGACAGTTCTTTCAGGGCCAGCTCTTTTACAGAGTTCCATGCTTCCTGTGTTGCAGGGTGGTTATCGTTCTTATATTCGTCAGAAGTCCACCAAACAGTATCTTTGGAGTTTTCGTCCATTACGATGAACTTGTCTTTAGGAGAACGTCCAGTGTAAACACCAGTCATAACGTTAACTGCTCCCAGTTCACTTTCCTGTCCTTTTTCAAAACCTTCCAGTGTAGATTTTGTTTCTTCTTCAAATAACATTTCATAAGAAGGATTATAAACAACCTCTGTAGTTCCGGTAATGCCATACTTACTTAAATTAATTTCTGCCATTTTACATTAACCTCTTTCTTTCATAATATGATAACCACCTGCGGATGCAGGTTTATGGTATCCCTCAAAGACAGCCACCCATAGCAACTCTCTTTATCCCTAATTATACATATTTGCGACACAAAATCAATAAAAATTCTTTTAAATTTTTGAAAAGACTAGCTAAAAACTAGGATTTCCGGTTTTCTTTGATTTATCCCACGAATCTCAGTTTCTCTATATGATAATATCAGAACCGGAATTTCTTCTGGTCCTGACTTTATCTTTTGCAGATATTTTCCTCAACTTTTTGAAGCAATTACTTGATTGCAGCCGTCTCGATAATGAATTTTACGCTGCCATCTGTATCTTTCTCCCAGCCATCGAATACGGTGTAGTCTTTGTCAGCTTCTGTCACTGCATCCAGACGATCCATCAGTGCCGTCAGATCGTCTCCTGCCAGATCTGCAATCTTCTGGATTCCTTCTTCGTCAAATTCTTCCATACCGTCTGCCAGTTCTGTGGATCCATCTGCCAGTTTCGTGGTTCCTTCTTTCAGCTGAACACCGCCATCTGCCAGTTTTTCGGTTCCGGACTTCAACTGTGCGGCACCGTCTGCCAGTTTCTGGATACCTGCACTTAACGTATTTCCACCGGACTGCAAAGCTTTGCCACCGACGATCAGGGCACTGCTTCCTGCTACCAGTTTGGCTGTTCCGTCTTTCAGGGTACTGTTGTTTGCGATCAGGGTGTCAGATCCTTTTTTCAGGGTTTCGGTTCCCTGAGTCAGGGATGCGGAGCCCTGTGCCAGCTGTGTGACACCGTCACTGAGGGCGGATGCACCGGATGCCAGAGTTGTCAGTCCGCTGTTCAGAGATTGGGTTCCGGCTGTCAGAGCTGCTGCTCCATTATTCAGTGTATCATTTTCAGCGACCAGCCTACTGCTTCCTTTATGCAATGTGTCCACAGCATCTGAAAGTTCACCTGCCATTGTCGCAAATCCATTAAGTTTTCCTACTGCAGTCCCAAATTCTCCAGCACCGGATGTCAACTTACTACTTCCGGCCGAAAGGGTATTGACACCGGCCTCCAGCTTTTCAATATTTCCCTGTGCTGCTGCCAGTTCGCTTTCTGCACCGGTAAGACCAGCATCTACTGCTTTCAGCGTTCCCTTTGCTGTTGCAAGGTTTTTCTGTGTTTCTGCATTCACAGTCACTTTTACTTTACTGGTGTCAATTTCTGCAGCTGCGCTCTGTTCAATCGCATCATCAACATTGATATCCATACCTCCGCCAAGTTCTGCCAGAACCTGATTCTGTACTTCTTCCGATACATTTGCTGCTGCCAGTATTGCTTTTACATTAGATGCTTTTTCACTCAATTTACTGTTTGCCTGCGAAGTTGCTGCTTGATTAGCTGCGGTTTTGGCAGAGTCTTTCACACTTTTAACTACTTCATCACTGGCTTCTTTCGCATCAATAGTTACATTCTTCTGCATATCAGCCGCTTCACTCTGTGCTGTTTCAACTGCTTTTTTCGCTGTTGTTACAGTATCTTTTATCGTTTTTACTTTACTTCCTATTATTCCGGCATTTTCGCTGACCTGATCGGCACCGTCTTTTACCAGTGCTGCTCCGTCCGTGATTGTTCCACATGCTGCAGCCACATCACCTGCCTTGATCGGTAAGGACGCTGCCATTCCGAGTGCTCCCTGCACTGATTCTTCCAGTTGTTCCAGTCCGGCATCCAGATCATTTACATATTTTGTATACACAGCCAGTCCGGACTGGAGACTCGATGCGCCAGCTTCCAGCTGTTTTCCGCCTTTAGCCAGATCTGAAACACCTGAAAGCAAAGCTGCTTTCTTTTCATTCAACTGACTGATTCCCGCATTCAGCTGTTTTGCTCCCGTATTTACCTGATCGATACCGGCACTTAACTGTGCTGCACCATCGGTATAAGATTTCACGCCACTTTGTAAACTTCCTGCACCGCTTCCCAGACTTTCCATACCTGCTACCAGTTTATCGATACCGGAGATCAAAGTTCCTTTGCTGTTGTTCATGGTATCAATACCGTCTTTTAACTGTCCCGCACCGTCATCTGCGCTGTTCAGACCATCCACAAGGGTATCTGCGGAGCTGTCCAGTTCCTGGATGCCTTCCTGCAGTGCACGGCTTCCTTCTACCAGTGCGGTGGAAGATTCGGTCAGTTTATCAAGGCTGTCCTGCAAGTCATCCAGATCATCGATGTCATCCAGGCCCAGTTCATTCAGTGTACCGGTAGTTGCCACGGTAGCGGTCAGTGCCAGGGAGAAATCTTCCACATCTGCAGTGATTTCCACATAATCCGGGCTTTCTTTGTCCTTGAAGGAATCCAGATCACTCAGTTTCAGGCTGTCATACAGTCCCGGAAAACCGATTCCCAGGACGATGTTATTATTTCCATCGGAGATCACTTTACCGTTGGTTACTTCTACATTCGTAAAAGTATCAGTCGGAAGGATCATTCCGGTTGCCATCATAAAAGGTGTGTAAATTGTCTCTTTCTTTCCGTTGATCTTCGCGTTTTGGGAAGAATTATTGGTATAATCGATACGGATCTTTACTTTTCCGCTCTTTCCTGCCAGATCTGCAGCACTGATTTCCCTGCCGTCCAGAAAGTATGTCATTTTTACCGATACCGGAAGTTCTTTGCTGGTTTCTCCCTGATAATAGATGTCATTGCCGTCTGCGGCCCATACCAGTTTGCCATTGCTTCCCTGGGTATAGCTTTCCTCACCCTTTACATTGGTGATATCGTTCAGTTCGCTGTTGTCCTCGAGCGTGCTTTCTTTGTCTGTATTCTTCAGCCAGTTACTGACGATCACTTTTTCTACATTTCCATTCTGGTCGGCATTGACATAGACGGTCTGTTCTTTTTCCGGAGTCGCTGCGGCAACAGTCGTTACCGGAACGGTTACTGCCAGCATTGCTGTCATACCTGTCATCATTGCCTGTACATATTTTCTCTTCATAACGATCTCCTCCTAATGTTTCCGTCTGAAATTCAGACTGGTTTTACAAATAATTCCATCAAACAGCCAGAACATAGCCGGCAGGAATAATAATACTGCACACATACTGATCAGCGCGCCTCTTGCCATCAGCAGACACAGAGAGCTGATCATATCAATCTGAGAATACATACCAACACCGAAGGTAGCGGCGAAGAAGCTGAACGCCGATACCATAACCGGTCGAATGCTGGTTTTGTGAGCGATCTGGATCGCATCTTTCTTGCTTTTACCTTCTCCGCGCTCTTTCTCGTAACGACTGGTGATCAGGATCGCATAGTCTACGGTCGCACCCAGCTGGATCGTTCCGATAACGATGGAAGCGATGAACGGAAGTTTTGTTCCCGTCAGGAACGGGATACCCATATTGATAAAGATCGCACCCTCGATGACCATAACCAGGATCACCGGAAGAGAGATCGATTTAAATACGAAGAAAATGATAAAGAATACTGCCAGGATCGATACCGCACTGACCACTGCAAAGTCGTGGTCGGTGATCTCGATCAGATCTTTCGTACACGGTGCTTCACCTACCAGCATACCGGTCGGATCGTACTGTTTCAGGATCGTGTTGATCTCACTCAGCTGACTGTTGACCTCATCGGATGCTACCGCATATTCGTTCATGATCAGCATCAGTTCGTAGTTATCACTCTCCAGGATTTCTTTCACATCCTCCGGGATCATACTCTCCGGAAATGCCGGTCCGATGATACTTTCCAGACCAAGTACCTGTTTTACACCGTCTACCTTTTCGATATCGGCAATCATGTTGTATTTCTGTTTGGCATCCAGATCCTTATCCAGCAGGATCATATGTGCCGCACCCATGTCGTATTCTTCCGACAGTTTTGTATTTGCCTGGACACTTGGGAGAGTATCCGGAAGGCTGGCATCCAGGTTGTAGTACACACTTGCATGTGCCTGGAAATAAGCAAACGGGATAAACAATACCACAAATAAGATTGCGAAGATCACATGGTGTTTTACCACGAAATCAGAAATCTTCGGAAAATCCGGGATCAGCTGACGATGTTTTGTTTTCTCCAGTGCATTGTCGAAAATCATGATCATGGACGGAAGTACGGTAACACAGCAGATCACACCAAATACAACGCCTTTTGTCATAACGATACCAAGGTCAAGACCCAAGGTAAAACTCATGAAACACAGGGCGATAAATCCGGCAATCGTTGTAATCGAGCTTCCGACTACGGATTTGATCGTTGCCGCAATAGCCTTTGCCATTGCCTCTTTGTGATCCTCTTCGCCTTTTTCTCTCTGTTCCTGATAGCTGTGCCACAGGAAGATCGAGTAGTCCATCGTAACACCCAGCTGAAGGACTGCACTCAGTGCTTTTGTAATGTAGGAGATCTGGCCCATGAAAATATTAGTTCCCATGTTATACAGGATCGCCATGCCGATGCTTAACAGGAAAAATACCGGGATCAAATACGATTCCATGGTCAGTGCCAGAACGATACAGGAGAGAACGACTGCGATCAGGACGTAGATTGCAACCTCGGATTCTGCCAGGTTCTTGGTGTCGGTGACAATGGCTGACATACCGCTTAAGAAGCACTGTTTGCCTGCCAGTGCACGGATGTTTTCGATGGCATCCATAGTCTCATCGGCAGAGGTCGTCGTATCGAAAATAATAAACATCAGCGTGGAATCGTCTGCATTAAAGGCCTCTCTGATGTCCTCCGGCAACATCTCCATCGGAATGCTGATATCCGCAAAACTGTCATACCAGACAACCTTGCTGACATGTTCCACATCTTCAATCTGTTCTTTTAACTTTGCCACATCTTTGTTTTCCATGCCCTCGCAGATAAACATCGAATAGGCTCCCGTTCCAAACTCATCCACCAGGATATCCTGACCCTGCATCGTCTCGATGGAATCCGGCAGATAATAAAGTACATCATAATTGACTCTTGTGTTGATATATCCAAAGACGGATGGAATCAGCAACAACAATCCGATGATAAATATCGGAATTCGAAACCTGACGATCTTCCTTCCCAGCTTCTCCATATCATATTCCTCCCTTAACCTCTCTTATCATATTTCCGTCGGTCGTTTTACTGACCTTTGGTCATTTATTGTTATACCTTAAAAATGACTTTTGGTCAATATTTATTTTGCAAAAAGTTGACCAAAAGTCATTTTGTATTTTATGCAACTTTCCGAAAATATAAAAATGACCAATTTTCATTTGACTTTTTTGTGGATATTTCCTTATAATATGGGAAACAACGACAGGAAGGGGGCTGATCCCGGTATGAGAAAAGTCGATCACAACAAACAGCAAAAAAGGGAATCCCTGCTGGATTCCGCTTTCTCTCTCTTTATAGACAATGGATTCAATAAAACTTCCATTGCAGATATTGTTAAAAATGCAGGCGTGGCAAAAGGAACGTTTTACCTTTATTTCAAAGATAAATACGATATCCGCAATCACCTGATTGCCCACAAGGCAAGTCAGGTGTTTCAGACTTCTTATCTGGCATTGCAAAAGCACACAGAAATCACGGATTTTGAAGATCAGGTGATCTTTATTATGGATGATATTTTAGATCAGCTGGCAAACAATCTGAATCTGGTACGCCTCTTATCCAAACATCTGAGCTGGGGATTTTTCAAAAACTCACTGTTCTTCACACCGAGCGAAGATACTCCATCCATTCATACTATCTATGATAGCATGCTTCAAAATGCCAATCATACCTACCACTCTCCGGAGCTTATGATGTACATGATTCTCGAACTGGTCAGTGGAACCAGCTACAATTCGATCCTTTACCAGCAGCCGGTAGGTCTTGAAGAACTCAAACCACAGCTGCACCAGGCAGTACGCGGAATCTTTAATCAATACCGGGCAGATGAAATTACAGACATTCCTGAAACTTAAAAAATGTGGCGAAGCCCCGTGAGGGAATCTCTTCGCCACATTTTTATATTCAAAGTATTGTCTGGACATGAAGTCAAAAACAGCCATCACAGGGAACTTCGGCGGATGCGGTTGCCTCTTGTTCCTCTGCAATGACTGAAACCCTTACTTTTTGGAAGATAAATTGTTGGAGAGTAAGGGTATAAAACCACCTTCTCATCAGATCGATGAATTCTGATGGAAAGGGATTTTACCGAATGTTATTTACAAACTAATGCTTGAACTATATCCAACTAATGATTCAGAATAACCATTATAGCCAGTTGCTTGAGCATTTGCTTTGCACCGATATTTTCCAGAAGATAAACCAGATATAGAATAGCTCTTATGTGTATTACTTACATCATATGATGTGGAAGTGGTTGATGCCACATCAACCCATTTACTTCCATTCCATTTTTGTAGTATATATGTAACTTTTATAGATTTTACTGTTTGTGCGCAAACCGCTTGCGCCCGGATACTAACCTTCGTAGAACTAAGTTTAACTATTGATGTATATACATTAGATAGATACAGTGTTAAAGGTACAACATCCATACCCTCTCCAATCGGCATATTTTCATCACTAATTTCTACCATTTCATATTGCACTTCTGTGTCATCATTTTCTCCTGCAAAAATAATGGTTCCCTGACTCATTATTAATATACAACTTAATAGCATTGCTATATATTTTTTCATATTTCTCTCCTTATTTGTAGTCAATACTTTCAATAATTTTTTCAAATTCATCAATATTTAAATTGCTGACCAAAAACAATGTTGATTTATCATGTACTACATTACAATTTAAACTGCCCTCATGGGCACTATAATATATTGGTACTGTTTGCTGAAGACTTTCAATATAAACTTGTTTCTCCGCTTGCTTTTCATCAACTGCCCCACTTCCTGTATCTTCTATTTGCATTTGTTGATTTACATAAACGTATTTTTCATTCCATTCAATACGATAATTAATATTTCTATGGACTTTACTATATGTTGCATCTTTGATGAAATACTCTTTCCCCAAATTCTCATTAATGCTAAATAATGGGGCTTTTATTTTCTCTTTCATTTCAACATTTAATTGTTCTAAATCATTACAAGTAAAGAAAATTTCATCATCCTCCGCAAAAATTTCTTTTTGATTTTCATCAGAGTTTCCATATAGTGAATACTTATATCTATCGCCTTCTATTTCTGTTTCATGAATTTTCCCAATATCATCCGCCTGCGCCACCGATGTAAACTCCAGATGCGTTCCTATATGTACTACACTGATTGTAAGAATCACGGCTGCACATGCTCCTGCGAGAATTCGTCTTTTTATGTGTTCTTTTCGGCATTCTTTTTGGTAGATGCGTTCGAAGTCTCCATTCCATTCTTCCGGTATCTGATATTGGGACAGCCCTTTGTCGCGTTCCAGCTCTTTCAAAATTTCAGGAAGATGTTCTTTGATTTGCTTGTATTCCGGACTGTCATATATTTTATCTTTTTTCTTCATCGAATATCCTTTCTCCGGTCTCTGGCGAGAGCCGTCTCACGGTGAAGTGAATAACATCATCCGAATACATGGTGCTGATAGATTACCGACGTTTCTTTCTGAATATCCCAAGACTTTCTTCGATCTTTCTGCGTAGCCGGCTTCGTCTGCATTTGAAAGCGTTCGAGACTTCCCCGGTCGTATCAGAAAAATACTCGATTGCCAGAATTCTCCGCTCTTCCTCTGTCAGTCCTTCTACCAGTTCCATTGCAATCATTCTTGCGATCACTATGTCCTGCACAGAACCGACTTCCTGTTGTTCCCGTAAAGCAAGACCGATCTTTTCTCCCAGTTCTTCTGTTCTTCTCCTGGAACGGTAGTAATCAATTACCTTGGTCTGAGTCACCCTGATCAGCCAGGCAAACTGACCCTCATCGCCTTTATCATATAATTTGTCGATTGCATTCAATAATGATGTCCACACCTCCTGTAGGATATCACGAATGTCTTCTTCTGGCAAATCCGGAAAATGTTTTTTCACGTACCAATACATAAACTGCCTATATTTTACGTAAAGCTCCTGGCATCGATCATGGTCCCTCCTATCCACGATACCACCTCCTTTGTTATTCATAGTTCCTCTTCCTGTTTCCTCTTTGTTTATGGCTTCATAATACACAACTTTCTTACATTTTTCAATAGTTTTTATTAATTTTATACAATTTTTTCTTGTTTTATTGTGCATTTTTGTATCACTTTGTCTATATTTGTCGTTTTTGCATATTTATATATTGCATCTTGTCAGAAAGTACTTTCCTGTAAGTGAGACAAAACTCTTTTCGAAAGCTTTGTCCCCTGCCAAGGCACATTCTCACGCCAGTGGCGCTTGTTTAGCAACGGCCGGAGTGAAACGTAGATTGCTTGCGACATCTGCCTTGTACGCCGCAGTGCGCATCCTCATGGAGCGTTTCTTACGTTACAGAAAAGCAATTTCCCGTAACAAAAAAAACAGACGACAGATACTGTTTCATCTGTCATCTGTTTCGTTTTTATTCAAACATCTCTATTGTCACCTTGTTACTGATGAACTGATAGCGGAACCGTACCACGGTGTTATCTTTCCGGGTAGTGAAATATGCCTTATTCGACGAACCGCTCCTCGGATAGCCATCTGCCTGATAGGTGGCAGACAACGTTCCATACGTGGAAATAGAATAATCGTAGGTTCCCGCAAACGGAATGACCACCGATAAGGTATACGTATTATCACCAATATAATACATTCTGGTCAGCTCACTGTTGGAGTCATTCTTTACCGCTCCCACATGAGACTGAAAACTTCCGTAAACAACAATTTTTTTCGGAAGTTTCATTCCGGTTTCTTCATCACAGACATTTTCTGCTCCATAGCGGATCAGCATCTCCGGATTGGCTGCCTTCTCCCGCAGCGTGTGGCCGGTCGCCCATAGGCGTTTTGCAGTCTCTTCCTGATTGAATCCCATCGGGCAGGCTGCGCTCTTCGTGTTGATCTGATAGAAATCCTGTGCATCCATCTGACCGTTATCTGCGCGCTTCATGGACACTTCCGCGTTGTGGATCATCCGGCGGAACGGCAGTTCGAAATATGCATTTGGATTGTTGATTTCAGTCCACTTGTAGGTATATTCCAGAAAATGATTCCGGCCTTCCTCCGGCTGGTTGGCAAACCAGGCGATCTGGTCGCATCCCCACCAGTCTCTCCAGGCCAGTTCTTCTCTCGATATATTTTTCCGGTCATCAACGACCAGTCCACCCCAGTTGTCGTATTCCATGAATTTTCGCATACTCGCGGATCATACCGAACAGTTCTGTTGTTTTTGCCATTCCTTTATCGTTCGCGGTATACAGGTGCACCTGCCCCATATGGAGTGCCTCATAGCCACAGTCGATGTATCGGGTTGCCCGGTAATAAAACCACAGTCTTGCTTTCTGCCGGGACAGATCCGGAATCCCCCGTCTTTTGCCGGATCCTCTCTCCTGCTGGTAAATCCGCTGGCATCTGTATCCATTCCTCTTCGGAAAATCCTTCTTTTTTTACCACGATCCGGCAGTCACCGCCCCGTTTTTCCCCAAGTTTCCGAAAATTTTCCGGTGTCGCCCTTCCTTTCTCCAAAAAAACTTCTGCCTGCTGTTCTTCTGCCTGATTCGTCCATCGGATCTTCATCTTATCCACATCCCACATACTTTTCCCCTGTATATTTACACAATTTCACGGTTATACAGGGGAAACCTTGATTGTCTTATTATTTTATCACTCAGATATCAGTGAAAGATTCCCCCATAAACCTCGTCATATTTATCTACCAGCTGTTTTGCCAGCGAATACGAATTTACCAGCGGATGTAACATCAGCGCCTGTACAGCGGTTTCTTTGGACTGATTTTTGACTGCTTCTACGGTCAGTTTTTCGTACATTTTGATCAGACGGATCAACAGATAGCAATGTTCCGGTACTTCTTCAACTCTGACCGGATGGATGCCGTCTTTGGATACCAGACAGGTAGTCTCGATCACATCTTCATCTGCCAGTCCCGGGATGCTTCCGTTATTTTCTACGGACAATACCAGATATTTTCCTTTTTCACTCTGCATACCTTCGATGCAGTCCAGCATAACCCCTGCGTATCCCATACCGTCCGGTACTTCCAGCTGGCCTTTTTCCAGCAGCGGACGTTTTGCCAGACCGGACTCGATGCTCATGTAGGAATTCTCACGAACCTGCATATAATACAGGAAGATCTGCAGTGCGCCTTCAGGATCGGCATCGATATCCATATGCTTCAGTTCGTCCATCATCTGAATATTAACGTTCTCGATGGTCTTTCCTCTGGTTGCACCTGATTTTTTGATATTTTCCAGTGCTTTTTCTCTGTGATAGTAGTAGTACAGATATTCATTCGGCAAGAATCCGATGGAACGGAGCAGGTCCGGATCAAACATGGAGAATTCCTGTACCCCCTGTAAAAATGCATCGTCCGCCAGCAGTTCCGGTAAGATTTCCTCGCCTTTTTTCTTTACGCTGCGGATCCAGGACAGGTGGTTTAATCCGAAGAATTCTACATACAGATCGTCTTCTTCCACCCCCAGATCGTGTGCCATGCGGAACTTGGTGCTGCTTGGAGCATCACATATACCGATGATCTTGTCGTATCCGGCGCTTCGCAGTGCCTGTGTTACCAGACCGGACGGATTGGTAAAGTTGAAGATCCATGCATCCGGTGCATATTTTTTGATCAGTTCACAATATTCCATCAGAACCGGAATGGTACGAACTGCCATGGAGAATCCGCCGACACCGGTTGTCTCCTGTCCGATCACGCCAAGATCCAGAGCGATTGTTTCATCTACAACACGGGAATGGTCTCCGCCGACACGCAATGTGGTTACGATATAATCTGCTCCAGTGATGGCTTCCACCGGATCAGATACCGCCCATACTTTCAGTTCTTCGTGGTTTCTCTCCACTACATGTTTACATAACTTTTCAATGATTCTCTGTTTTTCTTCCTGGATATCGTAGAGTACGACTTCGTCAATGTGAAGCTTTTTATATCTTTTTAAAAGTCCGTTGATAAAAATTACGGTACGTACACCTGCTCCTCCGATAACTGCAATTTTCATAATCTTTTCCTCCTTGTTGTCTCTATTTGTTTCTCTCTATAGTTTCCTGGTTTTTGATAAATGTTTCCAGCTTCTCCTCTGTCGGAAATCCGGTATTTCCACCCAGCGCGGTTACGGAGAGTGCTCCGCATCCGTTTCCGCATTTCAGGCATTCTTCCATGGATTTTCCTCTCAGGAATCCGTAGACAAATCCCGCATTAAAGGAATCTCCGGCTCCTGTGGTGTCCACGGCTTCCACTATGTACGGTGCGGCCTGATACAACCTGCCGTCTTTCACTGCGATGGAACCTTTTTTGCCCATCTTGATAACCGCCATACCTGCAGTCCGGGCAAATTCCCGTGCAGCTTCCTCAGCACTTTCTTTTCTTCCGTAGTGTTCTGCCTCTGTCTCATTCATAAACAGCACATCAATATACGGGAAGAGATCCCGGATCTCCGGTTTCCACTCGCCGGTGGAATCCCAGCCGACATCAAAGGATACCGTTGCCTGTGTCTCTGCCTTGATCTTCTTTAACAGTTCCAGATATTCGTTATGATTGATGGAACCTGCATAGCCGGTCACGTGGATATGTGCGGCTTCTTTTACTTTTTCTACATCTACATTGACAATACTGATCTTTTCGTTGGTCCCTCGATAGGTCAGAAAGGAGCGGTCTTTTTCATTGGTAAAGCTCAGTGAGATTCCCGTTTTTAACTCCTTACTTATCACAAGCAGAGAATCATCTACATGGCTTTCCCGAAATTTGTTCCGGATCAGTTCGCCGTAACAGTCATCTCCCACCTCTCCCTGAAAGACCGGGTGAAGTCCCAGCTTGCCGACTCCCAAGGTAAATAATGCGGCGCCGCCGCCGACAAATGTTTCCATCACGGAAACTTCGTCTTCCTGTCCCGGTTCCGGAAATTTTTCCACTCCCGGGATCACGATATCAATGTTGACATCGCCGTATACATAAACATCCCACTTTTTCGCGTTCATACCTTCTCCCTCTCTCGTGTGCCCGGATTTTCTGTCACTTCCGCAGCCCGTTTTGTTTATTATATCATGAACTTCGTTCATGATCGACATTCGCCGCTCACGATGAATAAACTTCGTTTGTTCCCGCTCGCTAACGCTCATTGTATCATGATTCTGCGGCATTATGTGGTGTATTTTTTTATACTTTTCTCTTTTTTCTCTATAAAATCTGCTTTTTTGACTTTTCTCAAAAACAGTAATTTTCAACCTTATTTTTTTCACAGAAAAAGGTTCCCCGCATCGCTCATAGATTCATCTCTATATAAATGCTGAACGAGGCAAAGAACCTTTTGATATTTAACTTGTAACTATTCAGTAGACATTGTCCCGCGAGGTGTTTTGACATGAATATGTCAAAATCCCGAGACATACAAGCCAAAATGCATTTAAACGATAAAAAATCGCAAAGCGTGTTTTTATCGTTTAAATGCATTTTGGCTCGTAACTGTGAAGGTACTGAACAGTTACTTTAACTTAACCTTTCACTGCACCGATCATCGCGCCCTGTGCAAAGTATTTCTGCACGAACGGGTATACACAGAGAATCAGAACGGTCTGTACCGGCCACAGTTTGGTGTCGTTGACATAGAATGCTCCTGCAAACCAGTCGTTTCAGCGATTTACTGCGGTATACAGTCCAACTACGGCGATTACCGGTTTACTTAACGGAAGCATGATTTTCAGGTAAGTCTGAAAGAATCCGCAGCCGTCCAGTTTGGCTGACTCTTCCAGGCTGTCCGGGATTCCTTCGAAGAAGGTTCGTACCATCAACAGATAGGTAACGCTCACCAGACTCGGAACCACGTAAACCCAGAAAGAGTTTAACAGGTGTAAGTTTTTGTACTGAATATAGGTAGGGATCATACCACCACCGAACAGCATGGTAAATGTAATCAGCATGGTGATGATCTTTCTTCCCGGCAGATCTTCCTGTTTCAGTGCATAACCTGCCAGAGTAGTTACCATTAAGCTTAAAAACGTTCCGATTACAGTTCTTGCGATCGTGATCACATAAGCTGTGGTAATACTTCCGTCTTTGAATACTTCTTTGAAGTTATCCATGGTGAACTGTCTCGGCCAGAACCATACGCCACCCCTCGCTGCATCAGCTCAGTCGTTGAATGCCAGCGCCACTACGTTCAGACAGGGGAGCAGCTGTTTTTCTCACAATGGACATTTCTTCCGGCACCAGTGGAAAAATCTACACTCTGAAAAATGTCCAGTATTTTTTATAGATTTATCCACTCAAGTTCCGTACAAATCGGATAATGGTCGGAAAGCCATACTTCTTTGTCGCGGTCTTCCCATTTTTTTACACTGCGGCAGGTAAGTCCTGCATAGCCTTCTTTTGCTTTTTTGATATAAATATAATCGATCCGTTCCGGTTCAGCTTCCGGTTCAAATCCGTGATAGGTAATGCCAATGCCCTCTGTATAGTTGACATAATCTGTCCGGCGTCAGTTGCATCTACTTTCTTCCGTATTTGCGACCATTATAGCAAATCTGTTTTTTCCCTATAATGTACAGAACTTTTAAAATAACTGGACTTCTCTACGAATTTTTTCAGACTATTGACATCGGCAATCGGTCTGCGTATTCTAAGAATATACAGTCGGTGTCGTACCGGCTGCAAGGACAGAAAACCTACAAATGAAAATGGAGACTACTATGGAAGAGATGAAAACCATTTACCAGGTAGAAGGAAAATTATGCAAAGACTTTATCGGTCAGATTTCCTACACCGTCTGCCTGGATCAGACTTACGGAGAACTGGATATTGAATTTTCTTTTGGACCGCAGCACTTCCGCCCAGAAGATGTGACCCCAGAACTGAAACAGCGCCTGCTTGACTACTGCAAAAAAGAATATGGTATGAAAGAAGGCACACCGGAGGAATGGGAAGATGCCGTGTATCACGGTATGAAAACCGAGATTCATACCATGGCAACCCTGAATGATACCTTCATCGGCAACATTCACAGACAGCTGACAACCCGACACATGCATTTTACCGCAACAGAAGCTACCGAAGGATGTATCCCACAGTCAACCATCGAAGGTGTATTAAAAGTAACCATCCTGGTATTTTCCGTGCTGCTGGATAACACCAACTACCTACTGACGGTACGCGCACGTTAAGGGAGGAACTTTTTATGTATAAAAGACTGGAATTACACAATCATACCAATGAATCCGACGCAGTATTTACCTGCAAAGAACTGACGGACTTTATGGTGGCAGACCAGGTGGATGCCTTCGCCCTGACTGATCACAACACCATATCCGGACATTGCAAAATTAAAAATTATCTGAAAGAGCATCCACAGCCAATCGACTTTATCCCCGGCATGGAATATACCACTTATTACGGACACATTCTCTGTCTGAACCTGACCGAGTATGTGCCGTGGGAAAATATCAACCGACACAAGCCGGAACTTCTCTTCCGGGCTGCCCGTAAAAAAGGAGCTCTGGTCGGCGTGGCACATCCATATTCCTTCGGATGGCCGTTCGCACAGGGCTGCCGTTTCGAGATGACGATCACGGATTATTCCTGCTGTGACTTCATCGAGATCTTCAACAACCCGGAACCGCTTCACGAAGTCAATGAAAAAGGAGTAAAACTGTGGGAAAATCTGGTGCTTTCCGGTGAAAAACTGGCTGCTACCTGTGGCATGGACCTTCATGGCGACAGCACCCTGCACGGACATTACTCCACCTACATCCAGGGCGAACCGCACGGCGATGTCTGCCAGGAACTCTCCGATGCGATCCATAACCAGTGTACCTGGGTATGCAAGGGACCTCTGCTGGAAGTACATAACGATGGAGAAGCACTCACCTTCACCATCCACCAGACCGGAAAACCGGGATACGAACCGCTCACCGGGGATGATTACAAGATCACCCTCCGCACCAAAGATCGGGTCATCACCTGCAATGTCTCCGACCAGATCCCGCTGGCTTCTTTTGCAGAGCATGCTATTATTATCCCGATGCTTTTCGAGAAAGAAACCATTATCGAAAACCTCGTATGTACAAGCCCTGTGATGTATCTGTAAGACAGCATAATAAAAGCTCCCTGTCAGTTTTTGACATGAACCTGTCAGGGAGCTTTTTTATTATGCTGTCTTATTTTTCATTTTTTCTGGGATATTCCGTCTGTTGCAAGAATTTCTTTCTTCCCCAGCATGCACACCACCAGTGCCAGGAATGTCATCACTATCTAGCTCTTTGCATCTTTCCCCTGACCCTTATACACAATAACATTGTAAGTGGCACTCCTTATAATCAGAATATACCATAATAGCATAACGAAAAACACCGGAACCCTGATCTCTCAAGTGTTCCGGTGCCCCTGCCAAGGAGTCGAAGCGACGGGATTCGAACCCACGACCTCTGCGTCCCGAACGCAGCGCTCT
>OLPP01000383.1_pt1 | contig 38348 bp, 44 predicted proteins | sample 1643151 | NCBI WGS metagenome assembly OLPP01 (sample SAMEA3136679, study PRJEB25190) | human gut metagenome | biome: human gut; feature: human-associated habitat; material: faeces | place: Austria | collected 2013 | reverse complement strand
CAGGAGGCAGACATTCTATGGAAAAAGAGAAAGCAGAAATAGCCAGTCTCGTAGAGAAATATGGCAGGGTTCAGTCGTTGATGAAATACGTTAACAGTGACACGCTCAAGGAGTCCTACCGAAAGCAGCCGAAAGGGAAAGCGGTAGGAACAGACGGGATAACAAAGGAAGAATACGGAGAGAACCTAGAAGGAAATATAGAAAACCTGCTAATCAGAATGAAGAAGTTTTCATATAAGCCCTATCCAGTGCGCAGAGCCTATATACCCAAAGGGAATGGAAAGATGCGCGGTCTCGGCATACCGTCATTTGAAGACAAAGTCGTGCAGGGTGTCTTCAAGGAGATACTGGAAGCGATTTATGAGCCGAAATTCAAAGAGTTCTCATTTGGATTTCGCCCAAACAGAAGCTGTCACGATGCAATCCAGAGAGTAAACAAGCATATCATGGCAGATAAAGTCAATTATATATTAGATGCTGATATTAAAGGATTCTTTGACAACATAGACCATGAATGGATGATCAAATTTCTGGAACATGACATAGCCGACAAGAACTTCATCAGGTATATCAAGAGGTTTCTGATAGGCGGAGTTATGGAAGACGGAAAGCGATTGGAAACGGAGTCGGGAACAGTTCAGGGCGGATTAATATCGCCAGTGCTGGCAAATGTGTATCTGCATTATACACTGGACACATGGTTTGACTATATAAAGAAACGTGAGTTCAGAGGCGAAATGTATATGGTACGCTATGCTGATGACTTTGTATGCCTGTTCCAATACGAGAATGAAGCACGAAAGTTTTATCAGCTTCTGATAGAAAGACTGAAGAAATTTGGTCTCGAAATCGCAGAGGATAAAAGCAGAATACTGCCCTTTGGCAGATATAAGGGAACAAAGGAAAGTTTTGATTTCCTAGGATTTACGCATTACAATGCAACAAGCCACTGGGGGAAGTACTGCGTACTGCATAGAACCAGCAAGAAGAAGCTGAAAATGAAACGTGAAGCCATAAAGAAATGGATATGGGAGCATATGCATGAGAGCATAACGGAGACCATCAAAGCATTAAATGTGAAGCTGACAGGGCATTACAGGTACTATGGAATTTATGGGAATTATATAGGATTGCAGAAGTATTATAAATATGTCCGCCAGGAGTTATGGAAGAGCAAGAGACGCAGAGACCAGACCTGTTGGCTAACGTGGAGAAAGTATGTGGATATCCTAAAGATACACCCATTGGAGAATCCGAGGATATATCTGAAAAGTGCTTATTAGGCAAATGACTTATTGAAGAGCCGTATGCCTTAATAGGGCACGTGCGGTTCTGTGAGGGGCTTTTGAGACTTGAACCTCTCATCGCAAAGAAATTTGAAATGAAAGGAAGTGAAAAGTCGAGACAAAGTCTACTCGACGATAATTTGCAAGTTGATGTTAAGGTCAACCCATGTGTTGAGGATGTAGAGGTTCTCATTACTGCCGAGAAGAAAACCCAGTTTGTAAACGACTTGGTTGAGGCTATTTGGGATTTTGATAAGCACACTGTCACTACTTTTACTGGATACATTGACAACCGGGCTTATATAATTAAAGTCGCAGATATTATAAGGATATTCGCTTCAAATCAAAAAGTTTATATTCAAACAGCTCATGCAGAGTTTCTTATTAAATATCGCTTATATGAAATAGAGGATGTATTGAGAAAGCAGAAATTTCTGAGGATCTCTAACTCTGAGATCGTCAATATTAGGAAAATCACAGACATTGATCTGAGTATTATAGGCAGAGTCTGCATCCGACTTTCAGGTGATATTTGTGTCTATGTATCAAGGAGATATATTCCCAAAATCAAAAAATCTTTAGGAATCTGAGGTGACAATTATAATGAGCAAAGCTATAAAATATGGCCTTTTGGGATTACTGTGCGGGAGCCTCGCTTATCTCGTGTTTTCGATTTTGCTTTCTTGGAAACTGGGAACAGGTGAATTTTACTTTACTATTCCTGCGTTGGTAAATGAATATGAAAATAAGTTGCTTTCAGCGAGTTTACAAATTTTTACATTTCTGTGGTTAGGGATGGCAAGTGGAGTTGCCTTCGCCGTGACCGAAAACACAGAGTGGTCGCCACAAAAACAATCAGCCGGATACTTACTTACTTTGACAATCGGCTTGATACCAACAGCTTTTGTGGGACGTTGGTTTGAGCATCTGTTTATAGGGTTTTTCAGCTATTTAATAATTCTTACAGGCATCTCAGTGGTTCTTTTTATCATTGGCTGGATAAAACTAAAATGCGATGTTATACAGATCAGGCAAGCCATTGCGTTAGAAAAGGAGGATATTTATGAGTAAAGAGAAGCTATCGGCTAAAAGGATAATTATCTGGATTTGTGCCAATTATGGCATATTCATACTTGTTTTTTTTATTTTAGGCAGTATGGGAACAGATAAGTACATCGTATGGAGCAATTTCATCTTAGATGTTTTCCTTGTAGCGGTTTCGCTGGTTTTAAATATTCTGCTATTTAAGAGAAAGTATCAAATACCACTGTTAGGAAAAATTTCCCTTTTATTAGTCACATTATGTTTGGGGGTGTTTACCTATTTTGCGTTTCTAATGCCTGAGAATGGGTTGCCCGCAGTATTATTTTACTAAGGCATGGATAACTTTAAAATAAATAAACCACGAAATCTGCCGGGCGACGGCAAAAGAAAAAGCCGTTGTTTAACAAGCAAACGGATGGTTATAGGACAAAAAATAATGGAGGTGTAAACTATGTTGCCTGCAAATATCAAATGAGATGCCGTGTTCCGGAGTATTATTGATACATGGCTACCCCTGATTGGAGTGGTTGCCGCAATCATTGTAATTGCTGTGATCGTCCATGTGATTTAAGAAGAGAAAATAAATCGCTACGAATAATTGAGTAGGTGGTGAGCAATGGAGCAAATTGAAATTATTCTCCGTACCATAGATCTAACTGGAAAAGTAACAGAGCAGCTTCTGGCAAGATTCGATACAGAGCAGCCAGTGATAGAGAATGATAAGGTTCTTCAGTATTCCGGCCTTTGTATTGACCCGATCCAACATCAGGTTTTTTACGAGGGGAACACACTTCCTCTTACAGAGACTTATGAATTTCAGACTCTTGTTTATCTTGCCAGTCAGCCAGGGAGAGTCTATACGAAAGAACAGATCTATCAGGCAGTCTGGAAGGAGGAACCAGTGGATGTAAGTAGTGCGGTGTTCTGTATCATCAGGAATATCCGCCAGAAGCTGCGAAAAGTTACTACAAAAGAATATATCCAGACCGTTTGGGGAGTCGGATACAAGTTTGTTGATGTCCCAGGAGAGTAATCTCCTGGGCTTTTTCCGTAGAAAATGGAAAACTATGAAAAGTTTAAAATCCGTATGAAAAATCAGGTAACTCCACCAAAACTCCATCTTTGTATGATACACTGTTGTCCAAATAGCGGAGGTGCTGCAATGTCAAAGACGATTTTGATTATAGAAGATGAAATTTCCATCCAGAACATTGTCCGGGCCTTTCTGGAGGATGCAGGATATACGGTGTTTTGTGCCGGTGACGGTCTGGAAGGGATTGAAATATTCCGGAAATGCAATCCGGATCTGGTGCTGCTGGATCTGATGCTGCCAAAGATTGATGGATTTGCGGTCTGTGAGATCCTGCGGAAAGAAAGCCGGACGCCGATCATCATGCTGACGGCACGGGATGATGACGCCAGCCAGATGAAGGGCTTTGACGCCCTGGCAGATGATTACATTACCAAGCCCTTTTCCATGCCGGTTGTGATGAAGCACATCGAAGCGGTGCTGCGCCGGGCTGAACAGGGCGGCGCTGCGCCCAATACCGTGATCCGTTATAAGGAAATCACAGTGGATACGGACAGCCTTACCGTCCTTGTGGGAACAGAAAGCGTTTCCCTGACCACCAGGGAATTTGAGATTTTGAAGCTCCTTCTGGAGAATCAGGGCCGGGTGGTGTCCAGAGAAAGACTGCTGGATACGGTTTGGGGCTACGACTATATTGGCGGCGAAAAAATCGTTAACACCCACATCAAGAACATCCGCAAGAAGCTGGGTGTGGACTACATAGAAACCATGAGAGGGGCGGGATATAAAATTGAGAAGGAAGATTAGTCAAAGCATTCAGGCCAAAACCTTCCTCAGTATGCTGGCGCTGCTGGTGGTCTGCTGTATCCTCATTTACGGCATGGTAATGATCTTTCTGCCGAGAAATTACCATACGGAGCTGGAAGGCCAGGTCACTTCCGATTTTTATGACTTGATGGCGGTCTTGGAGCAGAACGGCTGGGAGGCCAGCTCGGACAGCCTGATGGAATTTTCCATGAGGAACAACGCTTCGGTGAAAGTCAACGATAATTATGGGAACAACCTGTTCTCCGTGAATTTTGCCGACATGGAGAACATGGACACTTCTGCTCCCTCTATGAGCTGTTCCGCAACATTCCAGCAAGGTGGGCAGACCTACCATGTATTTGCCAATGCCGCCCTGGTCGCAGTGGCGCAGTCCTATGACATCCTGCTGAAGCTCATCCCCTTGATCGCCGTTGTGATTCTGCTGATCTCCGTCATGGGGGCGGTGGTTTGTTCCCGGTACTATTCCAAGCCGCTGGTTAGTATCAGCAACGTGGCGAAGCGAATGACCACCCTGGACATGACCTGGAAGTGTGAAGTCAACCGGCAAGACGAGATCGGTGTGCTGGCCGCCAGCCTGAATGAAATGGCCCAGCGTTTGAGCGATACGATGGACAGCTTGAAGGCGGCAAACTGGCAGTTGAAGAAAGATATTGAGCGGGAGCGCGAACAGGAAAAGCAGCGGGTGGAATTTTTCACCGCCGTCTCCCATGAGCTGAAAACTCCCATCGCCATCATCAAGGGGCAACTGGAGGGCATGATCTATCAGGTGGGCGAATACAAAGACCGCGATACTTACCTGCGCCGGTGTATGAAAACCACCAATGACATGGAGACATTGGTGAAAGAAATCCTTTCTGCGGCCCGGATGGGCGGCAGCGATTTCCACCTGGAGCGCACCGACCTGGACATCAGCCAAATGCTGCGAAAGGTCTGCCAGCAGTTCCGTGGCCGGATGGAGGATAAGCAGATGGAACTTCGCATGGACATCCAGCCGGAATACCACTACCAAGGGGACCGGCGGCTTATGGAGAAAGTGTTCACCAATGTGATCGGAAATGCCGTGGCATATTCGCCGGCGGGGGCGGTGATTACTGTCACCCAAAAAGACGAGGTGTTTTCCGTAGAGAATACCGGCGTCCACATTGCAGAGGAAGATTTGGAGCGTATCTTCACTCCCTTCTATCGGGTGGACAAATCCCGGAACCGGAATAGCGGCGGTAGCGGCCTGGGGCTGTATATCACCAAAACCATCCTCGACCACCACGAAATCATCCACAACATGGTCAATACGGAAAACGGTGTGAAGTTTACGGCGTTCCTATGGTGATGGCACCATATTATTATCCAAAAGCGTCGGATGCGTATCTCATGGGGTGGCACATCCGGCGCTTTATTATGGATTATCTATGCCTTTGGGTGGATAACAAGTTTATTTTCCGGTGCCATTCAGCCTAATTTCTTATGCTCGCAGCGCCTTTTGAATGTAAGCCTTTTTTTTACGGGAAGTTGCGTTATTGTTAATCTGCGTTGCTTGCCGTATGAGGGCTAATGTGTTACTTTGGATTTATCAAAGCAAAGGAGTGTAACGCACAATGTTTGGAGAAAACTTAAAAACTTTCAGAAAGCAAAAAGGCTTTTCACAGGAAGAATTGGCAACAAGGCTCCATGTAGTCCGACAGACCATTTCTAAGTGGGAGAAAAATTTATCTGTTCCCGACGCCGATACCCTTATCCGATTGGCTGAAATATTGGAAGTATCTGTCAGCGAATTGCTGGGGGCAAAAATTGAAAATGAAAATACCGCCAGTGATGTCGCAGAGCAGTTATCAAGGATAAATGAGCAGCTTGCAATCAAAAATCGCCGCTCACGCCGTATCTGGAAAATCGTTACCATTATATTGGCGGCTATCGTTTTAATAAACATTTTCATTGCCGTGTTTTTCAGCGTTCCAAACCTCAATGAAGGCATTCAGAGCAATCAGCCAGAGATAACCGATCAAATACAAAACATAGAGGAATGAATGGCAAAGCCAGCCGAACTATTCAACGATAAAATAAACACCACTTGTAAAACAAGCTGATCCGGGCTATCCTAAAGGACAGCCCATAAGAAAACGCCGGACGCGGCGGCCTGCTGGCCCTGCGCCCGGTGCTTTCTTATGGATTTTCCTCTACGCATTTAGAAGCCTTTGCTGGCGGGGATTGGATAATCTGACCTACTTACCTGCCGACTACGCCGGGAAAGTCTTACTACGGATGCGCTTTTAACGTCCTAAATGAGTAGACAAGAACGGGATTTTTTGTACCAGAATGGCTTTGCTTGCTGCTGCTTTAGATATGAAGTACAATAGATTTAATTGCTTGTTTCCTGCAGGTTGATTTTTCTTCAAGAAGTTAAAATATGCTCCATTGTTTTTTGGATTCCAGTTTTCTATACTATTATCAGGAGGTAGGGATAATGAAAGAAATCAATCTTGGCCGCATTCTGGTTGAAAACCGCCATAAGCGCGGGATTACCCAGGATGAACTGGCCGCATATATGGGAGTATCGAAAGCTGCTGTTTCAAAATGGGAGACAGGAATGACATATCCTGATATTACCTTGTTACCGCAGCTTGCCACCTATTTTAATATCAGTATTGACGAACTGATTGGGTACGAGCCACAAATGACGAAGGAGCAGATTCGAGTCCTATATCGAAAATTGGCGGCTGACTTTTCTATGCAGCCGATAGAACAGGTGCGGAAACAGTGTCAGGAAATTACGAAAAAGTATTTCTCCTGTTTTCCTCTTTTGTATCAGATTGGGAGCTTGTATGTAAACCATAGCCCATTCGTTGAGGATAAGGCTGCCGCAAAAGAAATGTTAGAGGATGCCAGCAGGTTATTTGAACGGGTAAAGTCCGAAACAGTCAATGTGGATCTGGCAAAACAGGCTCTCAATATGGAGGCTCTATGCCAATTAACATTGGGCAATCCATCAGAAGTATTAAATCTTTTGGGCGAGCCAGATTTTTCTATGACATCCACAGAGCCATTGCTGGCTTCGGCCTACCACTTTTTAGGCAACAAAAAAGAGGCCAAAAGTATTTTACAAGTGGGAATTTTTCAACATACCGTTGTGCTTATCAATCTACTGTCCATCTATCTGGGACTGTGTTTGGAGCGCAAAGAAGTCTTTGAAGAAACCGCAAGAAAATCCTATGCAATTATAGAGGCTTTTGATTTGGAGAAACTGCACCCAGGGATTATACTTCCGCTGTATTTCACGCTTGCACAAGGATATATGAAATTGGGAAACCCTGAAAAAGCATTGGAGCTGCTGGAACGCTATACACAACTGGCAACCAGCAATATCTATCCCTTAAGCTTACACGGCGATGAATACTTTGACCTTTTAGATGGCTGGCTGGAAAACACGCTCACAATGGGGAGCGATATGCCGCGCAATGAGATGACGATTAAGAAAAGCGCGGTAGAAGCCATTATTAACTGCAAGACCTTTGAACCGTTGAAAGACGATGTTCATTTTCAAAATATCATAAAGCGGCTGAAAACCCTTGAAGAAAATGGTTGAGCCGGTTTAGTAACGGAGGCTAATAAAATGATTCGCAAACTGTTAAAAAACCTTCTTGGTGAGAATTTCACCGAAAATAATGCAAAGCTGGCAACCGTCAATTTTGCGATTATTCTTTTGATGTTTCTCCTGTCCGGCATTATGCTGTTCTTCCTGCCGGAGCAGATTTCTATTTTGCATACAGGTGATACCTATTATCCCTTACCCAGCGTTTTAGCTGTCTGGCTGCTCCCAATCATTGCGCTGGTTATAAACATCGGCTTTATCAAGCAGAAGCGGCTTTCAAAAATGAATAGTATTGTGTTTGCTGTTCTTTTGGTAATCATGATGGCATCCTATATTTCACAGATATAAGCCGGATGAACTATGAAGCGCACACTCTATAAAGCAATCTTAAAAAGCAGAAGCACTCCCATTATTACGCTTTCATTTTCCATGATCGGTATTTATGTGGGGTACTTGATATGGTATGTATTGGGTCACTACCTGCCCGGATCAATATCTGACTATCGTGTATTCGTGTCCATCCTTGCAATTTGGATCAGTGCATTTATTGGAATATATAAAATACCCGATCAGCTTTTTACCAACCGGCGGATAAAAGATCTTCTGTGCTTTCCACTATCGTCAGGCAGATTAGTCCTATTAGTTATTGGCCGTCTTGCCTGTTTACAATTAGGCGTCACCATTTCTGCATTTTGGGCCTGCTTTTTGTATGACACTTCGGATTGGGTTTCGACAGTAACCATTATGCTGTTTTGCTGGATAGGCAGTTGTTTGATTGATCTGATTGTTTTGCTGATTTCTACGGCTGTCAGCAATTTGCTTCCGGCATCCATTGTGGGATATGGATTTATCCTCTTACAATATGGAGCATTTTTGCTGTTGGCGCTATCAGCAGGAAATCTTGTGTCGGAGATTTTATTTCGGCCGGGATTTTTAGAAAACCTGAATAAAGTATTTTGCCCTGACAAGTGGCTCCTGATTGCAATACTGGCCGCAGCTTTGTCAACTCTTTGCGCTTACTTTTGCGTAAAGGCCGGATATGTTCGAGGGTATCTGAACACCCAGAACTTCCAGTACCGAAAAGCCAAGAAAGCCATAGCACCTACAAAAATTAAAAATCCGTACTTCCTGTTGGAATGGAAACGGGTATCAAGAAACAAGGAACTCATTTTCTTTTCAAACATAAAGAATATCCTGACAGTGATTGTTCTGTGCGGGCTATTGGTGCAAAATTTTGATTGGGTAGGAGTGTCCGAACAATATACCGTAGAATTATTCCTGATGGTGTCCTGCTGTGCTGTGAACACCATTTCAAGCACTGCCTATTCCAGCGATCCGAATAAAGCATACATTTCATTTCTTCCCATATCCACACACCGATTATTTTTTTGGAAAACCCTGCAAGGTTTCTTTTGGGGAGAAATTACGGTATTACTGTTCTGGGTGGGAGCAACATTTTTTCACAGTATATCTGCGCTGGATGCCGTCTTGCTTCTCATTTATGGAACCGTAATGAATTATGGCTGTGTATGGCTTGGAGTATTTTTAGACTATAAAATGCCACGCTCACCCAATAGCACAAATGAACTGCTCCACGGAAATATCAGCAAAGTAATCGTGCTTTTTGCTTCGATAACTTTGACTGTTGGGGAAATCTATTTTAAAACGCAAATCAATGACTTTACTTCATTGCTGCCATTTGCTGTCTGTGTGAGCAGTTGTGTAGTTGCGACTGAGTGTTTATATTGGTTGTTTTGCAGGAGGAGCTTTCGTGATTAAGATAACAGATGTATCAAAAAAGTATGGGAACAGAATAATATTGGAAAACATCTCTTGCTCCTTAGACGATCAGCGGATTTATGCACTGGTTGGCGTCAATGGGATAGGCAAATCCACATTATTAAATGTCATCACACAACCGGCCGGCATGGACAGCGGAAAAGTGGAGATTGATGGGATTGATCATAGGGAGTTTAAGTCTAAGTTTCAGTTTTTCTATGTTCCAGACAGCAAAGAAATGTTTTTGAATTTGACTGGAAATGAATATTTGAAGTGCATTATACAGCTATATCGCCAAAATGCCGTAAAAGCAAAGGAAACGCTTGCGAGATTAGCAACTACTTTCAAATTGGAGCGGTCGCTGAACGAATATATTGCAAATTATTCGCTCGGCATGAAACAAAAGGTATATCTGATGGCAGCGTTTCTTTCCAACGCGGGAAATCTAATCCTGGATGAACCTTTTAATGGTCTTGATCCGGAAAGCGTTGCCATTCTAAAAAAGTTGCTGCTTGAACATCGGGATGCTGGGAAACTTGTACTTTTTTCAGCCCATAACCTTGATCTGGTTGCGAATTTCTGTGACGATGTGGTTTTTATCGACAAGCAGAGAAAGATTTTTCAACTTGAAAATCCACGGGATTTTACTCAACTGGAGAGTGCTTTTTTCCAAAAGTGTGTTTGAGGATAATAACGAATACTCTGTCAGACGACGGTAAAAGAAAAAAGCCGCTGTTCAGCAGTTCTTTCTCATGCCAAATTAAAACACGGCGGCTTTGATGGTCCAAAGCCGCCGATTTTTTACACATTATCGCCAACTCCACCAAAAAAACATCTAAGCTCCACCTCAACTCCACCTTTCTTATGTATCCTTAGAATGTTCACTTACACATGGACAACAGAATAACAGAAGAAATGAGGTGACAGAAACAATGAATTTGTGTAAACGGGCTCTCCTCTATTCCTTACGGAAGAAGGGAAAGACTCTTACGCTGCTTGCGTTCCTGCTGGTTATGGCCACATTGATGCTGACCTGCTTTTCCATCCAGTCTGCCACAGAAACGGCTAATGCCAACATCAAAAAGGCTCTTCTGGGATACTTCACAATCAATGGAAAACAGCTGGAGGGCGGGATCACAGAGGAGGTACGGGAGCAGATCCTGGGGATTGACGGACTAAGCGGCAGGTACACGCTCCGGTCTTACTCCTATGCAGAATATTGTGATGCACAGGGGAATCCTCTTGCGATCAACACGGAAGAGGCTGCCCAAATACCGGAAGGCTATGAAAACGCTGGAAAGATCGTGGCAAATTCAAACTCCCAGGATGACAGCTATTTTACGGAAGGCGGGTTTGAACTGACACAGGGCGAACCGATTACCACGGAAGGCGGAAACCAGGTGCTGATCCATGAGAAATTTGCACAGAGAAACGGGCTGAGTGTAGGGGATACGATGCTGCTGAAGGATGTGGAGGGGAAGAATAGTACCATTCCGGTAACGGTGGCCGGGATCTTTACCAACACCAAAGAACAGGACTCTATCGGCATTGCACCGTCCTATGATCTCTACGACAATATTGTATTTACAGACCTTTCCACAGCCGCCAGCCTGCTCTATGGAACAGAAGACGGATCCAGTGTACAGTATGGGGATTTTTATGTGGATGATCCGGATGAACTTGAGCGCATCATGGATGAGGTAAAGGAAATTCCAGGCGTAGCATGGGAGGACTGTACGCTCACACGCTATGACAACGACTACCAGAACGCAAAGGAGTCCCTGGAAGGGCTGCAGAATATCGTGTTTATCGCCATTGCGGTGGTATCTGTGATCTGTTTCCTGGTGTTGGCATTGTTCCTGACGCTGCGGCTGAGAGGACGCATCCATGAAACCGGTATCTATTTGGCAATGGGCATATCAAAAGGCTCGGTTTTGTTGCAGTATCTGTTGGAGGTGGTTCTTGTGGCGGCAATCGCCCTTGTAATCTCCTTTGGCACCAGCACCGTCATTTCCCATCAGATCGGGAGCAGCCTGCTCTCTCAGGTAACAAGCGAAACCTATGAAACGGTGGATCTGACAGGGGAAAACGAAGCTGTGGAAGATCCCGCCGAGGATTTGAACCTTGCCGAGATTGAAGTGGCAGTCTCCGGGAGAGATTACGCAATGGTCTGGGCTTTTGGCATGGCGCTTTGTGTGGCCTCTACCGCACTGGCGGCCTATCCCATTATGAAGATGAAGCCCAAGAGTATCTTGTCGCAGATGAGTTAAGGAGGTGCAGGCGATATGAATTTAGGACTACGGGCAATTTTATATACCGTGCGGAAATGGAAAAAGACGCTGCTGGTATTCTGCCTTATTTTATCGATCAGCACCCTGGTATTGTCAGGGCTTGCTATTGCAGACGCACAGGAGGAGCAGACGGAGGAAGTCAGGGGAACCACCGGAGCCAGCTTTACTGTTCAGAGAGACATATCTACAGGGGGCTGGTCAAGCGGAAGCGGCGGTTCATACAGCACCCAGGAATTTATGACAGAGGACATGATCCGGGAGATTGCCTCGGTGGACGGCATCCAGGGATATGACGCTTCCCTGATTACTCTTCCCCGTATCTTTAATGCTGACGGGGAAGAATTGGAACACGACAATTATAGCTTTTATAACTATGGTTCCTACAACTCCCAGTATCATGAGCTGTTCTTATCCGGACGATTTGAACTGGTGGAAGGCTCCCATATCACAGATGATATGCCAGACGGCATTATTATCAGTAAAGAGCTGGCGGAGTGGAATGGATTGAAGGTTGGAGATACACTGACTGGAATCTATTACCCGGAGAACAACACGCCTGCAGTGGATATGGAGATCGTAGGCATCTTTGATGTGGTGGCTGATAAAGAGGACCAAGTGAATATGTATGATGACTCCTCTTATTACGAATATTCCAGCTTTGTATTTTGCAGTATGGACGCAGCGGAAGGATTGATCAAGGGCTGGGGAGAGGACGGTGATGGGATTTCCGAAGCCTATTTCTATGTTACGGATGCCGCCCAGTTAGATAATGTGATCAAAGATGTGCAGAACATATCCTCAATAAACTGGAATAACTATACCATCACGTCCAATGATGAAGTATACCAGAACATTTCCAGTGCGCTCTCTGACACAGGCTCCTTGATCACCACGCTGATTATCGTGATTACGGTTGTGAGCATGGTGCTGATCACGCTTATCCTTTTCATGTCTGTCAGAAGCCGTAAAAGAGAGACAGGGATTTTATTGGCAGTGGGAATTGCAAAGCCGGCAGTTGTCCTGCAGTATCTGCTGGAAACATTGCTGATCGCTGTACCAGCCTTCCCTATTGCCTATGTATGCAGTCAGCAGGTGGCTGGCACCCTGGGAACACTGTTTGGGAAAACGGCAGAAAATGTGATTGTCACGCCAGAGCATTTTATGTTAGTGGCTATTGCAGGGTGTATCCTGCTGATTATGGCAGTGCTGCTGTCTGGGATTCCAACGATGCGGCTGAAACCGAGACAGATCTTATCACAGATGGAATAAAGGAGGTGCAGGATGAATTTAGGAATACGGGCCTTTTTATATACAGCTCGGAAATGGAAAAAGACATTACTTCTGTTCTGCTTACTGCTGTCAATTACGACACTTGTATTATCTGGACTGGCGATTGCTGATGCTCAGGAGAAGCAGACTGAGGATATGCGTGGAACAACCGGAGCCAGTTTTACTGTGGAGAGAAATCTGTCTACAGGTGGTTGGACAAGTGGCGCTCATGGTTCTTATAGCACTCAGGAATTTATTTCAGATGAAATGCTTCAAGAGATTGCCGCAGTAGACGGGATTTCTGGATATGATGCTTCGATTGTTTCCATGCCTTATTACTTCAAGGAAACGGGCGACAGCGTGGTAACAACGGGCTACACCAACAGTTTTTATACCTATGGCTACGTCAATACGGAGTATAACGATTTATTCGCATCAGGACGATTTGAATTGGTTGAAGGTTCCCATATCACAGAGGATATGACCAATGGCCTTATTATCAGTCGTGAACGTGCCGAACAGAATGGATTGGAAGTCGGCAGCAAAGTTGTCGGAATCAATGACCCTTATACCGATGACCCTGAAGTGGATATGGAAATTGTGGGTATTTTTGAAGTGGTGGCGGACAAGAACGATGAAGCCACAATGTATGATGCGTCTACCATGTGGGATTTCAGCGAGTATGCCTTTTGTAGTAAAGCTGCGATGGAGGCGATGTGTGTAAATTATGGTGATGGAAACAAAATTCAGGAAGCAGACTTCTTTGTAACTGATGCAGCACAGTTAGAGAGCGTAATAAACGAAGTACAGAGCATTTCTTCTATCAACTGGGACCACTTTATTGTTACAGCCAACGATGAAGTGTATCAGAACATTTCAAGTGCTCTCTCAGACACAACTACATTGGTTACAACACTGATTGTAATGATTACCGTGGTAAGCATGGTACTGATCATCCTGATCCTTTCCATGTCTATCCGAAGCCGAAAACGGGAAATCGGGATCCTGCTGGCAGTGGGAATTGAAAAGTACGCAGTCCTATTGCAGCAAATGCTGGAGATCTGCCTGGTTGCTATCGTAGCATTTCCACTGGCATATCTGGCAAGCCGGGAAATGGCGGGGAATATAGGCACATTGTTTGGAAAGGCGGCTGAGAACGTCATTGTTACGCCCCAGCATTTTGTTCTGGTCGGAGCTTGCGGAGCGGGATTGCTTATCATAGCGGTACTGGTGTCGTGTATCCCGGTCATGCGGATGAAACCAAAAGCCATTTTGTTACAGATGGAGTAAGGCAATAGAAAAGAAACGAGGTAAACAGTATGAGCATCATGGAAGTAAAAAACGTAGGGTATACCTATGACAACCGAAGAAAAGTATTGCGTGGCATAAATGTCCAGATGGAACAGGGAAAGCTCTATGCAATCCTTGGCCCGTCCGGCTGTGGGAAGACTACACTCCTGTCCCTGATCGGCGGCCTGGACAGTCCGACCAGCGGGCAGATCTTATTCGAGGACCAGGATATTGCGAAGACAGGGCTTTCCGACCACCGGAAGAATCATGTGTCTTTCATTTTCCAGGCATACAACCTGATTGATTACCTGACTCTGGCGGAAAATGTGGCCCTGACATCCAAACTGCCGCCCCTTCCCATCCTGGAGCGGCTGGGCCTGACAAAAGAAGAGGCAAAGCGCAACGTACTGAAGCTCTCCGGCGGCCAGCAGCAGCGTGTGGCCATCGCACGGGCTCTGGCCAGTGAGGCGCCGGTCATCCTTGCCGATGAGCCTACCGGAAATCTTGATGAGGACACGGCACGGGGCATTACGGAAATCCTGAAGGAAAGCGCCCACAAGATGAACAAATGCGTGGTAGTCGTTACCCATTCAGAGGCACTTGCAAAAGAGGCGGATGTGGTATTCCGTCTGAAACGTGGAGAACTGCGTATGGGAAATAAGTGAAGCGGATTGCGGGGGATGAAGCATGGATAAAGAAAGAATGTCGGCTCTTCCATACTATTTTCAGAACTGGCTGGTACTGAATAAGACGCCCTTTTATCAGTGGGAAACACACTTTTTCCGGAAGAATACGCTGCTGGTTTGCCTGGAAATCTATGAGGAACTGGAACAGAAGCTGCGAACAGAACACGTTGCAGTAAAAATGGATCTGAAGGAAGTGTGGGATGACAGGGATATTTTATGCACGGCACAGATGCCCGCAGCAGTGTGTTCCCTGTTCTATACCCTGATCTGGAATCGGGGCCGGATGAAGGTCACTTTATCCGGCAGAGAAAACTGTCTTACCTGCATTGTGGAGACTGCAGATCTGGAAGATGGCCTGCAGGCGAAAGAACTGACACAGGCTGCCTCAGAATGTCGGAAACTGGCGGTGGCTTATCTGGATTCCATCGGGTATGACGTGAAGATTTCCAGAAGCGGGAAAAAGGAGCTGATATCCGTAACATTTCAGGTAGCAGGAAAGGCGGTACGAAACAGGTATGATTGAGCTGGTACTTCGCACGACAGAAAGTTCCGGTCTGGTGAAGGAACAGATCCTGGCAAGGCTGGATGGCGGCCAGGCATTGCTGGATGCTGATCCGGTTCTTGAGTATTCCGGACTCTGTATTGACTCGCTCCGCCACCAGGCATCGTATCAGGGGCAAGAAATTCCTCTGACAGAGAATTATGAATTTCACACCTTGGCGTACCTTGCCAGTCAGCCAGGAAGAGTGTTCACAAAGGAGCAGATCTATCAGGCAGTCTGGAAGGAGGAGCCTGTGGATGTAAGCAGCGCTGTATTCTGTATCATCAGGAATATCCGCCAGAAGCTGCGAAAGGTTACAAAGAAAGAATATATCCAGACCGTGTGGGGAGTCGGATACAAGTTTGTGGATGTTCCAGGGGAATGAGTCCCTGAAAAAGGAGACTGTAAAGCCAAGTACCCCGGTCTGTCTCATGGAATGAGAAGATCGGGGTACTGATCTTAAAGTTGTTCTTTCCAATTCCGGCGGTTATACAAGATCCGTCGTACTTCCATAATGTTTCCAATCACCACATAGAAAACGGTGAAGTTCCGCACCTGGATGCGATAATATGGGTATTGACGTTCTCGTGCCGAGTGAAAAGGCTCGAAGGATTCCGCACAGGGAAGCCTTTCTAAAATGGCTGCTTCTACATCATCCACCAGTCGTTCTGCCGCAGCGGGATTTCTCAGCCGATAGGTAATATAGTCTACGATTTCATTGAGGTCATCTTCAAATAGAGGGAGAAACCGCAGGTCATAATGCTTTTCGTTCACGGATGCGCCTCCTCACCCGACCAAAAACCTCGTCGGCAGAATAGCGTGTATCAGAGAGGTCTGCGGCGCGGTCCGCTTCATCCAGCGCCAGCTCCACATCATTTGTCAGTTCTTCGTATTGCTCCAGGCTGAGCAGAACCATAGAACCGTAGCCGTTTTTGGTAAGAAAAACCGGTTCACCTTTGGACAGGACATCCTCTTCAACTTCAGAAAAGCGATTGCGCAGATCTGAAACAGGCCGAATATTCAGCATAGTATCGCCTCCTTTATGGCGTTATTTTATCATAATTTTATCACAAAAGCAAGAAACTTATTCGTTGACTGCGATTCCTTTATCTTAAAGTGTAGTAGGAAGAATACTTATTTGGTATATTTAAGGTGTCAACAGATTAACATTCGTAGTAATAATGGAAATGTTAATTTGTGTTGCTTGTGGCAACGGTGCTTTTGATATTTAATAGTTGTATCAAAACAAAGGAGGCACAGGTTATGCTGAATGAAAATATTAAAAATCTACGAAAAGCAAAAGGATTATCGCAAGAAGAACTTGCCATAAAGCTGAATGTAGTAAGGCAGACGGTATCGAAATGGGAAAAAGGTCTATCGGTTCCTGACTCCAATCTGCTCATTTCGTTAGCAGACGAACTGGATACTTCAGTAAGTATACTCTTAGGAGAAACCGTACAGGAGCCTTGTGTGAATGAGTTGGATCTCAAGAGTATCTCTGAGAAACTGGAAAGAATTAATCTTCAATTTGCCAAAAGAAGTGAGACGAGGATTCGGACGATCCGCTATCTGCTTTTTGCGTTGTGTGCGGTTATCATAGTTGTATTTCTTGCTTTTGCAGCTATGCAGAGTGAATATTTGAATTGGGATTACAATGATCCGGAGCTGGCAGTTGCAGGGACCATCCTGCATGGCGTTGAATTTTTGTTCGTAAGACTGGCGCCATTCGCCCTTATTGCTTCTATTATCGGGATTATCTTCACCTATAAAAAAAGATAGTTTATCACGCTAAAAAGTGTCCTGTACACCGGATTGATCCCAGTTGTACAGGACATTCTTTATTCTTCTGCAGCTACTTCTATCAGTTCTTCGTAACCAATCAGCGCCGGATCGTGAAACGCTTTTTCTGAATTTTCTTCCAGCGTGCGTTCTTTCTTAAAATAGAGCCGATAACTGTGGCCAGCCAGAAGCCGGGTATTTTTTTCCAGGCTGAAGCGGTATTCTTTCCCTTCCGTAGTACGGAACAATACCTGCTGATTCCGAGTGAGGGGCGATTTCTCCCGCTTAACACAGGTGCCTTCCAGGATCAGGTAATTCTCCGTCTTGATGGTATGATATAAAAGAAGGAAGCGGATGATGCAGCACAATCCAAGAAGCAGGCTCATGACCAGCAGGATGGTATCCTTCTGAGACAGGGCATAAACGCATCCAAACAGGACACAGAAAAGGCCGACTGCACAGATGGCAGCCAGCCGAGTGAATAATGGTTTCGGCATAGGGTTCTCCTTTCGGATTAAATCTTCTGGAACAGGATCTTCTGGTTCAGGTACAGGTTGCTGACCGCCTGCAGGATGGGATACTGGGCGTGAGTGATCTGCACGGTATCCGTAAGGGTGCTGCAGGTGTCTTCCGGCGAGGTGTAGAGCTTCTCCAGGATATCCTCTTCCTTCCGGATCAGGATGCCCCGCTCCATACTGAGCAGCAGCTCTGCCGTGGACAGGGGCGCTTTTCCGGCAAGAGCCAGGACTTCCCGCTCCGTGGGCGTACATTTTGTCTTACGCAGGAGCCGTGGGATGTCTTCTAGCTGCACCTGCCCTTTGGTGTAGAGCAGGAACACGCTGGCAAGCCGGGGGAGAAAACGGTCCTCAACGGGCGTGATGGTCAGCGTTCCCAGAAGCCGGTACAGGGCATCCACGGCGCTTACTCCCATCCCTTTTACCAGAAGCCCCCGCAGGAGCAGACGGTTCAGGTAATGGGACAGCGGCAGGGAGATGGACTGGCCGGAGTCTGCACAGTTCTTTTCAAACAGACGCTCCAGTTCCGGATAGGTCAGGATCTGGAAGGCCAGGCAGCTCCACACCAGAAGCTCCTCTTTGGACATCCCGTATTCCTTCTGGTTGTTGATCACATGGGGAACCGGTTTCCCGTTCACATTTACAAACTGAAGACTGCCGACAGCGGTATAGAGCGTAAGCATAAAAGTTCCTCCTTTATATGTTCAGGATAACAGAGCGCACAGCGCTGCATCCTGCTGTAAAAATCTGCGGGCTTTGCTCTGCCAGGCCCGGATATGGTTGGAAGGCACCTGGTAGTGAGCGGACAGCTCCTTGGCCGAGTAGCCCTCAAGCTGGAAGCAGAGGGCTTCGATGCCTTTTTGGATGGTGCTGCACTGGGAGGCTTTGAGTGTCTCCAGATAAGCACCTGCCGCCGTATCTTTCAGTGCCAGGGGCGCTGCATCCGGCATTGCTTCCTGCTCCTGGGCAATCTGCAGGGCCGGCATAGCATCCAGCAGATCTTCCTGCAGTGGGCAGAAAAGATCTTTTCCCCGGATTTCGTGACGCCAGGAGTCATAAATGGCATTGCGGATAGCAGCTGCAGCGTATGGAGTGAAGGGGAGCCCTTCCCCGCAGGAGACGGCTGCCCGGCACAGGGCCAGGTATCCAATCTGGCAAAGTTCCTGCCGCTGCTCGCTGGGTAAAGGGCTTCCGTTTGTCAGTGAGCGGATGATCTTTGGAACCAGATCCATATGATCTTCCGCCAGCTGCTTCTGGGCGGGTGTCATGGGCTTTACCATCGCATTTCCCTCCCTTCAGCCTGCCGCCTGAAGGCGGGGGCGCTGGTTTGCCAGAAGTTTTTTGGACTCCCGGATCACCTGGTCACACATATAGTTCCCGAACATCCCGATGTGTGCCTGCTCATCGGAGAGGCAGAACTTGTCTGCCAGCCAGTGATAGGCGTCGGGACGGCTCAAGATCCCCCTCAGCCAGATCTGGTCAAAGATCTGATGTGCCAGCATCCGTTTCTTCCGAAGTTCCTGGTCTGCCAGTGTGCCTTTGGGGATCCGGGTTCCGGGATGGACTCCCACATAGGCGTCGCACCTGGGATAATTGCTGCATACATAAACCTTGCCGCCGTAGGACTTTTCCCCGTAGACGAAGGAAGCGTCCCGAAGGATGGCAGTGCCGCCGCAGTATGGGCAGCGGATGATTTTCTTCTGTTTCATAGTCTGTTCACCTCAATTTCATGCGTATGGCATAAGTACGGCATACGTTTATCATTCTCTACGTATTGCTTACTTATAGTGTAAGGATAAAGGTGACAGATGCCCATAGGATGAGCGCCGAAACTGGTCCCAGATTCGGACTAAATGGCACTTTTCACCATTTTTACGGCCAGTCAGAGTAAAAGATGGCTTTGATCAGCGGAAACAGGCCGCTGTCCGTGAAGCGCTCATAGTTGACCGGTATGAAGATGAATCCGGCGCAGAAGATACGCACCAGAAACAGGATCACCAGAACCTTGCAGACCAGGTACAGCCGCATGGTGCGGGGCGTCCAGGGCTTGGTGGGGCGGAACTTCCGGTACAGGATATACAGCATGGGGAGAAAGATCAGGGTGGTAAATGCCCTGTCGATCCAGCAGATAATCAGAATCAGATAACTCATGTGATGCTCCTCCTTTCGTTTTCTTACTTATCCCATACGTAGAAGCCCCGCAAAACGCAACTTTACCAGTCATAACAGGCTGCCTCCTGGAGACGCAGCAGTGCCTCCGGAAGACAGGGGGCTTCAAGCAGCCCTTCTTTTTCCAGATAGGGCCGGTACAGGGAGGTAAACTGCTCCATGGTCAATGCGCCGGCGCACTCGGTGGGCTCTGGAAGCCGGGCGAAAAGAAGCCTGGCATCCCTCATGGGGAGGACACAGGGTTTCCCCTCCGGATCCGGATGATACAAAAAGTCCGGCTGCCTGCAGTATCCCGGAGTTTTGCAGGAAACGCAGCGCACATATACGCACTGGTGCCAGTTCCCTTCGCAACAGTCCAGGAAATGGCGGATATGCTTGGCATCCGCCGTACAGTGGGTTCGTTCCATATCTGTCACCTTCCATAGAAACAGGCGGCCCAGTAATAGGAACCGCCTGTTAGAGTCAATGTGTGGGTTATTGGTTATCCTTCTGTTTCCGTCTGTGCAGATACAGGACGGTCAGTGCTCCGGCAAGGACAAGAGCGCCTGCCCCGATGCCAAGGTAAAGAAGGATGGGTGCATCATCCCCGGTTTTGACCGGATTAGAAACGGAAGGTGTTTCCGTCGGTTCTTCCGGTACTTCCGGAGGATTTTCGCTAAGATGCACGGTCTGTCCTGCATCGTCAATATCCTTGTGAGAGCAGATCTCCCGCTGTGTCCCGTCTGCATCTACATAGTAGAGGGTTTCAAAGACAACCAGGGATTTTCCTGCAAGGGAGCTGCCGTCTAAGGTAAATACAACCTCTACGGAGCCGCTGCGCTCTTCCGGTGTAAATGCGGTTTCAGCCGTGACCGGATTGCCGTCAAGAAGCAGTTCTTCCCCGGTTTCCTGATCCATCAGCACGCCCTTTAAGAGATAGGATGCCCCGGGAATCAGGTTTTCATAGGAAACCGTATCCTTGATGGTTACCTCGCTGTCGGCCAGGATCTCTTGATCCCCGTCCTCCCCGTCTGTGGCAGAGGTGCCGATCTGCGGGAAGTAGATACTTTGCGGATCTGAAGAAATGTCCCTGTGGGACGCAACCACCTGATCTTTATAAAGGATCTCCTCGAAGACCACCAGGGTTTTTCCGGCCAGTGCCTCTGCACTAAAGGTAAAGCTCAGCTCGGTGGTTCCGGAAGTCTCCTCCGGGGTAAATTCTGCTTCAGCCGTTACGGGCTTGTCATCGATCAGCAGCTCTTCGCCGGTTTCCTGATCCATCAGCGTACCGCGGATCGTGAAGGTTTCCCCGGCAATGAGGTTCGTATATTCGGCTGTATCCGTAATGGATGCTTCCGCCTTTGCAAGCCCGGTCTGGTTTCCAAGCTCCGGATTTGCAGCGATGGTGCTGACAGAAGGAAGAACTAGGGTCTGTTCCGGTGCCTCGATATCCTGGTGGGAGGCGATTTCTTCATCCTCATAGTACAGGGTTTCAAAGACGACCAGTGTTTTCCCAGCGGCTTCCGTGGCGTTGAAGGTAAATTCTACATCCACGGTTCCTTCCGAGTTTTCCGGTGTAAAGGTCAGTTCGGAAGTCACGGTTTCCCCGTCAATCTCCAATGCTTCCCCGGTTTCTTTATCCATTAAGATGCCTTTAAGTGTCAGTTCCTCTCCCGGCTGGACATTGGAATAGGACACCGTATCAATGAGTGTTACCTCTTCATCTGCGTGAGCCATCTGAAGGCCGGTTTCGGAATCTTTCACCTGAGTACCGATCTCCGGGAAGAAGATGGACTGGTCCTGATCCTCGATATCGGCGTGAACAGCCATTTTCAGGTCATCCTGCCACAGTTCCTCGAAGCAGACCATGGTGGTTCCGCCAAGGCCCGTAGCGTCAAAGGTAAATTCTACTTCCACGCTGCCGGTAGATTTTTTCGCCGTAAAGGTCGTCTCTGCTGTGACCGGTTTTCCATCAATCTCAAAAGGTTCCCCGGTTTCTTTGTTCATGAGCGTGCCGACTACCCGATACTCCACACCTCTTTTCAGCCCTTCATACTCAACCGTGTCAACAATCGTTACCTTGTCATCGGGCTTTGCCATATGGGAGCCGCTTTCTTTATCCAGAGCAGTGGTGGCAATCTCCACCTTGTCATTGGTCAGCGTTCCCAGGTCGATGGTAACAGAGTCCCGGTACACTTCCACATCAAAGGTAAGAAGGTTTCGGCCTTCATTGGCTTCACAGCGCTGCTCTTCAATGGTATAGGTATCATAGATCAGGGCGCCTTTGGAGTCATCCGGCTCGGAGGTGCCAAACCAGATGCCGTCTTCCGCAGTCTCACCCCGGTTGGTATTGGAAGTATGTTTGTTCCACTCTGCGGATGTGCTGGCATAACCGTTTTTATCTGTTACGATGGTATGGCTCTCGCCGGTTGTTTTGGACGTAATGGTAAACGGTACGCCTGCGAGACGGGACAGATCCCCGTCACTGACTTTAACAAGCTCCAGATCGCCTCGGATGACCTGGTTTTCAATGGATGAGCCGGTTTCGGTCAGTTCCACGATCTTGCCGTCTTCCGTGATGTCAAATTCCAGGGAGATACGGCCCTCGTTCAGATACCCTTCCGGCGCTTTTGTCTCATCCACCCGGTAATGGCCGTAAGGCAGGGCATCTTTCGCCGTGGAAGCCAGCCCCTTCTCATCCGTCACAAGCGTCAGGACGATTTCCCCGTTTTCGTAGGTTTCCCCGTCCACGATCACCGGATTGGCATTTAAGCTGGTGATGGTAAATTCTGCGCCTTCCAAGGTAGCACCGCCCTGAGCGGCAGCTTCCCCGGTTTCGATGTCACGTTTCTGCACTTTGACACCGCCCCGGATGATCTGGTTCGAGATGGAGTTGTCTTCTCCAGTCAGGTCCACCATTTCCCCGTTCTTAGAGATGGTAAACTCAGCGGAGAGGGTGCCTTCCCCTAAATAACCGGTGGGAGGCGTCACTTCATCTACACGGTAACTGCCGTAAGGCAAAGCGTCCGCAGCAGTGGATGCCAGTCCGGAGGCATCGGTTTTGATGGTCAGGACGACTTCATCCTTCTGATAGGTCGTTCCATCGACGACTACCGGGTTCTCATTTAATGAGGTGATGGCAAACTCAGCGCCTTCCAGTGTAGCACCGCCCTGGGGAGTGGTGCCGCCGGTTTCCAGATCCCGTTTCTGTACTTTGACACCGCCCCGGATGACAGCATCCGGTACATCCGGCGCCTGGTAAGCAGAGACAGTTTCTTCCGTACCGCTGCTGGAAATGGGCAGAACGAATACGGTATCATTGAGCTGGTAGCCTGCTGGCGCTTTGGTTTCCTGAATGGTCACAGTACCAAGAGGCACGCACAGCGTTTTGCCGTCACTTGCGTAGTAGAACGCATCCCCGCTGACCTTGTATTCCTCCGTAAAGGAAATCTTCCCGTCTTCTCCTGTGCGGAATACCCAGGTGCGGGCAGGCTCACTGCCGCCTGCAGCCGGATCCGTATCGGAGATGGCGGTGTAGAACTTCACGGTAAACTCCGCATCCTTCAGGCTGGCAGCGCCCTGGGGAATGGCATCCTTTACGTCTGCATCCAGCTTCTGAAGCACCAGGGAGAGGGGATTATTCTGGGGGATTTCCTTGACCTCTGCTTTTGCTGTTTCATTGGAAGAAACCGTCACATCATAGGCATTGGTATCCAGGGCGTATCCCGGAGATGGAGAAAGCTCTTTGATCGTATAGCTGCCGACCTCAAGATCTCCGGATTTGGCGTAGCCATTCTCATCGGTGGTCAGTGTCTCTACCAGATTATTTCCCTGATAGATACCATACTGGGCGCCTTTTAAGCTGTAATTGCCGTTCCCGTCAGAAACGGAGCTGTTTGCCGTGGATTTCTGGATCTCGATCCAGCCGTAGGGCTTTTCGTACCAGCATCCCGCAACGGTCTGATTGGTGTCAGACGGGATGATAAAGGCACGGAAGGACTCCGGCGGAGCAGGCAGTCCCTGAATCGCATTGGCAATTTCAACAGCTTTATCAATGTAATTTTGTGGTGCGCCATAAAAGGCACCGCTTCCAGCGTCATAATTGCTGTACACATAGGAAGCCACCAGATGACCGATTACATAGCGGTCATTTTCAGACCAGCCGCTTAAATAGGTGCCGGCGATGTTCTGTTCTTCATAGCCGTAACCGCCGGGCAGGTAGTAGAGCGCTTTGCGAAGCGCAGAGTCTTTTCCCAGCAGGTCATACTGATAGCTGCCCGCCGCCGGCGTTTTTTTCATGGGCTGGACACAGTAGGCAGTGCCGTTATCGTCCACAGACATCTTTGTGGTAAAGTAATCCCCGTAGGAAATCAGTTCCCCGGTCTTAAAGTTTAAGGTTCCGTCCGCTGCATGGGCTGTCATGGGGCTTGTGATCGCTGTCCCCGCAAGGACGATGGCTGCCATCAGGAAAGCGAAACAGCGGCGGAGGATGTGGGTTTTGATTCGTTTCATAAGTCTCCTCCTTTTCAAAAAGGTACAGGGGAATGAAAAAAGGAAGTGTCTGCCCTGTATCAGACACTCCCCATAAGTTGCATTGGCACCGTTACCCGGCAGCTTTTTGTTTATGCCGTTCCAGGATCTCCAGAAGTTCCTGCCGGTCTGTAGTGATCAGCTCTTTTTCCAGGGCGGATGCCTTAAACTCCACGGTGATGTTATTGTTATTCGTGGAAATCAGACCATTGCCCCTCTGGAAGTGTGTAATGTTCATCACCTCCGTTTCCGAGAGATGCAGGATCTGTTTCACCCGCTGCGCCTCTTCATCTTCCATATTCAGGACAATCTTCGTCTTACAATTATTGATAATGCCCTTGCCGTACTTGCCGTCATCAAGGGCAAAAAAGTCATTCAGATCCTGTGTGGCAAAGACGGCAGAACCGCCGTATCCACGGATGATCTTCGCAATCTCCAGAACAAATTCTGCAGCCAGGCGGTTGCTGGACGCGCCGATAAGCTGCCAGACTTCATCTACGAAGATGGCTTTTTCCTCCGTCCGGTTTTCTTTGGCAATATCCCAGACGTAATCCAGGGCAACGAACATCCCCACAGTCAGCAGATCCCCGGTCAGTTCGGAGATATCAAGGACGGTATATTTATTGGTCAGGTCCACATTGGTCTGCTGGTTAAAAGAGGATGCAGAGCCGTGAACCAGCCGGTTTAAGATGTGCGCCATGCGTTTTGTGTCATCACTTTCCATCAGGATATCGTAGACATCCTCCAGAATGGGCATGGCTTTATACCGGTCCGGATAGGCCGGATCGATCAGGGATTCATTTTTGTGAGTAATCCCTTTTCTTGCATAAGTCTTGATCAGCGCCTCGTCCAGAAGCTGCCGCTCCTCATGCGTCATGTCCGGGATGAGCAGGCTGAAGAAGATATGCAGCTTCTGGATCTTCCCGGCGAGCGCCGAGTTGTCCATGGAAGGACCGTCCAGCAGCTCATTGACGGAGTTATCCGTTCTCCGGATCTCCATGATGTTGATGCAGTTGCGGCTGGCAGGGGAAATCTGGATAAACTCCCCGCCGATATTCTTGCAGGCCCGGTAGAACTCATGTCCTTTCAGCGGAGCGATAATAAATACTTTGATATTTTTGCGCCGCATCCGGGTGGAAAAAAGCTGCATGGTGAAGGTTTTCCCTGCACCGGAGCAGCCCAGGATTGCAAGATTGGCATTTTTATACTGTCTGGAATCAAAGATATCTGCAATAACCAGGGAGTTATTGTGTTTGTTGACACCAAATAAAATCCCGTTGTCATCACAGATGGAGTAGCTGACAAAAGGATAGCAGCTTGCCGCCCCGCTGGTTAAAACGTTCCGCCTGGAAAGCTGATACAGCTTCTTATCCAGAGATGCCAGGGGCAGCGTGGATAAAAAGCCCTGCTCCTGCAGAAAGTAGCAGGTTCTCAGGTCCATGTCCTGGGAGATCAGGAGCTTTTTCATCTCCTGTACCCGCCACTGCAGTTCCTCGAAAGTAGAGGCTGTGACGGTAATGAGAAGGCTCATGTAATAAAAGTCTTCATTATTCGCCAGCCCCTGTTTTAAGAAATAACCGGAGCGGATGGCGGAATCCAGGTCATCATAGTCGGTATTGGTATCCGAGGCGTCCTTGATCTTGGAACGGTTGATCCGGATCTGTTGTCCCAGCCGCTGCTGGATCTTATCCTTTGGCTGCCGGTGGAGGTAAAAATCCACGTCAATGCCTTCCCCGGCGTTTACCAAAAGGGAGAGCCACCCCGGCACCACCCGGCTTTTGTAGCCGGATGACGGTACGTACAGATAGGAGTGGTAGACCCCGTTGATCAGCACATAGCTGGAGTGCCGGAAATCCAGGGTTTCCGGGGAGAGAAATTCACTGATGCGGATGTCCTCGTCGGGCCGGTTCTCCTTGGCGTACCGTGCTAGTACGGAAGCAATGCGCTCCTGCAAGGGATGGGTGGCGCAAAGGGAGCGGTTTAAGAGGGTGTACAAAACATCCGTGGTAAACTCATCCGGATTTTCATGTTCTGTCACCTCATTGCCGCACTGGTACAGAAAGGTCTTGGCTGTCTGCGCCGTCGTTTCAAGAGACTCTAAGATCTCCCGTTCCGTCACCTTCCGGTTGACGTTAAAAGGTTCATATTCCATAACAAGGAAGAACCGCCGGGAAACGGCCTCCCTGGAACTTAGGTTCCGGACAAACTTCAGGTAATCCTCCTGCAGCTCCCGGCACCGGGGATCCGTTTCATTTTCCAGCTCCTGTCTGGATTTCTCCAGATGCTGGTTGATGTCCGCCCGTTTGGAGATCATCTTGATCTGCAGCTTTACCGGGCTGATCTTCAGGTAGCTGATAAAGCTGTAGATGATCCCCATCTGCTCCCTGGCACTTCGTAAGAGGAAGTTGATGGGCTCGACTTCCAGGATTTTTACATACCGGCCATCCGTTGTGTAAATGACACCGTGGGCAATCTTTTCAATCGGAAGATAGTCCTCTATGGTCTGTAACTTCCGTTTCTTTTTCCTGGCGGAAGATTGGGAAGCTGTCTGACGGGATTTTAAAGCACTTTTTGGTACTGCCTTATCTTCCTGTGTTTGCTTTGCCTTCCGGGCTTCTGCTTTGCGGGCAGCTTTCGCCTGCCGTGCAGCAAGGCGGGCGTCCTGTGCAGCCTGTTTCTTTTTGGCACGGAGCTTTTCCTTCTCCGCCCGCTCTTCCCGGCGCTTTGCTATCTTTGCGCATTTCTGCTCATAGGCTAACTGCCGGATATCTTCTCTGGCCTGCCTGCGGATGCCCCGCCGGGTGGAGGTATCGAAGGATTTATGCTCACGAACCTTTGGCTCCCGTTTCTTTTTCCGTTTCGTTTTCCCAGAAGGAGTGGGGGAAGGGGAGCCGGACAGATCCTGCTGGGGCGCCTCTTTCGTGGGAGGTGCATCGTCCTGCTGACCGGCCCCCTCAAAAGGGGGAGAATCCTCCAAAGAGCCCTTTTTCGCCTTTTTCTTCCGCCGTTCCCGCTTGGCAGGCTTTTTGGCTTCTTTCGTTCCGGGCTGTTTCTGCCGTTTCTTCTTTGGCTCCGGCATTGCGTCAGAGCGGAAAACTACCCGCCGTTTTTTCAGAAAACGCAGGGCGTTCATAAGGAAAGCAGTGATGCTCTCCCCGCCGATCCCGATGAGGGATACCATGGCCGCCGGAAGTGCAGTCATGCACAGGATGATAATGCGGGTAGTCAGGGAAAACGGCAGGTGGACCACCGGCACCCCGATCAGCAGGGCGAAAATAATGGCTTCAATCGCATTGCGGATGTCAAAGGTGCCGTTTAAGATCTTGCCCTTTTCGATGAAGTTTGGCGGGATAAAGGAGGTCCGCTGCTCATCCGGATTGCTCATGGCAGCACCTCCTCTCCGTCCTGGGTGTTCTGTGCGGGATCCGCAGCATTTGCGGAAGTTCCGCTTTGCGTAGTTCCCGTTTCTTCTGTCCCGGTATCCGGTGCAGGTGATTCCGGTGCGGTCACATCCGCATAGCCGCCTTCCTGGCGCTGCTCCACTTCACTGCTGGAGACAGGGGGCAGGGTATCCACCACCGGTTTTTCATAGGTTTTTCCGGAGGTTCCCAGCACTGTCCGATCCTCTCCAAAAGAAAAAGCACCCGTCATGGTGTCATAGAACACCGGCAGGGTGCTGTCATCGGACAGGAGAAAATGCAGTTCCACCGTGGTAGTATCCGGATACCCGGTTTCGTCCGGCAGATATTCTGCCGAAGTAACGTCTGTCCGCCCGATACGGGTAAGGTATACCGGAAACTGCTCCTTTAGGGATGCAGTCTGGGCGGATGAGAAGAACTGGCTCAGCTCTTCAAAGGATAAAAAGTCCATCTCGGTCAGCTCCTCCGGCTGTGTCGTTTCTTCCTGGGAGGCGGCCTCTTCCGGCGCCTTTGCATCCGGTGTTTGATTTCGCTCCCGGAGCTTAGTAGGAAGAAAGATGGCGACCAGCAAAAGAAAGAGCATCAGGAGGATGGACAGGATCAGTTTCATTCTGCTCATAAGCACTCCTCTATTTCTTCTCGAAAATCCAATACTGCGAGGAAGTCGCATGGATTTCCGTCATCATGTCAAATGCACGGTTCACGTAGTTCTTGGAGTCGCTATCATTGGGATCGTTTACCAGCACCTTCCCGTCTGCGGTCAGGCCACGGAGAACAATAAAATGCCCGCCGCTGGTAAACAGCCCCGGTCTCTGGGAGGAGATCACAGGCTTCCCTTCTGATAACGCCTGCAGCACCGCATTTGCATCCATGGTCTGGGTGACGCTTCCGCATCCGAAATGAGAAGCCGCCGCCTGGAAATAGGACCAGTAGGTGCCTTCCCCCGCCTTATAATAGGAATTGCCGCACCAGGCGACTGCATCCACCGGAGTAATGGTGCTGCCAGTCAGGTAGCTTGCTACCATGGCAAAGGCGGTAGGCCCGCAGCCGCAGTCCGCAATGGAGCCGGTGCCGTAAGGAATATGGCTGTATTCCGTCTGGATGTAGAGGGGGATCTGCATCCCGTTCGCCGGGTAAGTGCCGCCGGTATTCAGTACCTGGTAATAGCGCAGGACATGATCCACGTACTCCTTGTCCCCGTAGATGGAATAGTTCCAGCCGGGCCGGGCGCACATCATGTCGGAGTAGGCAATGGCGTTTTCCTTTGTGTAGCCGCCGTCCCGTTCCATGGCCCAGTCGATGTAAGCGGAACCGTAATTATAGCCCTGGAGGGCCAGCTTGATCCGGTCCAGGTCCGTCGGCCCGGTGCATCCGGCTTTCTGCAGGACGTCCCGGAGCGCCTGGATGCCGCACTCAATGGAGTATTCCGGATCGGTGATCGTGCCGGGGCCTCTGGGGAACCGGGTATTGTATCCGCTTTCCGATGCCTGCATGGGATCGCTTCCCCGTCCGCCGGATTCCTGCATCATGACGGCCAGGATCAGCTCCACATAATCGCTCATCCCATACCGGGCGGCAATCTCGGATACCAGTGGCCGGTAGGCAAGCACCTCATCACTTAAGTTGATCGCCATAGCCGTGCCGGAGGCAGCGCCAAAGAAGAGTGTCAGGTTACTGGCGTAGTTTTCCGCCAGTTCCTTTTGTTCCTCGCTCAAGTAAAATACATGGTCAGCAAAATAGGCGTCACCGGCAAAGGAAACGGTATAGGTATAGCGGGTAAATGTAACGGTTTCCGTCTGAGGAGTTTCCCCTTCTGCGGCTTCCGTCTCCACTTCCACAGAAACGGTTTCTTCCGCTACATCATAAGAAAAAAGCCCGTCCTTGTTTTCCCGGATCAGGCTTTGGAGTTTGTCGATATTGATATTTTCATAATCATCCTGGCTCGCACAGAACTGGGAGATTAAAAGATGGGCATTGACCGCTATGGTTGTCTCATAGGGATCTACGATCTGTACGGTGGACCCCTCCGGAAGAGCGGCAATGGCAGTGTTGATCTCTTCTAAAAGATCCGCATGGCTTTCTTCCAGGACTTCCACAATCGCCTGCCTGGCGTTCTGGATATTCTCATTGATCAGGGCATTGCTGTTTAAAGCCCCGGTGTTTTCTGTCAGGGATCCGAAGATCAGCCCTGGCAGCATCAGGATGAATAGCACGGGAAGCAGTAAAAACCCCAGGATAACGGCTCCGGCTTTCAAAAGAGTATGTCGGTTTGCGATGGCAGCACTGATGGCTGCCGTAAAGGGACCGGCTGCCGCACCCGCCACGGTCTTGGACAGATGGGCGGCGGTCTTCATGGCCTGTAAGTGGGAGGCTGCACTGGTGCCTACATCGACAGCTTCCCCAAGGCCGGAGCTTTGCTCCGCCATTTACATCCGGTCCTTTCGCTGGGGTGCCGGCGGGAGCTTCTGGACAATGGATTCGTTGTAGGCGACTTTTCCATTGCCAGCGTCATACGGCGTTTTCTCCACCGTATCCTGTGCGTACTGCTTATACCAGGCAGTGCCGTCCACGGATTGGACCGTCTCAAAGCTGCCATGGGTAGGAGCTGCGTACTGGTCAGCACTGTAAAGGGCAAATTCCCGGCTGCCGGCATCCGTTTTTTCCACGCCGGTCATCCGTCCGCCGCCGATCTCCATGTTCGAGTAGGTGGCGGCATCCGGAGCAGAGGTGTCGATTCCCATGTAGGAGGCATAGGCTTTTGCCGCATCCTCCCCTTTGATGGAGCCGACCTGCCCGTAATTGCCCTGGGCGATATTGCTGATCACATTATTGGCAAAGTCTCCGCCTTTCTTGAGCGAGGACTGATAAAGCATATTCCCAACGCTGGGGCCTTCCGAATAATGGGTAGCAGCATTGACGGCTTCCCGCTGTACCTGGCGTCCCACCGCCCCGGCAAGCCCTCCGGAGAGAAAGCTGCCGCCAACGGCTGCGCTTCCGGGAGAGGATGCCCTGCGGTATCCGCCGCCACCGCCATGCCCATGGAAGGCTCCGGCAAGGCCCCGGCCTGCAATGAGCAGCTCCGCCATCATGTTCCCGCCGGTGTTTCCTACATTGATCCCCAGGGATGCCATAAAGCTGTCGATCTTCTGGGAAACCTTGAGGAAAGCAATGGCACAGAGGAACCAGATGAACACATTTCCGGTCACGGCTTCCTTTCCCTGTTCTGCTACGGCTTCCTCCACCTGGGCTTCTGTCAGCTCTGCCGCAAAGACCGGCATGGAGCAGAACAATACCAGGCAGGAAACCAGTATCAGGGCAGTGAGGATTGGTTTCTTGTATTTCATGGACTCCTCCTTTCATCAGAGTGATAACGGGTTTGCGAGGAAAGTGCCGACCATGCTGGTAAACAGCCGCAGGCACCAGGCGTTCATCAGTAGCAGGAAGAACTGCCCGCCCAGCATCCGGCACCAGGAATGGAAGATGTTCCCGGTGGACTGGGAGGCACCTGTGGCAAAGGCAACCGGCGCCGTGTAGACCAGCACTCCCAAAAGGATGTAGCGTTCCGCTGCCTCAAAGAGCAGCTTGATGTAATTCCACGCCAAAATCAAAACTAAAATCAGGGCGATAATCGCCACGGCTCCATTGGCGCATACACCCAGGATGACAGTGATGACTGAATTGAAGCTGGCAAAATCCAGGGAGGGAAGCTCCTCCGTCAAGATCCAGTCATAAGGCGTCCCTGCGATGCCAAGGAGCAGGTTCACGATGTCTTCTGCATAAAAGGCCAGGAAGATAAAAATAAAAGAACGGATGGAAAGTTTCAGGGGATCCTCCGCTTCGATTCCGGCACCCATGAAGTAGTTCTTGAAAAGCTGCCACACCCAGTTTAAGAGGATGAGGCCAAGAGCCAAAGCAAGAAACACATCGTACATCGTCTCAGCCGCAGGAAAATAGCGCAGGAACGTGTCCATGGAGCAGCCGAGGGCGCCCAGGACTGAAGTGGTGATCAGATCCAGGATGTTCATGACCTGTTCTGCGATCCATTCCACGATTCCGTCCAGTATTCCCATGTGGTTTCCTCCTTTCCGGGCTTATCCGCTGTATGTGCCTCCGGCAAAGAACGGGGTAATGTATGCCATAATAAAACCAAGGCCGTTCAGAATCGCCCAGGTAATGATGATCCGCTTCAGCCAGGCACGGCTCTCATCCACGGTCTTGCCGGATTTCGAGAAATTCATCAAAAGCAGCGCCACGGATGCGGTCACTACGGCGGCAATGGTGGATATGAGGACGATCTGGTTATAAACATCCTTCATGATCTCATTGGCCTTGTCCCACATATTGGAAGCAAGCACCGGCTGGACATTCGCTGCGATAAGCGTAAAGAGCAGGAAGGCTGCGTAGAGGTATTTCCCGTAGCAGACCGTCCGCTTTTTCTCCGGTGAAGAGTTTGCAGGTAACTGTTTCATGTATGACCTCCTTCATTGATCTTGAAAAAACGGACGGGATTGCTTTTCCCGCCCGTGCTTATAATTTCCTGCCTCAAAAAGCAAAAGCAGCCCGGTCAATGCGGACTACTTCTGCAAAGCCATATGAAGTTGTTGAAGGGAAACCTCCTTTCCCTGCACGAAAAAACGCAGCCAATCCGGGCGGGAGGCTGCCGCCTTTGGATGCGCTGCGTTTTCGCTGCATATAATTTTGACAGTACCTATTGTAACACGGGGAAATTTACGGCACAATCGCAAAACCGTGCCAGTTTCGTGCGAAACCGGGAAGAATATGTGCCACGGTCAGAACGAAGAGAAAGCGGGAAGATTTGGGGGAGAAGAATTATTCTGAACCTGGGAGATGGACATCCCGAAAGAAGGTGTTATAGTCCACCTGAAAGATCTGGGCAAGGCCTGCAAGGACCGAGATGCGGATGCTGTAGGTACCGCCTTCGATCTGAGAGTAGATGCTCCGGGTGATGTCCAGATCCATAAGCTGCAGTTTGGAAACCACCTGGTCCTGTGTCAGCTTCCGCTCCATGCGCAGGGAGCGGATGGTTTCGCCAATCTGAATATCCTGTTTCAGTTTTTGTTCCATGAAAGAAGCCTCCTTTTTCGTGTTTCCGGGAGTATGCCGAAACCGATCTCGTGAATTTGCAATGTATTCATTGCAGTTTCCTTGATTCTACTGGATATTCCGAGTATAATTGCAATGTATTCATTGCAAAACCGCAGGGGCTTAGGCCCTGCGGTCAGTTCTGTTTCTCTACCAGGGAGGCTTTGGAGAGCAGCTCCTGGATCGTTTCGATGGTTTTGTTATCCAGGGAGCTGACATATTGGATGAGGTTTAAGGCAGCCGGTGACATCCTGTAATCATGCGCCTGGCATAAAAGCCAGCGATCCATAGACAGGCTGAAGGTTTTGGAAAGGACCATGGCAACTTCCAGAGATGGAAGTTGTTGTCCACGTTCAATCTTGGTATAGTATGAATAGGAAATGCCTGCTTTTTCTGCAGCATATTCCTGGGTGTATCCGAGCTGGAGCCGTCGTTCCTTCAGGATCCTGCCGATCCGCCTGATTTCAGATTGTTCCATGTTCTTTACACCCCCTTTCCATGTTTGCCTTTATGGTAAGACATAAATAGTGTCTGAACCACATACTATTTATGCTCATAACAGACACAAATAATGCTTGTTACAGACATAAATAAAGCGGGAGGAAGGACGATGCAGAAAGGAAAGTATTACCGGATGAGAAAAGAACTGGTATGGGGAGCGGGCATCCTGGCTGCCCTGCTTCTTTTTTTCACAGCTTTTGGGAAAATGAAAGATACGGCAGATATGCTGCAACAGGAGGAGTTCACTTCTATGGAGTATAAAGAATTGCCAGCAGTCCAGTCGGAATTGTCGGATTCGGAGGGCTGTTATCTGTGTGGTACAGCAAAGGAAAGCCTGATGGGATATTTCCGGCAGTTTGATGATCTGGGGATTATCAGTGTAAACCAGTGGTATGTGCTGGATTTCGGCATCCTGCCTCATGAGGAGGACGGAGCAGATACCAGTGGCACCAGGACTGCCATGACAGGCACCGGGGAAGGCGGAGATTTCTTTTCCAGCACACAGACACCCTCCCGTGGGATTTCCAAGGTGAAAGTCAGTTATGGGGAAGATAGCATCCTGGATGTGGAGAAGGCAAAAACCATTCTCTGCCAGGACTGCCTGGATAAGCTGCTCGCTGTCATGGAAACCTACGGACCGGAAGGGGAGGAACCAAAGCCCAGGGATCTTTGTCTGGTGGATTTTCAGACGCTGGAGCTGTATTCCCTGCAGGAGCAGCATGCCAGCTACTACATCAGGGATTATTATGTACGGCTGGATCAGACGGAAGACGGGATGGAGGTGGAGGCGGTCTATGCGCCGGAAAGAAAGTAACGGGAACCTGCAGATACATTTTGAAAATTCCATGTCTTTATGGCTTCTCATATTTTTCTGATATTTTTTGAAGTGAAGCAAAGAAATGAAAGTGTGGATATGATGATTCTGAAACAATCGGCCTCTGCAAAACTTCAAAGGGCAGACGGGGGATATGCTGCATCAGAACAGTCAAAGAAATGTTTCAAAGCCAATCCCGAAAAGCTATTTCATTCTGATTAATAATGCGGGGCGGCAGCACTTTGTGCTGTCCCCCGTGCTTGCCTATCTGTAAAGGCGAATAAGGATGTCAATGCCAATGCGCGTTCATCTTGATCGTTGACTGGCTCGGCCGCCTTTGCTACTTCTTTTACAAATCCATTTTCTCAATCTTGCGAATACCAATATGGGTAAATAATATTCCCGCACAAATAGAATAAAGGAGAAAAAGCATTGTAGAGAGTGCGATTTGTGAGCTGTTTGAAGAAGTTACAACTATGTAATGTAATGGCGAGAGATATTTTATCCCGTCTATATAAGACATTAAATTCATTATGATATAGAGAATCATGTACACGCCTACACATACAAGTGTCTTCAACCTTGTTGCCATTAGCATTACGAGAAAAATCGTTATCAGCCAAAACATACAATTACAAATGATTTGAGCGACTTCCATACTCACATTACTATCATAGAATATGCCGCTTGCAACATTTGGATTGTGAACAAGCACAGCATAATAAAATACGATACTCGTTAGAACTAATAAAATATCTATGAATACCGAAAAAATTAACAGTGCTAATTCTTTGCCTCCATATATCAATTTTCGGATACCGATTTGATTTATGTATAAGCGAATACTCTTATTCTCAATTTCTGATGCCAAACTTCTTCCAATGATTGCAGATAAAATCACATTGAAAATGAACATAGACTGACTCATCTGAAACATTGCGCTGACAAAGCCTATGGCTGTTATATTTCCTGTACCTGTATATGTGATAACATCTGAATTAGAAGCTAAACCCACAGAATATAAAATTGGCACAAGTAAAATTGCAAACATGAGCCACGAATCTTTTCTTTGGAATAGTTTTTTTAATTCTACTTTTGTGATAATTGCAAGAGTGTTCATTCTTATCCCTCCATTCCAAACAGGCTTTTGAGATTATTTTTCTGGACGGAGAAACCACAAATATAATGCCCTTTTTGCAGTAATATCTTCTGAATATCTATAATAAGTGTTTCGTCCTGAAACATGATTTTATCCTCGAAGAAACGCAAATCGCTACATTTTTCAAGAAGTGACCGCTTTATATCATCAGAAATTGTGCGTTCGATTTTTACGGTATAAGTTTGCTTATGTTCAAGTGGCTGGTCTAACTGCTTGTTGCCTTTTGAAATCATGACCACTCTATCGCAAATTTCATCTACATCATCTAAATCATGGCTTGAAAATAATACTGGTACGTTCTGTTTATGTGCCATATCCAAAATAGTCTGTTTGAAAAGCTCTTTGCCGATTGGATCAAGGCCAACAAAGGGTTCATCCAAAATCAGAAAACCGACTTCTGTAAATAAACACTGGCATAGACCGAGCCGCTGCTTCATACCAAAAGAAAATTCTTTGACTTTCTTTTTACGGCTGCTATAAAGTTCTGTCATTTCCAGCAGTTCCTTGATTCGCGTGTCCTGTTTCAAATTAGTCAGTTGTGAAAGCAAACGTAGATTTTCCTCTGCAGAAATGTAATCTAAAAATTGCGGTTCAATCAAAATGCCAAATTCTCGTATTATCAATGGGTTTGCAACGATATTTTTCCCTTTATATTGCACTTGACCGGCACTTGGTTTACTATATCCGCAAATGATATTTAATAGCGTTGTTTTTCCAGCGCCATTCTCTCCAATTAGTGCAACAATTTCACCCGGACATATATCCATAGAAAAATCATTCAAGGCGATTTTATCTCCATACCTTTTCGTTACATTTTGCACTTGTAACAAATAGTCTTTTCCCATGCCTCATACCCTTTCTTAAAATATGGCTATCAATATACAAAGCTAAAAATTAAAACAACCACGACAATCAGAAGAACAGCGGCAATACCGCCTCCGATGATAGCTCCCCATTTTATGATTTTCTTGGCGTTTTCCACATCACTGTATATGGAATTTAGCCTTTCGCTATTTAAGTTTTTTTCCCGCACTTCCTGCACATCAATGTCCTTGACGAGTTCATCTAACGTCAAGCCAAAGAAGTCACTCAACAATACCAACCGTTGAAAATCAGGATAGGACTGGCAGCTTTCCCACTTTGAAATCGTCTGCCTTGTCACATTCAATTCTGCTCCCAGTTCTTCTTGGGATAACCCTTTGCTTTTTCTCAAAGAAATCAATTTTTCATTAAAATTCATATTCTGCACTCCCTTTTGCTTTTATGGTGGATTAATTATAACAAAAGCTACCTTTAGTATTCCACCAATAAGGGGTGGAAATCTGTCAACTGATAATAACATTTGATAAAAGAACGCCGGTTCCGAAAAAAATTCTCCACTCTGAATAATAATGCGGGGCGTTGAACATAGCGGGATGACGAAATACGCTGTTCTAACCGTTCAGGCTATGGTATGATAAGACTATTGAAAGCAAAGGAGCGTGATTTTGTGAAAGAACAGGAATGTACGCTGGATCTGAATACAATAGAAGCGGCGGTCGCCGGGGAGAAATGGGCGCTGGAGAAGGTGCTGGCGTATTATGCGGATTATATTGAGGAACTGGCGACAGTAGAAATCGAACAGCCAGATGGAAACGTGAAAAAAGTTGTGGATGAGGACATGAAGCAGCAGATCGGTCTGAAACTGTTGGAAGAAATCCCGAACTTTCCATTGGAGGAAGCGAAGAAGAAAGTAGCAGAGGAATGAAGAGACAAATTGGAAGTTGTGGAGGTCTTAGTATGGGATTATTTGATAAGTTAAAATTGGATAAAGGCAATAAAGATTTTTTTGTATGGCTGGATTCGATTTTAAAGGACGAATTGAATAATGATGTAAAAGCGATTAACTTTAACCTATATGAAGATGCTGATAACAAATGGTCTATTGAGTTAGTCGGTACATTTTCTTTCAATAAAGATGATGATGATTGGGCTTGTGATGAAGTATTTGCTACAAGAGATAATCCTTTCGTGATAGAGTGCGAAAGTGATTGGAAATCAATGGAAACGGTTTTTATTGATTTAGTAAATGAATATCTTTCTTCTGGCAAATATGCAAGCAAATTAAAAGAATACTTAGCGGTTGGTATTGGGTTTGTTGACGGGGATTTGCATATTTTATATGATAAATCCTAAGTTGTCGAATTGGAAGTTATCGAGGTGTTTAATCATGAATGAAAGAGAAAAGATTATCCGTTTATGGTTTGATATGTGGCTACAAAAGAAAGACTTAGGTATTTCCGAGATATTTGCAGGCAATTCCCTCTATATTGAAAGTTGGGGGCCGGAGTATCATGGCTCCGCAAAAATTAAACTTTGGTTTGACGAATGGAATACCCGAGGCACCGTTCTTCAATGGGATATAAAACAGTTCTTTCACAAAGAAAATAAGACGATAGTCGAATGGTACTTTAAAAATCAAATGAAAAATGGAAAGGTTGAAGCGTTTGACGGAGTTTCCCTTATTGAGTGGACAAGTGACAACAACATTTTGTTCCTCAAAGAGTTCGGTTGTAACATCAATCACTATGATCCTTATGAACACGGAAATGAGCCTCAATTCAGAGACGAAAAAGCAGGTTGGTTTTAACGCATTCGTCTACAAATTCTTTAGGTTAGAATCGATGATGGAGTAAACGAAAAAGCAGTTTTGACATTTCAGTGAACTGCCCCTTCGTTTACTCCATTTTCGATTTGACCTAATTGAACAAAGT
>OLPP01000364.1_pt1 | contig 40451 bp, 30 predicted proteins | sample 1643151 | NCBI WGS metagenome assembly OLPP01 (sample SAMEA3136679, study PRJEB25190) | human gut metagenome | biome: human gut; feature: human-associated habitat; material: faeces | place: Austria | collected 2013 | reverse complement strand
AAAACTGGATATTCTGGTCAATAAAGAAGAAGTGGATGCACTTTCCTTTATTGTATTTGAGGGATCAGCTTATGAGCGCGGCAGAAAAATGTGCGAGAAACTGAAAGAAGAAATTCCGAGACAGTTGTTTGAGATTCCGATTCAGGCAGCGGTAGGCGGAAAAATCATTGCCAGAGAGACTGTTCGCGCAATGCGAAAAGATGTACTGGCAAAATGTTATGGTGGTGATATTTCCCGTAAGAAGAAACTTCTGGAAAAACAGAAGGAAGGAAAGAAACGAATGCGTCAGGTGGGAAATGTAGAAATCCCACAGAAAGCATTTATGAGTGTACTGAAGCTGGATGAGGATTAAAAACTATGAAACCTGCAGTAAGTATTATCGTTCCGGTTTATAATGGAGAAAAGACACTGGAACGATGCGTGGACAGTGTGTTGAAACAGGAATATAAAGATTTTGAACTGTTTCTGATCAATGACGGCAGCAGCGATAAAACCAGGGAAATCTGTGAACGGTACGCTGCTGCGGATGACAGGGTCCTGGTGATCCACAAGGAGAATTCCGGTGTGTCTGAGAGCAGAAATATGGCGATTGCTCAGGCACACGGGGAGTATCTGCAGTTTCTGGACTGTGATGACTGGATCACACCGGATGCGACGAAACTTCTGGTGAGGGCGGCAAAAGAGGAACAGGCGGATCTTGTGATTGCTGATTTTTACCGGGTGATCGGGGAGAGGCTGTCTCATAAAGGAGATATCGAAATCGATGGCGTGATGGATCAGGAAGCGTTTGTGGGCTGCATGATGGAAAAACCGGCAGATTTTTATTACGGTGTACTGTGGAACAAGCTGTACCGGCGGGATATTATCATGAAACATCACCTGCAGATGAATCCGGAGATCAGCTGGTGTGAGGATTTTATGTTCAATCTGGAGTATATCCGACATGCCAGAAGATTCTATGCATTGCATACACCGATTTATTATTATGTGAAGACGAAAGGTTCTCTGGCAAGCCAGGGAATGAATCTGTCGAAAACGATCAAGATGAAGCTGACGGTATTTACCTACTATAAGGATTTTTACAAAAATGTTCTGGATGAAGAGGAATACGAGAAAAACCGTCTGCAGGTATATCGTTTTCTGATCGATGCGGCGGGAGACGGTATGGTTGCACCGACGATTCTGCCAAGTTCTCAGAAGCTTGGGGAAGAGCGAAGCAGTCTGTACCTGGAAGCCGTAGAAGGAGAAGGAGTGTTGATGGATGAATACCGGAGCCGGAAACTTTTTGACAGGTATCTTGAACCGGTGGCAAGCCAGTTTGATCTTACTTTTCCGGAGATCCGTCTGCTTCTTTATCTCAGCCATCTGAAACAGCCGGTCAGCAGAAGAGAGTTAAGTGATTATACCAATATGACCAGAAGAAGTCTGTCGCTGCATTTGCAGAAGCTGATGGCAAAAGGGTATATCCGTATACAGGAAAGCAGAGAGAAAAAAACTCAGGATCGCAGAATCACCGTCTGGATGCTGCCGGAAGCCGCGCAGGTGGAAGAAGCACTTGTTAATGTACAGCGGGAGTATGATGAAACACGCTACCAGAGTTTCAGTGAGGATGAACTGCTGCAATATGCATATCTGACGGAAAAAATCAAAAAGAATATGCAGAAGGTACTACAATAAATATGCAAAAAAACTGCGGCGGGATCAACGTTTTGCCTGCAGTTTTTTACGTTACAGGGAAATTTAACGAGCCAAAGTTGAGGAAGAGTAAGATGAAAAAAGAATTGGAATTATATTTACATATTCCGTTTTGTATCCGAAAATGTGAATACTGTGATTTCTTATCCGGACCTGCCGATGAGAAGAGCCGGCGGGTATATCTGGATACCATGCTGCGGGAACTTGCGGCGGTGGGACCTCAGGCAAAAGAATATGAAGTTATATCTGTTTATATTGGCGGTGGTACGCCCTCTCTTCTTCCGGGGGACTGGATGGAGGAACTGATGGAGGTGGTAAGGGACACATATTGTCTGAAAAAAGATGCAGAGATCTCGATGGAAGCCAATCCGGGAACGCTGACAGCAATCAATCTTGCAGGATATCACAGAGCGGGAATCAACCGGCTGAGTCTTGGCTGTCAGTCTACAGACGATACGGAACTGAAACTGTTGGGACGGATTCATACCTGGGCACAGTTTCAGGAAAGTTTTCAAATGGCGAGAGAAGCGGGATTTGCCAATCTGAATGTGGATCTGATGTCCGGTCTGCCCAGACAGAATCTGACTTCATGGGAGAAGAGTCTGGAGGTGATCGCAGGAATGGAACCGGAGCATATCTCGGCCTACAGCCTGATTATCGAAGAGGGAACCCCTTTTGCAGAGAAAAAACCGGAACTTCCTGACGAGGAGGAAGAACGGCGGATGTACGAGCGGACATGGGAGATTTTACAGTCATATGGATATCATCAGTATGAAATCTCTAATTATGCCAAAAAAGGAAAAGAATGCCGGCACAACCTGGGATACTGGACACGAAAAGAATATCTGGGATTTGGTGTGGGAAGTGCATCTCTGTTTCAAAATCAGCGGTTTACCAACCTGAGAGACATGAGGGTGTATGGGGCATTCAACGGCAATCCGGAATCGATCCGACGGGACCGGGAAACACTGACAGTAGGGGATCAGATAGAAGAAACCATGATTCTGGGTCTGAGGTTGCTTTGTGGTGTATCACGGAACGAATTCAGGAAAAATTTCGGAAGATCCGTAGAAGAAGTATACGGACCGGTGCTGGAAAAATACAGCAGGATGGGATTGTTGAAAATAGAAGGAGACAGGATCGCTCTGACAAGAGCCGGAATCAGTGTCAGCAATCCGATTATGGCAGATTTTCTGCTGGATGAATAAAGAGGCGGAAAATAAAAACGGCAGATTGACAGTGAATAAAAAATATCGTACAATTAAAAGAACATCTGTTCTGATACATATGGAGAAACCACAGAAAATGTGCGGAGCAGGTTAAAGGGAACAGGATGTAAAGGAGCCAGATCGCTCCCGGAATCTACAGGTGTATGATTATGCGGAGCACATGGAAAACAAAAGGAGAAAAATACAATGGCAGTGCGTAAGACCGGAAAACAATATATAAAGATTCGTGGAGCCAATGAAAATAATCTGAAAAATCTGGATGTGGATATTCCGAGAGATGAATTTGTTGTTCTGACAGGATTGTCCGGATCAGGAAAAAGTTCACTGGCTTTTGATACCATCTATGCAGAAGGACAGCGGCGATATATGGAAAGTCTTTCTTCCTATGCCCGTCAGTTTCTGGGGCAGATGGAAAAACCGAACGTGGAAAGTATCGAGGGACTTTCACCGGCAATTTCTATTGATCAGAAGTCTACAAACAGAAACCCTCGTTCTACGGTGGGAACGGTGACGGAGATCTACGATTACTTTCGTCTGTTGTATGCGAGAATCGGTGTCCCGCATTGCCCGAAGTGTGGGAAGGTTATCGCAAAACAGTCGGTGGATCAGATGGTGGATCAGATCATGGAATTGCCGGAACGTACCAGGATCCAGCTGCTGGCACCGGTTGTGCGAGGAAGAAAAGGACGTCATGAAAAGGTACTGGATCAGGCAAAGCGAAGCGGTTATGTACGGGTGCAGATCGATGGCAATATGTACGAACTGTCTGAAGAGATAAAACTGGATAAGAATATCAAACATACGATTGCTGTCGTGGTGGACCGGCTTGCGGTAAAACCGGGGATAGAAAAGCGTCTGACGGATTCTGTTGAGAGTGTGCTGGCACTGGCGGACGGACTGCTGGTGGTAGATACGATGGATGGAAACTATCTGAACTTCAGCCAGAGTTTTTCCTGTCCGGACTGCGGGATCAGCATTGATGAGATTGAGCCGCGAAGTTTTTCTTTTAACAATCCGTTCGGAGCCTGTCCGGATTGTCTGGGGCTCGGATATAAGATGGAATTTGATGAGCGACTGATGATCCCGGATCCGTCGTTGTCCATCGAGGAAGGTGCGATTGCAGTACTCGGCTGGCAGTCCTGTGCAACAAAGGGAAGCTTTACCAGAGCAATTCTGGATGCGTTGTGTAAAGAATATCATTTTGATCTGTCCACGCCGTTTCAGGATTATCCGAAGGAGATCCACGATATTCTGATTCATGGAACCAATGGTCATGAAGTAAAAGTATACTACAAGGGCCAGCGCGGAGAAGGTGTGTACGATGTGGCCTTTGAAGGACTGATAAAAAATGTGGAGCGCAGATACCGGGAGACCGGTTCGGAAAGTTCCAAACAGGAATATGAGACTTTTATGCAGATCACGCCGTGCCGTGCCTGCAAAGGCCAGCGTCTGAAACCGGAAGCACTGGCAGTGACAGTTGGAGAAAAAAATATTTCTCAGATCACAGAGATGTCTGTCGAGAATCTGAATCGGTTTATGAGTGAACTGGAACTTTCGAAGTCCCAGAAACTGATCGGAGAACAGGTATTAAAGGAAATCCGTGCCCGGCTTGGCTTCCTGGTAGATGTAGGACTGGATTATCTGACACTGGCTCGTGCGACAGGAACACTTTCGGGTGGGGAAGCACAGAGAATCCGTCTTGCCACACAGATCGGCTCTGGACTGGTGGGCGTAGCCTATATCCTGGATGAACCGAGTATCGGACTGCATCAGAGAGATAACGATAAACTGTTAAAGACACTGTGCCATCTGCGCGATCTCGGTAATACATTGATTGTGGTGGAACATGACGAAGATACGATGCGTGCGGCAGACTGTATCGTGGATATCGGACCGGGAGCTGGGGAACACGGTGGACAACTGGTAGGAATCGGCACGGCAGAAGAACTGATGAAGAATGACAATTCTATTACAGGCGCTTATCTGAGTGGAAAGATTAAGATTCCGGTACCAGCCGAACGGAAAAAACCAACCGGATGGCTGACGGTAAAAGGGGCAAAACAGAATAATCTGAAAAACATCGATGTGAAGTTTCCACTTGGTGTTTTTACCTGCGTGACCGGAGTATCCGGATCAGGAAAAAGTTCTCTGGTCAATGAGATACTGTATAAGAGCCTGGCAAAGAAACTGAACCGTGCAAGGACGATTCCGGGAGAACATAAAGAGATTCTCGGTATGGAACAGCTGGATAAAGTTATTAATATTGACCAGTCACCGATCGGAAGAACGCCGCGATCCAATCCGGCTACGTATACCGGTGTTTTTGACCAGATCAGAGATCTGTTTGCGGCAACCACAGATGCGAAAGCCAGAGGGTATAAAAAGGGAAGATTCAGTTTTAATGTAAAAGGAGGACGGTGTGAGGCATGCAGCGGTGACGGTATCATCAAGATCGAGATGCACTTTTTGCCGGATGTTTATGTTCCTTGTGAAGTTTGCCAGGGAAAACGTTATAACCGGGAGACACTGGAAGTGAAATATAAAGGAAAAAGCATCTATGATGTGCTGAATATGACGGTGGAAGAAGCTGTGAAGTTCTTTGAAAATGTCCCGTCTATCCGAAGAAAGATCGAGACGCTTTATGATGTCGGACTCTCTTATATTCGTCTTGGACAGCCATCCACGACACTTTCCGGCGGAGAAGCGCAGCGGGTGAAGCTGGCCACGGAGTTATCGAGACGAAGTACCGGAAAGACGATTTATATTCTGGATGAGCCGACTACCGGGCTGCATTTTGCAGATGTGCACAAGCTGATAGAGATTCTGCAGCGTCTGTCAGAAGGAGGCAATACGGTTGTGGTTATCGAACATAACCTGGATGTGATCAAAACAGCGGATTATATTATTGATATCGGACCGGAAGGCGGAGACCGGGGAGGTACGGTGATTGCGAAGGGAACACCGGAAGAAATAGCAAAAAGTCCGATCTCATATACCGGAAAGTATGTCGAAAAATACCTCTAAAAAAAACTTTTCATTTCAACAGGAATTGATTATAATAAACTGAAAGCCTGTTACAGGGAACAAAAAGGGCGGCCATGCAGGATTCGCCGTGGGAGAACAGGCAGTGTACAGGAAAGGGGATTATTATGGCAGCAGCAGATATTGGAATTGATCTGGGTACTTCAAGTATTCTGGTTTATACAAAAGGAAAAGGAATCGTCTTAAAAGAGCCTTCCGTAGTAGCGTATGATAAGGATGCAGACAAGGTCAAAGCCATCGGGGAGGAAGCACGTCAGATGATCGGAAGAACACCGGGAAATATCATGGCAATCCGTCCGCTGCGGCAGGGTGTGATTTCCGATTATACGATCACAGAGAAGATGCTGAAACATTTTATACAAAAAGCAATGGGAAGAAAGGCGTTTCGCAAGCCAAGGATCAGCATCTGTGTGCCAAGCGGCGTGACAGAAGTGGAACGTAAAGCTGTGGAAGAAGCTACTTACCAGGCGGGAGCGAGAGAAGTATATATCATTGAGGAACCCATTGCAGCAGCAATCGGTTCCGGTATTGATATTACCAAGCCGTTTGGCAATATGGTTGTCGATATCGGGGGAGGAACCACAGATATTGCGGTAATTTCCCTTGGGGGTGTGGTGGTTTCCGCATCTATCAAGGTAGCGGGCAATGATTTTGATGAAGCAATCATCCGCCATGTCCGAAAAGCACACAATCTGTTTATCGGAGAGCAGACTGCAGAAGCCATAAAGATGAAGATCGGAACAGTGTGCAAGCGGCCGCAGGCAGAGACGATGGAAGTGAAGGGAAGAAATGTGATCACCGGTCTTCCGAAGACTGTCACCGTTACATCAGAGGAGGTACGGGAGGCATTGCAGGAGTGCACCACAAAAATTGTGGAAGCAGTGCACGGTGTACTGGAGAAGACGCCACCGGAATTGGCTGCGGATATTGTGGATCGGGGAATTGTCCTGACCGGAGGCGGAGCACTTCTGGATGGATTTGAAGAGGTGATCAGCCAGAGAACGGGAATCAACACCATGACAGCAGAGAATCCGGCGTGTGTGGTAGCCGAAGGAACCGGACGGTATGCGGAAGTAATGGAAGAGTTAGGAAAATAAAGCATGTCACAGGATACAATCGAAGGATATGTGGATCATATCATATTTCGAAATGAAGATAATGGATATACAGTGTTGAATCTGATTGTAAAAGGATCGGAAGTGACCTGTGTGGGGACATTTGAATATGTAGGCGAGGGGGAACTTCTTGAACTTCATGGTTTCTATGTGGAACATGCCACATATGGACAGCAGTTTAAAATGGAGTCTTATGAAACGAAACTTCCGGAAGATTCCATCGCTATGGAACGATATCTTGGCTCCGGCGCTATCAAAGGCGTGGGAGCCGCTTTAGCTGCAAGAATTGTGCGAAAGTTTAAAGACGATACTTTGCGGATCATTGATGAGGAACCGGAACGTCTTGCAGAAGTAAAGGGAATCAGTGAAAAAAAAGCCAGAGAGATCGCAGAGCAGGTGGCAGAAAAATCAGAGATGCGAAGTGCAATGATGTTTCTGCAACAATATGGTATTTCCGTCAGTCTCGGTGTGAAGATCTATGGAAAATATGGTTCCCGTGTCTATACGGTATTGAAGGAGAATCCATATCAGCTGGCAGAAGATATCCAGGGAATTGGTTTCCGGATTGCAGATGAGATTGCCGGAAGAATCGGGATCCATACCGATTCCGATTATCGGATCAGAAGTGGTCTGTTTTATACGCTGACGCTGGCAGCTCAGGACGGGCATGTTTATCTGCCGGAACGAATACTTCTGGCAAAGGCTTCGGAGCTTCTTGGAGTGGAGCCACAGCATATGGAAAAACATATTATGGATCTTGCCATTGAGCGGAAAGTGGTAATAAAAGAAATTCCGGTGGAAGGCGCAGTTAATGAAAATGGAGAACCGGAGACGGAACGGATCGTTTATGGCAGCCAGTACTATTATCTGGAACTGGATACGGCGCGACGGTTGTGTGAATTGAATATTCAATCGGAAGAAAATGAAGAAACGATTCGGAAACGGCTGGCAAATATTGAAAAGAAAAATGAGCTGGAACTGGATGAACTGCAGAGAGATGCAGTGGTTGAGGCAGTGAAAAATGGTCTTCTGATTATCACCGGAGGTCCTGGTACCGGAAAAACCACGACGATCAATGCCATTATTCAGTATTTTGAGATGGAAGGCATGGATATTTTTCTTGCGGCACCTACGGGAAGAGCGGCAAAACGAATGACGGAGACAACCGGCTATCAGGCATCTACGATTCACCGACTTCTGGAACTGTCGGGAATGATGGACGATTCATCTGCAGCAGTACATTTTGAACGAAACGAGGAAAATCCGCTGGAGGCAGATGTGATCATTATCGATGAGATGTCGATGGTGGATATTTCCCTGATGCATGCACTGCTTTGTGCCGTACAGGTGGGAACCAGACTGATTCTTGTGGGTGATGTCAATCAGCTGCCAAGTGTGGGACCGGGAAGGGTTTTAAAAGATGTGATCGATTCCCGATGTTTCAGGGTAGTGAAACTGAATAAAATTTTCCGACAGGCAACGGAGAGTGATATCGTCATGAATGCTCATAAGATCAACCGTGGAGAAACCGTAAAAATCGATAATAAAAGCAAAGACTTTTTCTTTTTGAAGAGGTATGATGCAGATGTGATCGTAGCCGGTATCGTATATCTGGTACAGAAAAAACTGCCACCATATGTGAAAGCAAAATCTCTGGATATTCAGGTTCTCACACCGATGCGGAAGGGGCTTCTCGGAGTGGAAAGATTAAACGAGGTTCTGCAAAAATATCTGAATCCGCAGGATGCGAAAAAGAAAGAAAAAGAAACCGGAAAAGGACTGTTTCGAGAGGGCGATAAAGTCATGCAGATCCGGAATAACTACCAGCTGGAGTGGGAAATCCGTGGGAAGTACGGTATCGCTGTGGATAAAGGAGTCGGTGTTTTCAATGGTGATATGGGTATCATAGAAGAAATCAATACCTTTGCAGAGACATTGACGGTTGTTTTTGAAGAAAACCGGTATGTGGAGTATTCTTTTAAACAGCTGGATGAACTGGAACTTGCTTATGCAGTCACAATACATAAATCTCAGGGAAGTGAATATCCGGCAGTGATTCTGCCACTTCTCGGGGGTCCAAGGATGCTTATGAGCAGAAATCTTCTGTATACGGCCGTTACAAGGGCACGTACCTGTGTGACGATCCTTGGGAGTGAAGTGACTTTTGAAGAGATGATCCGAAACAAACAGGAAAAGGAACGGTATACCAGCCTGTGTCAGCGGATCGAGGAAATGAATGAACAGTAAAAGATTATTGGACTGGCTGTATCCGAGGCGGTGTGCATTCTGTGATGAGGTGCTTGGAAACATGGAAAAATACCTGTGTCACAGCTGCCAGCGCAGGATGCCGAAACCGATCGGGGAGCCAAATTGTAAAAAATGCGGGAAACCGCTGCTTCGGGAAGAACAGGAATACTGTTATGACTGCAACCGGCAGGAGCCATCATTTACCCGGGCAAAAGGGTTGTTCCTTTATGAAGATCCACTGAAAGAATCTCTGATGGGACTGAAATTCAGAGAACGGAAAGAATACGGCATTTTTCTCGGAAGACTGATGGGATTATACGGAGCGGATTTTATCCGACAGGTACATCCACAGGTGATCTTTCCGGTTCCCATTCACAGAAAAAAGAAAAGTGTGCGAGGCTATAATCAGGCAGAAGTCCTTGCACGGGAAATCAGCAGAGGGTTTTCCATACCCCTTCGTACCGATCTGGTACTGCGGAAAAAATCCACAAAAGCACAGAAAGAGCTGAGTAGAAAAGAGAGAAAAAAGAATATGGAACGGGCATTTGTTGTAAAAAAAGAGGCAGGAATGTATCGGGATATTCTTCTTGTAGATGATATTTACACCACAGGAAGTACAGCGAACGCAATTGCCGGAAAATTGAAGGCAGTTGGGGTGAAAAATGTTTATGTTCTGACATTGTGTATCGGTAAAGGAATTTAAAAAGTACCTTTTAATGCACGGAAAGATATGGTAAAATAAATCATGTATGATTTTGCCCAAAAGGCATAGAAATGAATCAGAGATAACGAAAAACAGTTGAAACGGTCAGGTGAGGACACATGCTGAAGAAAGAAAAGATTCGTCTGATGACGAAGCTGGCAAGATATGAAAGCGGAGAAGGGAAAGAAGAACTGCGGATTGCCCGGTATTATCGCAGTGATTATATCGGTCTGGCACTGTTTCGCAATTTTTTTCTGGCAAGTATCGGATATCTGGTGATTTTGTTACTTGTGGGAGCTTATTTTGCAGAATTTCTTGCTGATCATCTACATACTCTGAATGTAACCTGGATCGGTATGATGATCGTTGGCGGATATCTGGTGACGATTAGTGTGTATTCGGTGGTTACTTACATGCTGCATACGATCCGGTACGGAAGAGCCCAAAAAGGAGCAGCCGCTTATGAACGGAGGCTCAGGGAGCTGGAAGCACTGTACGAAGAGGAATAAACAGGAGGACAGCAGGATGGAAAATGCTTTGCTGGAATTGAAAGGAAAACTGAAAATATTATATGCCAGTTATGGAAGCTATCTGCTGGTACTGTTTAAGTTTCTCCTGGCATTTCTTGTATTTGAAGAAATCAACAGGCTGCTGCCATATGTGGAAGGGCTCGATCAGATTTTTGTGGTGTTACTTGCTTCATTGATCTGTTCTATCATGCCGTGGAATCTGATGGTGTTTTTGGGAATGGGACTGATCGTTGGTCAGTGTTATGGTATTGGCATAGAGATTGCAGGATTTGCACTGGCGCTGATCGTGATTATGGTGATTCTGTATCTGCGCTTTACACCCCAGGATGCGTTGGTATTACTTTTGACACCGGTAGCATTTTCTTTTGGTGTGCCGTGTCTGATCCCTATCGGTTACGGCCTGACCAGAACACCTTCGTCTGCAATAAGTGCAGGCTTTGGTGTGATTTTATATTATTTTATGGAACTTGTTTCTGACAATGCTTCGGTTCTGACCGGGGCAGACAAAGAAGAAAAGATACAGAATCTCCAGTTTCTTTCGGACGGACTGATGAAAAATCAGGAGATGATGGTTACGATTATTGCATTTGTTACTGTTCTGGTGATCGTCTATGTGGTACGTAGACTGGAAGTGGAATATGCCTGGCATATTGCGGTTTTTGGCGGCGGTATTGCATATATGATCATTATGGCTGCCGGAGGAATTTTTCTTGAGGCAACGATTCCGGTGGTACCACTGGTGGCAGGAACGATGGTCAGTGTGTTTGTCGGGGAGATTCTGGAATTCTTTTTCTTTCATGTGGATTATAAGCGGACAGAACGTCTGCAGTTTGAAGATGATGAATATTACTATTATGTAAAAGCAGTACCAAAGATAAAAGATATGAAAAAAAGCAGTGGACGGAAACCGGAAGAAGTACCGGTGGATTCTGCTGTTATAAGAAACCGGGAAAGGGAGTGAATCAGTGGGAAATGTTATAGAATTTATCAAATATCATCTGCGTATGACAAAGTTTTCACTGCCGTCTTCTATTAGAATTATTGATATCGTACAGATTCTGCTGATTGCGATTTTTGTATATTATCTGATGGTATGGATCAAGAATACCAGAGCGTATACACTGTTAAAAGGTGTTCTGATTGTCAGTGTTTTTCTGATTATTGCAGCTATTTTACGGATGGATACGATTTTATGGATCTGTCAACAGCTGAGTGTAGTTGCGATCACCGGCGTGCTGGTCATTTTCCAGCCGGAGCTTCGCCGTGCACTGGAGCAGCTGGGAGAAAAAAAGATGTTGTCAAATCTGATTCCTTTTGATAGCAGCAAGCAGATGGATGAGCGTATCACGGACCGGACAATCGGTGAACTGATCCATGCAGCATATGCAATGGGGGAAGTAAAGACCGGTGCGCTGATCGTTGTGGAACAGAACATTATTCTTCAGGAGTATGAGAAGACCGGAATCGCCATGGATTCGCTGATCAGCAGTCAGCTGCTGATTAATATTTTCGAACACAATACACCGCTTCATGACGGAGCTGTGATTGTGAGAAATAACCGGATCGTATCGGCAACCTGCTATCTGCCACTGTCAGATAATCTGGAACTGAATAAAAGTCTGGGAACCCGTCACCGTGCCGGTGTGGGAATCAGTGAAGTCAGTGATGCACTGACAATTATTGTTTCTGAAGAGACCGGAAAGGTTTCTTATACGTACGGCGGTAAGATTGTCATCGGTGTGACACCGGGAGCACTCAGAGAACGCCTGAACAGTATGAAGACACGCAAAGACCATAAAGAAACAACAGGTCTTGCCAGAATATGGAAAGGACGGGCAAAACATGAAGAAAAAACTGGCAAATAATCTCAGCCTGAAGATCATTTCCGTTTTGATTGCCTGCGTGATCTGGATCCTCGTTTCAGGAACAATCGATCCGGTAAGAACCAACGTACGGTATTCCGGAATAAAGGTAGAAGTGAAAAATGACGGATATATCTATGATGCCGGAAAATCCTATCAGATCGCAGATGAATATCAGACGGTAACGGTCTATGTGACCGGAAAAAAATCAGTGGTTGAGGGAAGAACGGATATTGCGGTGGAGGCGGATCTGACACAGATCGTTAATATGGATACCAATCCGGCGTATGTACCGGTTACACTGAAGTCTGTCAGCGGAATCTCCGAAGAAGATGTGACCATTATTCCGAAGACGATACCGGTGACCATCGAGGATACCGCCACGAAGGAATTCCTGATCATCGGTATGGCTACAGGAACACCGGCAAACGGTTATGTAGTAGGAGAATGCAGTACAGATCCGGAGAAGATCCAGATTCAGGGGCCGGAATCAGTGGTAAATAAAATTAAGAGTGTGGTAGCTACAGTGGAGGCAGACGGGTTGTCATCAGATGCTACGAAAAAAGCGAAAATCACACTGATCGATCAGAATGGCGAACCGATGTCGGAAGAATATCTGCAGTTTTTTAATATCAGTGATGATCATTATGTAAATGTGTCTATGAAATTATGGCGGGTAAAAGATAACGTAAAGATCAAGGCGAATTACAGCGGTACTCCGGCAAAAGGATACCAGGTGGATAAGATTACTACAACGCCGGAGACGATTTCAATCGCCGGAAGTGAAGAAGCATTAAAAAAACTGGAGGACAATGGAAATACTCTGGAGATTCCTGGTGAACTGATCAATGTGGATGGTATCAATTCCGATCTGGAAGCAAATGTAAAACTCAGCGCATTGCTCACAGAGGAAGAGGAACTGAAGATTCCGGAAGAAGTAGGACAGTCTGTAGTTGTGAAAGTCAGTATCCTTCCATATGGCAGCCGGGAATACGACCTGAAAGCAGATGCAATTCAGGTACAGGGACTGAGTTCCGATCTGAGAGTAAGTTATAATAAAGAAAAGATTTCTATTCGTGTCAAAGGAACGGAAGCAAATCTGAATGCGCTGAAGGTGGAAGATATCAAAGCGGTTATTGATCTGACGGGAAAAACAGCAGGGGAATATACACTTCCGGTTACCATAACATTGCCGGAGGGTTATGAACAGGTAGAAGAGGTACAGGCTACCGTACAGCTGAATCAGGCAGAAAAAACAAGTGAGTAGAGGAATTTTGAGATGGTAAGTAAGAAAGTTACAATAAAGAATCCTACCGGACTGCATCTGCGTCCGGCAGGAGAATTATGTAAGACAGCGATGCAGTTTAAAGCAAAGATCACATTCTCTTTTGAAGGAGGTACTTCTAATGCAAAAAGTGTATTGAGCGTACTTGGGGCCTGTGTCAAAAGCGGAGATGAGATTGAACTGATCTGCGAGGGTGAGGACGAAGAAGAAGCACTGAAAAAAATGGTGCAAGCCATAGAAGCAGGATTGGGCGAATAAAGATGAAAACAGAAGAAAAAGTAAAATGTCCCTATGAGAAAAAATGTGGCGGTTGTAAATACCAGGGAATCCCATATGAAAAACAGTTGAAAGAAAAAGAGAAGAAAGTACGAAAACTGTTAAAGGACTATGGAAAACCGGAGCCGATCCTTGGTATGGAAGATCCTTATTATTACCGGAACAAAGTCCATGCTACTTATAAGCATATGAGAAACGGTGATATTGCAGTGGGAAGATATGAAGAAAGCAGTCACCGACTGGTTCCCATCGAATCCTGCCAGATCGAAGATCAGAAAGCCGATGAAGTGATCCAGACCATCCGTAAACTGGCAAAATCATTTAAGATCAAGATTTTTAACGAGGACAGCGGTTACGGTCTTCTTCGCCATGTACTGATCCGTACAGGAAGAAAGACAGGGGAGATGCTGGTAGTTCTGGTAGTTGCTTCTCCGGTATTTCCTTCCAAGAATAACTTTGTGAAGGCTCTCAGAAAAGAGCATCCGGAGATCACATCCATCGTGCTCAATATCAATGACAAGAAGACCAGTATGATCCTGGGAGAACGAAATATCGTCTTATATGGAAAAGGTTATATTCAGGATGAACTCTGTGGTTATACCTTCCGGATTTCTCCACATTCCTTTTATCAGGTCAATCCGGTGCAGACAGAACGGTTATACAAGAAAGCGATCCGACTGGCAGACCTGAAGGGAAAAGAGAAAGTTCTGGATGCCTACTGCGGTATCGGAACCATCGGCATGATCGCTTCCAAACAGGTAAAAGAAGTGATCGGTGTGGAGTTAAACCGTGATGCGGTCAGGGATGCCATCGGCAATGCTAAGGGGAATGGTGTGAAAAACATTCGTTTTTATCAGGCAGACGCCGGCGAGTTCATGGTAGCGATGGCAGAACAGGGTGAAAAGATGGACGTAGTCTTCATGGATCCTCCGAGAGCCGGAAGTGACGAGGCATTTCTTCAGTCTGTTATAAAACTGGCACCAAAGAAGGTCGTTTATATTTCCTGCAATCCGGAAACTCTGGCAAGAGACCTTGGATATCTTACAAAGAAAAAATACAAAGTAACTAAGATCTGCCCGGTGGACATGTTCCCGTTCACAGATCACTGCGAGGTGATTACCTGTCTGCAGCGGGTGGAATCATAGCAGTAAAGAATGCTTATTTTCAGTTTTCTGAATATAAGCATTTTTTTGTTCAATAAATCAAAACAAGATTTAGTGGAGAGAATTCGGAATAAAAAATAGCAAATGTAAATTTACTGAATATGTTTTAAAAGATTCTAATAAACATCTAATTTGGTGTATATAGATTATCAGGATCCTACAGTTTGCATTTTTTCTGGATTCTTTGTATACTACTAATTAATAAAATGAAACCAGGTAACTGTTATATATGTAGTCATTTGTTATAATTTACTGATTAGAGTATACAAAGAAAACGAAACGATAGTTCAACACTACCAATCGTCTCTTTCCGAAAAACAAAAAGAAGGAGAAAAAAATGAATCAACGAATCAAAATCACAGACCTGCGGGATCCCAGGCTGGATATTTATGCCAGATTGTCGGAAGTGCAGTTGTTACGATATGCGGAGCCTGCACCGGGGATTTTTATTGGGGAGAGCCCAAAAGTAATCCGGAGAGCTTTGGTAGCAGGATATAAACCAATTTCCTTTCTTGTGGCAGATTTGGATCTGGACCGGGAGGCACTGGAGATCCTGGAACAATGGCAGGAGATTCCGGTGTATACAGCAGAGGAAGCAGTGCTCAGGAAACTGACTGGATTTGCAATGACCAGAGGAATGCTCTGCGGGATGCAAAGAAAGGCCTTACCTGCAGTGGAAGACATATGCAGAGACGCAAGAAGAATCGCAATTCTGGAGAATGTAGTCAACCCTACAAATGTAGGGGCAATCTTTCGTTCTGCAGCAGCCCTCCATATGGATGCGGTGCTTCTGACCGGTGGATGCAGTGATCCACTTTATCGCCGGGCAGCAAGAGTCAGTATGGGCACTGTATTCCAGATTCCATGGACTTATTTTGATAAAAAGACCAAGTGGCCTGTGCAGGGGATGGAAAGCCTGAGTGAGATGGGATATAAGACGGTAGCCATGGCACTTCGAAACGATTCTGTGGAGATCCGGGATCCGAAACTGAAAGCAGAAGAAAAACTGGCCATCATTCTGGGAACAGAAGGGGAAGGACTTGACGCGGAAACCATGGAACTGTGTGATTACACAGTGAAGATACCTATGAGTCATGGAGTGGATTCTCTGAATGTGGCAGCTGCCAGTGCAGTAGCATTCTGGGAACTGGGACAACGCTCCTGACAAAGACCGTGTTTGTACAAAACACCTTCTGGATGACAGCTGCATAACCATAAGATATTTGAAAACTCACGTCAAAAACGGGAAAAGAGGAGAAAAAGTGGAAAAACAGGGATTACATATAGATTTTAAAGTTGCAAAGCAGGCATTTGAAAGTTATCTGGACGAATATGACAGAGAGGATGATAAGATTCAGCTGAAAATCGTACATACCTATTGTGTAGTGGATGCCGCAGAGGAGATTGCTACCCGGATGCATCTGAGAGAGGAAGACGTTCAGCTGGCCAAGATCATTGGCTTGCTTCATGATATAGGAAGATTTGAGCAGATTAAACGATTTCACAGCTTTGAGCCGGGGACTATGGATCATGCGATGTACGGAGCAGATATTCTTTTTGGACCGGAGCAGATGATTCGCCGGTTTGTAAAAGATTCGTCCTTTGATCAGCTGATCTGTGTGGCAATCGCAAAACACAGTGACTTTAAGCTGGAAGGTATAGAAGATAAACGGACATTGCTGCATGCCAGACTGATCAGGGATGCGGATAAGCTGGATAACTGCAGAGTAAAACTGGAAGAATCCATGGAAACACTTCTGGATATGGATGAAAAGACAGTGGGCGCAAGCCCCATATCCCCAAAGGTGTGGGAGTCCTGCAAGGCAGAAGAATCTGTCCTCTCCGCAGATCGAAAAACCGGAATGGATTACTGGATGTCGTATCTTGCTTTGTACTTCGACATTAATTTTCCGGAGACTTATCAGATCATAAAGGAGCAGGATTATATCCGGCGGATCGCAGAACGCGTACCCTACAGCCGGGAGGATACAAAGGAAAAAGTTGCGTATACAGTAAAAAAACTGGAAGAAAAGATGAATATTCAACCGTGAAGCTGCCGGTACTGAGAGGGCGATAATCCAAAGTGCTTTTTAAAAGCCTTGCTCAGATGAAATTCATCGCAGAAGCCATAGTTGATGGCAGCTTCCCGCAGCTTGGTATCCGGCTGGGTAAGTAGAAACTGCCGGACCATTTCCAGTTTTGTTTCCATCTGGAAAGCAGGAAAGGTTTTTTTGCAATACTTATGAAATCGATTGTTTAAGGTACGTTCGCAGATATAATACCGGGAAGCTATTTCTCCGGCAGTAAAGAAAGTCTGTGGCGTGGAATGAATCAGCCTGATAATCTCTTCAATCATGGGATCGATGGGAGTCAGGCTGCTTTTTTGTGCTTCCAGCCGAGAAAGTTCACACAGAAAAAGAGAGAACAGAAGGGAAAGTCTGTTCTCGCGTTCCGGATCGTGACTCCAGGAGACAGAGATGATCTCTTGCATATATTGACGGACTTTTGGATTATGTTGACAGTGGAGAAGGCTGGAACAGGAAAAAAGCCGGAAAGCTTCCGAAGGATCCACTGCAGATGGGTATAGATGGTTATATTTCTTTTCAACATCGGTAGGCAGTGCATGAACATACATGTGGCGGTTACCCGGGTTACACAGCTTTTTTCCGTAGTGATGTCTTCCGGCAGTGAGAATCAAAAGATCGTCACTTTGCAGAGCGTAGGAAGTATCATCCTCCCAGATTTCCCAGGTACCGTCCAGGATATATAAAAAATCATGTTCGCCGATGATTCGGTTAGGATGCACCATACCATGGACAGAGGTTACATAGTTTCCGCTGGTAATGGTATGCATTTTCATTTTCTCAAGATATAACATGGTGCCACCTTTCCAATTTATACATGCCGGTTTCCATCCGGGCAATGTTATAAAATTGATCGTTGTATTAGTATAATGCTAGGTACTGAACAGTTACAAAATCGAAAAGAAGTAACTGCGATGATACTGACAGTTACGAAATAATAAAAATCCGTACCATAAGTATAATCGGAAACAGGAGGTATTGCAAATGGAGAAAAATATGTATTCTCGTCCGCTGTCACTGCGCAGCATGAAGATCAATGACAAATTCTGGAAGCAGGAGATGGAAGTAGTACGTAAGGAAGTGATTCCGTATCAGTGGGCAGCCCTGAACGACCAGGTGGAGGGAGCAGCTCCCAGTTTCTGTATGCGAAACTTTAAAGTAGCGGGAAAACAGAATAAAGAGAGAAAAGAGCAGGGCAAAGCTTTTATAGAACCAAAATATACATTCCGTGGATTTGAATCATTACCGGAGGATCCAAATCATCCGGAAGATAAGTTTTATGGTTTTGTATTCCAGGATTCAGATTTTTCCAAATGGATCGAAGCAGTCGGTTATTCTCTGACCCAGCATCCGGATCCTAAGCTGGAGGCAATCGCAGACGGAGCCATCGATATCGTGTGTGCAGCTCAGCAGGATGACGGATATCTGGATACTTATTATATTATCAACGGAAAAGATAAGATTTTCACAAATCTGAAGGATCATCATGAACTGTATTGTATGGGTCATCTGATCGAGGGAGCCGTTGCATATTATGAAGCTACCGGAAAAGACAAATTGTTGAAAGCAGCAGCTCGTTTTGCAGATTATGCAGCAGCTCATTTTGGTCCGGAAGAAGGAAAATGCAAGGGATATCCGGGACATGAGATTGCAGAGATGGCACTGGTACGTCTCTATGAGGTGACAAAAGAGCCAAGATATCTGGAATTGAGCAAGTTTTTTATCGATGAGCGTGGAAAACGACCTTATTATTTTGATAAAGAGCATCCGGAAGAAGTGAAAAAAGGCCATGAAAACGACCTGCGTTATTTTTATAACCAGGCTCATCTGCCGGTACGCCAGCAGGATGAAGCAGTAGGTCACGCAGTACGTGCCGTATACCTGTATTCCGGTATGGCAGATATTGCAAGACTGACAGAAGATGAAACCTTGTATCAATCCTGTGAAAAACTCTGGGACAGTATAGCAAATGAAAAAATGTATATTACCGGAGGCATCGGTGGTACACAGATCGGTGAGGCTTTTTCTTATCCATATGACCTGCCAAATGATACTGCATATGCAGAAACCTGTGCTTCCATCGGTCTGGTTTTCTTTGCAAGAAGAATGCTTGAGATCAAGCCGGATGCAAAATATGCCAATGTTATGGAAAGAGCTTTGTATAATGGAATTCTAAGTGGAATGGCTCTGGACGGAAAGAGTTTCTTCTATGTAAATCCTCTGGAAGTTCTGCCGGAGGCCAGCCACAAAGATGAGAGAAAATTCCATGTAAAACCGGTTCGACAGAAATGGTTTGGATGTGCATGCTGTCCGCCGAACCTGGCTCGTCTGGTAAGTTCTATCGGTTCTTATGCGTATACAGAGAAAGAGGATACTTTATTTGTACATCTTTATATGGGCAGTGAACTGACCAAAAAGGTGGGAGATAAGGATGCGAATGTAGCAATTACTTCGGAACTGCCATGGGATGGAAATGTGGAGATCGCTGTGGAAGCAAAGGATACAGATTTTGTACTGGCACTTCGTATTCCGGACTGGTGTGGTGGAAATTATACTGTAGATGGCATTGAGAAGGATGAAATGTCTGAAAAGGACGGTTATCTGTATGTGAAGAAAGCCTGGAGTGAAAAAGATGTTCTGAAACTTCATTTTTCCATGCCGCTGCTTTTGATGGAGGCAGATGAGAAGGTACGTGAGGATGCAGGAAAAGTTGCAGTACTGCGAGGACCGATCGTGTACTGCCTGGAAGAAGTGGATAATGGTAAGGAGCTGCATCTTTTAGAAGTGAATCCGGATGGTAAGTATGAGATCAAGGACAGTGAGATCTGTGGTAATCCGGTGAAAGTTGTGGAGATGGATGGGTTCCGTGTTGTGGATACAGCGAAAAAGGATGGAGAGCTGTATCATGTATATAAGAGAAAGGAGAAGGAAGCTGTTGAACTGAAGTTTGTTCCTTATTATACCTGGGCAAACAGAGGGGAGAATGAGATGGAAGTCTGGATTCGGATATAAAGAATTGCGGAGAAAAGCAGAGATTTTTTGGGAAAAGAAGAGTTGACTTATTTTTTGACTTTGTTATACTTACATGTGACAGAGTTTTTCAGTGCCCCAAGGGAACAGCTGTGACTGCGGGGATAATAGGGAATCAGGTGAAAGTCCTGAGCGATCCGGTCACTGTAAACAGGGAGTGTTGTCATAGGATACCATTGCATAGAGAGGATATGTGAGAAGGTTTGGCAAGACAATGATCTGTAAGCCAGGAAACCTGCTGAAAAAGTTGGTGATGAGCTTCCGAAGAAAGCAGAACTCCAAAAGATCGAAAAGCATTTTTATGTTTTTCCGTCTGAGACAGGAAATGGTATACCTGCAGTTGTATCTGACTTTTGAGAAAGATATGACTGCAGTTTTTTTGGGAAAACTTATAACTGACAGGTTTACGGCCGCTTCTCTTTTGACCGTCACAGATGATATATGAAAAGAAAGGGAATGTAGGATGAAAGGAACAGGAAAGAGAGTACTTTCTGTATCCCTGGCAGTCATGATGGCACTTGGTATGCCGTCAGGTACCTTTGCAGCTGCTCCGGACGCGGAAGCGTTCGAACAGACGAGTGAAGCGGAAGTTCCGGTTGCAGAGCCGGAGACAACTGCGGAAGTCACACAACAGGCAGCACAGATAACAGAGAATGCAGAGACAACGAAAGAACCTGTAACAGAAGAAATTACACAGGAAGAACAGGTAACGGAAAGTAAACAGGAAAAAGCAGAGGAAGTAGCCGGAGAAGTTTCAGAAACAAAAGACAACGCAGCGGAGGCAGAAACGCCAAACGAGTTACCGGATCTGAAAGTGACCAAAACAGAACTGATTGAAACCAAAGAGGAATATCTGGTGACAGTTTATACGGACAGCACGGTTTATGATCAGTTATATGTGGGAAAAAAAGAAGATACAGAGAAAACACCGGTAGTGGAAGGAAAGAAAAGTACGAATGGACAGTATATCTTCCAGTTTGCGGTCAGTGAGGAGAAACTGGGAAGTAAATTACAGATTGTGCCGGGAGTGAAAGCCTCCGGTGAGTGGTATACAAAAGAAGATGTTTTCTGCCAGGTTCCGGAAAAAACACAGCATGTGTCTGAAAATGAAAAGACAGAGGATACAAAGACTGTGGTACAGGAAGATACACAGAAAGAAGAGGAAAAACCTGCAGTTGCGTCAGAAGACAGCAGTACAGCAGAAAATGTAATCAAGGCTGTGTATGCCACAGAAGCCGGAGGTGACAAAGCCGGAACAGATTACACCATGTTCAAAATCGCAAAATCCAGTGCGAAGCTGAACGCGGATCAGATCGATATCGAGATCTATGTAAGTCCGGCCAGCAACGGAAGTTTTACTTATGATGCACTGTATATCGGAAGATGGGATGATGAGACTAAAGAACCTCTGGTAATGGGCGAAGTGGATACCGAGCTGAATCTGGAGAAATTCGCGTTCAGCGTACCGGCAGAGAAAAATGGTCAGGAAGTCATCTTTGTACCAAGAAACGGAAGAACACAGAAGTTCAGTTCCAGTAAAATTGCACTGAAACTGCCGACACTGGGAAGCACTGATACAGATCCGGAACCGACCACGGAACCGACCGAAACACCGGATCCGGATGTGACACCGTCAGATACCTCCAAAGCACAGGTGATCAAAGCGGACGGAACAGAATTCGGGATGTTCCAGATCTCAACCTTTGAGGCAAAGGTGAATGGAGATAAGATCGATCTGACCGTGGAGACCACAAACAAATCGTTTGACAAGCTGTATCTTGGTAAAAACAGTGATGAAAACAAGACACCGGTGATCAGCGGAACACAGGACAACGGGGTATGGAGATTCAGCTTCAGCGTGGATAAGAGCCTGACAGGAAAAGCCATTCCGGTTGTTCTAGGAAAACCGAACGGTAACTGGTACAGCAATCAGCAGTTGTATCTGGTTGTGCCGGAAGTAAAGGGAAGCGAAGATGTTGAACTGCCGGAGGCAGGTGTAACCGTAGAACAGGGCGGTACTGCGGCAACATTAAACGGATTTAAGGTAGTAAGTTCTTCTGCGAAACTCTCCGGCGATCAGGTAACCGTTACATTTACCGTAGACGGAACGATCTATGACAGAATTTATCTTGGAAAGAAAGATGACAGCACCAAAGAACCGGTGGTACAGGGAACACAGAAAGATGACCAGACCACATTTACCTTCCAGGTATCTGCAGATCAGCAGGGAATTTGTGTTCCGATCACGCCGGGACGTACCAACGGAGGCTGGCTGAACAGTGGAAGAAACCTGTTTATCAAGATTCCGAACGTAGGAAAAACCTTCGATGCGGCAACTTATCCGAACGGAATCTATGACGCTTATGGCAATGCTCATACACAGAATAGTGTATTTAATATCGAGGATGACAGTACGATCACAGTAAAGGGAGATGAAGTCACAGTTACCCTGTACTCCGGATCTACTTCCTACGATAAAATGTATATCGGCAAAGTTGGTGACAGTGATGAAGCTAAAGATGCAAATGCAGTAGAAGGAAAACTTCTGGGAGAATCGGATCCGAGTCGTCCGGAATATCGGGTATACACTTTTTCACTGAAAAAATCACAGCTGGGAACAAAAGTTCCGTTTGTATTACATAACGCAAAAGGAACTGCTAAATGGCTGACAAAACAGGATTACCTGGAAATCCCACAGTTTATGACAAAAATCGGGGAAATTCCGGAAGATCTTACCTATCGCAAAGCGAATATTACGAATAAGGCCAAAGACTTTATCATCAATGGAGAAAAGAGTTATTATACTGTTACCAGTGGTGCTTTAGGTCATTTGGTAATTGCCACAGACAGTACTGATTATAACAGAATGTACCTGGGAACCAGAGAAGAAATTAGTCAGGCAATCAAGAGTGGAAATGGTGGAAACTATCTGTCACTCTGGAAATTAGATAATGAATCCTATGGATTCATACATGATGGATTTACCAATGAGATTACAGGAAAGACAATGTCTTATGTTCTTTATAGCACAAAGACCGGAAAATGGTCAGAAGGCACATATACGCTGACAATTCCTTCTCCGGGTGAAATGACAGAGGCTTGTACGGATGTAGGTGAAGTCATTAGTCCGGTAGAAAGCTATAATGATCCGTATAAGGATGCAAAAGCACCGGATATTGATACAAAACCAACTGAAACACCTACACCGGCCCCATCTAACGTTCCGTCAGACGGTATCTACAGCACAACCGCCGAGACCGGAGCATCGATGTTCAAAGTGGTCGGAGTCAAACTGACTGTAAAAAATGGTAAGATGAGCGCAGTCATCACATTAAGTGGTGAAGGTTACGATTATCTGTACATGGGAACCGCTACAGATGCTGCAACGCATACAGGTAACTGGATCAAATACAGCGGATCGGCTGCTTACACACTGGACGGGGAGACAAAGACCGGAAGAACTTATGAGATTCCGGTATCCGCATTGGATACACCGCTTACCATAGCGTCTCATTCCGAACGTCAGAAGAAATGGTATGACAGAACTGTCACGATCAGTTCCAAAAATCTGAAAAAGACGGGAGATATTCCGGCAGAGGGAACACCGGCAGATGGTATCTACAGCACAAGCGCAGTAACCGGGGCAGCGATGTTCAAAGTCGTTGGAACGAAGTTGACCGTAAAAAATGGTAAAATGACAGCATTGATCACGTTAAGTGGTATCGGTTACGATTATCTGTATATGGGAACCGGAGCAGATGCAGCAAATCATACAGACCAGTGGATCAAATATAAAGGAACGGCTACTTATACACTGGATGGAGAAACAAAAACAGGAAGAACGTATGAGATTCCGGTAGCTGCACTGGACAAACCAATTACCGTAGCTTCCCATTCTGAAAGCCATAAGAAATGGTATGACAGAACAATTACATTCAGTTCCAAAGATCTGAAAAAAATCGGTGATGTATCTACCGGTGGTAATGGAAACAGTGGAAGTACGGATAACGGTACAACCGGTGGAAATGGCAGTACAAATGGAAGTAACAACACAACCGGAAATACTACCACAAAAGTGGACACAAAACCGGATACCGAATCCAAGTATGAATCCGATACCAGCGGTTCCACAAAAGCCGTAAACAGCAAGACAAAACTGAAAGACGGCGTATATAAACCGGACAAATTCAGCTGGTCCGGCGGTAGCGGAAGGGTAAATATCACCTGTGATAAAGTAACGATAAAAAATGGACAGGCACTGGCTACAATTGTATTCAGCAGTTCTGCTTATCAGTATGTAAAAGCAAACGGCAAAAAATATCTGCCAACCCATACCGGCGGAAAATCCATTTTTGTCATTCCGGTGGAACTGAACAAGAACAACAGTATCATCGGTATGACTACCAAGATGAGTACGGCGCATGAGATTACCTACAGTATCCTGGTTTATCTGTCAGCAGCGGATGAAGCCGGTGACGGAAGTGTATCTGCTGATGGAAGCAGCAGCGGACGGAATTTCGGAAGTAATGAAAAACTGGATGAAAAAGCACCGGATATCATCGGTCTGGAATACAAATCAGAAACAAAACTGGACTATGCGAAATATTTCAAAATCTATCACTATGATAAGGATGTAACACTCCTGGAAATTGATATGACAAAAGATACAGACAAAGATCCGGAGAAACTGAAAGAAGAAACCGCGACAAAAGATTCTGAAAAAACAAGTACAAAAACTGACAGCAAGAAAAACAATAAGAGTGGCAAAAAGAAAGCTGTAAAGATAGCAATCAAAAGAGATAATGAAGACAGTAAGAAATCAGATACACAGAGTATTACCTATAACGATGAGGGAGAGGCAGTTGTACAGACACAGGAAGAAATTATTGCAGATCTGTATAAGGCAAATGTTGTCAAATACCTGATCGTTCCGGAAGATTCTGATGTGGAACTGCCGGTTGGAATCGAAAAAGAAATGATCGTCATCCATCTGCCGGTGAAACATGCGTATGTGGATTCCGAGGAGTCGCTGAATACCATGGATGACCTGAAACTTCTGAAAAAGATTGCAGCAGTTGGATATGATCAGGATGAGACAGATATCGAAGCAGTCAACAAAGCACTGGAAAAAGAAGATATGGTCTATGCAGGATCGGCAGACGATCTGAAGTTTAGAGAAATCGTAAAAAATAAGATTGATCTTGCAATTGTATCCTCTGAGATTCTGCCGGGAAGCGAGACAGAGAAAGCAGTAAAAGAAGGGAAAGATGGTAAGACAACAAAGACAGACAGCACCGATAAGAAAACTGTGGATACTACAAAAAAGAAAGACAGTAAGACGGTAAACGATGTTACTGGTGATAGCGAAACAGAAGCCACCTCTGTACTGGATGATCTGGCAGATAACTTTGCAACTCTGGGAATACCGCTGATCATCGACCGTTCTGCAGATGAAAAATCTGAACTCGCAAAAGCAGAATGGCTGAAAGTATACGGGGCCGTATTCGGATGCAGCAAGAAGACCGATCAATTATATAATAAAGCGGTAAAAGCTGTGAAGAGTAAGACAAAGTAAATTTCAATAAATAGTCACCAAGAAAAACATAAAAAAACGAATTACCGGAAGCGGTGAGCCTTTTCGAATGAAGGCTGACCGTTTTCCGGTAATCGTACATAATCGAGGAAAAAAGATGAGAAAAAAAACATATACCGCATGCAGCCGTATGGCAGCCATTTTCCTTGCGGCAGTCCTGATGCTGACAGGTTGCGGAACTGGTGCAGGAGAGAGCAGTTCCACAGGTTCTAAAGAAACACAGACAACAGAGGCAGATGATACCAAAACAGAGGGACAGCAGGAAAACGATACGGCAGATACAGAAGAAACAGACGAAACAGATGATGCCAAAGAAACAGAGAGTACATCTGACAGCGAAACATCTTATCTGACAGATGCTCCGGATGCTCCGGAAGTTTCCGGTCTGAACTGTCAGGGAAAACTGAAACTGGACTATGCGGAGTGCTATGATGTCTACTATTATGAGAATGATTATCAGCTGATCGATGTACATGACAGTGCTCAGTATCTTCTGGTGCCTGAGGGAGCGGAGGCTCCCGAAGGTCTGGATGACAGTATCATCGTGCTGCAGAAACCATTGGATAAGATTTATCTGGCAGCCAGCTCCACTATGGCGCTTTTCCGTGCACTGGATTCCATGGATAACATCAAGATGAGTGGAATCGACGCTTCCGGCTGGTATATTGAAGAGGCAAAACAGGCCATGGAAGACGGTAAGATCCAGTTTGCAGGAAAATACAGCGAGCCGGATTATGAGATGCTGGTAGATCAGGATTGCGATGTGGCTATTGAATCCACTATGATTCTCCACACACCGAAAGTACAGGAGATGATCGAAGACCTGGATATTCCGGTATTTATCGACCGCTCCAGCTACGAGACCCATCCTCTGGCAAGAACAGAATGGATCAAGCTGTATGGCGCTATGTTAGATAAGGAAGAAGAAGCATATAGCTTCTTTGATGAACAGGCCAAGGTAATCGGCGACCTGAAAGACTTTAAAAATACGGAAAAGACGGTGGCATTTTTCTTTGTAAGTACGGACGGTTCTATTGTAGTGAGAAGAACCCAGGATTATATTCCAAGCATGATCGAGTTGGCAGGCGGAAGATACGTATTCCAGGATCTGGACAGTGTGGAGACAACCAGTGCTTCCGTATCCATGAGCATGGAGGAATTCTATGCAGCTGCAGCAGATGCAGATTATCTGGTATACAATGCCACTATTGACAATCCCATCCAGTCCGTAGACGAACTGGTTGCAAAAAACGAATTGTTTGAGGACTTCAAAGCTGTTCAGGAAGGCAATGTATGGTGTGTAGGAAAATATATGTATCAGGCAACGGATATCGTTGGTCAGCTGATCACAGATTTTCATCTGATGTTAACCGACGGAGATGAGAAAGACATGACATTCCTTACTAAAGTAAGTGATAAGTAACAGGAGAAATCATGAAAAAACGAAAAGAAGCCCTTCAGGGGGCAACCGATTTTCATTATGAAAATTTTCTGCGCAGAAGCCGGTATACATCGGTATTTCTCGTACTGCTGGCGGCATTCTGCGTGATCACTGTTTTGAATATCAATACCGGAAATGTGGATATCTCTATCCCAAAGATTTTAAAGATTATTTTTCTTCGGGAAGGAAATAAGATGGAATATAACATTATCTGGAAGATCCGTCTGCCAAGAATTCTGATGGCGGCCATCCTTGGGGGAGCACTTTCTCTTTCCGGATTTTTATTACAGACATTCTTTGAAAATCCTATTGCAGGTCCCTTTGTGCTCGGTATTTCCTCCGGAGCCAAAATGGTGGTAGCTCTGGCGATGATTTATTTTCTGGGACGGTTTCAGGTGGTATCTTCTTATACGCTGATCATAGCAGCCTTTATCGGTTCACTGATCGCCACAGGTTTTATCCTTCTGGTGTCCAGACGGATCAATCATATGGCAACACTTTTAGTAGCAGGTATCATGATCGGTTATATCTGTTCAGCGGTTACGGATTTTGTGGTGACTTTTGCAGAGGACTCAGACATTGTCAACCTGCACGGATGGAGCCAGGGAAGCTTTTCCGGCATGAACTGGAGTAATGTGAAGGTGGCGGCAGTGGTGATCGGGGTGACAATCCTTATCACATTTTTCATGTCCAAGCCGATCGGAGCTTACCAGCTGGGAGAAGCCTATGCCCAGAGTATGGGGGTGAATATTCGCTTTTTCAGGATTATGTTGATACTGACTTCCAGTGTGCTTTCTGCATGTGTGACTGCATTTGCCGGACCGATTTCTTTCGTGGGAATCGCTGTTCCCTATCTGGTAAAGAGAAGTCTTGGAACTTCTCGGCCACTGATCGTCATTCCTGCCACATTTTTGGGTGGCGGTGTCTTCTGTATGATGTGTGATCTGATCGCGCGTATGGCATTTGCACCGCTGGAACTGAATATCAGTACCGTGACTTCGATATTTGGTGCGCCGGTGGTTATTTTCATGATGTTGCACCGGAAGAAAGGAAACTGACATGGGAGAATATTATTTTCATCTGGATCAGCTGACGGTGGGATACAACGGAAAACCTCTGATTGATCAGATTCAGGTAGGTATCCATAAAGGAGAGATTGTCACACTGATCGGACCGAACGGATCCGGAAAATCAACAATTTTAAAGAGTATCACCAGACAGCTGAAGATACTTGGCGGTAAGGTTCTGTATGAGGAGAATGATCTGCACAAGCTTTCTTACAAGGAACTTTCCACCAGAATGGCAGTAGTTCTGACAGAGCGCATGCGGCCGGAACTGATGACCTGTCATGATATTGTGGCAACCGGTCGCTATCCTTATACGGGTCGCCTGGGCATCTTAAGCCGGGAAGACGAGGATAAAGTGGATGAGGCCATGCGGATCGTCCATGCGGAAGAACTGGGAAGCCGGGATTTTAATGCCATCAGTGACGGGCAGCGCCAGAGAGTCCTGCTGGCAAGAGCTATCTGCCAGGAACCGGAGATCATCGTGCTGGATGAGCCTACCTCTTTTCTGGATATCCGTCATAAGCTGGAACTGTTATCCATTCTACGTTCTATGGCAAAAGAAAAGGGCATAACCGTGATCATGTCCCTTCATGAGATCGATCTGGCCCAGAAGATTGCAGATCAGATCCTTTGTGTAAAAGGAGATCATGTCTGCTATTACGGAACTCCGGAACAGATCTTTGAAGAACAGACCATCCGGGAATTATACGGAATCGAAAACGGATTCTATGATCCCAGATTTGGCAGCATTGAGCTTCCAAAGGTTGATGGAGAGCCGGAGGTCTTCGTGATCGCCGGATGCGGAAGGGGAATACCCATCTACAGAAAATTACAAAAGGATAATATCCCCTTTGCAACAGGCATCCTGTACACCAACGATGTGGATTATCAGTTAGCCCGCCTGCTGGCCGCCAGGGTGATCACAGAGGAACCTTTTTGCCAGATTACTCAGGAGCATCTCCGGGAAGCAATACGGGTTATGGAAAACTGTAAAAAGGTGATCTGCGCCGATGTTCCCATCGGAGAATGTAACAAAGGGCTGGAGGAACTGATCCGGGCCGCAAAAAAGAGAATGTAAGAGAAGAAAACGAAGAAAGATCCTGATGAAATCTATTTTCACCGGGATCTTTTTGTTGCATTGCATATCAATAATTGGTCCGGTGGACCAATTTTGATTGCTGTTCACGGATAATATCCCGCGAAGTGTTTTTGGTGAGCGAAGGTCACAGAAAACCCGTTTTCGGGTGCCTGTTATGACTTGAGATATAAAGAGAAGATACGGTATAATGTATATACTTAAAGTAACTGTGTGACGTAGAGCAGTTACTATGCAGTCATTAAGCAAGGGCAAAAGTCCTTAGCATTATCAGGAGAGGAATTCTACAAATCAGATGAACGAAAAAACAGAAAAAATCAAAAAAATCCGGAATCTGCTCCTTGCCGGGGGGTGTGTAATCACTGCCATAATATGCCGTCATCTTCCAACGAACAGAGAATCAGGCTGGGTAGCTTTTTTTCAACTGACGAGGGCATACTTGTATATCACTTTATATTGTGTCTGGGGAATTTCCCTTCAGCGAAGGATCGTCAACAGGACAGCACGAAGATGCCTGTGTGGTATTGCATCTCTTATGGTTTTCTGGTTTGTTATCCGTACTCTGAAATACAATGTATTTTATGAACCGGTATTGCGGCGTTACAGTTGGTATGGATATTATGTCCCGCTACTGGCTATTCCATCTCTGAGTGTGATTGCGGCATTGAAGATGAGAGAAAGTGAAAATCAAAAGAGGAGACAATGGACCGGTATTTTCCTAGTGATCACAGTGGGCGTGATCCTGCTTGTTATGACCAACGATCTTCATCAGCTGGTATTTCGCTTTCCTGCAGAAAAGCCATGGACAGATGATGAGTATCTTTATGGTCCGGGATTTGTGCTTTGTGTGGCATGGATCGCTATCGGTTTTCTTATTATGCTGGGCATATTAATCGCAAAATGCAGAAACCCCGGGAAAAAGAAAATATGGCTTCCCTTTGTGCCATTAGGACTGTTTTTTATCTGGTGCATTGCCAATATTTTCCGTATCCCACATCTGAAGATCATTGCGGGAGATATGGCGGCGGCCTGTTGCCTTTTGATCGCCGCTCTTTTTGAAAGCTGTATCCAGTGTGGTCTGATTCTGGTAAATAACCGATACGGAGAATTGTTTCAGGCTTCCAGAGGAATCAATGCACAGATCAGTGACCGGAATCTGAACATCCGTTATACAACCGGTGACGGAATCGAGCTGGATAAAGAAGAGATGAAAGAAGCACTGGAGAATCCGGGATATGAAAAAGAAGGGATCCGTCTGAACAGTATCCCTATCAATGGAGGGTATGCTTTCTGGATCGAAGATATCCGTCAGCATCGAGCTGCTTATGAAAGTCTCTATGAGCTTCGCGAAGAACTGAGGGATCGAAACCAGTTTTTGAAACTGGAATATCAAAAAGAAAAAGAGAGAAAACAGGCAGAAGAAAAGAACCGGCTTTACGATCTAATGCAAAAGCAGACGGCAGAACAATTTCAGCAGATCGCCGGATATGTGGATCAGCTGGAACAGTGTACGGATCAAAGGGAATATCACAGACTTCTGGGGAAAATCCTGATCGTAGGGTCTTATCTGAAAAGAAGGAAGAATCTGACACTTTCCGCACTGGAAGGTAAGGAATTAAAGGAAGAAGAACTGATCCAGAGCCTGCGGGAATCCTGCAGTAATCTGGTCTTTTGTGAGATTCAAGGACAGTATTATATAGAAACCGGCAAAGAAACTTTACCGGCACAACTTGTCTTGAGAGCTTATGATTTCTTTGAGCAGATCGTAGAACTGCTTCTGAAACAGGGCGGCTCTTTTTTCTATCGGTTGACAGAACTGAATGGTGTCCTTCGAATCTCGGTGAACCTGGAGGGCGATTGTCAGACGGAGAGTCTGCAAGAAAAATATCCTTTGTTACATATGGAACAGGAAGAAGAAAAAGAATGGTTTCTGGCTTTGCAACTGTCAGAGAAAGGAGGCAACGATGAAATCTTTTGAAACATCCGGTATGTTTGTCCAGGAAATGATTCTGGTTGCTTTTTTTCTTCTGATCCTGGTGGAGATCAGGCTGTTGTGTATTCAACATTCCAGAAAGCGGAAAGTAGAGGTTATGGCTGTCAATTTTCTTTTGCTGAGTGTCACCTATGGAATTCTTACGGATCTGCTGAGTGATTATCTGGCTATTTGGGAAGGGAAAAACAAGCTTCTACATATTGCAGACCGTTGGCCTGCAGGAATCCTTTTTTTTCTCATTTTTGCAGATACCGGTTATCTGATTTGTCGTATCCGGCGCGAAGATGAAAAATACAAAAAAGAATTGTCTGTATACTCCATCAAACAGACCTTGGATCATCTGAAGTGTGGAATCTGTTTTTGTGATGGCATCGGACAGATCGTATTATGTAATGAGAAAATGTACCAGTTAGGCTATATGCTTACCGGAGAGAATCTGCAAAGCTATCTGCTTTTAAAAGAAGCACTGGAGGCAAAACAATATTCCAACGGAATCTCAAAAGTAGGGAAAAAGAAAAATCTGTATTATTTTCCGAATGGTACCGTATGGGATTTTCGCCAGGAAAAACTGGAGGATCCCAGTCTGCAGGGTTATATACAGGTGTTGGCATTGGATGTGACTAATCTTTATTTTAACAGTGAGAAGATCCAGAAAAGCAATGAAGAACTTATCCGGCTGAATAAAAAAATAAGAAAAATGTACGAACGTATCGATGAACAGATCCGGGAAGAAGAAACTCTGGCTATGAAGATCCGTATCCATGACAGCTTCGGGCGCAGCCTCTTGGCAGTTCGACAACTTCTGGAAGAGGAAGCAGAACCGGAGAAAATGAAAGGGCAGTTAATGACCATAAGACAGACGGCACAGATTTTGCTTGGAAATATGGAGGAAGTACAGGACGAGAATAAAGAGTCCATCACAGAAAAGGCAGAAAAGCTTGGAATCACTGTATTTGTCACCGGAAGCATGCCGGAGGAAGAATATCAGAAGTTATTGATCGACCAGGCGATTATGGAATGTATGACCAACTGTGCAAGGCACGCCGGTGGAACCAGGGTGTTTGTAAAGATAACAAACAATAAAGTGCTTTGTAAGGTACAGATCACCAACAATGGAAAGAAACCCGCAGAAGGATCCCAGGAGGGCGGAGGACTGACATCTCTTAGAAAAACAGTGGAGCGGGAAGGAGGAAAGATGCAGGTGATCTTTTCGCCTGAGTTTGAACTGATTCTGTTACTGTCTCATGAAAAAGACAGAGAGATCAAAAGTTCAGAGGAAGTAACTGTGAAGATACTGAACAGTTAACAGAAGAATAAAAAGGGAAGTGATGAAAAATGAAAATACGAGTGTTACTTGTGGAAGACCAGAAGATTATGCAGAAGTATTTCGCCAGCATGGTGCAGGGGGATGAAAGATTCTTGTTGGTGGACGTTCTGAACGACGGAGAAAAGGCTGTTTCTTACTGTAATCATACGGTGGTGGATCTTGTCCTGATGGACGTCCAGACCTTCCAGAACCATGACGGATTGCTGGCTGCAGAAACTATCAAAAAACAACATCCGGCAGTGAAGATCATCGTGATCACATCTCTGGTGGATCCGGAGATCCTTACACGGGCAAAAGAGAAGGGCGCAGACAGTCTGTGGTATAAGGATCACGGACAGGAAGAAATTATGGAGGTGATCGACCGGACTTTGGAGGGAGAACACGTCTTTCCGGACAAGGCGCCGGCCGTGGAACTGAAGTGGATGAAAAGCGATGAGATCAGTCCCCGGCAGCTGGAGATGCTGAGACTGTATATCAAAGGCTATTCCTATTCGGAGATTGGGAAACAGATGAACTGTTCGGCGGCAGGAGTTCGATGGAATTTTCAGGATATGATAGCAAAAGCCGGCTATTCCTGTAAGGAAGAATTACTGGCCGCAGTGCTGGAAAGTAAGCTGGTCGTAAGCACATTGAAAGATTGGCAGACATTATAAAATATCAAGAAGTATTTCATTTGCTATCACAAGTGTTAGTGACTGACAATAAGATATCTGTAATAATAATATTACAAAAAAGGAAAAGATGTAATTGTCAGTAGCCACTGTTTTGCAAGGTGTTTTGGTATGACTATGCCAGGATCCCGAGATATACAAGCCAAAATGCGTCACCGAAGGTGATTTTACATGCATTTTGGTTCGTGACTGTGAAGGTACTGAACAGTTACGAAAAACTATGTATAAAGAAGGGAGAAAATCGTATGGGACTTATAAAAGCAGCTATGGGCGCAGCAGGCGGCGTAATGGCAGATCAGTGGAAGGAGTTTTTCTACTGCGACTCCATGGATAAAGATGTAATGGTTAAAAAGGGACAGAAACGTGTTTCAGGAAGATCCTCCAACACAAAAGGTAGCGATAACATTATTACAAACGGAAGTGGAATCGCTGTTGCAGACGGTCAGTGTATGATTATCGTAGAACAGGGTAAAATTGTCGAAGTTTGTGCAGAACCGGGACAGTTTACCTTTGATTCTTCCACAGAGCCATCTATTTTTACCGGCAGTCTTGGATCAAGTATCGAAGCAACCTTCGCAACCATCGGAAAACGATTCACCTATGGCGGAGATACCGGAAAAGATCAGAGAGTATATTATTTCAATACAAAAGAGCTGATCGATAACAAGTTCGGAACACCGAATCCGATTCCGTTCCGTGTAGTAGATTCCAAGATCGGACTGGATGTGGATGTGGCAGTACGTTGCTCCGGTGTATATTCTTACCGTATCGCGGATCCGCTTCTGTTCTACAGCAACGTATGTGGAAACGTAGAAGACGAATATCGAAGAGAAGAGCTGGAAAGTCAGCTGAAAACAGAATTTATCAGTGCACTTCAGCCGGCATTTGGAAAATTATCTGATCTGGAATTACGTCCGAATCAGATCGTCACTCATAATACAGAACTGGAAAATGCCATGAATGAATCTCTGTCCGCCAAGTGGGGACAGCTTCGTGGTCTGCAGGTAGTAAGTATCGCTCTGGGTTCCGTAACTTTACCGGAAGAAGATGCGGAGATGATCAAACAGGCACAGCGTACCGCGATCATGAGAGATCCTACCATGGCAGCAGCTACTATGGTTGGAGCACAGGCAGACGCCATGAAAGCAGCAGCATCCAATGAAGCAGGTGCAATGACAGGGTTTATGGGAATGGGCATGGCCATGAACGCAGGAGGCGGCGGTATGAATCCGCAGAATCTGTTCGCTATGGGTCAGCAGCAGGAAGAAGCCAGACGTCAGGAAGAAGCACAGAAAAAAGCCCAGGAAGAAGAGATCCGCAGACAGGTAGAAGAAAGACTCCGTGCAGAAGCAGCGCAGCAGCAGGCAGCAGCTGCTTCTGCACCGGCAACAACACCTGCAGCAGACACCTGGACCTGCAGCTGTGGAAATGTAGTAAGCGGAAAGTTCTGTCCGGAATGTGGTTCCAAGAAACCGGAACCAAAACCTGTAGAAGGATGGAAATGTGCATGTGGCAATATTGCCACAGGAAAATTCTGTCCGGAATGCGGAGCACCGAAGCCGGCAGAAGAAAAACCAGCAGAACCGAAAGGATGGACCTGTTCTTGCGGAACTGTCAATCAGGGCAAATTCTGTATGAACTGTGGAGCAAAAAAACCGGCGGATGCACCGTTATATCGCTGTGATAAATGTGGATGGAACCCGGAAGATCCGAAAAATCCACCGCGTTTTTGTCCAGAATGCGGAGATCCTTTTAACGAATCTGATATTCAGTAATCCGGAAGGGAGGAAGAGGTATGGGTTTATTTGATAAAAAAGTATGTGATATCTGTGGTGAGAAGATTGGTCTGTTAGGAAACAGAAAACTGGATGACGGCAATCTGTGTAAGGATTGTGCAAAAAAACTGTCTCCCTGGTTTGAGGAGCGTCGCCACAGTACAGTAGAAGATATTAAGAAACAGCTGGCATACAGAGAACAGAACAAAGAGGCAGTTCGTAATTTCCGTGTGACCAGAGATCTGAAAGCAGATAATAATTACCATGTATTTATTGATGATAACCATCAGAAATTTGCGATTGGCACCAAGATGGATGTAGAGACCAATCCGGATATTCTGGATCTTTCTCAGGTTACAAGCTGTCGCATGGATGTGGAACAGGATCGTACAGAAGAACAGTATCGGGATCAGAATGGCGAGATGAGAGATTATGTGCCTCCAAGATACAAATATTCTTACAAATATAAAATGATGATCGGTATCAACAGCCCCTGGTTTGACGATATGGATTTCCAGTTACATAATTTCGATATCGATGCAAATGACCGTGGAAAGATCATGGCAGTAGAGCAGATCGGTAATCAGATCATCGCAGCACTCTCCGGCGGCAATATGGCAGGCAACATGAACACCGGAATGTACGGTCAGCAGCCGGGAATGATGGGAAATACCCCAATGCACGGCAATCAGCAGCCCGGTATGATGAATCAGGGCGCATATGGCCAACAGGGCAATATGAATGCCGGTATGTATGGCCAGCAGGCAGGCATGATGAACCAGGGAGCATACGGCCAGCAGCCGGGCATGATGAACCAGGGAGCATACGGCCAGCAGCCGGGAATGATGAATCAGGGCATGTATGGCCAGCAGCCGGGCATGATGAACCAGGGAATGTACGGCCAGCAGCCAGGAATGATGAATCAGGGCAACTATGATCCGCGAGCAGGTGTTCCAAATCAGGATTACAGCCAGCCTGTACAGGGAAATCCTGCAGCAGCCGGTGGTGCCTGGGTATGCAGCTGTGGCGCATCCAACACAGGAAGATTCTGCGAATTCTGTGGACAGCCAAAACCAAATCAGTAATCTAAGCCGGTTTGTTTGTCCGCATAATATGCGGTCGACATTATACAAAAATATCTGAGCTACTGTCCCCGGAAAACTTTTTCGGGGACAGAGCATAAAAAGGAGGGAGAGGGTGAGCTATGGCAGATATGATGGAGTACAAATGCCCTTCTTGTGGCGGAGCCATGGAGTTTGACAGTATGACTCAGAAAATGAAATGTCCCTACTGTGATACGGAAATGGAAGTAGCCCAGTATCAGCAGATGCAGGAGAAAGCCGAAGGAAATGCCGGTGGCAATCAGGGTGGCGATGCCGGAGAAAACAATGAAAACTGGTCTGATATGGGCAACAATCAATGGATGGAAGGCGAGACAGACGGAATCAGGGTCTATGTCTGTCAGTCCTGTGGAGGAGAGATCGTTGCAGATGCCAATACCGGCGCAACAAGCTGTCCGTTCTGTGGAAACAGGGTTGTCATGAAAGGACAGTTTGCCGGAGATCTGAAACCAGATTATATCATTCCGTTTAAGAAAGATAAAAAAGCGGCAAAGGCAGCTTATTTCAACCATCTGAAAGGGAAAAAATACCTTCCAAAGGTATTTAAAAAAGAAAATCATGTGGATGAGATGAAAGGTGTCTATGTTCCTTTCTGGATCTTTGACGTAGATGCGGAAGGAAGTGTCGCATATAACGGTGAGCGTATCACCAAGTGGAGAAATGGAGACACAGAGTACACAAAAACCGAAATGTATTCCATGCAGCGTGGAGGAAATCTGAGTTTTGCCCGCGTTCCGGCAGACGGATCCAGGAAAATGGATGATACTTTGATGGAATCCATAGAACCTTTTGAATTCCGTGAGGCGGTTCCTTTTCAGGCGGCTTACCTTGCGGGATATATGGCAGATCGATACGATATGGACATGGAAGAACGTATGGAACGTGCCAGGGAGCGAGTGAAAAAAGCTACAGAAGATGCATTTCGAAAGACCCTGCCTCATATGGACCGTGTGACGGTGGCCAGCAGTAATGTAAATGTATGCAATGCCAGATACTGGTATGTACTGTATCCGGTATGGATCCTGAACACTACCTGGAATGGTGAAAAATTTACCTTCGCCATGAATGGACAGAGCGGAAAACTGGTAGGAAACCTGCCGATGGACAAAAAGAAGTTCTGGATCGGCGTATCGGTTCGCGGCGGTATCATCGGACTTGTGATCTATTTGTTACTTTGGATCATTGCACTGATGTAAGAAGGAGGGTGAGAATATGAAGCACAAATTAAAAATTACGATACTCTCCATTTTATTCGGATTGCTCTTCGGCATACCTGTATATGCAGACAGTAATACCTATATCATTGATCAGAGCGATGTGCTGGGGGAATATATTTCGACGCTGAACGAAAAAGCAGAAACAATATCGGAAGAAGCGGGACTTCGCATTACCTGTATGATCACTAACACCACGGAGGGCATGGGAACTCCGGCGGTATCTGAGCAGGTGTACAAGGGACTGTTTGCCGATGATCCGGGCTTTATGCTGATCTACAGTATCGATGATCAGGAATGGTTTATCTACAGCTCAGGAATGGAGTCAGCTCCACTGACGGAGGAACAGGAAAATGAACTCTGGAACGAATTTGCTATCCAGGATTATTATGTGGACTGTGTAGATGCTTATCTGGATGCGGCAGCTGCTATCTGCAGCGTGGATTCTCAGGGAGTGGCAGAACCGGCTGCTACAGACAGCCAGGGCGATGATCAGACGGCAGGTGCCGATACTTCGGAAACTACAGAAGCTTCCGGTTCGAACAATCAGGAAGCCGGCGGCGCGATTCCGCAAGAAAGACAGCTTCCGCTGCTTGTGGATGATGCAGGTCTGCTGACTGAGGAAGAAGCAGATGCTCTGCTGGATAAACTGGAGGAAATCAGTGAAAGACAGGAATGTGAAGTGGCAGTAGTCACCGTGGATTCCCTGGAAGGAAAGACTTCACAGGAATATGCAGACGATTTCTATGATTATAACGGCTACGGATACGGAAAAGACGATGACGGTATCCTGTTGCTGATCAGTATGGAAGACAGAGACTATGCTATCACTACCTATGGTTTTGGTATCACAGCATTTACCGATGCAGGTCTGCAATATGTGGTAAATGATTTCAAACCTGCCTTGAGTGGCGGAAGGTATGGAGATGCCTTCAACGACTTTGCAGACTGCTGTGATAAGTTCCTTACCCAGACCCATACGGGAGAACCATATGATGGGGATAATATGCCAAAAGGGACAGTCCATCCCGTATATATCCCCATCTCCCTTGCAATTGGTTTCCTGATTTCTTTACTGATAGGAAGATCGAAGAGTGCAAAACTGAAAAGTGTACGGAAAAAAGAATCAGCAGCGGATTACCAGGTGGCAGGAAGTATGCGCCTGTATCAGAATTCGGATGTGCTGGTTGCATCCAATGTGACATCCAGAGTGGTATCCAGCTCCAGCGGAAGTTCATCCGGCGGAAGCTCCACACACACAAGCTCTTCCGGAAGAAGCCACGGAGGAACATCCGGAAAGTTCTGATGGATGGAAACAATCGACAGCCAATATGAAAAAGGAAAAAGACGAATCATACATTTTCAGTAGATTCGTCTTTTTTGTGTGTGCAGATTGTGGGAATGATTTTTCAGACACGCTCTAAAGTACGTACATCTGGATAAACATTTGGTGTGTATGATAATACAGGCATTTACCAATGGATCATTGGGAAAGCTGTAAGAGAAAAAAGTAGCAGAGAAATGCACAGAGCGTTTGACAGTAATGCCGGGAAAGGGTAGAATAAAATAATGTGCGGTTGAAAGAATAGTACTTCACAAACATGGAAGAAATGGAGAAAAAATTATGGCATATTATCTCGTAGATTATGAAAATGTAAAAGCTGACGGAATGTACGGGGTGGATCAGCTTGGCAAGAAGGATTGTGTGTGTATTTTCTACAGTGAAAACGCATCCACACTTACCTTCGGTCTTCACGAAAAACTGAATCAGACAAAAGGAAAGATCGTATTACAAAAAGTTGAAGTCGGTGTGAAAAATGCACTGGATTTTCAATTGTCCACATATCTGGGATATCTGATCAGTGAAAATGAAGGTAAAAACGAGACATATTATATTGTGTCTGAGGATAAAGGTCTTGCGATTCTGACAGGTTACTGGGCAGAACGTGGAGAAAATGTGAAGACTGCGTCAGATATTGCAGCAGCAAAGGAAGATCTGGAAGAAGAAAAACCTTCAAAAACAGAAAAAAAAGAAAAGAAAGAAAAACCAGGAAACCCGGAAAAAATGGAAAAATCGGAAAAGGAATCCGGTGAAGAGAGAGAAAAACCTGATCAGCAGAAGAAATTCCATGGAAAAAAACAGCAGAAGAAGGGAAATGCACATCCGGGGCAGACAACAAGACTGCAGGTACACACAAGAAAACAGGAAACAAAATCACAGAATCCGGCGCAGCAGAAACCGGATGTGGAAAACACAGAGATTCCGGTGGCAGAAAAGGTGCTGACAGAAGAGAAACAGGAACAGCAGGTAAAAGAAGTTGCAGTCCGTCAGGAGAATAACGGTGCAGAAATCAGAAAACCGGAACATCGCAAATACAGAAAATACCACAATTACCGGAAGTATCCGCAGAAAAACAGAAAAACACAGGAATCTTCCAAGGTAATCCGTCCAATCCTCTCAGCAGGAGAATAAAAAAAGAAAAGGATAAGTCATATGATAGCGATAATTGAAAAAGTATATCAGTTTTTATGGGGTGACTGGATCGTGCTTCCGCTTCCGGGAGGAAGTTCTTTTCGGTTTTCACTGCTTGTACTGATATTGATTCCGGCAGGAATCTGGTTTACGATCCGGACGAGATTTCTTCCCATCCGTCTGTTTCCGGACATGCTGCATACATTGTTTGAAAAAAAGGGAAAGGCGGAAGGGGAGAGCCATAACAGTACATTGTCGGCATTACAGACACTGATCGTCTCTACCGCTACACGTGTCGGTATGGGAAACCTAGTCGGTGTGGTTGCGGCAATTTCCGCCGGAGGAGCGGGTGCGGTTTTCTGGATGTGGGTGACGGCACTCATCGGCTCGTCCACGGCCTTTGTGGAAGCAACTCTTGC
>OLPP01000360.1_pt1 | contig 41551 bp, 41 predicted proteins | sample 1643151 | NCBI WGS metagenome assembly OLPP01 (sample SAMEA3136679, study PRJEB25190) | human gut metagenome | biome: human gut; feature: human-associated habitat; material: faeces | place: Austria | collected 2013 | reverse complement strand
TTGTTACAAAGAGCTGATCGAAGTTCCTTCCCAATTGATGCGTCCAAAGGCTCCGAAAAACGGTAAGAAGATTCTTATGGAACGTATTCCATTCATATGGAAACATTTTAACTTTATTCATAAAGTAACAGCTCGTAATATCTTCCGTTATAAAAAACGTTTCTTTATGACCGTAATCGGAATCAGTGGCTGTACGGCTTTACTGTTGGCCGGTTTTGGCATTCAGGACTCGATCGGGCAGAGTTCAGTGAGGACAACCTTGTACTGCGCTGCTTTCAGACGGAAAACCAGCAGGAAGTCTTTGAGCAGTTCTGCAAGCAGTATTTCCCTGACCGGCTGGAAGACCGATATACAGAGGACGGCTATTTTGACTTTCACGCCTCTGCATTCGTCGGCACAGGAGATGGCGCGGACGGAATCCTTCTGCGCACAGACATAGCGCGTCATCCGGCAGAGTTGAAGCACATTCTTCTGCATGAGCTGGCGCATATCTTCTGCACCCGCAACGAGATTGACGGAGATAATTTCTTTGAGCGATACTGCATGGACGATACCATCAGCCGCGAAGAGGACGGAACCATTAACGCCGGTTATGCGGTCTGGCGGGAACTGATTGCGGAGCTGATTGCATTTGAGCTGGATGACAACTGCGATGTAGTTCCGCTTCGACGCAAGAAAGACCTACTCAGCTATTACGAAGGAGAACTCCTGACCGGCAACGGAAAAATGGGCGTCAGCATGATTCTCTGTGAGGCAATGACCAGTGCTGAGGGCGAAGCGTCTATGACATGGGACGCTGCCAAAAGCAAGTTTACGCGGTTCAAGCCCTTTGATGATCCACTGTACAGGGACTTGCTGGAACTGGTTTTTACACACGTTAGAGAATACTTTATCGTGATCGACCGCGACTTTATCTATGAAATTGGAGTGTTATATCTGACCATTGCCGCGCAAGCGATGATTGCGTCCCTAAAGAACAGATTTCAGGAAGAATAGACAGACCGATAGAGAGAAAGGACGGGTAATGATATGAAATACAAGCTGTTTCGCTCCCCCGGTGATCTGGACAAGTCCGTCCTCAAGCACGAGCTGGTTGCCGTGGAGACCGGCAAGAACATTGATGATGTGGCAGACGCGCTTATCCGTGCCGTTCGGGATGATCTTGCGGAAATGCCGGAGTATGCGCACTGCGAAACCGCTGCGTATGCACCGGAGCCGGTTCAGGAGCATCGCCGCGTAAGACGCTATCAGTATGAGATGATGGGTGTTGTTTACCCGCAGTATGCGGAGAAGAATATCCTGATTGATTATGGCGTGATTGAAGAGGCGGAGTAATGTCAAAGAGATATGCCAGACAACTACATAGTGCAGATGATTTGATTGCCGCCGTCGAGCAATACGGCTTTCTGCCCTTCTTTCGGAACGAGATTCACGGCTTCTCCATCGAGGAACTTTGTCCACATGAGTTATGGTTTGCGGATGATGTAGATGGTCCGTGGGAATGGAAAGGACCGGCTGCGCGGAGCGGCAAATGTCTTTACGGCAAACTTTTCAACAAGAAGGCTGGATTTGTGAGTCGGGAGTGGATTCCGGACTTTGCGAACTTCCGGCGTGACGGCTATGACTTTGATGCCCGTTGGGATGACGGCTTGGCGTCCTACAAGGACAAGGAGATTTATGAAGCAATAACCGGTGAAGGCAGGATGCTTTCCAAACGGCTGAAAGAAGCTCTGAACTACCGCAAGGGCGGCAACATCGGTTTTGAGACGTGCATCACGAGACTGCAAATGCAGAGCTATGTCTGCATCGCGGATTTCGTCTATATGCAGGACAGATACGGAAGACCTTATGGCTGGGGTGTCGCAGAGTATGCGACGCCGGAAGAACTTTTCGGGTACGACCTTATCACATCTGCATATCAGCGAGACCCGCAGGAATCCAAAGAGCGCATGATGCAGCATCTTTCCTCCATCCTGCCGGGTGCGTCCGCACAGCAGCTTACGAAGATATTGAAAGGATAAAACACCATGAGCAAGAAACTTGTAGCATATTTTTCTGCGTCCGGCGTGACCGCGAAGGTTGCCGAGACGCTGGCAGAGGCAATCGGCGCGGACATCTTTGAAATTGAGCCGAAGGTGCCTTACACGGAAGCTGATTTGAACTGGATGGACAAGAAAGCCCGCAGTACGATTGAGATGAACGATCCTGCTTCCCGCCCGGAGATTGCCGTGAAGCGGGACAACATGAAGGACTACGATACCATCTTTGTGGGCTTCCCGATCTGGTGGTACGTCGCGCCGACGATTATCAATACGTTTCTTGAGAGCTATGATCTGACCGGCAAAACGATCATCCCGTTTGCAACCTCCGGCGGAAGCGACATTGGCAAGACAAACGAGCGACTTGCGCCGTGCTGCAAAGGCGCAAAGCTGCTGGAAGGCAAGGTCTTCATGAGCAATGTCGGGCATCAGGAGCTTGCGGCGTGGGTTGAAGGACTTGGACATTAAGGGACAGACAAATCGGAATTTTACAAAGGAGTGTGATTGTATGAAAAAGTTGATAGCACTTGTTTTGGTTTTGGTATTGCTCCTTTGTTTGGCTGCTTGCGGCAACAAATTGGTAGAGGGGTCTGAAAAAACTTACTACGGAACAGTCACAGACCGTGCTATGAGTGTAGTAAATGAGGGAGATTGCCAAGGTCGCGCATATATCTCAATTACCACCGACAATGAAGATATTCAGTTTTGGCTAACAAAGGATTGTGAAACTAATGCCCAAATTGGAGATAAAGTAATTATTGAAAGTGCAATAGAAGAACAGACAAACTTACTCGTTGCAACAAGCATTACAGTTGAGTAAATTCCAGTTTATCGGTGGGATGAAGTTCGGGGAGCCGTCCGCAGACGGCAGGGGCAGCGCCCCTCCGGAGCTGGCAGAGCAGCAGGCACGAGCCGGCAGTGAAGCAGCTCCGGCAACCCCTCCCCTTTAGGGGCGCAAAGCACTTTCACACCGCTGCACCGATGGGGTGGCGGTGTGAAAGTGCTTTTGCGTTACTTTCTCACCAGAAAGTAACAAAGAGGTTGTTTTTAGCGGAAATTTATGATAAAATAGAGGACGGAAGAATAAGCGGAAAGGGGGCGATTTTATGGGAGTTACGATTTCGGGTATGACAGGTGCAGGGAGCATCCGGCACAACAACCGCAGCTTCTCAGCGGCGAATGTAGACCGGAGCCGGACGGAGCAGAACATTGTTTTCTGCAACGAGGATCTGAAGCAGGTCTATCATATGGTCTTTGATGAAGCTCTCGCAGCCTACAACGCAAAGAAAACCAAAACGAGAGATAAGATACCGGACTACTATGAGCATATCCGGCAGAGTAAACAGGAAAAGCTGTTCCATGAAGCGATTTTCCAGATCGGCAACATGAGCGACTGTGGGTGCGGTACGCCGGACGGAGAACGGGCGGCGGCAGCTCTGAAAGATTTTGCGGAGTCTTTTGCAGAACGCAACCCCCATCTGCGGGTGTTCAATATGGTGCTGCACATGGACGAGGCAACGCCCCATCTCCATGTCGATTTTATCCCTGTGGCAACGGAGCAGTCAAGAGGACTTTCTACAAGGGTATCTATGAAACAGGCATTGAAGCAGCAGGGGTTTGTCGGTGTCGGCAGAAAGCAGACCGAATGGGCGGCGTGGATGGAACGGGAGAAAGAAGCTCTGACGGAGATCGCCCAGCGGCACGATTTTGAAATTATCTCTCTCGGCACGAACAGACCGCACATGGACTTGCCGCAGTTCAAGGAAGCGGCTGCGAGGCTGGAAGCGGTGCAGCAGCAGACAGCGGCAGTAGAGCGGGAGGTTGCTGAGCTGGAACGGCAGCGGGACGCTCTGAAAGGCACTGTGCGGCTCTTAAAGGAGGCTGACAGGGTAAATGCACCCCTGCATGATATTCAGCCGGAAAAGACGCTCACAGGGGCAGTAAAGGGCGTGACGGTGGATCAGGTCGAGCAGCTAAAGAAAATGGCACTGCGCAGCGTGACGGATCGGCACAAGGTACAGGAGCTGACGGAGGAAAACACCCGTCTGCGGTCACAGGTGCCGTCCATGAAGAAGCGGCTGGAAGAAGCGCAGCGGCAGCAGAGGCTTGAACAGGAAAACCGGAGGCTGCGCGATGAAAACTATTATCTGCAATCCGAGCTGCAGGAGGAACGCAGCTTCACCGAGCGTCTGACGGACGGCATCGGTCGGATGCTGGACTTCTTGGAAGAACACTTGCCGGAGCGTCTGCGTCCTCTGCTTGAAAAGGCGAGGGAGCTGCTGCCCGATCCGGAGATTGGACAGCAGCAGGAGCAACAGCAGCACCAGCGAGGAATGGGCGGCATGGAGCTGTAAAAGAAGCCTGTCCGGAGGGCTTGAAAATCTCTTTCGGACAGGCTATAATAACAACTGAAAATAGGGAATTGCTGTATTGATAATCTAAGCCCCCTGTAAGGGTACTCCCAACCTATATTTTCTCTCTTTGAAAGGGAGAAAGTCGGAGGGGAAAAAGGGGGTGAGCGGAGGGGTGTTGGAAGTGTGGTAAACCTCGTTAGAGGTTTTCCAAGCCACTGTGGTAAACCCATAGGGTTTTCCATAGTGGCGGCACTTTCAATGACCCGCAGCGAGGGGGAAAAGGGGGAGGTGACTTTCTCTTTAAGGCGGCGTAGCCGCCGCTCTTTTGCTCCCCCTTTTCCCCCTTCCCGCCCGCAGGCGATCCCCGCCGCAGCGGATTTTCTTTTTGGTACTTTTTCTTTTGTGAGGTGGTAATATGACCGAGAATTATCGAGGCTGCTACGAGTATTTGAGCGCACAATATCCGGAGGTCGGAGGCTATGAGTTTTATAAAGAGCTGTTTCCGGACAATGAGAACTCCGGAGAACGGCACACGGATTTTTCCCATCCGAACGCTGTGTATCTGTATCGGGATGAACAGAGCGAGGATAAGAAGCTCCGGCGCAGGAAGATGTATAACGACACATGGGAACAGGATTACATGGAGTTTGTCGAGGGGAACAGCCTTACTTTGTGCAGCGGTCTTGCATATCGCAGAAAGGAGAACAGGCTGGAGAACGCCCAGCGGATGTATGCTCTGATCTTCGATCTGGATGGCGTAGGTCTTGCCGAGCTGCGCAACCTCTTTCTGCGCTTTGGCGGCGATCCGGAGCGAGTGCGCCGGTTGCCGATGCCGACTTTCCTTGTTCTGTCGGGGACAGGGCTGCATATCTACTATGTTTTCCAGCAGCCGATTGACCTATACCCGAATATAAAAATTCAGCTTAAAAGTCTGAAATATGACCTCACTTTCCGGCTATGGGAGTATGGCAGCACTTCGCAGGTCAAGGCGATCCAGTATCAATCCATCAATCAGAGCTTCCGCATGGTGGGCAGCATCAATGACAAGCATGGGACGGAGCTGGTCGCTTTCCGTACCGGAGAACGGGTAACGCTGGATTATCTGAACGCCTACGCAAAGCCAGAAAACAGGGTGGATGTCAATAAGCCTTTCAGCCCATCCAAAATGACACGAGCTGAGGCGAGGGAGGCATATCCGGAGTGGTATGAGCGTGTTGTTGTGAGAGGCGAGAAAGGACGCAAGAAGTGGGATATTGCCGGAAAGGTGCATGGTGATGATCCGTATGCGCTCTACCATTGGTGGCTGCGGCAGATCGGAGAGATAAAGGGCGGGCATCGGTATTTCTTTTTGATGTGCCTTGCTATCTATGCTTACAAATGCGGTGTGTCGAAGCAGCAGCTCCGGCAGGATATGAAAGAGGCTTTTGATGATCTGCAGATGGTGAAGCATGAGAACGCATTGACCGAGGAAGATATACGGAGTGCGCTGGAAGCCTACGACAAGGAGTATTACAATTTCACGATTTCCGATATTGAAGCTCTGACCGATGTTCGCATCGAGCGCAACAAGAGGAATGGTAGATCACAGAAAGAGCATTTGAAAAGAGCAAGGGCGGTGCAGGAAGTGGATTATCCTGGCGGCACATGGAGAAGAAAAGGGGCAGAAGAAAAGAAAGCGCAAGTCTATGCGTGGCGGCAGGAGCATCCAGAGGGACGCAAGGCCGATTGTCATAGGGACACCGGACTTGATCCGAAAACGATCCGCAAATGGTGGGACACCGTACCGGAGGGGCATATAACGGTCAAAATACGCCCATCACAGGCTTTGAGCGATCTGTTGGTGGAGGAATTTAAGAAAGGGCTGTAAACGCCCCAGAAACGCCCTACAAGGCGTTTTCGGGGCGGGTAAGGGTTTTATATTACCCCACCGAAAACGAGGCTTGAAAAGCGCGCGAAATAAGGCTTTTTCACCCCCTAAATGTACACGCTGCGGTGTTACCATATAGAAAGCACTGTTCATAGAAAAGTTGCAAAAAAACATTTGCAATGCACTTGCAAATGTCACGAATATTGAATATAATATTAGTGCAAGCTAAAAATGACGAGGAAAGGAGTGCTATTATGGCTAAAGGAAATATGACGATAAGAATGGAGCCGGAGCTGAAAGCACAGGCGGCAGCTCTCTTTAAGTCCCTCGGAATGGATTTGAGTACGGCAACGGGTATTTTTTATCGACAGGCACTTAGGTGTCATGGACTTCCCTTTGAAGTCAAGGTTGACGAGCCGAATGCTGTTACCTATGCGGCGATGGAGGCGGCAGAAAAGGGAGAGGATATGTATGGTCCGTTTGATAGCGTTGCAGATCTGATGGAGGCGCTGAATGCTTAAGCCGGAGTTTTCGGGGCAGTTCAAACGAGATTACAAGCTTGCGATCAAGAGAGGCTGCGATCCGAAGAAGTTGGAGGAAGTGATCACGCTGTTGTGTAACGAGCAGCCGTTGCCGGAGGCGTATCGAGATCATGCTCTCACTAATTCCAGAAATTATAAGGACATGAGAGAATGTCACATCGAGCCGGACTGGCTGTTGGTCTATAAAGTTGTTCGGCAGACTTTGATTTTGAAATTGATAAGGACTGGATCTCATAGCGATTTGTTTTGAGATTAACTCTGGATGAAAGAGTGGTGATGATATTTGGCGGGTGTAATAACGGAAATTGCAATAGAATGTGGCGTGTCGGAACAGGCAGTTCGTGCATGGTGTAGGCGAAACCATGTTGCGAAAGATGCGAAAGGAAGTTTCGCAATCAGCGAAAGTCAAAAAACCGCCATATATCAGCATTATTTAGGTGTTGAACGAAAGCAAGTTTCGCAACAGGCGAAAGCAAGTTGCGAAACTTGCGAAACCACTTTGATCGCTATGCTGCAGGGAGAATTAGACCGGAAAAGCGAGCAACTTGCTGTAAAGGACAAGCAGATCGAGGAACTGAACGCAAGGTTGGCGGAGGTCAGCTCGGCGTTGGTGACGGCACAGCAGACTGCGGCAGCGGCCCAGGCTCTCCATGCTGGGACGATGCATCAGCAGCTTCTTTCCGGCAAGTCCGGAGCCGATCAGCCGGAGCGTGAGACAGAACCGGTTCAAAAGCGTAGCTGGTTTAGTAGGTTCTTTGGGGACTAAACAGAACGACAAATCGGAATTTTACAAAGGAGTGTGATTGTATGAAAAAGTTGATAGCACTTGTTTTGGTTTTGGTATTGCTCCTTTGTTTGGCTGCTTGCGGCAACAAATTGGTAGAGGGGTCTGAAAAAACTTACTACGGAACAGTCACAGACCGTGCTATGAGTGTAGTAAATGAGGGAGATTGCCAAGGTCGCGCATATATCTCAATTACCACCGACAATGAAGATATTCAGTTTTGGCTAACAAAGGATTGTGAAACTAATGCCCAAATTGGAGATAAAGTAATTATTGAAAGTGCAATAGAAGAACAGACAAACTTACTCGTTGCAACAAGCATTGCAGTTGAGTAAATTCCGGTTTAACGAACAGGAGATGATGAACGCATGAAAATCCTATATGAACTATCTTGGCTATGGGAAACGCTGGGCATTGCACTTGTGGCGGCGGCTATCTGCATAGCTTGCGCCGCGCTGATCTGCAAGGCAGCGAAGAAGAAACTCAGCAAAAAGGTATTGGCTGTCATAGGGGCTGCGGCATTTGTGGGCGCGATTCTGGCGGTCATTCTGATCGCCCGGACACCGATGCCGCTTTGATAGGACGGAGGATAGAATAATGCCGCTTCAAATTGTCAGAAATGACATCACAAAAATGAATGTGGACGCCATCGTCAACGCTGCCAACGAGTCGCTGCTGGGTGGCGGCGGTGTGGACGGCTGCATTCATCGTGCCGCAGGACCGGAGCTGCTGGTGGAATGTGAAACGCTCCACGGCTGCAAAACCGGGAGCGCAAAAATCACGAAGGGCTATAAGCTGCCCTGCAAATATGTCATTCATGCTGTCGGTCCGCGCTGGTATGACGGGCGGCATGGTGAGCGCGAACGGCTGATCTCATGCTATCGGACTTCGCTCATGCTGGCGAAAGAATACGGCTGCGAATCGGTTGCGTTCCCTCTGATTTCCTCCGGCATTTTCGGCTATCCGAAGGATCAGGCTCTCAAAGTGGCGATTGACACCATTAGCAGTTTCCTTCTCGAAAACGAAATGACGGTGTACATCGTCATTTTTGACCGCAAAACCTATCAGATCAGCGGCAAGCTGTTTGCCGATATTGCAGCGTACATAGATGACCGCTATGTGGACGAGCGTACTGATAATCGTTCCGAGCGTCTGCGCAGGATGAACGCCTTCCAGATGGAAGAACCCATGCCTTGCGAGGCATCCGTTTGTGAAGAGGCAATCGAACAGCTCATGCCTCCCGTCTCTGCGGCGGCTGCCCCCAAAAAGGCGGCAACCCTTGATGACGCGCTGGGACAGATCGACGAGAGTTTTTCCGAGATGCTTCTGCGAAAGATTGATGAGCGCGGCATGACGGACGCGCAGTGCTATAAGAAGGCGAATATTGACCGGAAGCTCTTCTCGAAGATCCGCTCGGACAAGTCTTATAAGCCTTCCAAGCCCACGGTCATTGCGTTTGCCATTGCCCTTGAGCTGCCGCTTGTTGAAATGAAGGATATGCTCATGAAGGCTGGCTTTGCGCTCTCCCACTCCAACAAGTTTGACATCATCGTGGAGTATTTCGTGGAGCATGGGAACTATAATGTCTTTGAGATCAACGAGGCTCTGTTTGCCTTCGACCAAAGTTTAATAGGAGCATAAGGTCTATGGATAAAGTGTTTCAGAAATTTTTGCGAAGTGGTATTGACCTTTCGCCCGTAGGGGTGGAGCGTCGTGAAGATAACAACCCATACTTTTGCACGCCAAAAGGTGCATCTATTTTTGGCTGGGCGGGTGTGGACGGCATCCACTTCTGCTTTGTTCGAGACTTTGGCGGTATGGTATTTTCCGTCAGTCCCATGAACTCGGCTCCGGATTTTGTTCATCCGCTGGCAAACGATTTTGAAGACTTTCTGAGGTTGCTCCTTGCTTGCAGTGATTCGGCAGCGCTGGAACAGGCGTGGATGTGGGATAAAGCCCAGTTTGAAGCCTTTTTGCAGGACAACCCTCCAACGCAGGATCAGCAAAGAACGCTATCAGAGCTTGCTGAGAAAATGAAATTGACGCCTATGGAACAGCCGTGGGTATACATCAAAAAGCTGCAAGCATCTTTTGATTATAGTAAGATCAAGTACACCGAGGACTATTATGATGTTGATATGAACCCAGAAGCAGAACCGACCATGCCTGAGTGGAAGGTCTACTTTGAGGGAAACTTCTGGGGACATTCGGGAAAAGACCATGCCGGAACGGAAATCCGGTTGAATAAGCAATTTGACTGGGCGAGGCATCATTGGGTTATTCCTGCGGCGTATTCTTGCAGCAAGGGACTCGTCATGGACTTTTGTATGCGTACCCCGGAAGAAGACATTCGCAAGTTCATAACTAAATGGGATTTACACCCCGAAAACGACTCCTGCGAATACTTCACGCAGGAGCAGCAAATGCAGATAGATTTAGACAATCCACTTTGCCTTGACTTTATTCCTCGTTTGGAATTGAACGGGAAAACAATGCTGACCTCCCACGGCTGTTCCGTGGTCTTTAATCCATGTTTGCCAGACGGGGTGATCAATGAAGCGGAAGCAAAGTGGGCATTGGAACACTATGATTTGGATACATCCTATGGATGGATGATTTTTCGGGCAGCTTTTCCGTGGACAAGCAAACGCCGTCCTGAAATAAAAGCCCTCTCCCTTACAATGGAGCAGCAGTCGTGTCGTGTCCCGGGACCACATTTCAAGGCACACGCTCCCGGTGATTCGTTTTCTTTCCTCCATCCGGTCAGTGGAAAAAAATACACATTGACTGTACAGGAATTAGAGCAGCAGACAATTTCCGAAAAGCGTTACGGTTCTGACCGCTGGTTTTATCCTACGCATTTTACTGCTATGAGCTATACACTTTCTCCTGAACCTGACAGCGATGTTACGATCTGTGATTGCGCTGAGGGGGACAAGCCTTTGGAAATTGCGCCATGCTCTGACCGCTATGCACCAGAGGCACGAAACGATATTGCTTGTATCGGCATTATCGGCGGAGCGGACGGTCCAATCGCAATCGTGTGTGGAGACAGCTCAAAAGAAAAACTTCATGCAGTTTGTTCCTCTCTACACTTTGAGCCGGTGGAGGGTGATATTGAATGGCGTATCGTATTCAACATTAAAAGCTCCAATGAAATGTCATTAGGGCTGATCTAAGAAGAAAGCGGAGGCAAAGAAGGTGAAACAACACACTTACATCGCAATCGACCTGAAATCCTTCTACGCCTCCGTGGAGTGCCGGGAACGCGGCTTAGATCCTCTGGACACAAATCTTGTCGTTGCGGATGAGAGCCGGACGGACAAGACCATCTGCCTTGCCGTCACGCCCTCCCTCAAGAGCTACGGTATCTCCGGACGTGGGCGGTTGTTTGAAGTCAAGCAGCGTGTGAAGGAAGCGAACGCCGGACGGCAGCACGACGCACCGGGACGCAGGCTGGAAGGATCATCGCATTTTTTCTCGGAGCTGCAAGCAAACCCGTCTCTGTCGATTGACTTCATCATCGCGCCGCCTCGGATGGCGTACTACATGGAGTACAGCACCCGCATTTATCAGATTTATCTCAAGTACATTGCGCCGGAGGACATCGTAGTCTACTCCATCGACGAGGTGTTCATGGATGTGACGGACTACCTGAATACCTACAAGCTCTCGGCATATGATCTCGCCATGAAGATTATCCTCGACGTGCTTGAGACAACCGGCATCACGGCAACCGCTGGGATCGGGACGAACCTCTTTCTCTGCAAAGTGGCAATGGACATTGTAGCGAAGCACATCCCAGCCGACAAGAACGGCGTCCGAATAGCCGAACTGGATGAAATGAAGTTCCGGCGTGAGCTTTGGGCGCACCAGCCTCTCACGGATTTCTGGCGCGTGGGTCGAGGTATTGCGAAGAAACTTGAGCAGAATGGAATGTTCACCATGGGCGATGTTGCCCTCTGTTCAGAGCGGAACGAGGACTTGCTTTACAAACTGTTCGGCAAGAATGCGGAATTGCTCATCGACCATGCGTGGGGCTGGGAGCCTACGACCATTGAGGCAATCAAGGCATACCGTCCCAGCTCCAACAGCCTCAGCTCCGGTCAGGTATTGCACTGTCCCTACGAGCCGCAGAAGGCGAAGCTGGTTGTCCGGGAAATGACGGACTTGCTTGTGCTGGACTTGGTGGACAAGGGACTTGTCACCGACCAGATGGTTCTCACCGTCGGCTATGACATTGAGAACCTTACCGATCCGGCACGACGGGCAAAGTATCACGGCGCAGTGGAGAAAGACCCCTACGGGCGGGAGATTCCCAAACAGGCGCACGGCTCTATCAACCTCGACGGTCACACATCATCTACCCGCAAAATAATGTGCGCTGTGTCAGAACTCTTCGACCGGATCGTGGACAAGAATCTGCTTGTCCGCCGTATGTATGTTGTAGCAAATCATGTCCTGCCGGAAGCGGACGCGCCGAAGAAAAATGACGGTGCTGTCCAGCTCGATCTCTTTACCGACTATGCCGCCGAAGAGGAAAAACAGAAAGCCGAAGACGCAGCTTTGGAGCGCGAGAGAAAAATACAAGCCGCCACGCTTGCGATCAAAAAGAAGTATGGCAAGAACGCCATCCTCAAGGCGATGAATCTTGAAGAAGGCGCAACCGCGAAAGACCGCAATGCGCAGATTGGAGGGCATAAGGCGTGAACGGAAAATACGACGAGATCATGGGACTTCCTCACCACGTTTCCAAAACGCGACCACAAATGCCGATGTCAGATCGTGCAGCGCAGTTTGCACCCTTTGCCGCCCTCACCGGCTATGATTCTGCAATCAAGGAAACCGGACGTCTGACCGACGAAAGGATTGAGCTTGATGAGGGAGCCTTGACCGCTTTGAACATGAGGTATCAGCTTCTCATGGATGCCCTTGATGAAGAGCCGGAGGTTGAAATAACCTACTTCAAACCTGATGAGCGCAAAGCTGGCGGTGCGTATGTAACTGCAACCGGCGCAGTCATAAAGGTTGATGACTTTGAGCGCCTAATTACCATGCAGGACGGCGCAAAGATTCCGATGGATGACGTTCTAAGCATTGACGGAGAGCTGTTTTCATCGCTGGAATAATGTCGCTTGCCATGCGACCAAATGAAGTGAATACCGAAGTACAATATGACTGTAAGGTGAGACGCCAAGCAGTCATATTTTTTATATACGGAGGTACTGAACATGAGAAAGAACTTGACGGAGATCGTATTCGTCCTTGATCGCAGCGGCTCTATGAGCGGACTGGAAACAGACACCATCGGAGGATTCAACTCCATGATTGAAAAGCAGAAAAAAGAGAATGGCGAGGCATTGATCTCTACCGTTCTCTTTGACAACGTGAGCGAGGTTATCCATGACCGTGTGCCGGTTCAGAAGGTGGAGCCGATGACCGACAGGGACTATTCCGTTCGCGGCTGCACCGCGCTTCTGGATGCTATCGGCGGAGCGATTCATCACATTGGGAATGTCCATAAGTACGCAAGAAAAGAGGATGTCCCTGAACACACACTGTTCGTCATCACAACGGATGGCATGGAGAATGCAAGCCGCCGTTATGACAGCGAGAAGGTCAAGAAGATGATTGAGCGACAGAAGGAAAAGTACGGCTGGGAGTTTCTTTTCCTCGGTGCAAACATTGATGCAGTTGAGACGGCAAAGCATTTTGGAATTGGAGCAGATCGAGCGGTCAATTACCACTCTGACCGCGAGGGAACGCAACTCAACTATGAAGTTCTGAGCGAAGCGGTTTCCGCTGTCCGATGCAGCGTACCGCTGGGTACGAATTGGAAAAAACGTATTGATGAGGACTTCAATTCCAGAAAGGACGGGAGAAAGTAATGAGAACAATCACCGTAAAAGGGACAGGCAATGTCTCCGCAAGACCGGATTACATCATCCTATCCCTGAACATTGAAGTCTTATCTGAAACCTATGACCGCGCAATGTTGGAAGCTGCCGAGAGAATCGAAAGACTGCAAGGTGCCGCAGTCCGCGTTGGGTATCGCAAGGAAGACCTGAAGACCACGAGCTTTGATGTCCAGACAAGGTACGAGAATGTCAAGGATCGGCAAGGAAATTACAAGCGAGAGTTTGCCGGATATGCTTGCAGCTATCGCTTGAAACTTGCCTTTGACTTTGACAGCAAGCAGCTTGCAAAGGTCATTTCTGCGATTGCGGATTGTGGGGCGCAACCAGAACTCAGCATTGCGTTCACCGTGAAAAACCCGGCAAGAGTCAGCGAAGAGCTGCTGATCAATGCGACGGAGAACGCCAGGGCAAAGGCGGAGATTCTTTGCAAAGCATCAGGCAGTACGCTTGGGCAGTTGCTCAACATCGACTACAACTGGGGCGAACTCAATGTTTTTTCCAGAACAAGCTACGATGTTGAAGACTGCATTCAGCCTCTCATGGCGATGAGCAAGTGCGCCGCACCTGAGATTGAGCCGGTTGATATTGATGTGACAGACACAGTGGCTTTCGCATGGGAAATCCAATGATTTTTTGACTTTTTTGAAATCCGGTACTCAACAAACGCCCTTTTTGTGTCCGTTGTAAAGTGAAGGGACATTTCACGGAGGAATCTTCGGGGAATACGATTTTGGGAGATTAGCAAGCAAATCCGGTGAGTACCCACCGGAGAAAAATCAGTTAAGGAGACCCTGCCCTTAACATCAGATTTTTGCTTGTTGGGATAGTCCCAAACCCTTCTAATCTTTACGACGGAGGGCGCAGCATGGTACGAAGAACACGAGACATTCAGAAGAAGATTTGGCTGACACCACAGGAAGAACGGACGATTGCAAAGAAGATGGAAATGATCGGCACGGAGAACTTCGGTGCGTATGCAAGGAAGATGCTGATCGACGGTTACATCATTGTTGTGGACTACACAGAGCAGAAAAAGCTCGCTGCCGAAATCAACAAGATCGGTGTGAACATCAATACCGTCTGCCGCAGGATCAACTCGACGGGACGATTCTATCAGGACGATATTGACGAGCTGAAAGAAAAGATGGACGCGGTATGGCAGTTACTAAAATCAAAGCAATCCGAGGAACTTTGAGCAAGGCAATCGCGTACATTCTGAATCCCGAAAAGACAGACGAGAAGCTGCTGGTCTCGTCCTACGGCTGTGCCAGCGAGACCGCAGCGCGGGAATTTGAATGGACGCGGAAGATAGCCGAGCAAAAAGGGATGAATCCGGTCAGGATCATAGCCCGTCATGTGATCCAGTCCTTTGAAATCGGAGAGGTCACACCGGAGCTTGCCCACGAGATCGGCAAGCAGTTTGCAGATGAAATCCTCGGAGGAAAATATGAGTATGTGCTGACCACTCACATTGACAAAGACCATGTTCATAACCACCTGATTTTCAATGCGGTTGACTTCGTGGACTACCACGCATATAAGAGCTATAAGCGGATTTACTATGATATGCGCGAGGTCAGCGACCGGCTCTGTAAGGAAAACGGTCTCTCTGTTATTCCTCCCTCTCAGAACAAAGGCATGGGCTACAAGGAGTACACCGAAGCCAAACGCGGCACGAGCTGGAAGCAGAAACTCAAGCAGACCATCGACCGGCTCGTCATCACGGCGAAGGACTACGATGATTTTCTGCGGCTCATGCAGGAAGCCGGATATGAAATCAAGACTGGCAAATACATCTCCTTCCGTGCTGAAGGTCAGGAGCGGTTTACCCGGTCTAAAACTATCGGAGAGAACTACACCGAGGAACGCATCAAGGAGCGGATTGCCGGACGGACGCCCCGAAGAAGCCAAAGACAGACCACGCCGAAGGGCATCTCTCTCATCGGAGATATTCAGGAGCGGATCAGGCTTATCGACAGCAAGGGTTACGAGCATAAAGCAAAGCTCACTATCCTCAAGGAAGCGGCACGGACACTCAACTATCTCACGGAAAACAATCTGCTTCAATACGCCGATCTTGAGAAGAAGGTTGAGGATGTTCACGGTTCCTATGACCGTACCGGCAAGGAACTGAAAGGCGTTGAAGCACGTCTGCGGGAAGTCCAGCCGCTCATCAAAAATATCTCCAACTACCAGCGGCTCAAGCCTGTATATGATGCCTTCCAGAAGGCAAAAGACAAGCCGGGGTTCAAGGCAAAGCATGAGGCAGAGCTTGTGATCTTTGAGGCGGCGCGGAGTACGCTTCTTGCCATGCAGGGCGATGAAAAACTACCGAGCTTGAAGACACTGCAAGCGGAACAGCAGCGACTTCTTGAAGAGCAGCAACGGCTCTATGATGAACGTGCGAAGCTCAAAAAAGAAGCGAAGCACATAGAGACGATCAAGTCTAATGTTGATACGTTTCTCGCTCCTTCTGTTGACCATGACCGTGATCATCTGCGCAGCACACAGCGCGAATAATCTCTTCAAAAGCAGGGCATCTTCTGTTGACCGGAGATGCCCTGCATCCTTGAGAGAAGGTTCGAGAAGTTGAAACTTTTTCTTTAATTTTTGCATCAACGGATTGCTTTTGAGAATGAAATCCGGTATAATATTATAAGCGATGTTGAATGCAAGCAAGTGAAAGGATGGTTGCCGTGCGCATAAGCTATAAGAAACTATGGATGCTTCTTCTGGAACGCGACATAAAGAGGGCTTCTCTACGACATGAGGTAGGGCTGTCTGCCGGAACATGGACAAAACTGAATAAGGGGGAAGAAGTGTCCCTCTCTATTTTGCTGCGCATCTGCGACTATTTGAATTGTGACATTGGAAATATTTGTGAGGCTGTGCGAACGGACAAGAACTGAGTCCGGTTTTTCGTACAGCTCTTTTTGTAAAATAGGTTAGATAAATACATAGGGAGGATTTTGATATGGCACGAGCCGCATCGGCACCGAAGAAGGAGATTTCTATGGAGGAAGCTCTGTGGAAGTCCGCAGACAAACTTCGTGGTTCTGTTGAACCAGCAGAATACAAGCACGTCGTTCTCAGCCTTTTCTTCTTGAAGTTTGCCAGCGATAAGTTTGAGGCACAAAGGAAAGCTATTTCTGAAAAATACGGTGAGAAGTTTGTTGACAATGTTGCCTTCTATACGAAGGACAACGTGTTCTTCCTGCCTGAGATCAGCCGTTGGTCTTTCATCATGGAGAATGCGAAACAGGATGACATTGCGCTGAAAATCGACACCGCCCTCTATACGATTGAGAAAGCGAATCCCGCACTGAAAGGCGCACTGCCGGACAACTACTACTCACGTCTTCACATCGACACAGCAAAGCTGGCATCACTGCTGGACGAGATTGATAAGATCAACACCGGCGATAAAGAGAATGACATTATCGGACGAGTCTACGAATACTTCCTGAGTAAGTTTGCACTTGCAGAAGGCAAAGGTAAGGGCGAGTTCTATACGCCGAAGTGCATTGTCAATTTGATTGCGGAAATGATCGAGCCGTATGACGGTATTCTCTATGACCCTTGCTGCGGTTCTGGCGGTATGTTCGTGCAGTCAATGAAGTTCGTGGAGGCACATCACGGCAACAAGAAGAAGGTCTCTATCTATGGTCAGGAATATACAAACACGACGTACAAGCTGTGCAAAATGAATCTGGCTATTCGCGGCATCTCTGCAAACCTCGGAGAAATGGCAGCGAACACATTCACCAATGACCAGCACAAGGACCTCAAGGCAGATTACATTATGGCAAACCCGCCTTTTAATCAGAAAGAATGGCGTGGTGATAATGAGCTGATTGATGATCCGCGCTGGGACGGCTATGAAGTTCCGCCGACGAGTAACGCAAACTATGGCTGGATTCTGAACATTGTTTCAAAGCTCTCTCAGAACGGTGTTGCCGGTTTCCTGCTTGCAAACGGCGCACTATCTGACGATGGTACAGAGCTGAAAATCCGCCGTCAGCTCATCGAGAACAATCTCGTCGAAGCAATCATCATCCTTCCCCGCAACCTCTTCTACACCACCGACATCAGCGTTACGCTTTGGATTCTGAACAAGAATAAAAAGGCTCGTGTGGTTGAAGAAAACGGAGAGGTAAAACGCTTCCGTAACCGTGAGCGCGAGATCCTTTTCATGGACTTGCGGCAAATGGGAAGCCCTTATGAAAAGAAGTATATTGAGCTGACAGAAGAAGACCGTGCAAAAGTCACGGGCGTCTATCACGCATGGCAGCAGGAAGGCTATGAAGAAACTTATCAGAATGTGCCTGAATTTTGTTACAGCGCATCCTTCGATGAGGTTGCTGAAAAGGGCTTTACCCTTGTTCCGAGCCGTTACATTGAGTTTGTAAACCGCGATGAGAACATCGACTTTGATACAAAAATGAAGACGCTGCAAAGTGAACTGCGTGATCTGCTCATTGCAGAAGAAAAGTCAAAGGCAGACCTGTTGACCGTGTTTAAGGAGCTGGGCTATGAAATCGAATTATGAACCTCTTGGTAAACACATTCGGCTTGTTGATTATCGAAACTCCGAGGAAGTCACCAGCACTGTTCTTGGCATAAGCATCGACAAAGAGTTTATGCCTTCCGTCGCAAATGTAATTGGCACAGATTTGAGTCGGTATAAACTGATCAGCAAGGGGCTATTTGCCTGTAACCCAATGCACGTTGGACGCGATGAACGTCTTCCGATTGCGCTCTATGAGAAAGACAACGCCGCAATAGTTTCTCCGGCGTATTTCATGTTTGAGATTATTGACCGCGATGTCTTAAATGAAGAGTATTTGATGATGTGGTTTCGTAGACCGGAGTTTGACCGTGAATGCTGGTTCATGACGGATGGCAGTGTTCGAGGCGGAATTACATGGGATGATCTTTGCCGCATAAAGCTCCCTGTCCCCTCCTATGCGAGACAATGTGAGATCGTCGAGTCCTACCGTGCAATTACCAATCGCATTGCTTTGAAGAGAGCGGAAAATGATAATTTAGAAGCGGCTGCACAGGCAATCTATAAGAAAATGTTTGTGGATGATGTTGACTCCGCAAATCTTCCCGATGGATGGAAAATCATCGCTCTTGAAAATGTTGCAGAATTGAGCGCAGGAGGTGATAGACCTGCGGTATACAGTGACTATCCAACGGATGTGTGCAATGTTCCAATTTTCTCAAATGGAATTGACAAAGAGGGACTATACGGATTCACAGATAAAGCAAAAGTCTTTGAGGAAAGCGTTACTGTTTCAGCGCGAGGGACGGTCGGTTATGTGTTTTTGCGTGAAAAACCGTATGTTCCAATCGTTCGACTAATATCCGTTGTTCCGAATACGATGCACATAACTGCTAAATATCTGCTATTTGCACTGTCCGCCATCGACTTGCACAGCACAGGAACCTCTCAGCAGCAAATTACGGTTCCCGATTTCAAAAAAAGACTGATTCTTGTTCCTAACAAACAATCTCTGGATACCTTTATGCAAAGGATAACGCCGTTGTTCAACTCAATCAAGGATAACAAAGCTGAAATCGAGTCACTACTTTCGCTACAAGCAAACTTCTTAACCTTATTAAGCCGCTAAATTATCATTTACAGGAGGAATGACCACAATGAAATGTACCAACTGCGGGAATGATAATCCTGCTACCCTCTGGGATGAGGGAGACACAATTTACTGCTCAGTGTGTACTCACAGAACGCGGAAAACTGACTTTGAAGACGATTCGGTTCAATGTCCATACTGCCACCGCCTGAGAGATAAAAAGGCGATGTATTGCAGATATTGCAATTCCTCTGACTGGACACCAAGTAGTCCGGCAGAGTTTGCCGAAATTGATAAGATATTAAAGGACATGGGCTATTAGAAATTGAAATACTCTCACCAGTGGCGAGAGTTTTACCCTAAGAACTGCCACTGAAAAGTCGTTCTCTGAGAATAATCAAAGGAGATACGACAATGAAAAAACAACTGATTCAAGAAGTGCAGCGTCAGATGCTTCCGTTTCTGAACAACGCACAGTTAAAACAGCTTCAAAGTGTCCTTGAAGGGGTGCTGAGTGGCGTAGAGCTAAGTCACAGCGCTGGCATGGTAGAAAGCGCAAAGGTCGATACGGTTGTCTGTTTCATCAACGCAAAACGTATTGAAGGCTGCTCAGAAAAAACCTTGAGCTATTACCGTCAGACCATTGTGTCAATGATATCCGGCATTGACAAAGAACCACAAGAGATCGTAACTGAGGACTTGCGAAAGTACCTGACAGAGTATCAGACAAGCCGGAAATCAAGCAAGGTCACGATAGATAATATCCGTCGCATCCTGTCCAGCTACTTTTCGTGGCTTGAAGATGAGGACTACATCGTGAAAAGCCCGGTGCGCCGGATTCACAAAGTAAAAACGGCAAAGGTGATCAAGGAAACCTACACCGATGAGGCATTGGAAATCATGCGGGACAACTGCTGCAATGTCCGCGATCTCGCTATGATTGACCTTCTCGCATCCTCCGGAATGCGTGTCGGTGAGATGATTGCCCTTAACCGCGATGACATCAACTTCAATGAACGGGAATGCGTTGTTTTCGGAAAAGGAAGCAAGGAACGGATCGTTTATTTCGATGCCAGGACAAAAATCCATCTCCAAAACTATCTGGAAAGCCGCACAGACACCTGTTCAGCGTTGTTTGTCTCGCTGACCGCACCGCATGACCGTTTGCAGATTGGCGGCGTAGAAAGACGGCTTCGAGAACTGGGGAAAAGGCTGAATCTGCCTCGTGTCCATCCACATAAGTTCCGAAGAACACTGGCAACGTCTGCCATAGATAAAGGGATGCCCATAGAGCAAGTCCAGCAGCTCTTAGGGCATCAGAAAATCGACACGACCATGCACTATGCTATGGTCAAACAGCAAAACGTCAAGCTGGCACACAGAAAATACATAGGGTGAGGTGTCACAATGAAAGAAGGATATAGGCTGCTTGGAGACTTCATTCGCCAAGTCGATGTCAGGAACACAGACGGAAAAGAGGAAAACCTTTTAGGTGTTTCCGTCCAAAAGATGTTCATTCCCTCTATTGCAAACACGGTTGGTACCGACTTTACGAAATACAAGGTAGTCAAACGGGGGCAGTTTACCTACATTCCAGATACTTCTCGGCGTGGAGACAAAATTGGTATTGCTCTTCTAACGGATTATGATGAGGGGCTTGTCAGCAATATCTATACCGTTTTTGAAGTGAAAGATGAAAACGAGCTACTGCCCGAATACTTAATGCTCTGGTTCAGCAGACCGGAGTTTGATCGCTATGCACGTTTTAAGTCTCACGGCAGCGTCCGGGAAATTATGGACTGGGATGAAATGTGCAAGGTTGAACTGCCTGTCCCCTCTATCGAGAAGCAACGCAGCATTGTAAAGGCATACAATACGATCACGGATCGGATTGAACTCAAGCGGAAGATAAATGATAATTTAGCGGCTTGATAACTGTGTTATTAAAGTATTGCGAGCATCTATTAGCTGCTGTATTTCTGTTTGATTCAATAGGCGAACCCGCTCTATTTGAGATAATGAGTATGTTAAGATATTCATGGATGATTCACACGGCAAATATACCGGCAGCCCACATTGCTTTGTAATTCCAATGTAAGCTCGTGTACTTCCGCCACCTGCAAAGGCTTCCAGCGTTGACTGGAAATAGCTTGACTCGAAATAGTAACGTAAATAAACGTTGCTCAATCCTTTATGGACACGATAGTATGTAACTTGCGGGGTCAAGATAATGTATTCGTAACCTTCGGGGACAATAGCAGTTCTACCAAGAGTTGCCTTGTGTGTTAACAGAACATCATCCGGTCGGGCAAATCCTTTCCTAAGTGTTTTTGCTTGCTTTTCTGTAATAAAGGCGCATTGAGACAGATCAACGAACCCATCGGACAGATTGTTTGCCATAACAAAGGGAATACCTGTGGCTACATAGTCGCTTGCCTTGGGATGAAGTTCTCCGTGATTCCCGTCCATAGGCGGATCAATGTACTTTTTATCAATGAGGTCTTGCACGGTATATTTTGTCCACGGATTACCGTTTTGGGCATCTGAACGGCATTGGTCATACATGACGCAAGAACATTGTGCCGCTAAATTATCATTTTCCTACGAAGGGGGGGACGAAAATGGACAAGGAAACATTGATCAGAATTGCCGAAGAACTTCACCAGGGAGCTTTCGACGCAAAAGCCTACTACCTAATCATGCAGCAGTATCGGAAGAACCAACATAATTATGCCGAAGAGATGAAGGTTTCGCCAGCATTCTACCATACAGTCTATGACGCCCTGATGAAAGCCTGTTTCATGGAGATTGCCAAACTGTATGATAGCTCGAATGGTGTCGTGTCCATTGGAACCCTCCTTGCTAAATGCGAGGAAAACCAAGACCTTTTCCCAAAGTACAGAGAAACTTTGACGGTGGATCATGACGGGACAACCTTTTCCTACCCGGTCCCATATCAGCACCAACTCAAGCCACAAGAGGAATGCTTCTTTAAGAACCGGGTTGAGGCAGATAGAAAACTCTTTGCAGCGTTTGATATTCCTGATGCGGACAATGTTCCTGTTCGGGTGGATTTGACATTTCCAGAGTTCTTAGCTCTGTATCAGAAACGCTTCAATGCGTTAAGCAAAAAGAGAGAGAATATCCGAATGCAGCGGAATAAGCTCTACGCTCACAACGATGAACAGCGTATATTGAGCAACGAGAACCTAACGGATCGTCATCCTATTTTATATCCGGACATACAGGAAATGATAGACTTTGCACTCGATTGTACAGGGCTGATCCTCGGTGTTCTCACAGACGTAAACCGTGCAACGCAATACTCAAACATTGATGACTGGGAAGGTACACTCATGCTGGCACGTCTGGGTTTGAAGTATCAGGAGTACGACTTCCAGCAAAGTGAAAAAGCCTTTGAAGCAGAAATGCAGAGGCAGTTAGGGGGAAATGATAATGGCGAACTTCAATGAGCATTCTCTTGAAATGTCCATCATGGATTTGTTTCAAGATGAAGGGTATATCTATTTGAATGGTGAGCAGATCCACCGTGAACGCTCTGAGGTTCTGCTTATCGACGATCTGCGGAAATACCTCCTGAACAGGTATGCCTCAGAGGGACTTACCCCAAGCGAAGTTGATAGCATCATCCTTCGCCTGAGGTCTATTTCCGGTACGATCTACGAAGCAAACAAAGCAGTCTGCAAAATGATTTGTGACGGCTTCATCTTCAACCGTGAGGATCACACAAAGAAAGACATTTACATTGAGCTGATTGACTTTGATGAGCCAGAGAAAAACGTGTTCAAGATCGTCAATCAATTTGAAATTGAAGGCATCAACAACCAGCTACGCATACCGGACGGGATCGTCTTCATCAACGGCATTCCTGTTGTTGTGCTTGAGTTCAAGAGCGCAGTCAAAGAAAACACAACGATCATGGACGCCTATACTCAGCTTACCGTGCGTTATCGCCGTGATATTCCTGAACTCTTCAAGTATAACGCCTTCATCGTCATAAGCGATGGTGCAAATAATAAATACGGTTCCTTCTTCTCCCCGTATGACTTCTTCTATGCGTGGAGAAAGATTGAAGCTGACGATAAGGAATTGGACGGCATCAATTCCCTTGTAACTATGGTGAGCGGACTGTTCCGCAAAGAACGGCTTTTGGCAGTCATCAAGGATTTTGTCTATTTCCCTGATAGCTCAGACAAGGACATCAAAATCGTCTGCCGCTATCCTCAGTATTTTGCTGCGGTCAAGCTGTTTGAGAATATCAAGGCACATCTCAGACCGGAGGGGGACGGCAAGGGCGGCACATACTTCGGCGCGACAGGCTGCGGAAAAAGCTATACTATGCTCTTCCTCACAAGAATGCTTATGAAGAGTACCTTCTTCCATAGCCCTACAATCCTGATTATTACCGACCGAACGGATTTGGATGACCAGCTCTCAAAGCAGTTTGTAGCATCCAAGAAGTACATTGGTGACGAAACCGTTGTGAGCATTGATTCCCGCGAAAAACTGCGTCAGGAACTTCAAGGCAGGACAAGCGGTGGGGTGTACATGACCACCATCCAAAAGTTCACCGAGGACTTGGAGCTTCTGACGGATAGAGCGAATGTGATCTGCATATCCGATGAAGCACACCGTAGTCAGATAAACCTCGATCAGAAAGTCAAGGTCACTGCCGAAGGTGTAGAGCGAAGCTATGGATTCGCAAAGTACCTACACGATTCTCTCCCCAATGCTACCTATGTCGGTTTCACCGGCACGCCCGTAGATGGCACGATTGAAGTCTTCGGTCCGGTTGTCGATGCCTACACAATGACAGAGGCGGTTAAAGACGGTATCACAGTCAACCTTGTCTACGACGGACGCGCTGCACGGGTCACTCTTGATCAAAGGTTCGGGAAATTGAAGATTATTATGACCGCTGTGCTGTTGAAGGCGCAAATGAGCATCAGATTGAGGAAAGCCAGAAGGCGGTTGCTCATATTGATGCGATCATCGGTGATCCTGACCGACTTCACGCAGTTGCGGAGGACTTCATTAACCACTATGAGACCCGCGTTGCCGAAGGAGCTACCGTTGCAGGAAAAGCAATGTTTGTCTGCTCTAATCGCAAGATTGCATACGCTTTTTATCAGATTATAGTTGGAATGAGACCGGAATGGGCAGAGAAAAAGGTTTGCCCTGACGGGGTTCAACTGACGGAAAAAGAGAAAAAGGAACTCAAACCCATCGAGAAGATCAAGCTCATCATGACGCGAAATAAAGATGATGAGCCTGAGCTTTATGAAATGCTGGGAACGAAAGATGACCGCAAGGAGTTTGACCGTCAGTTTAAGAACGTTAAATCAAACTTCAAAATTGCCATCGTTGTTGATATGTGGCTTACCGGCTTCGACGTACCGGCACTCGACACAATCTACATCGACAAGCCCATCCAGCAGCACAGCCTTATCCAGACGATTTCCCGCGTCAACCGCGTCTATACTGGCAAGGACAAGGGCTTGATCGTGGACTACATCGGCATTAAGAAAAACATGAATCTCGCCCTCAAGAAATACACCAACTTTGAGAGCGATGAGTTTGAAGGCGTCGAGCAGTCTATCACGATTGTTAAAGACCAGCTCGATGTCTTGGCTCAGATGTTCCACAACTTCAATAGCACGGATTACTTCAACGGCTCACCGAAAGAGCAGCTTGCTTGCCTCAATCGCGCTGTTGAGTATGTACAGCTCACGGAAGATTTGGAAACTCGCTTTATGGCGGCAGTCAAACGCATGAAACAAGCGTTCAACCTATGCATTTCAAGTGAGGCTATCTCTGATAAAGAAAAGGACTATCTGCACTTCTACTGTGCGGTGCGCTCTATTCTTTTCAAACTCACCAAGGGCGATGCCCCTGACATCTCACAAATGAATGCCCGCGTCCGTGAACTTCTTGAAGGTGCAATTCAATCTGATGGTATAGAGGAATTGTTTGAAACAGGAAAGCATATCTCTGTTGATATTTTCAGCGACGAGTATCTGAATAAGATTAACGCAATCCAGCTACCGAACACCAAAATCAAGGTATTGCAGCGGCTTCTCTCTCAGGCGATTGATGAGTATAAAAAGGTCAACCGTATCATGGGCATGGAGTTCTCGGACCGTCTCAAGCGAGTTGTTGATGAGTACAATAATCGCCGTCGTGATGAGGCTTTCGCTAACGAAGTTCTTGACGATGTAGCAGAACAACTTGCGAAGCTCCTTGAAGAACTCAAAAAAGAAAAAGACTCCTTCAAGGGTATGGGGATTGACTATGAAGAAAAAGCCTTCTATGACATTCTCAAGGCAGTTGCCAAGAAGTACGAGTTCGAGTACCCGGACGACAAGATGATTGAATTGTCAAAGCGGATTAAGATTATTGTCGATGACAAAGCTAAATACACCGACTGGTCTACCCGTGATGACATTAAGGCAAATCTGCAAGTTGACCTCATACTGCTACTGGATGAATTTGACTATCCCCCCGTAACTATTGATGATGTCTACAAGGAGGTTCTGGAACAAGCTGAAAACTTCAAAAAGTACGCTCAATAACCCGCGTTCCATCGAAAGGAGTAGATCATGGGCAATTCAGTCACGTTGAATGGCGGCGAATATGCCGGAGAACAGATTGCCTACAAAGACAGCACCTATGAGCTTGTATCGAAGGTTGCCTACCTGATCGGCGTCCCGCTCCGTATTTTTCAAAATGAACACGAGCCGCCGAAGATAGAGATATACGACCGGCTTGAGCAGGATAAAAATGCCCGCATCATCCGAAATCTATGTATCATCCGCACCGCCATTGAGCGCAATTACCGGAAAATAAATGACATCATGCGGATGGAATACCGTGGGCTTCTTTCGATGCCTGAAATCCTTCCAATGTCCAGTATGCAGCAGCTTTCAAATGACGGAATCAGCTTTATCAAAAAGTCGAGTACAAAGCTCTGCCACCACATTATCGAGATCAACCGGCTGATTTCAGACCGCATTAACAACTGCAAAAGCCTCTTTCCAATTTGGATTAACTGGGCGTACATAAAAGAGCTGTTCATCATGCCAAACGGTTTGACAGAGGACGGAACGAAAGATGCTGCGGACATCTATTACGCAAGTCTCTCCTACTACCCCTATCAAATGTACATCAACTGGGTACCGATGGACGAGGGCAATGTCCTCTATAATGATAAGAAGTTTGCTACCCTGCTTTATCAATGGCATTGCGACGCCTTCACGGAATACAGTAAAGTCTCCGATGCAGGGGCTTTTGTAAAAAACAATATCTATGACTTCATAGATGACAGTGAGAAGACCGTATTGGTAGTGGACTGCGAAAACTCCGACCCGTACAAGCTGTGCGCCACGCTCAAAAATCTTGATTATGAGGTCATGCAGAAGATTACGGCGATCATTCTCTTTGATGACGTACACACCGCTACGGCATGGCGGATTCTTGAAAACTACACCCGCATCCCCGTTGAACATATCATGATTGAGCGGATCAAGCAGAACAAATCACTGGTAGACATCAAGCTCACAGCAAGAGCCTGTCAGGAACACTACCAGAAGCAAGTGGATTCCTTCGTCATCGTCTCAAGCGATTCCGACTACTGGGGGCTGATCTCTTCCTTACCGGACGCCAGATTCCTTGTCATGATTGAGCGGGAAAAATGCGGACCGGATATGAAGGCGGCACTTGCAGAATCCGGGATATTCTACTGCTATCTGGATGACTTCTACTCCGGCAACAGCGAGGACATCAAGAAAAACGCACTGTTCAAGGAGATGTACCGCTGGATTGACAACTCTGTTCACCTGAATGTCAACGATATGTTTGATGCAGCTCTGCGAAACACGAGGATCGAAATGTCTCCCGCAGAGCGGCGGCAGTTCTATGAGAAGCACATCAGGCACATGACGCTGACTATCGACGAGAACGGAAACGTCAGCATTGAGCTGAAACGTGGATAGCCTTGGTTTCTATTCCGGGAGGAATGTGGATGGACAACAGATTCTATTTTGGATTCAATACATCGGAGGAACGGAAAAAGCGCAGAAAAGCAGAGCTGTACTCCATGAGTGAGCAAGTCAGCACCTTCTTTTGGGATGAAGCCCCGCAGCATGGCTTGGAAATGCGTGAGGGGCAGCAGGATATGTCCTTTGAGATTGTGGACGCCCTCATAAACGATCAGCATTTTGCGATTGAAGCTGGCGTGGGCATTGGAAAGTCCTTTGGCTATCTTGTGCCGGTGCTGCTGTACAGCAAACGCATGAACAAGCCGGTTATCATCGCAACCTCGACCATTGCACTTCAAGAACAGCTCTGGCGTGATGTCCACGCGGTAATGCCCCTTCTTGGGCTGAACAGAGATGTCATCCTCGCAAAAGGACAGACCCATTATCTCTGCAACAAACGCGCAGATGAGTATATGTGTGACCCGAAAGCAGACCCACCGGACGCGATCAAAGAAGGAATCAAGCAAGGGTATGAGGAACGCAAGGATTTCCCGGAGGTTTTGCCGCAAGGAGTCTGGGACAAGGTAAACGTGCAGCGGTTCAGCATGAAGAATTGCGGCTCCTGTGAAAAGAAGTGCAAGTATTACAAAGTCCGCGCAGCATTAAAGTTTACGGATGGAGTGGTACTGTGCAATCAGGATTTTCTAACCCAGCATCTCATGAAACTCCGGCGCGGTCAGGAAGGGCTGATTAACGCCGCCGCTGATCTGCTTGTCGTGGATGAAGCACACAACTTGGATGATAAGGTACGGAGTGCCACAACAGAGCGTTTCGGGCAAGGTATGCTCTTTGGGATGATTAAGAGCGCATTCTATGAGCTGCGATCCTCCGATCAAAGCAGTGTGTCCAGAGAAAAGCGAGAGGCAGAAAGCGCAATCATCGCCTTCTATAACTGCCTGAAAGCACAAGTCCAAAAGCAGATCAACGATGCAGAGCAGGATATGCGCTATGCTGACCGCTTTTTCTTTGACCAAAACGGCAGCGCAGTTGAGCTGCTTACTGAAATGAACGCCGCCATACATAACCTTTCGTCCAGCATTCAGATTTATTCCAGCATGGATTTCAGAAACAACCGTTCCTTTGCTGCCTCTGATGATCTGGATGCCGTCAGCGAATCCCTTTCCGAGCTTCTTGACCGAATAGATGATATGCTGATCTGGATTGAGCAGCACGGCAGCAACACGGAACTCGTCTATTGCCCTAAAAACACAAAAGAAATTGTGAGCCGCCTATACTTCAATGGTGATGAAAGAACCATCTTGACCTCTGCCACGCTGACGAACGCCACGAACGGTTCTCTGGAAGAACAGTATTCTTACTTTATCAGCAATACCGGCTTTCCCGCTGGTGATCGCGGCTGCTTATCCGAGCCAAAGCCTTCCCCATATCCATACGATGAACACGCCATGATCTACTATTGCAACGATCTCCCGCACCCGACCAGAGAACATGAAGCCTTCATTGAAAAGGGCGTGGAGCGACTGCTTGAGATCCTGAGCATTTCCAATGGAAAGTCACTCGTGCTGTTTACGGCAAAGACCGACATGGAAGAGGTCTACTCCATTCTCAGTGAGAAAAATCTTCCGTACAAAATCCTGATGCAGCAGCCGGGATCGTCGCAGGACAAGGTGCTGACTGAGTTTAAGGAAGATACGAACTCCGTACTTCTGGGGACGGGTGCATATTGGGAAGGAATCAGCATTGAAGGAAAAAGCCTTTCCAATGTCATCGTTTTCCGGCTTCCGTTCCCTGTCCCCGATCCAATTATCGAGTATAAGTGTTCCGTCGCTAAGGATGCTCTGATGGATGTTCGTGTTCCCGAAATGATTATCAAGCTCAAGCAGGGCATCGGGCGATTGATCCGCAATTTCACAGACACCGGCATTGTCTGCATTATCGACCGAAGACTGCGGGACGAGCCGCCGGAACGCTATCATGACATTACATGGAACTCCCTGCCTATCAAAAATCGGACAAGCAGTTTGGACGAACTGAGGAAGTTTTACGAAGGTCTGCCCTCAGCCAAGGAATGATGATACAAACGGCAGTCTCTTCGGAAACATAGAGCAGCCCCCCCAAAAAAACGACAATCAGAAAACGGAGGTGTATCATGTTGTACAATGAAAATCTGCACGAAGAAGAACAACATCTGATCCAGCAGATTGCCGAGCAAACAGAGAGAGGAAAAATCGACTGGGAGCTGACAGAGTATAATCCGCTGTCATTTCTGAATGAGGACAAGATAGACAAAAACCCAGCAGTAATCTGTCAGTCCTTCTCCTTTGGGGCGATCATCGGCGGCTCCCGTTACGAGCTTGATGTCATGGAGAATATTGATGTGCCGTCCGGTATGGGAGACTACACCATAACCTTGACGCGGGATGAAACCGAAAATTATCTTAAAATTGAGGATGCGCTTTCCTTTGACTGTGACCGCTATGAATGCACACCGGAGGAAGTGGCAGAGCGATTTGCGGACAGCCCCATTGTCCGCCTATGCAACGCCATCATTCCTGCCACGCTTGGGCAGGAGGATTTAGAAGAGGTCTTCACATGGGCAAGGTTTTTCAACGAGACTGGCATTTCTGCAAAGCTGATGAATCATCCGCTGACCAAGCTTTGTGAAAAGCTGTTCGACGAACACCGTCTGATGGACTTTCATCGCTGCGTCTTGGATGTGGACTATCGAAAGCAGTTCCTAAATGAACTGGCTCATAACTAAGACACGGAAAAAGGCCCCCGACACTGTGCCAGACGCACAGTGCCGGGGGCGTTCCCGTTTCCAGCGATTTATTTTTCTCTCGGCAAGGGACTGTTCATAAGGTGACACTTTCCGTTTTACGAAGCCGCGAAAATTCGATGTGTTCCGTGGAGATGTTCACTGGGCAGCATACGCCGTACACGTTTCCAATAATCACTGAGCAGTGCAATGTGTATTCGCTATCGGGAAATACTTCACAGTTTTCGCAACGCTTGATTCAGGAGTGGGATTTTTGCCTTATTCCCGCGTGACATCAAGGGAAACCGGATTGATAACGATGATAGATTTGCCCTTTTTGTGGGCATATCTCACGGTGTTCCCGGTACCGCTGGGGCATCCATTCCATACTGCGAGAATATAATCGGCGTGATCGACCATGTACCGATTTCTCTTGTCCATGCAGTCCGACGTGTACTCCCGTTGCAGCATGGTCTCCTTGTCACACTTTGCCGCGATATTATAATACCGTTCCCGTGAAGCCATAGACCATTTGATCGCTTGTGTCTCACAAGGGATTGCACTTTCCAGAGTAATGTGAGGGTATTTTGATTTCAAATCGAGTACAATTTCCGCAGCGTACATATCGACGCCAAGAGCCATGCCGGTAATAAAATGCGTGACGCCCTCGTTCTCGATGAGTGCTACAATCTGATCCCGCATAACAGATTTCAAAGAAGTACAACGCTTATCGGATTCATCAAAGCCGAACGGAAGACTCTGCGGTCTATGACCGGTAAACGCACAAGTCTTGCCTTGAACGGATTGCTTTTCAGCTTTTTGAGCAGACTTTCTAAACTCAATAATGCGCGACATGACACCCCTTCTTTCACTCTTTTGGTAGGTAACTCCATTCTATCACCCTCATCACGGACAGTCAACGCATTGTCGTTAGTAAAATCAACGACGGCGTACCGTGGATAATGACACCGCCGTTAGGTACACTAAATGCAAAGGTGGTGAGGCTATGCGAGAGAAGAAGGACATCAATATTGAAATCGGCGGCAATATTCAAGTGGCAAGAGAACAGGCGGGCTATACGCAGGACACGCTCTCAGAAATGCTTGGCATGACGCCGAATCACCTGAGTGCTATTGAGCGTGGTGCTTCCGGTATTTCTCTTGAAGCCTTGCAGCGTCTTTGCCGTTTGCTGGGCGTCAGTGCGGACCGAATTATCTTTGGGACCGACGAGCCAGAAACGGAAGCCCTTGCGCTTGCCAGACGTATTTCGGATATAAAGCCGGAATACCGGCAACAGGTTCAAGAGCTGCTGTCCGCTATTTTGAATATGTCGTAAAAAAAGAGCCTCTGCCGACACCCAAACCGGGCATCGACAGAGGCTCTTGGTTCGTTTTCCGGGCATTCAAACAAGTGCCGAAATCGACACTTATTTCCGCGCTAAAGAAGAAACTGCGCAGGGAATACAATCACTTAGGCTGGTCAATTTGCGCCGCTCTGAGGCTTGCAATCACAGGCTTTTTCGACCCCTAACTGTCTACACTGCGATGCCTTGCGGGAGAAGTGCGGACAGGCGATGAGATCGGCACGGAAACTCTGCTTGCAGCTATGGACGCAGCGGACGCAGAAGCGGTTATACTTCCGGCGTCCGCTGTCCCCGATGAAGAACGACCACTCCTGCCGCCATTTCTGACTTCTGCTCACAGTTCAATCTCTCCTTTGTGCTTTTTGGGAGGGCAGCATTCCTTCTGCTTTTCAGCCTTTGCAGACTTGAGCCTGTCCATGATGGAGGACTTTTCGCCCCTTTCGGGGGCTTTGACCTCTGCGGTCTTGTCTTCCTTCGGACCGTTGTTGATGATCCCGTCAATCATGCCGTAGTCATCCTCCATCGACATCTCCGCTGCCTTGAGGTAGTTTTCCTTCTCAAGTGCCGCCATCCAGCTTCCCTTGCTGATACCGAGCATTCCGCCCTTTGCCGCATGATCGGCAATCTCTTTGGCATCTACGCACAAGCCCTCGGTGTTATCGGAATAGAGACGGTAAACCTCGCAGCCCTTCTCCAAAGCCTTCTCAGCTGCCTCCTGACCGGCGGGAAGAACGCCAGCCCATGCGTAGCCGTAGTCCTTCATATCCTGAACGGAGAGCGCGGGATCGGGCATTTCCGGCACTTCCTTGACCTCAAGGTCGAGAAGGCGGAGCGTGTCATCGTCAAAGCCGTTGTAGACATCATCAAGGACGAGTTTGCCGCGCTCATCGACGATGATGCAAGCCGCCTCATCGCCGTAGGTGTCATGCTCCATCAGATAAAAGCTGTGACCGCCGACTTCGTGCTGGTCAATGGTGTGCCACGTCCCGATGTGACCGGCAACCGTCAGCCCGGAGGTGTCGGCGTTCATCTCGAAGTCCTTCTGCTCGATGCTTTCCTGCTTCTGCTGCTCCTTCGAGATCATGGGGATCGCCACAATCTTATCGCCCAGCTTGACAAACTGCTCCGGCACTTTGAAGTGGTCAGAGAACTTCTGCATCTGCTCTACGGTCAGAGAGCCGAAGCTGTCATCCGTCAAGCCGACCACCATGAATGTTCCGGCAACAACATCGTAGATGTCACCGTCCTCATCCCGCAGAGCGCGGTTCAGGGGCAGACCTTCCAGTTTGCCTTCCTCGTTGCAGACTAAGGCAACCAGGTCTTCGTAGGGATAAATTGCCTCGATGCAGCCGCCGACCTCATGCTGCAAGGACTTGAGATCCGAGTCAATCTCCTTCACATAAGGCTCCTTTCCCGGCTCAACGACGAGAACGGCGATGGTGCTGTCACGCTCGGCGTCTTCCCCTGAGCCGGTGATCCGGTATTCGTCGGGAATATCGTCCAGCTCACCGTTAAACTGTCTGTCCCAGCGTTCGCTTGCGACGCGGACATAGCCTTCATCGGTGAAGCGTCCCTGTTCATCATAAGCGATGTCGTGACCATAGCGTTCATAGTCGATGTAGGCTGCCAGAGGACCGAGATCCTTTTCGGAGTAGATACCGGCTTCGTTGGCATAGTAATATCCGAGGTCATATTCGTCGTTGATACCGGGCATGATGTCGTAGCAGTCCAGATTGAACGTCAGGTTGATGAGATCGTCGATGTCGCTAACCTCATCGCAACCGGCTTCCATAATGGCAACGAGCTTTTCCTGATCGCTCAGGGAAAGCTCGTCAATCAAAGCGGCAAGGTAGTTGAGCTTATCAAGGCTCTCGTACTCGCCAAGCATCTTCTGAACGCCATAGATCGGGCATTCGTAGTCGGTGATAAACCACTCTTCGTAGGGCTGACCGAACTCATCCTGCTTGCCGATCCCGATGCGCTCAAAGACATTCTGCATCTCTTCTTCGGTGGTGGGCAGCTTCACCCACTCACCGACCAGCATACCCTCGTTGTACTTGCCAAGGTTCGTGACGAAGGCTTCAAAATCACCGTCTAATACGGGCATAGGCATCCTCCTTTCAGTCATCCACCATGCCGTCCGGCATGATATACAGTTCCTCAAACTCCGCGTCGGTCATGGCTTCGAGCTTCCGGACGGTCTTATACATCAGCTCCGCAATCTCACCGTCCATGTCGTTCAGGGTGACGCTCTTCATATCGTCGATCAGCCGCTTCCGGCTGGATGTGTTGAAGCAGCACATCAGGTTGATTTCTTCCACGGTAAAGTTTTTCATATCAGAGTTCCATATCCTTTCCTTTTGATTTCTGTGGTTTCGGTGTGTGGGGCGGCTGGGCTTTCTGCGCGGATTTCAGTTTGTCGCGGATGGATTTACGGGCTGCGGGCTTCTTCGGGATGGTGTCGTAGATAGCAGTTCCGGCATCCTCCACATAGGAGCGGATATATTGGATGCTTTCAGAAAAGCGGATGGGGCGGTTCTCGTCCTCGATGTTGGTCAGCCGGACTTCATCAGCGGCAAAATCAACCGCGTCGATTCTGCACTTGATGCCATCCACATTCAGCGTTGCGCCGACAGGAATGTAATCTGCGGCTTTGAGTTCCTTGAAGGTCTCGCCGTCCTTGCTAAGAAAGACATCCGCGCCGGACTGCCAGAGCTTCTTTGATGCAGCTACCCATGCGCTTTCACGGAAGCCGGTCACTGGCATGGAGGGCTTGCCGCGTACCTTCTTCTCAATGAGCTTTGTGCCGAGCAGGGGCGCGGCTTTTTCCGCGTCCTTGCCGTACAGCTCAAAATAGCCGTTCTGGGCAAAGCAGACCAGCGCGTCGGGATGAGCCTTTTTGACCGCCTCGTACTTCCGAAGTTCTGCAACGGGCAGAGGCGAAAGCGTCTCTGTCCTTCCTGCATCCGGCAGTCTGTCACGGCGGGTTTTTTGCTTGGACAGCACTTCCGCCAGAGCATCCGCATCCTTCGGGAGCGTCTGGTGGGCTTGTACGCCGCCATGCTCACTAACCAAAGCCATTGCCTCATCGAAGCTGCTGCGGCAGGGGGCTTCCAGTACAAAGCCGTCTGCGAAGGTCAGCCGGTCATGATCCGGCGCAACCGAGTTCTGCGCCACATTTGCCGCCTGTTCCCGGTAGTTGATCTCAAAGACATCTCCGAACACCTTGCCGCGCTTGACGGTTTTCGGGACAATGACGCGGGCAACGCACTCGTCGTAGGTCTGTTCCGCGTAAAAGCGGAAGGTGTTGTGATCTCGCGTTCCCTGAATAAAGACCTGATTTTCGTTGAGACAGTGCGTTCCATGCGGACGGCAGAACCACATCAGCGTTTTCTCTTCGGGATTCCGGCTTTCGGCAGCGCGGCGGATGATACGCTTGTCGATGTCGAAGTCTTCCTTGTAGCTGTCTACATGACTGTCCACGAGCTTCTGCAGCTCCGCGATGATGTCAACGTCTGTGTATTTCTTCATGCGTCTCCTTTCTCACAACTCCATGTCGTGCGTTTTGGATTTGACCGGAGACTTCTTCTCCGGCTGCTGTTTTGCGGCAGTTTTGAGCTGATCGCGGATGGAGGGCTTTTCCTGCTTCTGCTCCTGCTTGACGTATTCCAGCGTCGGCAGCAGCTCACGATAGCAGCCCTGTGTTTTCCGCGTCGCATGACGGCGATGGATTTTGAACAGCGGCTCACCGTTCTGCGTGACCGTGTTGCCCTCAATTTTGACGCCGTTCCGTGCCAGCAGATTGAAGGAGTGGTTAGAGGCGCGGTAGGAAGCCCGCATCCCGTCATTGTGATAGGCAATCTGCCCCTTGAGCGTGTCCATGACGGCGGCTTTGATCTCCTTCTCTTCGGCAGTCAGGCGGTGCGCTTTCGGTGCTTTTGCCGCTTCCTCCGGCATGGAGGCAACGGGAGACTTGACCTCCACGGTTTTTACCTCAATAGAGGTAATCTCATCGCTTTCCCATGCAACGACCTCCGGGTCTCTTTCCACTGTTTTCTCAGAAGTGACTTCCTTCTCAGGCTCGGTTTGCTGGCGGAACGCATCCACGAAAAGTGCCGTCAGTCCGGGATTGGGTTTATCCACAAGGAAGCGGGAGGTGTTTTCGGGGCAGACATCAACGGTCTTCGCCCATTCCTTGAGGGGCTGGGGAATGCGCCCGTCAAAGTCTTTCTGCTGAATGGTGTTTGCGAGGACATACCGGACGCGCTCCGGAGAGAACTGCTCAAGGACGCTTTTCACGGCAGCATCCGCATCCAGCCGGTTATCTCCGTAGTTGGAGCTGATCGCCGCTTCAATCGCTTTGCGGCATTCCACGTTTGCGGCGAGAGAAGCACGATATGACTCCAGCTCATCGGCTTCATAGGCGTAATTCGCCGTCTCGCGGTAAATGGGGACTTCCGGCTTTTCCTCCGGAACAGCTTCCTTTACGGGAGCTTCGACTTCCATCTCTGCGGACTGTGCTTTCTCTGCCAGCAGCACCTTGAGCTTGGCGTCAATGCCCTCGATCATCTCAGCCGCCGTCTTCCGGATGGTGTCCAGAGAGCTTTTCAGTTCCTTGGTTTCCTTGCCGGATGACCAACCGGCGATGTACCCGAAGGAGTAGTCCGAGGTTTCAATGCCGTACCGCTGACAGACAGTGTAGGCTACGCTTTCCGCCTCAACCTCTTTGGTGTGCCGATCCTTCTTATCTTCGGGAGCGGCTTTCTCATCCGGCTTGACGGCGTGGAGCTTTGCGTGGGCGATCTCGTGAATGGCGGTTTTGACCGTCTGGATTTCGCTCATGCCTTCCTGAATGGCAATGCGGCTTTCAACCGGCGAGAAGAATCCCTTTGCACCGCCCGGAATGTCCTCAAAGGAAATAGGGACGGGAGATTCCTGCCTGAGCGCGTCGAAGAACGCCTCGTAGTTTTCGACGGTGCCTTTCAGCTCATCAACGATGATGTCCGGAAGCTCCTTGCCGTCCGTCTGGGAAACATCGAAGACACTCACCACCTTGAAGGCAGGACGCAGGACCTCAACCGTTTCCGTGACAGCCTTCCCATCTGCGCCGATCACCGGCTTCTGCGTCGCGGGGGCAATCTTCTCACGCTCTTCCTGCGCCTTGTACGGCGCGGGCGCAAGAATCTTGATGCCCTTTTCGCCCTTCATGACCTGACGGTCAAAGTTGCGCTGCCACGAGGTATAACCGGCAACATAGGTTGCCTCCGGCTTCTGCATCGCAATGAGCAGCGTGTTGTTGAAGGAATAGTTGTAGAACTTGGACATCGTGCGGAGGTATTCCTTGAACCGCTCGGATTCAAAAAGCTCCTTGATACCCTGTTCCAGCTTGTCCGTGATTTCGCGGACTTGCTGTGCGTTTTTGTTTTCAGCCATCTCAAACCTCCATTTCTTATTTGCTTTTGGGTGAAGAAAACCCCGTCTGGGATTTGCTCAATAAACGAGCCTTTACCTCAGACGGGGTTTCTCTGCGCGTCATCCGACGATGGAAGATGTTATCCTCGTTCTCCCATTCAATCAGCCGGTCAAACATCTCCGGATAATTTGTGACTATGTGCAGCAGTTCTTTGTCGCTTGCATTGGGGCAAAACCAGCAACCGTTTCTCCGGCAGTGAGTGTAGATTGGGGAAAGCAGCCCATGTTCCTGACAGAGCTTGTAGGCGTCCGACTCGGTCATGCCGTACTTGGCAAGGAGACTGACCTTCTTCACGCCGTCCAGACGCACAAGGCGTTTTGGCTCATCCTCCGCGATGCCGACATAGCTCACGGTATCCGGAGAAAGCGCAGCATTGAACTTGCGGACTGGCGGGATTTTGCAATCCCGATTGACCGCGCACATCCCGGCCCACGCGAACCCGCGAACCTCGCCCTTATGAGGCCCGCGGGTGATGACATGATGAAATACGTCATCGTAGGTCTTGTCCGCATGGAGAATGGTGAACTTGATGCCCAACTCTTTTTCGCAGAAGGGCTTGAGCCGGTCATAAATGAAGTCCCGGTGTTCCGGGACTTCGCCGCTTGTGTCCTTATCAAACATGACCTCACTGAAAACCGCCTCGTCAAGCGGCTCATTGTGCTGTGCAGCCAGCAGGAGCGTCGCTACGCTGTCTTTGCCTCCGCTGCATGAAGCAACATACTTTGGGCGGGTCATCGGTCAAACTCCATCTTGAAGCTGACGTATTTGCCGCCGCTGTCATCCAGACGGATCACCGCATCGTAGAGCTGAGGCTTCTTCGGCGTGTAAAGCCCGGTCACGCGGCACCAGCCCTTGTCCAGCAGCTCCTTTGCAATCCTCTTGGTCAGCTTCTTTTTCTTGCTGGAAAAGAACTTGTTGTCTTCCCACAGGCAGAAGGAGCATTCCTTGTTCGAGCAGTAGAAGTTGCCCTTGCCGACATAGACCGGAGATCCACAACGAGGACATTTGCCGATTTCCTCTTTCCCCGTGCCGAAACGCTGGGCTTCGGCATCGGAGAGGAAGGGATAGGCTTTCACGAGATCCCCGGTCATCCGGACAATGCCGCTGAGGAAGGCGTCCGCATCTGCCTTGCCGCGTTCAATCTCCATGAGCGTGTTTTCCCATTCCGCCGTCATTGCGGGAGAAGTGATCTGTTCCGGCAGGACGCAGACGAGGTTGCAGCCGTCCTTTGTGGGAATGAGGGATTTGCCCTTGCGTTCAGCAAAGCCGGACTTTACCAGCTTTTCAATGATACCGGCACGGGTCGCGGGTGTTCCGAGACCTTTCTTCTCGGTGTCATCGTCGAACTGATCGTTTCCGGCAGTCTCCATCGCAGACAGGAGCGTGTCTTCCGTGTACTGCTTCGGGGGTGTCGTAAAGTGTTCGGTGACGCTGGCGGACACACCATCCAGAACATCGCCCTCATGGACTTCGGGCAGGGACTTCATGGGATCGTCCTTTTCCTTCGTCTTGAGGGAGGACTTGAACAGCTCTTCGATGGCTTTCCATCCGTTTTGAACGACGGTCTTCCCCTTGGTTTTGAACTCGTAGCCCTCGCAGGAGAGCGTGATCTGCGTCTCTGCGTAGGTGTGCTTCTTGCCGGTCGCACACAGAAGGCGCATCCCGACAAGATTGAGGATTTTCTGCTCCGACTGAGGAAGCGCGAAAACATCCTGCTTTTCAAGCTGGACGGTCGGGAGAATGGCATGGTGATCTGTGACCTTGCTGTTGTCGGTTACGCGGGAAATGTCCGGAGTGACCGAAACGCCGGAGAAAAGCGGAAGCTGGCGGCAGACAAGAGAAATGACCTGACGGGCGGTGTCCTCCATATCATCCGTAATAAACTGGCTGTCCGTGCGCGGATAGGTCAGGAGCTTCTTTTCGTAGAGTGTTTGTACGAGATCGAGCGTCTGCTGGGCGGTGAAGCCGTAGTATCGGTTTGCCTCGCGCTGCAAAGTAGTCAGATCGTAGAGCTTCGGAGGATTGACGGTTTTCGTCTCCCGCTTGAGAGAAGAAACGACGGCTTGCTTTTTCTCGCAAGCCGCCGCAATTCTTTTTGCTTTCTCTTCGGTTTTGACCTTTTCCAGATCGGCGGTCAGATCGCCCTTGCCGATGTGGATGTTGAAATATTTCTCCTTCTGGAATGTGGAGATTTTCCCGTCACGCTCCACCAGCATTGCAAGGGTCGGCGTCTGGACGCGCCCGACCACCAGCTTCTTGTGATAGAGCGTGGTGAAAAGGCGGGTGCCGTTGATGCCGACAATCCAGTCCGCCTTCGAGCGGCTGAGTGCTGCTTCATAGAGACGGTCATATTCCTTGCTGTCCCGGAGATGATTGAAGCCTTCGCGGATGGCGGAGTCCTCCAACGAGCTGATCCACAGACGCTTGAAGGGTTTGGTGCATCCGGCTTTGTTGTAGACCAGCCGGAAGATCAGCTCACCCTCACGCCCTGCATCGGTTGCGCAGACAAGCTCGGTGACGCGCTTGTCCTTCATGAGAGAAGACAGCACCTTGAACTGCTGGGCTTTGTCCTTCGTGACCTCAAACATCCAGTTCTCCGGAACAATGGGCAGATCGTCATACCGCCACTTGGCATACCGCTCATCATAGGAGCTGGCGTCTGCCAGCTCCACCAGATGACCGAAGCACCACGAAACGATGTAATTGCTGCCCTCCATATAGCCGTCCTTGCGGGAAGTCGCGCCCAACACCTTTGCGATGGACTGGGCAACGCTGGGCTTTTCAGCAATGACTAAGATCAATCTTCATCACCATCCGTTTCAGCATCCTCCGCAATCTGCGGCTCTTCATCCTCGTTGATGTACGGCTCTTCCTCGTAGCCTTCATCATCAAAGAAGTCCATGTCCTCATCCGTGGGCTTTCTGCCCTTGACGAACTTGATGTAGTAATAAGCTGCACCCGCAGCACCGGCAAGGGCAAAGATGACGAGGATCATGCCGATGTTGGATTTCTTTTCGGGTTTAGTGGCGGGGACATCGGTTTCCGCATCCTTGTCCGGCTCAGGTGTAACGGGGGCTGTGCCGGTGCATTCGCTCATGTTGGTCTTGCAGACCGGGCAGTCGGTGTTGACCTGACCGGCAGCGCATTTCTCTTTGCAATTACAGGTAGTCAGAGCCGCCGCAGTATCATCATCCAGCAGCGCAAGCAGATCGCTTTCATCGACCATGTTCAGGAAGTACGTCTGATACTGTTCCTCGTCCTCATTGATGGGTGCATCGTAGTCGATGACAATGAAGAAGGTGTTGCCGTTCTTCGTCTGGACAGTGATGAACTGCTTGTTGGTTGCCTTGTCATAGAGCAAGTCGCGGGTGTAGGCGTTGCCCTCATCGTCAATCGGCTCACCCTTCGGCTTTTCCGGTGCGGGAGTGGTTTCAGGCTGCTGTTCCGGCTGAGTTGCCTCCGTAACCGGAAGGTTCTGTTCGGTATCGTCGGCGTAGGCAAACGCCGTCACCGAGAAGCAGGACAGAACCATGACGCAGACCGCAAGGACGGTCAGAAAACGAAACTTCTTACGCATTGTCGATTACCTCCGTATTTTCAGCGGGCTTGGTGCCGCCCTTCATAGAAGACAGGAACGCCATGATCTGATCCTTGTCCATCACCATAGAGCGCACAGTATTGATGATTTCAAGGTTTTCCAGCTCTGTCTTTTTGTCGTACAGCTCCTTGAGCTGACCTTCGATTTCGGATTTCTTCTTTTCAGCCTTCTCGATGTCGGAGAGGACTTTCTGATACTTGGGATTCATGAAAAACTCCTTTCTTTTAATAGGCGGGTCTTCCGAAGGCGTAGAAATGCTGCTGCCAGTAGGAAGAGTTGATGGATGTGTACTGAATGGGATCGCCGCAGTGGATCATGACCCCATCACCAACGTAGATGCCGACGTGAGACACACCGGGGGTGTCATACGTTCCAATGAAAAAGATAAGATCACCGGGCTGTGCATTCGCCTTTGAAACCGGCGTACAGACGTTGTAAAGTCCTTGTGCGCCAAGCCGCCCGGTATTCACAAGTCCGCTGTTTGTGAGAACGTAGCTGACGAAGCCAGAGCAGTCAAAGGACGTGTCGGGATTGGAGCCGCCCCACACATACGGATAACCGAGATACTTTTCCGCCTCGGTGATCAGTGCCGCAAATTTCTCATCAGCCAGATACTCCGGGTTGACATCGTAATCAGCGGGAGGATTTGTGATGTACTTGTCCACATAGGGAGAGTCACCGAACAGATCCTCGCGGTTGCCCAGCACCGACATATACGTTGCGTACATGGAGAGCTGTTCCTGAGACATGATGTAGACCGGGACATGGGAGAGATTGAAGTTTTCGAGCTTCACGTTGCAGATGTAGTAGTCATACGGGACGCGGTAGGTTTCCGTGTGCGTGTTGCCGTCTGCGTCCGTCCATGTGTCGGTCTCCGTGCGGTATCTGGTTTCGACGATGACCTCTTCGGTGAGGATGTACTGCTTTTCAAACAGCATTTGAAGCGTTCCCTGCACCTCATCCAGCGTGAACTCACCCTCATGGAGAGCCGAGAGAATGGAGATCAGCACATAGGGGTCATGCTCAATATCATCCAGATCGAAGTGATACTCGTCGTAGTCATGGGTGCTTTCGTAGGTGTCGAGGTAGCGCTGAAGCTCTGCTTCCATCGCGCAATACTGCGCTTCCGCGCCCAGCATATCGGCATCCTGCGATGGATAGGTGCTGGCCGCGATCCCGGAGCCGACGCCATCCATCAGCACCGAGCAGGAGGACAGACCGTTGAGCAGAAACGCCAGCA
>OLPP01000343.1_pt1 | contig 43245 bp, 31 predicted proteins | sample 1643151 | NCBI WGS metagenome assembly OLPP01 (sample SAMEA3136679, study PRJEB25190) | human gut metagenome | biome: human gut; feature: human-associated habitat; material: faeces | place: Austria | collected 2013 | reverse complement strand
AAGTATGACCAGCGGCTTACTCCGACGCACCGGGTCCCGACCATGCAGCCGCCCCGCTGGCAGTCTGTCCGTTCTGTTTTTGGGGGTGTGAGGGTGTGAGGTGTGGTGGTCTGACGGGAGGGGGGTGAGCCATCAGCGCTGCGCTGGATGGCTGCAGGGGCTGAGTTTCCTTGTGGTGTGCTGGGAGGGTGTGGGCTATCAGCGCTGCGCTGGATGGTTGCAGGGGCTGAGTTTCCTTGTGGTGCGCCGGGAAGGTGTGGGCTATCAGCGCTGCGTTGGATGGTTGCAGGGGCTGAGTTTCCTTGTGGTGTCCCGGGAGGGTGTGGGCATCGGCGCTGTGGTGGATGCAGTGGAATGAGGTTTTGGCGGTTTTTGTCGAAGGGTTTTTGTTGACTTTTGCTGGTGGGGTGGTTATACTGAAGATACATATCTGGGAACATTCTGGGCCGTTCGGCTATCTGATCCCCATATGGTTGGTTGTATAAATATGGCGGGGAGGAGCCGGTTGGTTGTGTGAGGTTTTTTCTTTTGCCATCATAGTGAAAGGAGGAGTCTTATGCAGAGGAAGCGGCTTGAGGATATGAATCTTCTGGATGATTTTTTGTTTAACGCGGTGATGACGTTTCCTGGTATTGGTGAGAGGTTTTGCAGGTTGCTGCTGCAGGTGGTGCTGGGGCGTGAGATCGGGAGGCTGCAGGTTGTTGCGCAGAGGGCTTTTGGTGGCCGGGATGAGGGTTTTCGCGGGGCGCGGCTTGATGTTCTGGCTGAGGAGGAGCTGATGGATGTTTTGGCGGATCCTTCTGTTTTTGATATTGAGCCGGATAATAATGGTGATGTTGTGAGTATGAAGGATCTGCCGAAGCGGGTGAGGTTTTATCATGCGATCATTGACAGCCGGTGTTTGAAGAAGGGTGAGGGTTTCGGGAAGCTTAAGAGGGTTTTTGTTATTTTTGTCTGTTCGTATGATCCGTTTGATCGGGGTAGGATGGTGTATACGATCCGGAATATGTGTGAGGAGATTCCGGAGATGGAGTATGATGATGGGCTGAGGACGGTTTTTCTGAATACGAAGGGAGATGGTGCGGGTGTGCCTGAGGAGCTGGTGGCGCTGCTTCGGTTTTTGGAGGATACCAGAGAGGTGAATGCGGTAAATGATGTTTTGAGGGAGTTGCTGGAGATGGTCAGGGTTGTTAAAGAGGATGGAAAGGTTACGGTGGCGTATATGAAGAGTTTTGAGATTGAGCAGATGTGGATTAATAAGGGGATTGAACAGGGGATCAGTCAAGGAATCGCCCAAGGGATTGAACAGGGAATTAGCCAAGGAATTAGCCAAGGAATCAGTCAGGGAATCAGCCAGGGAATCACTCAAGGGATTGAACAGGGTCGGAGTGAAGAGAGGGTGAATACGTTGAGGGAGAAGGCGCGTGCGGATCGGCTGGAGAGGGAGCTGAGGAAGCTGCGGAGGGGGAGATGATGTTGTTTGGTTTTGGGAGAGTTCCCGGGTGTTTGGGCCTGGGGGCTCTTTTTTTTGTGGGATGAATGGAGTGAGGGACGAACGGACAGTCTGCCAGCGGGGCGGCTGCATGGTCGTGCCTGGTGCGGTCGTTTCGCCGGGTCATACTAAGCGTCTGAGTCTTCTGCCGTGCAGGGCGCCCCATAACTCGCCATGTACGCTGATGCGTACCTGGCTCAGACAGATGGGGCTTACTCTGCGGCTTGTGGCCGCAGAGTACCTTCCCGTCAGAAGCCCCAGGCGCCAAGTATGACCAGCGGCTTACTCCGACGCACCGGGGCCCGACCATGCAGCCGCCCCGCTGGCAGTCTGTCCGTTCTGGTTTTTGGGGTGTGAGGTGTGGTGGTTTGCCGAGAAAGGGTGAGCCATCAGCGCTGCGCTGGATGGCTGCAGGGGCTGAGTTTCTTTGTGGTGTGTTGGGAGATGGTGTGGCATCGGCGCTGCGCTGGATGTGGGTGGGGTGAGTTTTTTTGCGGTTTGTCGTGAGGGGATTGGGGAATAGAGGCTGGTTTGGATATATTGTAGTGTTTTTGTGTAATATTTAAATTTATTTTTGGAGGATTTTGGATTATAATTATGGAAAAAGATGGTTGGCCTGATTGGTTGACTGATTGACTGGTTGATTGATATCCGGAGTTTTGGTGACTGTTTTGTGGGACTTGAGAGAAGAGCTTCGGATGTGTGCTGATGGGACTTGAGAGAAGAGCTTCGGATGTATGCTGATGTGGTTTGAGAGATGAGCTTCGGATGTATGTTGATGAGGGGTGTGTGATGGGCTTCGGATGTGTGTTGATGTGGCTTGTGTGAGGGCTTCGGAGGTTTGTTGGTTTGGTTTTGAGGGTGGTCTTTTTGGGGGCTGCCTGGGTTTTGGAGGGAGAGGGTTGTATGTGTGATTATGTGGTTTTGCCGCTTTTGAATTCGTCTTTTGAGCCTGGGAGGGCTCGGGAAGTTGTTGAGGGGTTTGTGGATGTGGATTTGAGGAATATTGCGCGGGCTGAGCTTTTTTATTTTATGGGGCAGGCGGAGGAGTGTTGTGAGATCACGAGGGGGTATCTGTCCAGCAGGGTTATTGAGCTGAAGCTTTCGGCGTGTATTTTGTATGGGTATTCTAATCTGACGCTGGGGAATGTGGCGGCGGCTAAGCGGGGGATGGAGGGGATCCAGTCCTGTATGAAGCTGGCTATGAAGAAGAAGGTTCCGGAGGAGGTTTATGCGTCCTGTCTTCTGGCGGGGTATGTGGGGGCGGTTTTGCTTCATCTGCCTACGGATGGGATGCCTGCTTTTGGGGAGTACAGCAGGATGCTTCCTGAGGGGCTGAGGCTTTTTGCCACGTATGTGATGGCGCACCATACTTATCTTAACGGGGAGATATGGAGTGCTTATGGGATGGGGAAGGCTGCTTTGTTTATGGCGGATAGGTCGTATCCGATCAGTATGACGTATATCCACTGTATGATGGCGGTGTGTGCGATCAACCGAAAGCATAAGCAGGAGGCACAGGAGGAGATGCTCCGGAGCTGGGAGCTGGCGAAGATGGATGGGTTTCTGGAGCCTTTTATTGAGCATCATGGGCTTTTGCGGGGGCTGATCGAGGCCTGTATCCGGAACCGGGATCCGGAAGCGTATCAGCGGATCACGGAGGGTGTGATTTCTTTCAGCAGGGGCTGGATGGCGCTTCATAATCCGGAAAATCGGAGAAAGGTTACGGGGGAGCTGTCGACGATGGAGTTTTCTATTGCCATGCTGGCAAGTGGGGGGATGGACCAATAAGGAGATCGGAGAGCATCTGGGGATTTCCATTAATACTGTCAAGCATTACCTTACGGATATCTTTTGCAAGCTGAATGTCAAGAAGCGGGATGAGCTGAAGAAATTCATGTTAAAATAGTGACAGAGGCACTTTTTTTTGAAAAAACGGGCCTTACAAAACAACTGGTAGTGTTGTATAATAAATATCACGAATAGTCAGATTTTATCGGAGAAATCAGACGAAAAGAACCAGTAAACGAGTAAGTTAAGAAGGAGGAGTTGAAGACTGATTTTCGATAGCATCTGATAATGTCAATATCCTTACCAAAAATGCCTGGTATATTGACACTACAATCACATAAGGGTAAAATATTGAAAAGGTGTAACCTGTTTACTCACCGGCTAAAAACATGAAGCTTTTTTAAGAGAAAGGAATATAAACAGAAGTAAAGTAATAAGAAATACAGTACACGTTAATGCACACATAGGAAAGCGGGAAAGGTATGAAAAAATTAAGGAATAATAAGATCAGAAAACTCCTGGCATTTATGGTGGCTTTGGCGTTGATGGTATCCTGTATGCCGAGTGCATATACGATCTCCGCGAGTGAGGCGTTCGGAGATGGAACGGAGGATATATTTACAGATGGCGAAATTACATCTGAACCAGCGGCCGAAGAATCGACACCGGATGTAAGCAGCGCTGACCAGGAGGAAACGGAACAGGCGCAGCAATCGACGCTTACATATGAAAATGATTCTGTTAAAGTAACAGCAGAGGCACTGGAGGACGGAGCTCTTCCGCAGAATACAGCATTGAAGGCTGACAGCGTAAACGAGAATTCATCCGTATCTTATGATACAGTTTCTCAGAAGCTTTCAGCAGCAGCTACAGACAAGGGCAGCAGCCTGAGAGGTTTTTTTGCGTATGATGTGTATTTTGCTGATGGCGACGGAAACAGAGTCGAGCCGAACGGCAGAGTCAGAGTAACTTTTGAGTACAAGACACCGGCAGCACCGGAGCTTACCGATGCAGCCAGCACGAGTGTAACCGTTGAGAAGCTTCATTATAACAGCAGTACCGGTGATACTGATGTTAACACCTTACAGGCCAACGAGGATCTGAAGGTTCTGAATGTCAACGAGGGCAAACAGATCCAGACACTTCAGGTTGAGACTGGCAACGCAGCTGTTTTTGCCGTTATGTGGGATTCTCCTGAGACAGCAGATGTCGAGGCGGAAGCTGTTTCCGGTAATGAGGACGAGGTGCCTATCGCATCAGAGGAGCTTACGGACGGAATGGATATTTCGGACGAGCCTGAGCAGGATGCAGCTGAGACACCGGCAGCAGAGAATCCGGAGGTAACTCCTGAGGCAGAGCCTTCTGAGGAGCCAGCGGAGAATCCGGATGCTGAACCTACCGAAGCGCCGGCAGAGGATCCGGATGTGGTGGAAGAACCGGCAGAGGATATTGCGAGTCCGGATGAGGTTCCGGCAGCAGATGAGAATGGTGAGACAAGCCTGATCGAGGTTCTGGGAGATGATACGAATCTTCGTGTCAGCCCATCTATCGAGGCAGAGGTTCTGGCAACTGTAAACGCAGGAACACAGCTCACACTTCTGGATACCGTAACAGCAGAGGACGGAGCAACCTGGTACAAGGTTTCCTGGGAAGGAACCGAGGCTTACATAAGAAGTGATATGGCACAGGTTGTTGACAGCAGTGATGAGGCAGAAGAAGTTGAGGATGTTCTGGAAAGCGAAGAAGTTTCTTATTCTCAGGAAGTTGGTGATGTAGTCGTAACTGCAACAGCAGCGAAGGACGTTATTCCGGAAGGTGTACAGTTTGTTGTGACTCCGATCGAGAAAGGTTCTGACCAGTATGAAGATGTAGCTGACAGACTTGAAAAGAAAGCCGAGAACGAAGATTATTCTATCGCCGGTTTCCTTGCCTACGATATCTACTTCCAGGACAGTGAAGGAAACAAGATCAATCCGGAAGACGGAAAGGTTAAAGTTTCCATGGAATATAAGAATGCAACTGCTCCGGATGAAGTGAAGGAAGCAGATGCCGCAACAATGGCAATGGCTTCTGCAGACGAAAGCAGCCAGGATGATACAGAGACGGCAGAGCAGAATCTTTCTGTTTCTGTAATGCACTTCGTAGAAGATGAAAACGGAAATGTAGAGTCCGTTGTGGATATGACTAAGGACGATACCGCTAATGTAGAAACAAATGCAGAGGGTGAAGTCCAGAAGGCTGAGTTTGAGACAGAGAGCTTTTCTACATTTACGATTACTTGGAAGTATAGTTCTTATTATACTGCTTCAAAAAGTATAAATGTTCATTATGTTAATTTTGAAGGCAATGATATTTCGGGCAATCAGAGAGACACAGTAAATGTAACTTCTGGAAAGTCGGTTGAATTAGGGGAGGAGTTTGTAAAAAAGATTGATAACTATACTTATGTAGGCGCCAGAATTGATAAATATAATGGTGAGAGCCTGAAGTATATTAAAGCAACATGCACGTATGATCGAACTAATAAATCATGGTCATGGAGTATCCAGTATTCAACAGATAACCAAAACTGGCAAACATCCACCATTACAAATGTTGATATATATCTGTTATATCAGGAACCATTAAGTATTAAGGATGATCTGATGGATTCAGGAACTCTGATACCACAGATAAGTGATGCATTGCAGGCACAGATAAACAGTAGTAAAAATGTAAAATACACGTGGTATAAGAGCATTAATAATGGTAAGTTTGAAAAAGTTAAGAGAGTAAAAGTCACTAAAAATAAATATAATATCGAAGAAGATGCGACTACAAAATTAAGTACTATGAATGTGGCGCTGGATCATGGAGAATTGAGTAATACTCAGACATCTGTAAAATATCAAGTTGGTCTTTCTATAGACGGTTCAGAAGAAATTCGTTCTGGAGTATATAATGTTGAATATTACAGAGAACTTCGAAATGGTGATTTTGAAACTCCTAATGTTGTAAAATCTGGACATAAAAACACAAACAACTGGCAGTATTCTAATGAGAATTATAAGAAGCTTGGAGGTGTATGGCAGACAACAGGAACACATGCAGCATCACAATTTTCTGATTCTGAGGGTGCGGATATAGAGATTGTTACAACTGCTACTAACAATCTGAGTGGCTATAGTTGGCATGGAGATGTAAAGGATGCTAGTGGTAATAATAATCATGATAACTCATTAACAAATGGCTATGGAAAAGGGCAGTTTGCCGAATTAAATTGTGAGGCATCGGGTGCATTATATCAGGATGTAATGACTTACGCAGATGAGAAATTAAGTTATGGGTTATCTCATCGAGCACGAGGAAGTAATTCACAAACAACAGAGCATGATACCATGTATGTGGTTATTATGCCGACAAAAGTAGCAAAAACAGCTGCAAACGGAAGTGAGTTAAAAACACAGGATCAGTTGGTTGAGTATATTAAAAATAAAATTAAGTATAAATATACAACCAGTATTGCTAGCAGAGAAGAATTTGTAGAGTGTTATAATAATGATGGTGTTTATATAGCAAGAATTTCAAGTGACGATCAAGACTGGAATAAAATTATTCAAAATAAAGTTTATACAGCAAAATCTACACTGACAAGATTTTTCTTTGTTGCAGGAACGACTAGTAGTGGAAAAGCTACGGTAGGTAATTTCCTTGATAATGTACAGTTTACACAGGGGTTAGTTGCAGCAGATCCGGATAGGTATACACTTCAGATAACGAAGGCATTTAATAATATAACTGATGAGCAGATTGAGCAGCTTAAAGATAAACTTACTTTTACTATCAAGGTGTATAGCAAGGATAATCCGAATGTTGAAATTACGGAGCAGGTATTACCAGGAGAAAATACCTTTAAATTAAGAGATATGATTCAAAATGAAACGGACGGTACTTATTACAAGTTATTTGAGAATAAAGAAATGTCCGCTAATGCACAGTATCTGTTCAAAGTGGAAGAGTCATATTCAGATATAAAAGGTTATAAATGTACTACAACAGAAACAATTACCGGTGGTATTGTTCAGCAGGATGGAAAAAGTACTCTGATTGTAGGTGGAAATGCAGCAAACTTTAAGTTTACAAACACATATGTCAATAATCAGAAGAACATATCTTTTACAAAGATATGGGATGATTTTGATAACTATTATGGATCAAGGCCCAAGAGCCTGAATATAACATTACAGGGAAAGGTAAATAATGAAGTCGTAAAGAGCTATGTTGTGACATTGAGTAATAAGGGTGCTGATCTTACGGAAGAGAATGAAGATGGTGTTACGGTCGAGAGAGCTTCTTCTGGAAACACAAATGCCTGGAAGTGTATTTGGCAGGGGGTTCCGATATATGATGACGACAATAATTTAATTGATTGGTCTGTTGAAGAGAGCAAGGTAGATAGCTCCTATGCATATCAAGAGTCAGAAGTAAGAGTTGGCGATGGTTCAAATTATCAAGAAGAGAACACTTCTGTAATTGCTGATTCAAAAATTGAAACGGTGACAGAGGAGAATGCAGATATTCCAACGGCAGAAGGCAACAGTGAAACAACTCAGAGTACTCAGGACAATGTAGAACCCAATGATGCGGCTGTTATGTCTGCAAGTGATTCTGGTGGAGATGAAACAGCTGTACAGACAGACGTAAATAATACGTCAGATACAGGAGATGTTGAAGAAAGCTTTTACATCGTCAATAAGCTTGTGACAGAGCGGGTAACTGTTAGTAAGTATTGGGATGATAACCATAACGAGTATGGAAACAGACCATCTAGTCTGAATATTAATTTAAAAGTTAATAATGGATCACAGCGAACAATATGTTTAAAGGATGGTTCTGAATCAAATACTGCTGACAAGTGGAGTGCAACACTTACTGTTCCTAAACTGAAAAAGGGAAATAGCTATAGCGCGAAAGAAGAACTTCCATCAGATTATTATGAATGTACAACTTCTAAGGAAACAAGGAATGATATTTACTTTGTTAATAAACAAGTAAAGCGAACTCTTGTTGTTAAGAAAATATGGAATGATGGAAACAATGCAAATAGAACAAGACCTGATAGCGTAAGCTTCAAGTTACAGTACAGAGATAGTAATTCTGATGAATGGAGAGATTATACAAAAGATGGCAGTAATGTTACAGTTACATTAACTGGAAACAATGTAACTAAACAAGATACAAATTGTTGGCGTTATGAGATTAAAAATCTTGATGTTAGTAAGGAGTACCGTGTAGTTGAGCAGGAAGTACCAGGTAATTATACAGAAAGTTATAGCAAGGATAATGACTTTACTTCTATTACAAATACTTTAAAATGGAAAGTAGTAAAGGCGGGGTCAAGCAATAATGTTAAACTTGGTGGAGCGGAGTTCAAGCTGACAAATGCAGACGATGAAACAGTTGCAACAGGAACGTCCGCGAACGACACCGGAGAGGTTAGCTGGAATAAAACTACAGCAGAACTAAATGGTACTTATACATTAACAGAGACAAAAGCACCGAGTGGCTATTGTATTAGTGGAACTACGTGGTCATTAGTGTTTGTGAATGGAGTTTTAACTGGTTTATCTAATGAAAGTGATAATAGGAATTGCAATTGGGATGGATCCAATGCAACATTGACGATCACTAACACAGAATTATATTCCTTACCAAGTGCCGGTGGTCCGGGAACCTATGGATTTACAATCAGTGGTGTAGCGATTCTTGCAACTGCACTCCTGTTGTTTATAAATAATAAACGAAGGGAGGAAGAAGCAAAGAGATCGTAACACATTAATTGTAAATGGCCGATGAAGGGCGAAAAAGAAAAATGCAGAGAAAGAAAGGAGCAAACCTTATGAAAAATTTATTTAAAAAGATTGGTGCATTATTAGTGGCAGCGGTTATGGTACTGTCTATGTGCACAGCGGTATTTGCTGATGAAACATCAGCTACAACAGCAACGGGTAGTATTACCGTAACTGGTTTAACTGCAAATGATAATACTACTTTGAAGGTTTATAAAGTAGTTGGTTTTAATGAAAATATCAGTGACTGGACTATTGAGGATTGGGCAAATAATTATGCGACTAATACTAATCATGTAGTTAATATTAACTGGGAAGCATTGAAAAGTGCCAACCCACTTCCAAATCCTGTAAAAGAAATCAACGTTTCAGAGAATCAGACAACAGTTACAATTGATGGACTTGAAATTGGTGCGTACATGATTATTGCGACAGGTACCAATACAATATACAATGTTATGGGTGAGGCACCTTATGGTTATGATGCTAACAATTTAATCGTTCCAGCTGCAAAAACAATCAATGCTAAATCTTCAGATTATCAGCTTACCAAAACATTAGTTAATGATGATCAGATATTCGTAGCAAAAGGTGAAGAAGTAAAATTCAATATTGATACTACATTCCCAAGTTATGCGCTTGATGCAGAAAATAGAGAGTTCTGGATCAAAGATACTCCAACAGGTATGAAAATTACAGAAATTAAAGTACTGGTAAATGGAGTTGAAGTAGGAGATGATGATGCATATACATTAGATAAAAAATTAGCAACAACAGAAGCTGTGACTGTAAACTTCAAAGGTACTTATATTGGTGATGATAATAAGTATGCTGGACAGAGTGTACGTGTTGAAGTAACTGGTGTTATCACAGATGATACAAATTATACTAATAAAGCTGAAACAAATAAAGCTTCTAAAGACTCTAATGTAGAAGGAAAGTCTGGTTCTATCACAATTAATAAGACTGATGATTCAAAAGAGAAGAAGTCTTTGAAAGGCGCAACATTCCAGATTAAAAAACAGGGTGAGAATGATCCGATTCAGTTTGTAAAAACGGATACAGGTATTTATACAATGGATACATCTGACACAGATAAGACTGGCAAAACTGCTGTAACAGATGTAGAAGCAACTGAAGGAACTGTTTTAGTAAAAGGTCTTGGCGCAGGAACTTATGTGATTACAGAGACAAAAGCACCAAAAGGATATAGTATTAATAAAAATATCAAGAATGTAACACTTACAAAAGAGAGTACTGCAACTCAAAATGTAACTCTTTCTGTAACCGATACCAAACTCGGCGCTCTTCCATCCACAGGTGGCATGGGAACATACCTCTTCACTATCATCGGTGTTGTAGTTATGGCTGGCGCTGCTGGTGCTTTCTTCATCAGCCGCAGAAAAGGATCTGAGGAGTAATCATTTGATTGCCGGATCGATTCAATTCAAAGATTATTTATAAGCAACGACAAAGCAAGTATTAAAACAGAATAGTTTCTGATTATTCTGTTGAAGAAATCATTACCGCCCGGCTCCTTCGGGGGCCGGATGGTAATACAACAGTATGGAGAAACCTATGAGAAAGAATAAGAAGAAAAATTATATTGGACTTGGTTTGCTGTTTCTGATAGGGTTGTCCATACTGCTGTATCCAATGGTCAGTGATGCCTGGAACCGGTACAGGGACAGCCTGCTGATCAGTAATTATAGCAGCAGTGTTTCTTCGGATGATAATTCGGAGAAGATTGACAGCATGTGGAAGGCAGCACAGGAGTATAACGAACAGATCAAGCAGGAAAGTGTGCCGGATGCTTTTTCCGTGAGGGATGGACAGACGGACAGTACATATGAGTCTCTTCTGAACCTGAATGGTGATGGAATGATGGGGTATGTGGAGATTCCTGTGATCGATGTGAGCATTCCAATCTATCATTACACGACAGATGAGTCTCTGGAGAAGGGCGCCGGTCATTTGTTCGGCAGCAGTCTTCCGGTTGGCGGCAAGAGTACTCATTGTATTTTGTCGGCACACAGAGGACTTCCAAGTGCGAAACTTTTTACAGATCTGAATCTTGTGGAAGAGGGAGATGTTTTTTACCTGCATGTGCTGGGTAAGACTCTTGCCTACGAGGTGGATCAGATTCTTACCGTTCTTCCGGAGCAGACAGAGTCTCTGGGTATCACGGATGGGGATGATTATGTAACGCTGGTTACGTGTACGCCTTATGCGGTGAATACGCACAGACTTCTGGTGAGGGGACACAGAGTTCCGATGAAGGCTGCGAAGGCGGTTCAGAAAACAGAGAAGAAGGTTACCGGAATCACCAATCCGACGCTTCCGATGCTTGCTCTCTGTGTTGTGATCGGAATTGTGATCGCGGTGATCCTGGTTGCCGGTATCAATTCTGTTCAGAACAAAAAACGACGCAGGAAATGATTTATGGCTAAAAAGAAAAAAAAGAAAAAGAGTAATGTTGTCCTGAACATCATTATCGTTCTGGTGTTTCTGGCGGGTGCGGGTGTGTTCCTTTATCCCACGATCAGTGATATGTGGAACCAGTATCGTAATGCCCAGCTGGTCAGTAAGTACGAGGAAGCGGTAACGGAGCTTTCGGACAACGACTATGACAGGCTGTGGAAAGAGGCGAAGGAGTATAATGCCGAGCATCCGGTGAATGCCATTGTAGATGCTTTTGAGGAAGAGGATACTTATGAGCTGAGTCATCCTTATGACAGGGTTCTGGATCCGAACGGTGATGGTCTGATGGGGAGTATCGAGATCCCGAAGATCAAAGCCAGACTGGCGATCTATCACGGACTGAGCAAAACGGTCCTGGAAAAGGGTGTCGGTCATGTGGAGGGTACCAGCCTTCCCATCGGAGGCAGGAGCACCCATGCGGTTCTGGCGGCGCATCGAGGTCTTCCTAACGCAAAGCTTTTTACAGATCTGGATCAGATGGAAAAGGGAGATATTTTTATCCTGCACATTCTTGGCAAGCATCTGGCCTACAAGGTGGATCAGATCAAGACGGTGCTTCCGGATGAGACCAGTGACCTGGATATTATCGAGGGTGAAGATCATGTGACTCTGATCACGTGTACCCCTTATGGAGTTAACACCCACAGGCTTCTTGTCCGGGGAGTGCGGACGAAATATGTGGTGGAAGATACAAAGAATGACGAAACGATACCGCAGAAGCTTGCTGTTGTGGATCCGAAGAGGGTTCTGGCCGGCGGCGCTGCAGTGCTTGTTGTTCTGATCCTGCTGATTTATCTGATCGTCCGTCATAGGGACAAAAAACGGAAAAAGAAGCAGCTTTCAGAAAGGAAAGAGGAGGCAGAGAGCGATGAAAAATAGAAGAAAGCAAGGGAAAATATTCCGGAGCCTTCTGGCTGTTCTGATGCTGACGGCTATGCTGGTCACGAGTGTTTTGCAGCCGGTTTTCGCCGGGGATTATGAAGCTGGAAAAACAGGTAATCTGACGTTGACGGTTCAGCAGGCGGATGAGGAGGGAAACCAGACTCCGCTGCAGGATGTAGAGCTGACGATCTACAAGGTTGGCAGTGTGAATTTTGATGGCAATGTGCATTTCGTGCTGGATGAGGCACTGGCTGCCGCAGCAATCGATTTTGATTCCATCACGACGGCTGATGGCTGGTATGAAGCGGCAGAGAAGCTGGCGGCTATGATCGTCAGCGGAAGCGTGGATGTGTGGGGTATGTCCAAGTCCTCTGATGCAGAGGGAAATATGACTTTCGCTAAACTGGCTGAGGGTATGTACCTGGTGGTGCAGACAGATGGAAACAGTGATGTTAGTGGTGTTACGGTTTCACCGATGCTGATCTCCGTTCCTTTTGCAGATCAGGAGCAGGGCTGGATGTACGATGTACAGGCTTATCCGAAGTCTGTAAGTAATCCGCCGAAGCATACACAGATCCAGGTTACGAAGAGGATCTATAATGTTGATGAGAACGACAATGTGATTCCTCTGGAAACGAAAGAGGATGTAACTTATAAGGTTGGCGTTTTTTCGGATCAGGAAGGTACGATCCCGTTCCGTGATGATTATTTACAGGATATCCATATCCAGAATGCTTCCAGTGGTACAGCTACATGGACGGATGTTCCGGATGGCACCTATTATGTATTTGAGCTGGATGAGGATGGAAATCCTATTCAGCAGAATACGAAGATCAAGGTGGATGATGAGAATCTTTACTACTACAATGTAACGAAGCCGAATGGTGAGAGTGAAGAGAAGTCCAATCAGGTTGTGATCGGTGGAGATAGTGGTGCTACTGAGGCTGCGGCTTATGTAAATAACTATTATACAAAGATTTCTGATGTATTTAGCCGTAACGGATATATCAACATTAAGAAGAATGTGATGATCGATGGTGTTGCTTCTACTGTGGATGATACGTTCTATGCTGGTTTGTTCTCCTCTGAGAGTAACGGTGAGCTGACGCTTAAGAAGGTAGTGACTCTGAAACAGAATGATAGTGTTCAGGTAATAGTGGATCTTCCAATGGATCAGGAGATCAACAGTGTTACTTATACTGTTCTGGAGACGGATAAGGATGGAAATCCGGTTGATGATGATACCTTTAAGTATACAGTTACCGGTCAGGGTGAGGTTACACTGAATAATGATAACCGATATACTGTAACAAAGGAGATCACCAACAGTCTTTCTTCCGAGCCGACACCGATTCCGACTGTTACACCTGGTGGAAATCATGGTGGAAATGATCGGATCACTCCGATCCCGAATAACGGCACAGCGGGCGGAACTGCTCCGAACGATACCAGCGGTACAGCAAGACGTTCTGTAAAGACCGGCGATGATACACCGATCGGCGTATGGGTTGGAATCCTTGCAGCAGCGATCATTGTTGGTGGTGGTGCAGCTTATGGAGTTAAGAGAAAGAAGAAAAAATAAATAACGGATCATTCTGAAGGATGATCGATGGAAGAACCGGGCGATGTGGATGCCCGGTTCTTTTTTTGGAATATTTACGTATTGGGGATGAAAAAGCAGCGGGTGATATTTTTTATCGAAAATTGCTCTTGACATTTTGGTATGATAAGTATATTGTATGTGTTGCAGTAAATTTCATAAAAGATAGCCTTTTATTCAGAGTGGTGGAGATACAAAGGATCTGTGAAGCCACGGCAACCCCGGATAACCCAGGAAGGTGCCAACCTGAGCGAGCAATCGAACAATAAGAGGATTGTTTACAGAATTTAAACAGTCCGGATTGTACGGGCTGTTTTTTATGTATATAACCATTGTTTTATTACAAAAGGAGAAGATCATGGAGAAAATTTTATTTACATCTGAATCTGTAACTGAGGGTCATCCTGACAAGGTCTGCGACTCTATTTCCGATGCGATCCTTGATGCTATGATGGCACAGGATCCGATGAGCCGTGTTGCTTGCGAGACTGCTACTACAACAGGTCTTGTACTTGTTATGGGCGAGATCACAACCAAGGCTAATGTTGATATCCAGAAGATCGTTCGCGATACTATCCGTGAGATCGGATATGACAATGCGGATTATGGCTTTGATGCAGATACCTGTGCGGTTATCACATCACTTGACAAGCAGTCCACAGATATCGCTATGGGTGTTGACAAGGCTCTTGAGCAGAAAGAGGACGATATGAATGAGGACGAGCTGGATTCCATCGGTGCCGGTGACCAGGGTCTTCAGTTTGGTTATGCTTCCAATGAGACTGAGGAGTATATGCCATATGCCATCAACATGGCTCACAAGCTTGCTCAGCAGCTGACAAAGGTTCGTAAGGACGGCACTCTGAAATATTTAAGACCGGATGGAAAGACTCAGGTTACTGTTGAGTATGATGAGGCTGGCAAGCCGAAGAGAATCGATGCTGTTGTATGCTCTACACAGCATGATCCGGATGTTACTCAGGAGCAGATCCATGAGGATATTAAGAAGTATGTTTTTGATGCGATCATTCCGGCTGATATGGTTGATGCGGATACGAAGTATTTCATCAATCCGACAGGTCGTTTTGTTATCGGTGGACCTCACGGTGACAGTGGTCTGACAGGTCGTAAGATCATCGTTGATACCTACGGCGGAACAGGACGTCACGGCGGCGGTGCTTTCTCCGGTAAGGACTGCACAAAGGTTGACCGTTCTGCTGCTTATGCTGCACGTTATGTTGCAAAGAACATTGTTGCAGCCGGTCTTGCTGACAAGTGTGAGATCCAGCTTTCCTATGCGATCGGTGTTGCGCATCCGACTTCTGTCAGTGTGAATACCTTCGGAACAGGTAAGCTTTCTGAGACTAAGCTTGTTGAGATCGTTCGTGAGAATTTTGATCTTCGTCCGGCTGGTATCATCAAGATGCTTGACCTTCGCCGTCCGATCTACAAGCAGACTGCTGCTTATGGTCATTTCGGCCGTACAGATGTTGATCTTCCATGGGAGCATCTGGACAAGGTTGAGACTCTGAAGAAGTATCTTTGCAACAGCTACGAATAATCGTTTTAGAAGAATAAAGAGTGAAGCCCCCGGTAGTGCCAGTACCGGGGGCTTCTTGCATGGTGAGATGGGGTTTTTTATAGAAAATTTAGAGATAGGGAATATAGTTTATGTTATAATACGTGTATGTGAATGTGTGAATTTATAAAGGACGGAGATACAGATGAAGTTAAAAACACGTATTATTGTGGGCTTCGTTGCGATCATCCTGCTGCCGCTGCTTCTTTTTTCCGCAAGTCTGTACGGGTTCAGCCAGACGCAGGCGAAGCATGTGCAGGAGAGCAGCAGCCAGGCTTCGGATTCCAGCCAGATGGTCTATGATATTTCGCTGCCGCAGTCTTCCAGCAGCCAGGTGAAGCTGATGGCCAAGGATATGATCCTGACCGCAACGATCATCCTTGTTTTTACTGCGTTGTCCGTAGGGCTGTGGATCTATCGGAGCATTGCGGTTCCGCTGGTGAAGCTTAAGAAGGCTACCAAGAACATCAAGGAGGGGAATCTGGATTTTGTGCTGGAGGTTGAGGGGAATGATGAATTTTCCCAGCTTTGCCAGGATTTTGAGGAGATGCGTAAGCGTCTGAAGGAGTCCACGGAAGAGAAGATCCTGATGGATAAGGAGAATAAGGAGCTGATCAGCAATATTTCCCATGATCTGAAGACGCCGATCACTGCGGTGAAGGGTTATGTGGAGGGAATCATGGATGGTGTGGCGGATACGCCGGAGAAGATGGACCGGTATGTGCGTACCATTTATAATAAGACCAATGAGATGGATCATCTGATCAATGAGCTGACCTTTTATTCCAAGATCGATACCAACCGTATTCCGTATACGTTCAGCAAGCTGAATGTGGAGGATTATTTTTCGGATTGTGCGGAGGAGCTTGGGCTTGAGATGGAGACCAGGGGGATCGAGCTTGTGTATGCCAATTATGTGGAGAAGGGTGTGCAGGTTATTGCGGATGGTGAGCAGATCCGCCGTGTGATCCATAATATCGTGAGTAATGCCATTAAGTATATGGAGAAACCAAGGGGGATCATCCAGCTTCGGGTGAAGGATGTGGGTGATTTTATCCAGGTGGAGATCGAGGATAACGGCAAGGGGATTGCCGCCAAGGATCTGCCATATATTTTTGACCGTTTTTACCGTACCGATGTTTCCAGAAATTCTTCCAAGGGAGGAAGTGGTATCGGACTTTCCATCGTAAAGAAGATCATGGAGGATCATGGTGGAAAGGTCTGGGCCACAAGCCGGCTGGGGATCGGAACGATCATGTATTTTGTTCTCAGAAAATATCAGGAGGTACCGATGAATGAGTAGGATTTTGATCATAGAGGATGAGGAAGCGATCGCGGATCTGGAGAAGGATTATCTGGAGCTTTCGGGTTTTGAGGTGGAGATCGAGAACCGTGGTGATACGGGGCTTGTTCGTGCCATGAAGGAGGAGTTTGATCTGATCATCCTGGATCTGATGCTTCCGGAGGTGGATGGCTTTGATATCTGCCGGCAGGTCCGTGAGGAGAAGAATACGCCGATCATTATGGTTTCGGCCAAGAAGGATGATATCGATAAGATCCGCGGACTGGGTCTTGGTGCGGATGATTATATGACCAAGCCGTTCAGCCCAAGTGAGCTGGTTGCACGTGTGAAGGCGCATATGGAGCGTTATAACCGGCTGGTTGGTTCCAATGTGCATAAGAATGATGTGATCGAGATCCGTGGTATTAAGATTGATAAGACGGCCAGGCGTGTGTGGGTCAATGGTGAGGAGACGACGTTTACTACTAAGGAGTTTGATCTTCTGACTTTTCTGGCTGAGAATCCGAACAGGGTTTTTACAAAGGAGGAGCTTTTCCGGGAGATCTGGGATATGGAGTCTGTGGGTGATATCGCTACGGTTACGGTGCATATCAAGAAGATCCGTGAAAAGATCGAGTTTAATACGGCCAAGCCTCAGTATATTGAGACGATCTGGGGTGTGGGGTACCGGTTTAAGGTGTGAGTCTGTGGGGAAGGCTTCGGATGGAGCTGCTGCAGGTGTATGAGTGCAGATCGGAATGATGGTGTATGATCTGCCGGGTGCTTTTGAGAGGAGTGGAGATATGCCGCTGTTGAGGGAAAGAATTTATACGATAGAGGATATTTATGCTTTGCCGGAGGGTGAAAGAGCGGAACTGATCGATGGACATATTTATTATATGGCGCCGCCGAATACGATGCATCAGAGGATTTCAAGTATTTTGTCCAGAAAGATAGGTAACTATATAGATTCTAACAAGGGCAAATGTGAGGTGTTTGCCGCACCGTTTGCGGTGTATCTGGATGAGAAGACGAATACTTATGTGGAACCGGATGTTTCTGTTATCTGTGATCCGGATAAGCTGGATGACAGGGGATGTAAGGGGGCTCCGGACTGGATCATCGAGATCGTTTCTCCGGCGAGCAGGCGTATGGATTATTATACCAAGCTGTTTAAATACAGGACTGCCGGTGTGAGAGAGTACTGGATCGTGGATCCTGTGAAGAAGCTGATAATGGTGTATGATTTTGAAAATGAGGATGCGGAGCAGTATACATTTCAGGATTCGATCAAGGTGGGGATCTATGAGGAGCTGAGGATCGATTTTGCTGAGATGTGATAAAAATGGAGGGGAATATCGTCTGGTGATAGCCCCTCCTTGTTTTTAGGATGAAAAGGACGAACTATGGAAGACAGATTATACAAGAAACTGGAAGCGTACGGTAAGAGTGATTTTTATCCGTTTCATATGCCGGGGCATAAGAGGAATCCGCTGGCTGTGGAGGGGGATTTTCCGGTAGAGAGGGATATTACGGAGATTGACGGGTTTGATAACCTGCATCATGCTGAGGATATTTTGAAAAGGGCGCAGGAGGATGTCGCACGGCTTTATGGTGTGCCGGAGAGTTTTTACAGTATCAATGGAAGCTCCGGGGCGATCCTGGCGGCGGTGTCTGCGGCTGTGGATAAGGGAGGACAGATCCTGGTGGCAAGGAACTGCCATAAGGCGGTTTACCATGCAATTTATCTGCGGGAGCTGAGTGCCACGTATATTTATCCACATGAGGATCCGAAATTGGGGATAAACGGAGGGATTTCACCCGGCCGTGTGGAAATGTATCTGGCGGAAAATCCGGAGATCCAGGCGGTGCTGATCACTTCGCCGACTTATGACGGGATCGTGTCGGATGTGGCGAGGATCGCGGAGATTGCGCATCACTATGGTGTGCCGCTGATCGTGGATGAGGCTCACGGGGCGCATTTTCGGTTTTCGGATTATTTTCCGGTGTCTGCGGCGCAGCTTGGTGCGGATGTGGTGATCAACAGTGTGCATAAGACGCTGCCCTGTCTGACCCAGACGGGGGTGATCCACCTGTGCAGTGATCGTGTGAGCCGGGAAAAACTGAAGCGTTTTCTGGGAATCTATCAGAGCAGCAGTCCTTCTTATATTCTTATGAGCAGCATTGATGCGTGCATGGATAAGTTGGAGCGTGAGGGGGATGAGATGTTCCGTGTGTTTACGGAGAATCTGGAAAAAGCACGCAGGCGTCTTTCCGAGTGTAAGTATATCCGGCTGGTAACGCCGCAGGCCTGTGAGTGCCAGAGAGTTTTTGATTTTGACAGATCCAAGATATTGCTTTCTACTGTGAACAGTTCGCTGAACGGCCGGGAGCTGCATCAGATCCTCCGAAGGGAGTTTCATCTGGAAATGGAGATGGAGGCGGAGAATTATGTGCTGGCGCTGGCGGCTGTGGGTGATACGGCGGAGGGCTTTGAGCGGCTTTGTGATGCTATTGAAGAGATCGACCGCCGTGAATCGTTAAAATACAGAGAAGAGGCTGTGGAGAAGGAGCCTTTGAAAAACGGAAAAATGAAGCAGATCATGCGGATCTCCCAGGCTATGGATGCGGAGAGTGAGCGGTGTCCGCTGGATGAGTGTATCGGACGGACGTCCGGGGAGTTTGCGTATCTTTATCCGCCGGGGATCCCGCTGATCGTTCCGGGGGAACAGATTTCTGGACATTTCGTAAAAAATGTGAGAAGATACCTGGAACAGGGCTTTGAGGTCCAGGGCCTGAGCGACCAGACCAGTGAGACGGTGTGTGTTGTGAGAAATGAGATGTGAGGTGCGTGGCAGCAGACGGATCTGTGTATTACGGATCAGAGCGTGTATAGTAACGCATATGCAGCAGAGGAGACATATGGGAAAGATTTTTTACATTATGGGAAAAAGCTCTTCCGGTAAGGACAGTATTTACAGACAGCTGGAGAAGGATCAGGAGCTGGGGCTTAAGCGGCTTGTGATCTATACCACCCGTCCGATCCGGGATGGAGAGGAGAACGGAAGAGAATATTTTTTTGCAGATGAGAATAAACTGAAGGAGTTCCGAAGAAACGGGAAGCTGATCGAGGCGCGTACTTATCAGACGGTTTACGGGCCGTGGACATATTTTACTGCGGATGATGGGCAGGTGTCTGTGGGTAATGACAGCTATCTGGGGATCGGTACACTGGAGTCTTTTGTGAGGCTCCGGGAGTATTACGGCAATGAAGTGATGTGGCCTATTTATATAGAGGTGGAAGACGGAGAGCGTCTGGAGCGTGCGCTTGCCAGGGAGAAGACCCAGGAGGTGCCGAAGTACGAGGAGATGTGCAGGCGTTTTCTTGCAGACCAGAATGATTTTTCCGAGGAAAATATTCTTAAAGCAGGTATATGGAAGCGTTTTGAGAATCATAATCTGGATGAATGTGTGAAGGAGATCGTAAATTATATAAAATCTGTACAATAAGGAAAAATAGTTTTTTTTATACAGAAGATTATGTTATAATTAGTTGAAAGATGTCCGCCGGGTATAACGGAGGGCACAAAAGGCAGAAAGAGGTGATTCTTATGGCAGGATTTCATGACATCATCGGCCATGACGATATAATCAGGCATTTGAAGAATGCGATAGAGACAGGGAAGGTATCCCACTCTTATATTTTTACAGGGGAACCGGGATCCGGCAAGAAGCTTCTTGCGGGGACTTTTGCGGCAGCGCTGCAGTGTGAATCGGGAGAGTCTGAACCGTGTATGACTTGTGATTCCTGTAAGAAGGTGATCGGCAAGAATCATCCGGATATCATTACAGTAACTCATGAGAAGCCTGGAAGCATCAGCATTGACGAGGTGCGTGACCAGGTTGTGCGTGATGTGGATATCAAGCCGTACTGCAGTCCGTATAAGATCTATATCATTCCGGATGCGGAGATGATGACGGTGCAGGCGCAGAATGCCATTTTGAAAACTATCGAGGAACCGCCGGAATATGCGGTGATCATGCTGCTGACAAGCAATATCGACAGTCTTCTTCCTACGATCCGTTCCAGATGTGTGCGTCTGGATCTGAAGGTGGTGGATGACAGTCTTGTGAAGGAATATCTGATGGAGCATCTTCAGGTGCCGGATTATCAGGCTGAGATCGATGCGTCTTATGCGCAGGGCAGTATCGGCAAGGCGAAGGAGGCTGCGACTTCTCAGGAGTTTGCAGATATGACTGCCAATGCCCTGAAGATTTTGAAATATGCCAATTCCATGGAGGTTTATGAGCTGACAGAGGCGATCAAGACTTTGACTGCTGATAAGAATAATATCAATGATTATCTGGATATTTTTCAGTTCTGGTTCCGCGATGTTCTGATGTTTAAGGCAACAAGGGAAATTGACAACCTGGTTTTTAAACAGGAGATTAATTTTATCAGAGAGCAGGCCAGCGAGCGTTCTTATGAGAATATCGAAAAAATCCTTGAGGCACTGGAGAAGACGAAGGTGCGTCTCCGTGCCAATGTTAATCTCGAACTTGCCCTGGAGCTCCTGTTCCTGACAATTAGGGAGAAATAGAATGGAAAAGGTAGTTGGAGTCAGATTTCGTAACGTTGGTAAGATTTATTATTTTAATCCTAAGAATTATAAGGTGAAGGTCGGCGATCATGTGATCGTGGAGACTGCCCGTGGTGTGGAGTATGGCCGTGTTGTCCTGGAGCCGCGCAGCGTGAAGGAGGACGAGGTGGTCCATCCGCTGAAGGAGGTTCTCCGTGTTGCAACGAAGGAGGACGAGGATCATGAGGCTGAGAACCGCCAGAAGGAGAAAGAGGCTTTTAAGATCTGTAAGAAGAAGATCCGTGAGCATGGGCTTGATATGAAGCTGATCGATGCGGAGTATACCTTTGATAATAACAAGGTGCTGTTTTATTTTACAGCGGATGGCCGTATTGATTTCCGGCAGCTGGTTAAGGATCTGGCGTCTGTGTTTAAGACCAGGATCGAGCTTCGTCAGATCGGTGTCCGTGATGAGACGAAGATCCTTGGCGGTATTGGTATCTGTGGAAGGACGCTTTGCTGTCATACGTATCTTTCGGAGTTTGCGCCGGTTTCCATCAAGATGGCGAAGGAGCAGAATCTTTCTCTGAACCAGACGAAGATTTCCGGTGTCTGTGGTCGTCTGATGTGCTGTCTGAAGAATGAGCAGGAGACTTATGAGGAGCTGAACCGGAATCTTCCGGGTATCGGTGATATGGTAACGACGCCGCAGGGTGTTTCGGGTACGGTCCAGAGTGTGAATGTTCTCAGGCAGATGGTTAAGATCGTGGTTGAGGTGAATGACGAGAAGGAGATCCAGGAGTTTCCGGTCCGTGATCTGAGATTCCGCCCTAAGAGAAAAAAGGGTAAGGGTGGTTCTGCTGACCACGAGGAGAAAGAGGTTAAAAAGGGAGATTCGAAGCCGAATGAGAAGTGATCTGGTTTATTGCGGTGAGCGTGTGGATGATCTTCAGAATGGGTTGTTTGTGATCCAGGATCCGAAGAAGTTTTGCTTTGGGATGGATGCGGTTCTGTTGTCTGGTTTTGCCCGGGTGAAGAGGGGTGAGGTTGCGCTGGATATGGGGACCGGTACGGGGATTATTCCGATCTTGCTTTCTGATCGTACGGATGGGGAGCATTTCACGGGGCTGGAGATCCAGCATGAGTGTGCGGAGATGGCTGACCGTAGTGTGAGGTATAATGGTCTTGAGGACAGGGTTCGGATCGTTGAGGGTGATATCAGGGAGGCTGCCGGGATTTTTGGGGCGGCTTCTTTTGATGTGGTGACGTGTAATCCGCCGTATATGATCGGGCAGCATGGGTTGACGAATCCGCATCTTCCGAAGGCGATCGCGAGGCATGAGATTTTGTGTTCGTTTGATGATGTGGCTTGTCAGGCTGCCCGGGTCCTGAAGGACCGGGGGCGGTTTTTTCTGGTGCACAGGCCGTTTCGGCTGGTGGAGCTGATGGCGACTTTGACGAAGTATAAGCTGGAGCCTAAGAGGATGCAGCTGGTGTATCCTTTTATTGATAAGGAGCCGAATATGGTGTTGATCGAGGCTTGTAAGGGCGGGAATTCCAGGATCCGGGTTGAGCGGCCGCTGGTGGTTTATGAGCGGCCTGGGGTTTATACGGAGGATGTTTTGGAGTTGTATCGGATGGTGTGAATGTTGTGGCTTAGGGTGGCTGCCTGGTTGGTTGTTTGGTTGTGAGAGATTGGGAGGCTGCTCGGGAGGTTTTGGGCCATCGGCGCTGCGCTGGATGGCTGGGAGGTAGTGGTGGCTGTGGTACTTCGGTTGGTGAAGGGACGGCGAGGGGAGGCAGGCTGCTGGTGGTGACACGCTGCGCCCCCTGCTCGGCTGCGGCGCCGGTTTGCTGCCATTCGCGCAAACTCGCTTCGCTCAAACAGTGCGCTCGGTGGCAGCAGCTATCCTCACCTCGCTGACGGGGGCTCCGCTAACGTCACCACCAGCAGCCTGCCTCCCCTCGCCTGAGATTCAAAGCGAGAGATCGCAACGCGTAGCGCACTGAGTATCGAAGAATACAGACACCTTGCCAGAAGAGAATCACAGAGAAAGTGAAGAAATAAAACAACATCGGCACAGCATGGCGCGCTGAATACCGAAGAATACAGGCACCTTGCCAGAAGAGAATCACAGAGAAAGTGAAGAAATAAAACAATATCGGCACAGCGTAGTGCGCTGAGTAGCGAAGAATACAGACACCTTGCCGGAAGTGAATCACAGAGAAAGTGAAGAAATAAAACAACATCGGCACAGCGTAGCGCGCTGAATACCGAAGCATACAGACACAAGTTAACAAATAAGAACAGCGAATCCCTTGCACTACTTAAAAAAAGCCCAAGGGGTGTGCAGAGGGGGCGCGGCTTTGCGGCCCCTTTGCGGTTTTCAAAGTTTCCAAACTTAAACAAACCCCCGCGGTCAAGCGGAATATCCCCCGCGGTTAAGCGAGAAAAGAGGCAATATGAAACAAAACGGAAAACTATACTTATGCGCCACCCCCATAGGAAACCTCGAAGACATCACCCTTCGAGTACTAAGAACCCTTCGGGAAGTGGACTTAATCGCTGCGGAGGATACCCGCAACAGCATAAAACTTCTGAATCATTTTGATATAAAAACCCCCATGACCAGCTACCACGAATACAATAAGATCGATAAGGGTCATGTCCTCGTGGAAAAGCTGCTGGCGGGTACAAACATTGCGTTGATCACAGATGCAGGTACTCCGGGTATCTCAGATCCCGGGGAGGAGCTTGCCGCCATGTGTTATGAAGCCGGAATTGAAGTGACTTCACTTCCGGGTCCTGCTGCCTGTATCACTGCTCTGACTTTGTCAGGCCTGCATACCAGGCGTTTTGCTTTCGAGGCTTTTCTTCCGGCGGATAAGAAAGAACGAAAAACGATCCTGGAGGAGCTTTCCTGTGAAACTAGGACTATTATCCTGTATGAGGCACCTCACAGGCTTGTACGGACTCTTGGTGAGCTCAGAGAGGCGCTTGGCAACCGCCGGGTGACTCTTTGCAGAGAGCTGACCAAGAAGCATGAGACGGCATTCCGGACTACGATCGATGATCTGATGGATTTTTATAAAGATGAGAAGCCGCTGGGTGAGTGTGTTCTTGTGATCGAGGGCAGGAGCCGCAGTGAGATGGAGGCGGAGAAGCGTGCTTCCTGGGAGGAGATTTCCATTGCGGAGCATGTGGCGATGTATGAGCAGCAGGGGAATTCCAGGAAGGATGCCATGAAGCTTGCTGCCAAGGATCGTGGTGTTTCCAAGCGGGATATTTATAAGGCGCTTCTGGATGGAGAAGGTTCTGCTGAATGATCAGGTGTAATTGTGGTACGGATCGTAGGTAACGTGATCGTGGATGATTGAATAAGCTGCATACTGTGACCAAGGATTTTTGGGAACGTATGTGGCTTTTTTTATTGTGGTAATAAAAAGTACTGTGCGGATTTTGTCGAAATGATTTGCTTGCAGTATAGACCATATTGTGGTAAGCTGATCTTATCAAAAATAAAAAGCAGTTCCGGGATTCTATGGAAATGCTGTAAAAGCATATTTTCTAAAAATAATCTTATTTTTCTATTACATTTCATATATCAGGCAGATTGCCTGTCATCTCAGAAAATTCATGCTTTTTTCCATTTTTCAGCAGGAGTTTTCAGATGAGGCTCCTTGAGATCAAAACAGAGGAGTCGTGTATGATCGTAAACAATAACAGAACAAACAGCTCTAACCTGCGGCAGTGGCATCCTGCATTTTTTGCTGATATCCAGATAGAACTGGAGGCAGAAAGGGAGAATCTGATTTTTGAGAATGAGCATCAGCTTGGGACGAAACCAATGGAGATCGATGCGCTTGTGATCAAAAAGAAATCAGATATCCCCATTAATAAAAACATAGGAAGGATCTTCCGAAAATATAATATCATTGAGTATAAGAGTCCGACGGATTATATAAGCATCAATGATTTTTATAAGGTGTGTGGATATGCATTTTTTTATAAAGCGGATACGGTAACTGAGGATGAAATCCCAATTGAGGAGATTACGATCTCTTTGGTAAGCAGGGCATATCCCCGGAAGATGCTCCGTCATTTGAGGGAGTTTTGGAAATGCCGGGTAAAAAAGATGGAAGAAGGAATTTATTACGTAACAGGATCTAAGATCCCAATCCAGGTCATTGTAACAGAGCAGTTGTCGAAGAAGAAAAATCTGTGGCTGAGAAGTCTGACTGATAGAATAAAAGATAAGGAAGATATGAAACGACTTCTCAATGAATACAGAGAAAAGCAGAAAAATCCTTTGTACGAATCAGTTATGCAGATGATCGTAAGGGCTAATGAAGAAAAATTCAGGGAGGCGGATTGTATGTGTGAAGCATTAAATCGGATCATACAGGATCAGATCGAGGAAAAGATAAGAAAAAGTTTACAGGCTGGCTATGATGAAGGGTATGGAATTGGAATGCAGGATGGAATAAAGGATGGAATGCAGCAGGGAATGCAGCAGGGAGAACATAGTATTAATAGTTTGATCCTCTGCCTTGCTGAGCTGGGGAGGACGTCTGATATTATAAGATCGGCATCAGATCCGGAATACCAGAAGAAATTGTTAAAGGAATTTGGGCTTTTGCCGGAGTAGCTGAATATTCCATATGTTTTAAGAGCATATTGTGCTGTGTTTTGGGATTGCATTTAATAAGATACTTTTTTGCCTGTATTTCCTATGATTTTGCGTGGAAATACAGGCTTTTTTGTGCTATAATAAACTCTGTATTCGTATGTAAAAAATATTTATTTTACAGGTATAAATGACACTTCCGGAGCGGGTTTGAGAATTGCTTTCTGCAAAATGAAAATACAGTATTTCCTGAAATTAAAAGATCAGTTTATCTTGTTCGGGATTTGATGTAATGATTTCTGAAGCTGCTATGGTTCTGCAGAAATGAATTTTCAAACACGTCCGGACGACAAGAACAGGAGGAATGACATGGGCGCAGAGAATACAGAATACGGCGCGGATCAGATCCAGATCCTGGAAGGACTGGAAGCCGTACGTAAGAGGCCTGGAATGTATATCGGAAGTACCTCCAGCCGTGGACTTCATCATCTCGTATATGAGATCGTGGATAACGCAGTCGATGAAGCACTGGCTGGTTTTTGTACGGAGATCCATGTAGATATCAATCCGGATAATTCCATTACAGTTACAGATAATGGTCGTGGTATTCCGGTTGGTATCAATCATAAGGCTGGTATTCCGGCAGTTGAGGTTGTATTTACCATTCTTCACGCAGGCGGTAAGTTCGGCGGTGGAGGATATAAGGTTTCCGGTGGTCTCCACGGTGTTGGTGCATCTGTTGTAAATGCACTTTCCGAATGGCTGGAGGTTACCATCTACCGAGAGGGTAAGGAATACAAACAGAGATATGAGCGTGGCAAGACTATGTACCCGCTGAAGGTGGTAGGTGACTGTGATCCGGGGCTTTCCGGTACGAAGGTTTATTTCCTTCCGGACAAGGAGATCTTTGAGGAGACTGTTTATGATTATGATATCCTGAAACAGAGACTTCGTGAGATGGCTTTCCTGACTAAGGGCCTTCGTATCGTACTGGAGGATAAGAGAGAGGGTCAGGAGCGCGAGAAGGTATTCCACTATGAGGGTGGTATCCGTGAGTTTGTAAGCTACCTGAACAGAAGCAAGGAGGCTCTTTACCCGGAGATCATTTACTGTGAGGGTGAGAAGGACGGCGTGTCTGTAGAGGTTGCGCTGCAGCATAATGATTCCTATACAGAGAACACCTATGGCTTTGTAAACAATATCAATACACCGGAGGGCGGTACACACATTACCGGTTTCCGTAATGCGATCACCAATACATTTAATGATTATGCACGTAAGAACAAGCTTCTCAAGGACAGTGAGCCGAACTTAAGCGGTGATGATATCCGTGAGGGCCTGACTGCGATCGTCAGTGTTAAGATCGAGAATCCGCAGTTTGAGGGTCAGACCAAGCAGAAGCTTGGAAACAGTGAGGCCAGAGGTGCGGTAGACAGTGTTGTAAGTAAACAGCTGGAGATTTTCCTGGAGCAGAATCCTGCAGTTGCCAAGGCTACCGTTGAGAAATCTGTTCTTGCACAGAGAGCCAGAGAGGCAGCCAGAAAGGCACGTGACCTTACAAGAAGAAAATCCGCACTGGACAGCATGTCTCTTCCGGGAAAGCTTGCAGACTGTTCTGACAAGAATCCGGAGAACTGTGAGATCTATATCGTAGAGGGAGATTCCGCGGGCGGTTCTGCCAAGACAGCGAGAAACCGTGCCACACAGGCGATCCTTCCACTGCGTGGTAAGATCCTGAATGTTGAGAAGGCACGTCTGGATAAGATTTACGGAAACAAAGAGATCAAGGCAATGATCACTGCCTTCGGAACCGGAATCCATGAGGATTTTGATATTTCCAAGCTTCGTTATCACAAGATCATCATTATGACCGATGCCGATGTTGACGGTGCACATATCGCAACACTGCTTCTGACCTTCCTGTATCGTTTCATGCCGGAGCTGATCAAGCAGGGATATGTATACCTGGCGCAGCCTCCTCTCTATAAAGTGGAGAAGAACAAAAAGGTATGGTATGCATATGACGATGATGAGCTGAACAATATCCTTACCGAGATCGGACGTGACGGAAACAATAAGATCCAGCGTTATAAAGGTCTGGGTGAGATGGATGCCGAGCAGCTCTGGGAGACTACTATGGACCCTGAGAAGAGAATCCTTCTCCGTGTGACCATGGACGAAGCTGCCACATCTGAGATCGATCTGACATTTACCACTCTTATGGGAGACAAGGTAGAGCCAAGACGTGAATTTATCGAAGAAAATGCAAGATTCGTTAAGAATCTTGATATCTAGGAGAATAAAAAAGAATGGAAGATAATATTTTTGACAAAGTCCACGAAGTGGATCTGGAAAAAACGATGAAGGAATCTTACATCGACTATGCCATGAGTGTTATCGCCTCACGAGCTTTGCCTGATGTAAGAGACGGTCTGAAGCCGGTACAGCGCCGAGTTCTGTACTCTATGATCGAGCTGAATAATGGTCCTGACAAGCCACACAGAAAATGTGCGCGTATTGTCGGTGATACCATGGGTAAATATCATCCGCACGGTGACAGCTCCATCTATGGTGCGCTGGTCAATATGGCTCAGGAATGGTCCACAAGATATCCGCTGGTTGACGGACATGGAAACTTTGGTTCCGTGGATGGTGACGGCGCGGCGGCCATGCGATATACAGAGGCACGTCTCAGCAAGATATCCATGGAGATGCTTGCTGACATCAACAAGGATACGGTTGATTTTCAGCCGAACTTTGATGAAACAGAGCGTGAGCCGGTTGTGCTTCCGGCACGTTTTCCGAACCTTTTGGTAAACGGTACTACAGGTATTGCGGTAGGTATGGCAACCAATATTCCGCCGCATAACCTTCGTGAAACTATCAATGCAGTTGTTAAGATCATTGATAACATTGTAGAAGAAGACAGAGAAACAGCTATGGAGGAGCTTCTTGAGATCGTAAAGGGACCGGATTTCCCTACAGGAGCGACCATCCTCGGAACGAGAGGGATCGAGGAAGCTTACCGTACCGGACGTGGCAAGATCCGTGTCCGTGCGGTGACGAATATCGAGACTTTGCCAAACGGTAAATCCCGTATCGTGGTTACCGAGCTCCCGTACCTTGTAAACAAGGCACGTCTGATCGAGAAGATCGCAGAGCTTGTCCGTGACAAAAAGATCGACGGGATCACAGACCTGAACGACCATTCCAGCCGTGAGGGTATGCGAATCTGTATTGATCTTCGTAAGGATGCCAATGCCAACGTGATCCTGAATCTGCTTTACAAGCATACACAGCTGCAGGATACTTTTGGTGTGATCATGCTTTCTCTTGTTCCAAATCATGGAAGTATGGAACCGAAGATTCTGAACCTGAAAGAGATGCTGGAGTACTATCTTGAGCATCAGGAGAATGTAGTTCGCAGAAGAACACAGTATGATCTTAATAAGGCACAGGAGAGAGCCCATATTTTGGAGGGTCTTCTGAAGGCACTTGATAATATTGACGAAGTGATCCGCATCATCCGTGGTTCCCGCAACGTACAGATCGCCAAACAGGAGCTGATCGACCGTTTTGAGCTGACAGATGTGCAGGCACAGGCGATCGTGGATATGCGTCTCCGTGCATTGACAGGTCTGGAAAGAGAGAAGCTGGAGGCTGAGTATGCAGAGCTTATGGAGAAGATCCGCAAGTTCCAGGCAATCCTTGCTGACCGCAAGCTCCTTCTCCGGGTGATCCGTGAGGAGATCCTTGCCATTGCAGAGAAATACGGCGATGACAGAAAGACTTCCATCGGATACGATGTATATGATATCTCTACAGAGGATCTGATCCCGAGAGAAAATACAGTGATCGCAATGACAAAGCTTGGTTATATCAAGCGTATGACCGTTGACAATTTCCGCAGCCAGAACCGTGGTGGCAGAGGAATCAAGGGTATGCAGACGATTGAGGATGACTATATCGAAGAGCTTCTGATGACGACGACGCACCATTATCTCATGTTCTTTACTAATACAGGACGTGTATACAGACTGAAGGCATATGAGATCCCGGAGGCCGGTCGTACAGCTAGAGGAACTGCGATCATCAATCTTCTGCAGCTTGCACCGGGAGAAAAGATCACAGCTGTGATCCCGCTTCGTAAATATGAAGAGGGTCATTATCTGATGATGGCCACCAAGAAAGGCCTTGTGAAGAAAACTCCGATCAAGGATTACGAGAATGTCCGTAAGACAGGTCTTACAGCAATCGTTCTTCGTGATGATGACGAGCTGATCGAGGTTAAGGCTACTGATAATAATAAAGATATTATTCTTGTGACCAGGGACGGACAGTGTATCCGCTTTAAGGAAACGGATGTCCGCAGCACAGGCCGTGCGTCCATGGGAGTAAGAGGTATGAATCTTACTGACGGTGATGAAGTTGTTGCCATGCAGCTGAACACTCAGGGAGATTATCTGCTTGTAGTTTCCGAGAACGGAATGGGCAAACGTACAGCTATGAGTGAGTTCGTTGTCCAGAACCGTGGCGGTAAGGGTGTGAAGTGCTACAAGATCACCGAGAAGACCGGAAATGTTGTTGGCGCCAAGGCTGTCAACGAAGAGAACGAGATCATGATGATCACTACAGAGGGTATCATTATCCGTCTGCAGTGTGCGGATATCTCTGTTCTTGGAAGGATCACCTCCGGTGTGAAGATGATCAATCTTACAGAGGGTGTAACCGTTGCAAGTATCGCCAAGGTAAGAGATAAAGATCCGGAAGCAGATACAACTACCGAAAAAGCTGACGGAGAAACCGGCGATAACGAAGAAGGCTCTGCAGAGGAAGCTGTCACAGGCAGTGAAGAGGAATAAGGTCGAGGATAAGTCATGACGACGACAAAGAAAAAACGCAGAAAAAAATCAGTAAAGAAGCTGAAATACTCTAATAAAAAACTGAATTTTGTCCACATTGCGACACTGGCGGGGATCATTCTGATCCTGCTGGTGATCGTTCTGGCGGCCAGAGGCTGCGGAAAGATCAGCCACAGAACTCCGGAGGGGGTTGTGGAAGGCTACATCAAAGCGGCAGCAGCAGGCAAGAATAAAAAGATGCAGAGCTGTTACAGTGCGGATAAGTTATCGGATGAGGCGAAAACAGAGATTTCCTCCACGATAAAATATTTTCAGGCCCATGGAGTAAAGGATGTAAATATCGACAGCTGTGGCTCCATTTCTGAAAACAAAAATTATTCTTATGTTTATATCCGCTATAATCTTGTTCTAGAGAACGAGCAGGAATATCCATGTATCAGTACCTATCTTGTAAAGGTCCAGGACAAAAAGTATTATCTGTATGCGCCTTCTGAGATTTCAGATAAGATCAGCCAGCAGGCTGCTAAGGATTATCAGAAATTTATGACTACGAAAACCTATACAGATTATACAAAGGCTTATGAGGTTTTTCTGAAAAAGAATCCGGGATACGAGGATAAGATCGCAGGGAAACTGAACGGATAAAGCAGAGGCGGGAGGATGTAAGAATGAAGAGGATTTTGCTGATGGTGCTCAGAAATATAGTCTTTGTTCCTTACTGGTGGATCAAGCTTTGCTGGTATGCAGCGCATACAGATGATTATCCGGAAGAGAAGAAATACGCATTCCTGAGACTGGTAGATGAGCATGCCATTGAAGGCGGAAATATCCATATTGATGTGCATGGAGCTGAAAATATCCCAAAAGAAAAGGGGTTTATGTTTTTTCCGAATCACCAGGGCCTGTTTGATGTGCTGGCGATCATCCGGGCATGCCCGGTTCCTTTTTCGGTAGTTGCCAAGAAGGAAGTTGGAGAGATTCCTTTTCTGAAGCAGGTTTTTGCCTGTATGAAGGCCTTTATCATTGACAGGGAAGACCTGAAGCAGTCCATGCAGGTCATTGTCAATGTAATACGGGAAGTGAAGGCTGGTCGTAATTATCTGATCTTTCCGGAGGGAACCAGAAGTAAAAACGGAAATCATCCGGGGCCGTTCAAGGGCGGCAGCTTCAAGACTGCCACCAAGACGAAATGCCCGATCGTTCCGGTTGCACTGATCGATTCCTTTAAGGCTTTTGATACCGGCTCTACAGAGAGGATCACCGTACAGGTGCATATCCTTCCTCCGATGTATTATGAGGAATACAAAGATATGCATACCACAGAGCTCGCAGAAGAAGTGAAGAGACGGATCGAAAAGGTGATCGAAGAGAATATTATGTAAAAAAGAAAAGACTTTGATGAAGTTGGAACAAAAACATCATCAAGGTCTTTTTTTTGTTGTATGTTTTGTATAAAAACGAAACGTTTTATTTGTGAATTGTTGGACATATACAACCAAAAGGTTTGATGATAACATAGAGACATCCATACAATATAAATAAAAGATGTAAAGAGGACGAACAGATGAAAAAAGAAGAATACCTTTCTCTGATCGATGAGGTGATCGCACAGGGACCGTACACGGATACCTGGGATTCTCTCTGTGAGCATCCTACGCCGAAGTGGTATGCAAGAGATAAATTCGGAATTTTTATCCACTGGGGTGTTTACAGTGTTCCGGCTTTCGGAAACGAATGGTATCCCAGAAATATGTATGTGAAAGGCTCTAAGGAGAACCTGCATCATACAGAGAAATACGGAACTCTGGATAAATTCGGCTACAAGGATTTTATTCCTCAGTTTAAGGCTGAGAAGTTTGATCCGAAGGAATGGGCGGCCTTATTTAAAGAGGCGGGGGCGAAATTCGTAGTTCCGGTAGCGGAGCATCACGATGGATTTCAGATGTATGCCAGTGACCTTTGTCGCTGGAACGCTGCTGAGATGGGACCGAAAAGAGATATTCTCGGAGAGCTGAAGACAGAGGTTGAGAAAGAGGGAATGGTTCTCGGTGCTTCTTCTCACAGAGCAGAGCATTACTGGTTCTTTAATGGAGGTCGTCAGATCCCGGAGGCTGATGTCAATGATCCGGAATATGCGGATCTTTATGGGCCGGCAGCAGGAATCACCAGAGATATGAGTGATATTTATGACAATCCTCCGACAGAGGAGCATATGCAGGACTGGCTTGTCCGCACCTGCGAGATCGTGGATAAATATCAGCCATCCATCGTGTATTTTGACTGGTGGATCCAGCAGTACGCATGGAAACCGTATCTTCGTAAATTTGCAGCATATTATTACAACCGTTCTGCACAGTGGGGAAAAGAAACAGCTATTGATGCCAAATTTGACGCATATGTTTATGGCAGCGCAGTGAATGATCTGGAAAGAGGTCAGTTAGATTATATCACACCGGATCTGTGGCAGAATGATACGTCTGTAGCTAAGAACTCCTGGGGCTATACCATTGGAAATGATTATAAGAAGCCTTCCGATGTAGTGCTGGATCTGATCGATGTAGTCAGCAAAAATGGTGCACTTCTTCTTAATATTGGACCGAAGCCGGATGGAACAATTCCGGAAGAGGATGCACATATCCTGAGAGAAATGGGAAAATGGCTGAAGGTAAACGGAGAGGCGATATACGGAACCAGATACTGGAAGATATTCGGAGAGGGACCGACGGTGGTTCCGGAGGGACATTTCACGGATACCTATGATAAGCACTTTACTTCTGAGGATATCCGTTTTACAAGTAAGAGCAATCATATTTATGCGACTGTTCTGCACTGGCCGGAGGATGGAGAGATTCATATCAAAGCTCTTGGCAATGATATGAAGCTTTTGAAATCCACGATCCGGGATATTGAGATCCTCGGAACAGATTTGCATCCGGCATTTGCGAGAAATAAAGAACTGGATATTTCCTGCGGAAGAGGGGTTATTGAGGCGGGAGATATGCCGGTGGTATTGAAGATCACAGTAGAATAGCTGTTGGGGGAATCGAGTAAATTATAATGTCTTTTTGAAAGGACAGAAAGGATAAGGTATTTTAATTATGGGAGATGTAAGATTCACAGGAAACTGGAACTCTGTAAATGCACACACAGTTCCAAAATGGTATGAGGATTGTAAATTTGGAATTTTTATCCATTGGGGAATTTATTCCGTGCCGGCATTTGCACCGCATACATGGGAGCTGGGAGAGGTTGATTCCAAGGAATGGTTTGCGGATAATCCGTATGCAGAATGGTATTACAATTCTCTGAACATTGGAAAAGGTCCTACATATAAGCATCATATAGAAAAATACGGAAAAGATTTCAAATACGAAGATTTTATTCCTATGTGGAAAGCTGAAAACTGGGATCCGAAGCAGTGGGCAGAGATCTTCAAAGAAGCAGGTGCGGAGTATGTTGTTCTGACAACCAAGCATCATGACGGATTCTGCCTGTTCCCAAGTAAATATACACATTTCAATTCCGTAGAAATGGGACCGAAGAGAAATATCACCGGTGAGCTGACAGAAGCTGTCCGTGACGCAGGAATCCGCATGGGCCTGTATTATTCCGGACTGATCGACTGGCAGTATGCAAACGATCCTATTTTTGAGGATGATGATCTGTTTGGAACAGCCAGCCCGACATTTGCATATGCAGATTATTCCTATAATCAGATGAAAGAGCTTGTAGATGATTATGCACCGAGTGTGTTCTGGAATGATATCGGATGGCCGACACAGAGTGAAGAGATGATGCCGTATTTCTTTGCACATTATTACAATAAGGTTCCGGAGGGTGTGGTAAATGACCGTTTCAACGGACGTTATCACGATTTCCTTACTAAGGAATATAAAGCCGGTTCTGTAAACAGAAATGAGAAATGGGAGATGTGCCGTGGAATGGGCTTATCCTTCGGTTATAATGCCAACGAAGGCGATGACAAGCTGATCTCTGTTCCGGATCTGATCTCACTTCTTGTCGGAACAGTGGCAAATAACGGAAATCTTCTCCTGAACATCGGCCCGAAGGCAGATGGAACGATTCCGGAGGAGCAGGTAAGAAGACTGAAGATCTTGGGTGCATGGCTGAAGGTAAACCATGACGGTATTTACGGAACACGCTGCAGTGACCGTGAATCTGAGCTGCTTGAGAGTGGAATTGAGCTCCATTATACACAGAAAGACGGAAATCTGAATGTGTTTGCAGATCATCTGAAGGAAGGTGCCAATGAATTCCTGATCAAGGGCTATCATGGGCAGCTGAGACCATTTGATCCGGCAGTGAAGGTAGAAACTGAAGATACTGCAGAAGGACTTCTTGTGAAGATCCCGGAATATAAAGAAGATATGTATGTGGTTGGATTAACCAACAGATTCTAAATGATGAATAGGAGGACCGGATGTATGCCGGTCCTTTTGTTGCTGCATGGGAGAAGATCGTGGATATCCGATCGATTCTCAGGGAGGGAGCTTTTATGTTTGGGAAAAAAATCGCAATACTGTTATCAACGGCAATGATCCTGACAGGGTCCTGTGTATCTTCTGTGGCTGTACATGCACAGACTGGTTATGCGGCTGAATATGCACAGGAAGCATCGGCAGCAGGTGTGCAGAGCACTGCAAAGCTTGTTGCGAAGGGCTCCTGTGGAAGCAAAGCTGTTTACCGGTTGTACTCCAATGGAAACCTGCAGATACAGGGAAAAGGGGAGGTTAAGGTTACCGATGATTTTTCATACAGATCAGCAATGATAAAAACAGTAACCGTTGCATCTGGGATCACGGGAATCGGTGACAGAACCTTTTCAGACTGCAGAAATATGAAGAGGATTTCGTTGCCGGGAACTCTGCGGAGTATTGGAGTAAGAGCATTTGGAGATACTGCGATCACCAGGATCAAGCTTCCTGATGGACTGAAAAGCATTGGTGCATATGCTTTTTACCAGAGTAAGCTTATGAGCCTGGATGTACCGAAAACTGTGACAAAAATTGATGAATATGCTTTCAGTTACTGTAACAATCTGGAATCTGTCAGCATTCCGGGAAGTGTGAAAATATTACCGGAATCGTTATTTGAGGCAGATATGAAACTGAAAAAGGTTGCGCTTGGACAGGGCGTTTCCAGGATAGAAAGAGCGGCCTTTCGGCATTGCGGTTTGACAGGAGTAAGCTTTCCGGACAGTGTTACGGTTATTGGGGAAGATGCGTTTTCTTTTTGTACAGATCTCAGAAAGGTGTCGTTGCCGAAGAAGCTTACAGAGATCGGGAACGGTGTATTCAGTAATTGTCGAAAACTGGGGAATATTACAGTACCTGCCAGTGTGAAAAAGATCAGAAGCCATGCTTTTTATGATTGCCTGGCAATGAAAAAGATTACGATCCTCAACAGTAAAACAGTGATAGAAAAAGAAGCGATCGGCTATAATTTCAATAGTGGAAAAAATAAAACTTTTGTCATTGCCGGAAAAAAGGGTTCTACTGCTCAGACTTACGCAAAGAAAAATGGGTTCCGTTTTTTGAACAATACTGCCGCAGTAAGGACCGCAAAGATGACCGGCGTGCCCAAAACAAAAACCATACTTCGTGGAAAAACATACACGATCCAGGCAGTGACCGTGCCGTATTACAGCGACGAAAAGATTCTTTTCCGTTCCTCGGATCGCAGGATCGCTACGGTAAATTCCAAAGGTGTTGTAAAGGGAATCCGAAAAGGGACGGCCGTGATCACCGTGCAGAGCGGAGCGAAAAAACTAAACTGTAAGATAACGGTGAAGTAACGATGAAGCAGGCGTACGTAAAATCGCCATAACAGTGAAAGAATACAAAAGAAAATAAAAACAGAAGCCCGGCAGATGAAACATGGAGAGTTATCACATGTGCAGCTGCCGGGTTTTTTTATAAATATAGAAAACCCTTAAAATAAGGAATAAAATAGCTTGTTATACCCTTAAAATAAGGGTATATTAATAAAAAAGGGGGAATCTAAAATGACAGGATATGCTGTGAAACATTCGATACGGGCAGAAGATATACGAATTTTAAGGAAGAAATTGAAGCTTACACAAAAAGATTTTGCAAAGTTAGTAAATGTATCTCAGAAAACAATAGAAAGATGGGAAAGTGAAAATCGGGATATTACAGGACCGGTTACGACATTAGTTCATATTTTAAACGAGTATCCTCAGATAGAGGAAAACCTCCGCGTGCCGGAAAAAGAATATCCGATACGCTTATGGTACATGTTTAAGAGTGAAATATGTACGATTATTGATGTGGATGAGAGAGGCAGAAAAGTAAAAATATATAATTATACAAACAATTTTATTAAAAAAGCATTTGGCCGAAATGAAAAACCAACCTTTGAAGAATACGAGGAATTTCTGGAATCTCGTTGTTTCCCGAGACAACGAGACAAAATAAAATTGGTATTAGAAGATTTGAATCTGCCATTTTATGATCCGTTTATGATCATAGAAAAGACCGAAGGAAGAATGGCAGAGGATGATTTCTGGATCAGGATTGAGAGGTAAAGATGGTACAGCTTTTTGAACAGGATATCAAAACAAATGACAGACAATCGTCAAAAGGAAACCAATTGAAATGGTGCAGGAACAATGTATGGTATAAAGCTGATTATATGGGATATGAGGGATTGGTGGAATATGTTGTTTCACGTTTGTTGGAAAAATCTTCACTGAAACAGGAAGAGTATGTTTTATATAAAACAGAAGAGATTAGTTATAAGAGAAGAAAATATCTGGGATGTAAAAGTGAAAATTTTTTGCCTGAGGGATGGCAACTTATTACATTAGAAAGGCTTTTTTATGGATTTTATAATGAAAGTCTTTATAAAAAATTATTCATGATTCCAGAACATTCGGAAAGACTGGAATTTATAGTAGATCAGACGGAACGCATTACGGGAATTAGCGATTTTGGAAAGTATATGAGTAAGATCCTGGCAATTGATACATTTTTTATGAATGAAGATCGGCATATGCATAATATTGGAGTCTTAATGGATGCAGAAGAAAAATATCATTTATGTCCAATATTTGATAATGGTGCAGGACTGCTATCAGATATACAGATGGATTATCCGATGGAAGAAAACATAAATAATCTGATAGAGGAGGTACGATCAAAAACTCTGTGTGAAGATTTTGATGAGCAGATCGAGATTGCGGAAGAATTGTATGGTCAGCAGATAAGTCTGGAATTTACTAAAAAAGACGTAAAAGAAATATTGGATATGGAAAGTTATTATCCGCAGGAATATAAAGAAAGAGTATTTGAGATTATTATGAGCAGGAGAAGAAAGTACAGATATTTATTTTGAACAACTGCACGTCGTATTTTTGGTATTTTGGTAATAAAGCAGGTACAAAAGGTTTCACATGTGCAGCTGTCGGTTTTTTATAGTAGAAAAAATGTTAAAAAATGTCTGTAAACAGACAAAATATGACAAAAATATTCTAAACAAAGTTTGATTAAATGTGATAGGAAATTTATAATTTTAGTATAAATGTGAATTGGAAAATGGGGGAACGGTCACATCCAAAGGTGTTGTAAAAGGCATCAAAAAAGGAACTGCAACCATTACCGTTCAGAGTGGTTCCAAAAAACTGACCTGTAAGGTAACGGTTAAATAATTCAAAGGATATTAGTAATCAGCATTTGTTATTTACTCATAGTTATATCTTATATGTTTGAGTACGCAAAACAGACTGGAGCTTGATAAGAATATATATCAGGTTCTCAGTCTGTTTTTATATATTGCAGGCAAAAAAAGAACACGTTTTCACAAAATAAGATTGACTTTTTTCAAAACTCTTATTATCATATAAAACATATTTAATTACTATGAAATAAGGAATGATAAAAAGTTCTGTTACACTGATGCTGCTGAGTTACACAGATGACGTTGAGCAGCGTACAGGACTGGCAGTGGGCAGACTTTTTTCAGAGGGAGGGGATGGGTACATGTCCATCAAGAAGATCGCAGAAAAGGCAGGGGTTTCACCGGCGACGGTTTCCAGAGTTTTGAATAATCCCAATTATAAATGTTCTGTTTCCGGACTCAGGGATAAGATATGGAAAACAGCTATCGAGATGAATTATGTGCCCAACGAGGCGGCCCGGAATCTGAAAAAAGGCGTTTCCGCAAAGCAGGAGAAAACCTGGTACATCAATATCCTGATGACAAGAACCGATTCTTCCACAACGGATCCGTTTTTTGCGGAGCTCCTTCGGGTGATCGAAAGTGAGATCCATGATAAAAACTGCATTCTTTCCAAAGTATGGTATATGTCTGTGTTTTCCGATGACCGGAAGTGCCGAAGGGAGAATCTGGACCGGCTGATCGACGGAATGTATGACGAGGTGGAAGGGAAAAGGGACGGACTGATCATCATCGGCAGATGTAATAAAGAGGCTTTGAAGAAGCTGAATAAGAAGTATAAGAGTGTGGTATCGGTGAACCGGAATTCTACCAATTATGAAGTGGATGAGGTCCTTTGTGATGGGAAAAAGATCGCAGCAGCGGCAGTGGAATATCTGATCTCCCTGGGGCACAAAAATATCGGTTATATTGGCCAGTGTCACAGCGAGGACCGGTATAACGGATATCTGGAAACACTGAAAAAGCATGATCTGGATGTGATACCGGAGTATGTTATCGAAACAAAGCAGACTGAGGCCGAGGGCTACGAGGCCATGGAAAAGTTCTTCCAGTCGGACGACATGCCAACCGGAATCTACTGTGCCAATGATATTTCGGCGATCGGAATGCTGAAGTGCCTGAATAAATTTCGGAACCGGTATTATATGCCTTCGATCATATCCAGCGATGATATACAGGAGGCACAGTTTACCAGACCGATGCTGACAACGGTGAGCCTGCCCAAGGAGGATATGGGAAAATTTGCATTATACCTGCTGCTGGACCGGCTGAAGGGCGGGCATTCTGGTATTGTGCGAATGGAGCTGGAAGGCAGACTGATGATACGGAACAGCTGCAGCAGTGTGGAGGACAGTATGTGGAGCGATTATTGTATCTGAGGATTGCGGATGCGCAGATATAGTGACAGACAGGATGCGGATGCGCTATGACCAGAGTATTTCGTGAAAACGTTTTCAGATATTCCTATTTAATTAATGGGAATAATATGGTTTAATGTATTCAATTCAAATAAAAAAATTACAGAACCACAGTAAACGGAAAGAACAGGTATGATTTGACAGCGAAATGAAGCAGTTACATTGGTGGGAAAAAGATTTCTAAATAAAAATGTGGTTGTAAAGGAGTACACAGATCATGAAAAGAAAACGCATTGCAGGTGTCTGTATCACACTGGCAGCAGTGGTACTGGCAGGAACTTTTGCAGTATCGGGAAACAATACAAAGGATAAAAATCATGTGGAGATCATCAATGTGTCCTATGATCCGACCAGAGAATTTTATGAAGCATATAATAAGATTTTTTCAAAATATTGGAAAGAGGAAACAGGTCAGAGTGTGGATGTGATCCAGTCTCATGGCGGTTCCGGAAAGCAAGCCCTTGAGATTTCCAACGGACTTCCTGCGGATGTGGCGACACTTGCACTGGAATATGATATCGATGCGATCCGGAATGCCGGTCTGATCGACAAGGGCTGGATCGATGAATATCCGGATGACAGTGCTCCTTATACTTCCACCATTGTATTTCTTGTTCGGAAGGGAAATCCGAAAAATATCCACGACTGGGATGATCTGACAAAGGATGGTGTGGGGGTGATCACTCCCAATCCGAAAACCTCCGGTGGTGCCCGCTGGAATTATATGGCAGCCTGGGCTTATGCCAATGAGAAATATAACGGCAACGAGACAGAGATGAAAGCCTTTATCAAGAAGCTTTACAAAAATGTCCTGGTTCTGGATTCCGGAGCAAGAGGTGCCACAACCTCTTTCGTGGAAAACGGGCAGGGTGATGTGCTGATCGCTTGGGAAAATGAAGCGTTTCTTTCTGTAAGGGATAATCCGGATGATTACGAGATCGTAACGCCGGGCATCAGTATCCTGGCACAGCCATCCGTTGCTGTTGTAGATGAAAATGTGAAAAAGCATGATAGTGCAGAAGCTGCGAAAGCATATCTGAAATATCTGTATTCCGATGAAGCTCAGGAGCTGATCGCGGAGAATTACTATAGGCCGGTTGATCAGACGATCCTGAAAAAGCATGCAGATACTTTTGATCTGAAGGTGAAGCTGACAACGATCAAAGATTTCGGCGGCTGGGATGCAGTTCAGAAAAAGCATTTCGCAGACGGCGGAGTGTTTGATGAGATCTATGAAGAGTAGAAGAGCCTGAGATTTTGTAACAGATCAGAGAGTTGTAGAAGAGTCAGAGATTTGCAACAGATTAGAGAATTGTAGAAGAGTCAGAGATTTGCAGCAGACCGGGAATTTGTAACAGACCAGAAACTTAGAATAGAAAAGCGGGGAGACAGAAATGAAGAAACAACAGAGTAAACGTGTGATACCAGGCTTTGGACTGACAATGGGAGTGACTTTGGCGATGCTGAGTATCGTAGTTCTGATCCCTCTTGCGTCTCTGGTAGTATACTCGGCGCGGCTGGGGCTTCGGGAATTTATTGAGGTGATCACACGGCCGAGGGTTTTGTCCGGATTCTATGTAAGCTTTATTACCGCATTTGCGGCCACAGTGATCAATGCCATTATGGGACTGGTCCTTGCGTGGGTGCTGGTAAGATATGATTTTCCGGGAAAAAGGATCATGGATGGAATGATCGAGCTGCCTTTCGCACTGCCGACTGCAGTTGCCGGTATCTCACTGACATCCCTGACATCCGATAAAGGTCTGGTGGGAAGCTTTTTTGCAAATTTCGGTATTAAGATCGCATATACCAGAATCGGTATCACGGTGGCATTGATCTTTGTGGGAATCCCTTTTGTAGTCAGGGCCATTCAGCCGGTTCTGGAGAAGCTGGACGGTTCTTATGAGGAGGCGGCTCGTGTCATGGGTGCAAAGCCATTCACCGTTTTTCGCAGAGTTATTCTTCCTGAGCTTCTGCCGGCAATGCTTTCCGGGGCGGGACTTGCCTTCGGACGTTGCCTGGGAGAATACGGAAGCGTTGTTTTTATCGCAGGAAACAAGCCTTATTATACAGAGATCACGCCGCTGATCATCATGTCAAAGCTTCAGGAGTTTGACTATGAAAGCGCAACAGCTATCGCACTGGTTACACTGGCAGTATCATTCCTGATCCTGTTTGGTGTGAATCTGGTGCAGGCAAGAAATACGAAACGTATCAGAGGGAGGGATGCATAATGGATGAAAAAAAGAAGCAGGCTTCCGGGCCGGTGAAATGGATCCTTATCGGGATTTCCGTGATCTTTCTTTTTGTGATGCTGGTACTGCCTCTGGTGGTTGTTGTAACCCAGGCGCTGAGCAAGGGTTGGCAGTGCTATGTGCAGGCGGTGACAGATGAGTACACGCTGAAAGCGCTGGAGCTGACCATTGAGGCGACGGCTGCGGCTATTGTATGCAACACGATCTTTGGTCTGTGTGCGGCATGGGCAATGACCAGATTTCATTTTCGGGGAAAAAAGCTCCTTACCACTTTGATCGATGTTCCGGTTACAGTATCACCGGTTATCGCAGGTCTTATCTATATCCTGGTTTTTGGAAAGCAGAGTCCTCTTTATTCTGTTCTTGAAAGTGCAGGGATACAGATCGTGTTTGCAGTTCCTGGAATTGTCCTGGCAACGATTTTTGTCACATTTCCATTTGTGTCCAGAGAGATCATACCGGTTCTGGAATCCATAGGGTCCGATGAGGAAGAGGCGGCAGCACTGATGGGAGCAAAAGGCTGGACGATTTTTACCAAGGTGACATTTCCACATATCAAGTGGGCATTTCTCTATGGTGTTGTGCTGTGTACAGCCAGAGCCATGGGAGAGTTTGGAGCTGTGTCCGTACTGTCCGGACATCTCCGTGGAAAAACAAATACACTTCCGCTTCATGTGGAAATTCTTTATAACGAATTCCAGTATGTTCCGGCATTTGCGGTTTCTTCGATCCTAGTGATCCTGGCGGTGATCCTTCTGATCGCAAGAAATGTTCTGGAGCATAAAGGAAAGGGGGAAAAAGGCGATGTACGTTGAGTTAAAAAATATCAATAAAACATATGGGGATTA
>OLPP01000318.1_pt1 | contig 46010 bp, 33 predicted proteins | sample 1643151 | NCBI WGS metagenome assembly OLPP01 (sample SAMEA3136679, study PRJEB25190) | human gut metagenome | biome: human gut; feature: human-associated habitat; material: faeces | place: Austria | collected 2013 | reverse complement strand
CGCCCATCAGCTCGGCAAATGCGTGATCGTGGTGACGCATTCCAAGCGCGTCGCCAACTCCGCCGATGTCGTGCTGCGTCTCAGGAGCAAGAAACTGACCCGGGCGTGACCCACCTGGGCCGGGCGGCACCCCGGCGACGACCCGCATGGAATCATCGTCATAATGACGCCTGCGATCCCTGGACATGAGAAACCGCACCTCCGATCATCGAATCTGGATTACTCCAGTCCAACAATCGGGGTGCGGTTCAAAAGGCCCTTTTTTTGTGTCGGATTACGAACCGCGCGTCTCACCGCTTGCCGTTGTAGATCTCGTTGTCGATCACATCGGCGAACACGCGATTGACGGCCGGGCGCACCACTTTCAGCGACGGTGTCAGGCACTTGTTCTCCTGCGTGAACTGCGTGTCCAGCACGGCGAACTTGCGTACGGATTCGGCGCGCGAGACCGTCGCATTCGCCTTGTCCACGTACTGCTGAATCTCCTCGCGCACCGCGGCGTTCGTGGCGAGCCGGTCGACCGGCGTCTCCGTGGACAGGCCGTGCGCGGGCAGCCACAATGCCAGCGACTCCGGATCGAGCGTCACCAACGCGCCGATGAACGGGCGCTGGTCGCCCACCACCACGCAGTGCTCCACGATCGGGCACTTGGCGATCTCTTCCTCCAGCGGAATGGGGGAGACGTTCTTGCCGCCGGCAGTAATAATAATGTCCTTGATGCGGCCGGTGATGACGATGTGGCCCTCATCATCGATCTCGGCCAAGTCGCCGGTCCTGAGCCAGCCGTCGGCGGTGAACGCCTCGGCCGTCTTCTCCGGCAGATTGTGGTAGCCGCGGAACACGTTCGGGCCCTTGACCTGCAGTTCGCCTTCGTCGGAAATGCGAATCGAGGAGCCGGGCGCGGGCTGGCCTACGGTGCCGATCACATTGTCGGTCACGCGCGTGGCGGCGAACGGGGCGGCGGTTTCGGTCATGCCGTAACCCTGAATCATCGGCAGACCGATGCCGTTGTAGAAATGCGCTAGATCGAGCGACAGCGGTGCGCCGCCGCAGGCCACGTACTTGATCTTCGGGCCCAGAGCGCCGCGCACCGTGCGGTAGACGAGCGTTTCGTACTTGGCGCGCTCGGCGATTTCGGCAAATGTGTGCTGCTCGCCGGCCTGCTCCTTGCGGCTCCAGACGCGCGCGGCCTCGGCGGCTTTGACAAACAGGCGGCCCTTCCAGCCGGCACCGGCCTTATGCGAGGCGGCGTTGTACACCTTCTCGAACACGCGTGGCACGCCAAGCAGGTAGGTCGGTTCAAACGAACGCAGGTCCGGCAGCAGGGTTTTGGTGTCCGGCAGATAGCCGACCACGCCGTCATCGGAGGCGATGGAGGCGTACTGGATGAATCGTGCGAAGCAGTGGGCCAGCGGCAGGAAGAGCAGCAGGCGCGGATGGTCGTCAAGCACCACTTCATGCAACGCCTGCGAGGCGGAGATGGTGATGGACACGAAGTTCTTGTGGGTCAGTTCGGCACCCTTCGGGTTGCCGGTGGAGCCCGAGGTGTACACGATGGTGGCCAGATCGTCGGCGCGCACGGTGGCCACGCGCTCGTTCAGTTCCTCGTCCGAAACAGCCACGCCCAGACCTTCGAGCGCGCCCAGCGCGTTGCCCTCGATCATGAGAATCTGCTTCAAGGCAGGACAGTGGTCCTTGACCGAGTCGAGCCGGTCGAAGCGCTCGCGGTTGTCGGCAAAGGCCAGCTTGACCGCCGAATCGTTCATGATGCGCTGGGCTTGCGGGGCGGAGTCGGTGTCGTAGATCGGCACGCTTACCGCGCCCACTGCGGCCAGTGCGAAATCGAGAATGCCCCATTCGAGACGGGTGGAGGAAAAGATGGTCACCGCGTCGCCCTTGGCGATGCCGAGCGCGATCAGGCCCTTGGCGGCCGAGACCACGCGCTCGTGGAATTCGCCGGTGGTGACGTTCTGCCAGCGGCCGGGGCCGATTTTCTTGGCGGCGATTACCGTGTCCGCGCCGGTGCGGGCAAGGCGATCGGTAAGTAGGGAGTAGATGGTCTGGTTGTCGCGGATTTCGATGGATTCGCCAGGCGTGGTGTAGTGGTCAAGCATAAGCGGGCCGTGTCCTTACGTGCGTTGCGTGATGGCTGTTGACAAAATCGAGCCATTCTGACAAGTTAGGTTACGCTGGCGTAAGGTTGCGCGCGTTGTGGGCAATGGAGAAGTTGTCTGTCTGGTTTTGTGGATTGTATACAACGCCGTGTCTAACCGGTTTGCTCTACGGTTATGACACCGTGTCCATTTCGGGAGCCATCGACTTCCTGCAGGACAAGTACGCGCTGAGCCCGGCCCTGCAGGGTCTGGTCATCAGCTCCATCATGATCGGCGGCGTGATCGGCGCCGGCTTCTCCGGCTTCCTGTCCGATAAGTACGGCCGCCGCCGAAGCACTGGTCGCCGCGCAAAAAGCAGCACTAGGCCGCGTTTGCTGCGTCTATTGGCGAATTGATCATATGGGTCGTCTGCGTGCAGACGACCCTTTTGCGTTCCGTCGGCTTCTGACACCGTAGAAACGTGCTTTCTCGGCTTCGAGGGGCTGATTTTGCCTTATCTGGAAGTCTACTTCCACTTCGAGGGGCTGATGCCCAAGTAGACACGGCCCTAAAACGGCGGAATGACGTTGACGTGTAGCCGTTTATACTTCCGATTACATGGATGAGGAGCCCCTCGAAGCGGAGATAGACTTCCGGCAAATGCGAAATCAGCCCCTTGAAACGGAAGTAGGCCTCCGGCAAACGCAAAAATGAGCCTCCTCGAAACGGATAAATGCACGTATTGGGTGTAGTGGATGCTTCAGCCCCTGATATCGAAGCATTTTTTTTGGTTGGCGCGTCTAGCATGCGCACTCCGCAATCGATAATTCTGTGGCCTCTCTCACTTTAAAAGTCTGGCGTGTGCGAGGGCGTTCGCTTAAGGTGAATGGGATTGCGCGGAATGTGGAGCGCAGGTACACATGACGAGGGCACACCGCAACAACACGGCAAGGGGAAGCGGACCATGTTCGACAAACGACTGTTCCAATTGGCGCCTGGCTTGAAAAAACTCATAGCTGGCAAAGTGGCCCTGATGTGGGTAGGTCTGCTTGCCAACATTGGTTTTATGCTGTCGCTGGTAATGCTGCTGAACAGCTTACTGACCGCTGTGGCACCGCCGCTGCTCCAATGCGGCGGCACTTCGCAAGGCGCGGCCTGCCCCGTGCCGTTGTCTGATCGGCACGGCGCGGATGTGCTGCCCATGGCTGGCGACGTCATGATTTACGTGCTGCTTGCGCTGGTCTGTATAGCGGTCCGTTACACGGCCACCACGCACGCCACCCGTCTCGGCACCGAAGCCGCCGAACGAGTCAAGCTCGCTTTGCGCTCCAAGCTGTACCGCAAAATGGTGGCACTCGGCCCGTCCTACAAAACCCGCATCAAGACCTCGGATGTGGTGCAATCCGCCGGCGAAGGTGTTGAACAGATTCAAAGCTTCTTTGAACTGTTCCTGCCGCAGCTCTTCTATGCGATTCTTGCGCCAATCACCTTGTTCGTGGCCATTGCGCCGATTAACGTGCCCGCCGCTGCCGTCATGCTGGTCTGCGCGCCGTTCATCATCATCGTGACCGGCATCGTCTCCATGACCGCCGCCCGCGCCTTCAAGAAGTACTGGGTGCGCTACACCGATATGGGCGCCGCGTTCCTCGACAATCTCCAAGGCCTTGAGACCCTGAAAAACTTCGACGCCGACGAGCGCGCCGCCATCGAGATGGACAAGAAAGCCGAAGGCTTCCGCGTCATGACCATGCGCGTGCTGCAGATCCAGCTGCGCTCGCTGACCGCCATGGACATAGTGGCCTACGGCGGTGCTGCGGCCGGCATCGGTGTGGCGTTATGGCAATACGCGCATATTGGCGATGCTTTTGCCAATGGTGCGTCCGGCTGGTCGCCAATCGCACTGGCCTCACATCTGCCTGGTGTGCTTGCCTACGCGGCATACGGCCTGCACTATCTCATCCCGTTCGGGGTGGGCTACCCGCTGTCTCTTACCGGTCTGCTGTTCATTGTGCTGCTGTCCGCCGAATTCTTTATTCCCATGCGTCAGCTTGGCTCGTTCTTCCACGTGGCGATGAACGGCATGACCTCCACCAAGCGCATCTTCGCTCTGCTGGACACCCCGGAGCCCGAGCATGGCACGGCGACCCTGCCGGCCAACGATTCCGATTCCGCTGACGACGGTCTGACGGTCCGCTTCGACCACGTCGGCTATTCCTATGATGATGCCGGGCACGGCGACTCCAAGTCCGCATCCGCAAAGACCGATAAGCAAGGTGAAACCAGCCCCAATTCCGCCGTCGCTCCTGCGCTCACCAACATCACCTTCGCCGCACGGCCCGGTCAGTTCACCGCCATTGTTGGCATCTCCGGTTCCGGCAAGTCCACGGCCGCCTCGCTGCTCGCCGGTACACTGGCCGGTTACCGAGGTTCGCTCACGCTGAACGGTGTCGAGGTATCCGATTTGTCAGGCGAAACACTGGCCGGAGCCGTCACTGTGATTGGTGCCAGCAGCCATCTGTTTGCGGGCGCATTGCGCGAGAATCTTCTGATGGCCTTGCCCGATGACGAGATTCCTGATTCGCCGGATTCCGTGGACTCCCGTCTGTGGTCCGCGCTCGAGCAGGCGCGCATTGCCGACTTCGTGCACGCACAGCCGAACGGACTGGGCATGCCGATTGAGTCCGATGCCGCCAACCTGTCCGGCGGCCAACGCCAGCGCATCGCCATCGCCCGCGCGCTCCTGCATGATTCGCCGGTATTTGTGTTCGATGAGGCGACCAGCAGCGTTGACATGGAATCCGAAGAGCTGATCCTGGATACAATTCGCGAATTGGCGCAATCCCGCGGCAAGACGGTTATTATGATCACCCATCGCATGGCCAACGCCGAACACGCTGATCAAGTGGTGGTGCTCGAACACGGCAAGTCGGTTGAGAGGGGCACCCATACCGAGCTGATGACGGCGGACGGCGTCTACGCCAAGCTGTTTACCACGCAGGCAGATATTGAGAACTTCGGAGAAGGCCATGCTCGGCGTGTGCTGCAGGTTGGTTCCCGCAAGCAGGAGCTGTCCGACGACAGTCGGACTGAGGGTGGCGCAGCGCGCGTAAGCGCAGAGGCGGGTATGACGGTTGACCGCCTGCAGTCAGCTTTGCCGACGGCTTCCGTTGGCGGGAGTGAGCAGGCCTCGGCTGAGACTCCGGCTGGTGTTGCAAATAGCGATTCGTCTTCCAAAATGAGCACATTCCAAGTGATCAGGCGACTGCTTAAGGAAGCCCGACCTCTGGCAGGACTGATGGCAGCGGCCTCCACCGCCGGCACCATCGGCCATCTTTCGGCCACTTTCCTGCCCGTGTTCGGCATTATCGCGGCATTTGCACTTACCGGTAATCCGGTGTGGGGCATGGGTGTTGCGCCCGCCGTCATCATGATGATTATCTGTGCTCTTCTGCGTGGCATCACCCGATACATTGAACAATATCTGAACCACAATGTGGCATTCCATCTGCTCGCACTCTTCCGTTCCAAGGCGTTCGCCGCGTTGCGCAGACTGGCGCCGGCCAAGCTCGCGGGCAAAGGTAAGGGCAACCTTATCGCCATGCTGACCACCGATGTGGAACTGCTTGAGATCTTCTTTGCCCACACCATCAGTCCGGTGGCCATCGCGGTAACCTCCACCATCATCTACACGATTGTGGCCGCCACCCTAAGCCCATGGATGGCGCTGGCGTTGATTGCCGCCCACCTGGTTATCGGCATCCTTGTGCCGCGATTCTTTGCCACCGGCGTACGTAACCTTGGCCCTGCCATCCGTGGCGCTGCCGGAGAACTCGACGATGTGATACTCGATGACATGCGCGGCCTGGACGAAATCATCCGATTTGGTCGCGGCGAGGAACGTGCGCAGGCCATCGAGGACCGTACCCATGCGTTGTGGAAGGATCACGCCAAACTCAGCAAGGTCAACGGCCGTTTCACCGGAATCAGCGGACTCTTGGTGGCTGTGCTCACAGCGGCTTCGGTCGCCGTGGCTATTGCCTGTGCCGGCGCGAACCCGCAGAGCATTCCGGCTCTGATTGCCGCCTTCGTGCTGTTCGCCGGCTCGTTCGGACCGACTTTGGCGCTCGCCGCCTTGCCCGCTAACCTGACTCAGACCTTCGCGTCCGCTAGCCGACTGTTCGGACTGATGGACGAGGTGCCCGCTGTGACCGAGAACGGCACTGTTGTGCCGCAGGAGTATATGGGCATGCGTCTTGATGACGTCACCTTTGCATATGCGGGGGAGCGCGAAGTCCTGTCCGACTTCTCGCTTGACGTGCCGCAGCATGGCGTGCTGGGTATCCAGGGGCCGTCCGGCCGGGGCAAGTCCACCATGCTCAAGCTGCTGCTGCGCTACTGGGATCCGCAGCGCGGTCAGGTGACGTTGTCCGGCACGCCGTTGCCCGAGGTCGATGTGCATGCTCGCCGACGTATTCAGGCCATGATGAGCCAGGAAACCCACCTGTTTGATGGCTCTATCCGAGACAATCTGCTGATTGCTTTGCCTGAGTCCGAGGTTGAAGCTGCAAATGTTGCAGGCAATGGGGAAGTGGGTGCCAAGACCGTTGATTCCCGACAGCAGCGGTTGGCGGCGCAATCGGCAGAGGGCGATGCCGTTCAGGTGGCAGCAGCTGACGGTCTCGACGCTCGTTTGCGTCAGGCTCTCGCCAAGGCCTCCGTGCTTGACCTCATCGATTCCTTGCCCGATGGCCTTGATACTCAGGTAGGCGAGTTGGGCGACCGTCTATCCGAAGGTGAACGCCAGCGTATCGGTTTGGCTCGTGTGTTCCTGCGCAATGCTGATCTGGTGCTTTTCGACGAGCCGACCAGCCGTTTGGATGCTTTGAACGAGGCTATTATTCTACGTTCCATTCACGCTATGGCCGTGGGTGAGCAGCATGCAGACAAGGAGCGCGGCGCGGCTGTGGTGCTGGTCTCCCACCGCGAATCCGCCATGCGCATTGCTGATGCGGTACTCAATCTGTAACTGCCTGTAACTACGCGGGAATCACATCGCATTGCGTTACGTTACCGCGTTGCACTGCGGTTCCTCGCGGGTGGCGGCGATGCCATCTCCGGTCGTCATTGCGTTGCTGCGTTTGTGTTGCGATATGTGATGCGGCAACGCAGCAATGCGGCAATGCAATGTGATGTGGCAACGTGGCAACGTAGCGATGCAATAACGCGGCAACGTGACAACGTAGCGATGCAATAACGCGGCAACATGGCAACATGGCAATGCAGTAACGCAACGCAGCATTCACGCCTTGATCAAAGTGCCGATGATGAGCGCCTTCTGCAGCCCCGGGCGGAACAGGTCGTGAAATTCACGCGACATTTCGGTTTCGAGTTTGACCGATGCATGGATGTCGTCAGTGCGAAGGCGTGCCTGTTCGGTGCCGATGATGTGCTCGAGCACCGCGAATCCCTCTTCGGTTTTGCCGGCTTGAATGAGGAATCGTGGGCTTTCCGGTGCTCGCACCATGGAGAGCAGGAACGCGGCGGCCGGAATCGCACCCAGCCTCAGCATCCAACGCCAACCGGCGTTGACATCCCAGCTTCTGGGACCGTAGGAGGCGATGATGTAGTTGATGACATTGGTCAGGAAGATGCCGCATACCGCGAGGAGCTGGTAGGAAAAGGCAAGCAGACCGCGGATATTGACCGGCGCTTAAGGCCAGACCGAACGTATATTTGCCCGATCCGTGAGTACGTATGGTTGTTCCCAAGGGATTGCGCTGCTTGGAAGTAGCTTGAAACAGGCCCGCCATGTGCTTTTCCTCTCAATACAGCTATGGGGGGTGCCTGTTCATACTAGTCAGATTCTTGTCATATGGCGTTGAATATCTACAAATGTGGGCACTGGTGAGGCGGCTGAGTGGTGGAATCGCGCCGTGGTGTGTGGGTGTTGGGGACTCACGAGCATGCTGCGCGTTATTTGGTGGTGTGCTGAGAGTCGGGACCTACTCACGTTGGGGGAGGGGATGAAGAGCCTCTGAGACAAGTCGCTGTTCGACTGGAGATTTGCTCACGTGGAAAGCATGGAAAAGGCGAAAAAATCAGGCGTGTCGGGTGATTTGACAAATTGGTACACAGGTGTATCATCTTAGGTATTGGTACACGGGTGTACCAAAGAAAACACCCCAAGGAAAGGTGGCCAGAGGAGACTTCGCAAGCGGCCAAACGAATTGAAATCCAACGCAGCAGTCGATTCGTTTTTGGCAATCGGAAGGCAGTCGTCAACAATCGGAAGGCAGTCAAAGACAGCCGGAAGATAACCGAGAAGTAACCGGGCGAAAACCGGAAGCCAGTCGGAAGAAAGCCAACCACCCGCAAGTCAACTCCAATGGTCCAGAAGGAGATAACATGCGCAACACCAAGAAGGTCATCGCGGCAACGGCAGCCGTGGCCACGCTCGTCGGTCTCGCCGCCTGCGGCAGCAGCAACGACAACGGCGCCAACAAGGGTGACGCTGACAAGGCCGAACTCGTGTTCTGGGGCTGGGATTCCGGCAACTCGATGAAGGAAATCCTCGCTGACTTCGAGAAGGCCAACCCCGGCATCACCGTCAAGTTCAACAACACCGGCACCGCCGAGAAGACCTCCACCGCGCTCTCCAACGCCATCGCCGCAGGCAACGGCGCCCCTGACGTCGTGATGCTCGAAGATCCGACCGTCACCCAGTTCGCCGTCACCGATGGCCTCGTGGACCTGAGCGAATTCGGCGCCGACAAACTCGCCGACGACTTCGCCGCCGGCCCGTGGAACAAGCTCCAGTACAACAACAAGCCGTACGCTCTGCCGATTGATTCCGGCCCCGAAATGTTCTTCTACAACAAGGCAGTGTTCGACAAGGCCGGCGTGGACGGCGAGTCCATCAAGACCTGGAACGACTACTACGAGGCCGCCAAGAAGATCCGTGCCACCGGCTCCTACATCACCAATCTGGCCGGTACCTCCAACGACTATCAGCCGTTCACCGCCCAGATCTGGCAGGCCGGTGCCCAGCCGTGGAAGGTCGATGGCGAGAACATCACCATCAACATGACCAAGGACGAGGGCATGCAGCGCTATATCCAATTCGTCCAGAAGCTCATCGACGAAGACCTCGTGGACGCCAAGACCCCGAACTGGTCCGACGATTGGAACCGCGAGCTCAACGATGGCACCCTCGCCTCCCTGACCATCGGCGCTTGGATGCCGATCAACCTCATGACCGGCGCCCCCGATCAGGCCGGCAACTGGCGCGTCGCCCAGCTGCCGCAGTGGGAGGAAGGCAAGGAAGTCTCCGCCGAAGACGGTGGCTCTGCACTTGCCGTCACCTCGCAGTCCAAGAACCAAGCCGCTGCCTACAAGCTCGTTGAGTACATGACTCATGGCGAGGGCGCTCAGACCATGGCCGACACCGGTACCTTCCCGTCCCTGAAGAAGATCCTCCGGTCCGACTCCTTCACCGACCCGACCACCGAGTCCAACAAGAAGACCAACGACTACTTCGGCGGTCAGAACGTCAACGAAGTCCTTTCCGCCGCGGCTCAGCGCCCGACCGAGAAGTTCCAGTACCTGCCGTACAACCCGTACGCCCAGACCGCTTACGGCGACGAAGTCTCCAAGGCCTACTCCGGCGACATCACCCTGGAGAAGGCGCTTGAAAACTATGCCAACAAGCTCGCCGAGCAAGGCAAGCAGCAGGGCTACAACGTCACCGTCAAGTGACGCAACCGATCTATTGCCGGTACATCCGGCACTGACCAACAATCAAAACCTGCGGCTAGGCCACTCTCCTTCCGCCTAGCCGCCCGATCTCCCAAAGCGGGGATGCTCCCCAGTGTCCCCGCTTTCCCGTGCCCTCGCCTGACGTGACCGCTCCAATCGAGCGACCCCCTGGTAGCGGGCGCAGCACAGCAATCCGTATTCCAAGAAAGCAATCGATTATGTCCGATCAAACAATGGCCGCAGCCCCGCAGCCAACGGTGGGAATCCTGCCTGAGGAGGCGGATCTGCACACGGCCGAGGCCCGCGTCAACAAGCACAAGGCCGACTGGCGCGGCTGGAAGTTCATGTGGCCGTTCGCCGTGGTGTTCGTCTTCGTGTTCATCATCCCAATTGTGTACGCCATTTACATCTCCTTCTTCAAGAAGCAGATGGTCGGCGGCACCAAGTTCGTCGGCTTCGAGAACTACGCCCGACTGATTCAGGATCCGCAGTTCTGGAGCTCGGTGGGCCGCGTCACTATCTTCACCGTATTCCAGGTGCCGATCATGCTGTTTCTGGCCGCAGCCATGGCCCTCGCTTTGGATTCGATGAAGCTGCATGGCACCAAGTTCTTCCGCATCTCCACATTCCTGCCCTATGCGGTGCCCGCAGTGGTCTCCACCATGATTTGGGGTTTCGTGTATGGCGCCAAATACGGTCTGGTCGGCTCCCTCAACGACTTCCTCGGCACCAACATCGATGTGCTCAACCCCGACGTGCTGCTTGCATCCATCGCGAACATCAACACGTGGGAATATGCCGGCTACAACATGCTGATTTTTTACAGCTCCCTAAGCACCATTCCGCACAGCTTGTATGAGGCCGCCTCCATCGACGGCGCTTCGGAGTGGCAGATTGTTAAGAAGATCAAGCTGCCGGAGCTGAAGGGCTCGCTGGCCATCACGGTGATCTTCTCGATCATCGGCAGCTTCCAGCTGTTCAACGAGCCGAGCATTTTGCAGAACATGGTTCCGGGCAACGCGATCACCACGTACTACACGCCGAACATGTACGCCTACAACCTGAGCTTCACCGGCAATCAGAGCAACTATGCCGCAGCTCTGGCCATCGTGATGGCCATCATCACCATGGCCATTGCGTATGTCGTCCAGCTTAAGAGTATGAAGGAGCAGATGAAGTAATTATGAGCACTGCAACCATGACTTCAACAACAACCATGACCCTGGCCGATCTCAAGGCTCAGGAAAAGGCCGCCAAGAAGGCCGAGAAGGAGCGTCAGAAGCGCATCGACGCCGACGAGAAGGCCGAGCGCAAGCGCGCCGCCAAAACCGGTTTCTCCAACCCGGCGAACCCGACCCGCTCGATGGCCCTGACCATCGTGTGCGCGATTTTCGCGGTCTACTGCCTCTTCCCGTTTGTCTACTTGATGATCAACGCCACGAAGACGCAGGCCGATTTCACCTCGACGTTCGGTCTGGGGTTCGGCAAGACGTTCGCTTTGTTCGACAACATCGCGACCGTGTTCACCTACCAGGACGGTATCTTCGGCCGCTGGTTCGTCAACACGATTCTGTATGTGGTGGTCGGCGCCGGCGGTGCCACCTTGCTGGCCATCATGGGCGGCTATGCGCTGGCCAAGTTCCGCTTCCCCGGCCGCAAGCTGTGCTTCGTGATCATCATCGGCGCCATTTCGGTGCCGGGTATCGCGCTGGCCGTGCCGCAGTTCCTGCTGTTCGCCAAGATGGGCCTCACGAACACCCCGTGGTCAATGATTATCCCGAGTTTGGTATCCACGTTCGGTCTGTATCTGATGTGGATCTTCTCCGATCAGGCCGTGCCGGATGAGCTGCTTGAGGCCGCGCGCGTGGATGGTGCCGGCGAGTTCCGCACCTTCTTCCAGATTTCCCTGCCGCTGCTGGCACCCGGCATCGTGACCACTGCATTGTTCGCCATTGTGGCGACGTGGAACAACTACTTCCTGCCGTTGATCATGTTGAAGGATTCCAACTGGTATCCGTTGACGATCGGTCTGAACCAGTGGAAGGACCAGGCTTCAACCGCAGGCGGTCAAGCTATCCAAAACCTCGTGATTACCGGTTCGCTGATCACGATCATCCCTCTGGTGATTGCGTTCCTGTGCCTGCAGAAGTACTGGCAGTCCGGCCTCGCTGCAGGCGCCGTCAAGGAGTAGTTGCTACTCTTTGACGGTTCTCCTCAGTCCGCTTCGCAGATAGCTCCCCTCAGAGAGGGGAGCTGAAGAAATGGGGTCTTGTCTCCCTTTTCTGAGGAGAGCTGTCGAACGCAGTGAGACTGAGGGGCAAAGCCCAAAACTGGCAAACACAGCACCGGCCATAAGCCGATACAATAAAGGACTTGATTGATATGACTACTCGCAGAGCATTCCGTTGGCCGTCTTTGTTGACGCCGAATGGTCGTGGCATCGCGTTCGGCGGTGACTACAATCCGGATCAGTGGCCGGAGGAGACGCTGGACGAGGACATCCACCTGATGACCCAGGCTGGCGTCAACACTGTGGCCCTCGCCATCTTCAGCTGGGACAAGATCGAACCGCGCGAGGGCGAGTTCACGTTCGAGTGGCTTGACCACGTGATCGACAAGCTCGGCGCGGCGGGCATCGCCGTGGACCTGGCCTCGGCCACTGCCACGGCCCCGTTGTGGCTGTACGAGCGTCATCCTGAGGTGCTGCCAATCGATCGGTACGGCCATGTGGTCAACGCGGGCTCACGTCAGTCGTGGCAGCCCACAAGCCCGGTGTTCAAGGAATACGCGTTGCGCCTGTGCCGCAAACTTGCCGAACACTACAAGGACAACCCGTATGTGGCCGCCTGGCACATGGGCAACGAATACGGCTGGAACAACCGCTACGACTACTCCGACAACGCCTTGGCCGCGTTCCGCACGTGGTGCGAGGCCAAATACGGGACCGTCGACGCGTTGAACGAAGCGTGGGGCACGGCCTTCTGGTCCCAGCACGTGAACAGCTTCGACGAGGTGTTGCTGCCTCGCCACATGGGCGGCGACAGCATGGTCAACCCGCCCCAGCAGTTGGATTACGAGCGGTTCGGCAACGACATGCTGCTCGACTTCTACAAGGCCGAACGCGACGCAATCGAAGAAATCTGCCCCGGCAAGCCGTTCACCACGAACTTCATGGTCTCCACCGACCAATGCACCATGGACTACGCGCAATGGGCAAACGAAGTGGACTTCGTGTCCAACGATCACTACTTCCATGAAGGCGAATCCCATCTGGACGAACTCGCCTGCTCGGACGCGCTCATGGACTCGCTCGCGCTCGGCAAGCCGTGGTACGTGATGGAGCACTCCACCTCAGCCGTGCAGTGGAAGCCCCTTAACACGCGCAAGCGCGCCGGCGAGCTCATGCGCGACTCCTTGGCCCACGTGGCCATGGGTGCCGACGCCATCAACTTCTTCCAATGGAGGCAATCCGCATCGGGTGCCGAGGCGTTCCACTCCGCGATGGTGCCCCACGCGGGCTCCGATACGAAACTGTTTCGAGGTGTGTGCGAACTCGGCGCCGCGCTGAAGACGCTGTCCGACGCGGGTGTGCAAGACACGGAACTGAAGCGCGCGGACACGGCGATTCTGTTCAGTGCGGAATCCGAATGGGCCACTCGCTCCGAGACCCTGCCCAGCATGAAACTCAATCACTGGCATGACGTACGCGACTGGTATCGCGGATATCTCGATGCCGGAGCGCGCGCGGACGTGGTCCCGCTCGCCTACGATTGGAGCGGCTACCAGACTATCGTGCTGCCCACCGTGATCGCCCTGTCCGACGAGGATACCCGTCGCATCGCGGACTTCGCCGAAAACGGCGGTACGGTCATCGTCGGCTATGCCACCGGCCTGATCGACGAACACTTCCACATCGGTTTCGGCGGATACCCCGGCGCCGGCAACGGACTTCTGCGCGACATGCTCGGCATCCGCTCCGAAGAATTCAACATCCTCGGAGAAGAAGCCGAAGACGAACCGGCCGAAATCGGTTTGTCGAATGGACTCACGACCCGTCTGTGGCAGAATGACGTGACCTCGGTCGCTCCAGACACTTGCGTGCTTGCCACGTACGTGGGTACAGCCGCTGCTGATTGGGAGCTCGACGGCGTCCCCGCCATCACCAGCCGCACCTATGGCAACGGTACCGCCATCTACGTGGGGTGCGACCTTGGCCGCCACGACATTGCCCGCCTGCTTAAGGAGTTCGGCTCCTGCTGGCGGGAGCTGTCGGCGCAGCCGACTGAGGGTGGTCAAACTCCAACCTATCCCACCACAGATCCCCGCATCCTGCACACCATCCGCCGATCCGCAGATGGCTCCACTCGCTTCGATTTCTACCTCAACCGCTCAAACCAGCCCGTTGCCGTCAACGGCATTGAGGGAGAACCAATCATCGCCTACCGTTGCGAGGCCGACACCACCGGCTATACGCTGAATCGCAATGCCATTCTTATTGCTAAAGCGTCCTGCTAGACCGCGCTAGAATGGCAATGTTGTCCAGATAGAGGAGTGCGGCATGAGCGACGAGAAAACAGCCAAGCGTCGAGTGACGTTACGCGATGTCGCTCAGGCCGCCGGTGTATCGCTCAAAACTGCGTCGAACGTGATCAATGGCTCTGGGCGTATGACCGATGAGACCCGTGCCAAGGTCGAGTCGGTCATTAAGGACCTCGACTACCGAGTCAACGTGGCCGCCCGCAACCTCAACCGCGATCACACCGGTTTCATCACCCTTGCCGTGCCTTCGCTGATTCCGCCATATCTGGCCGAGTTGGCCAATCGCACCATTGACGCCGCCCGTCAGCGCGACTACTCCGTATACGTCACCACGTATGCAGAGGGCTCGGCCAAAGGAGCGCGCGACCTGCTCAAGAACTTCAACTCCACCGTGTCAGACGGCATGATTCTCTCCATGAGCGAGGTGGAGGATATTTCGCCCGAAGACCTGAAGGTCGATTTCCCGCTGGTTATTGTCGGTGCCCGAACCACATGGGGTGTTGCCGACCACGTGACTCCGGACGATGTTGCCGCCGCAGCAACAGCGGCAGGCTACCTATACGATCGAGGTTCTTCTCGCCTCGCTGTAGTGGGCGCACGAGACGACTATGACGCGGCCGCTTTGTTGCAGGCTGTGGAAGGCAACGCACAACTGCGTTTGCGTGGTGTCATTGAAGAAACGCGCCGCCGTGGGCTTGAGCTGGATCCGCAGCTGATTGGCAACACCGGTCAGGATTGGACCATCGGAGCCGGTGCCCGTGTGATCCAGCGGCTCATTGATTCCGGCGTGCCATTCGACGGTGTGATCGCCCTGAACGATCAGTTGGCCATCGGCGCATTGACCGCTCTGCGCACCGCTGGTTATGAGGTGCCCGCGCAGGTGCAGGTCATCGGCTTCGACAACAACGAGGAGGCCCCCTACCTGCAGATTCCGCTGACCACCATGGATTCCCGCCTTGACTGGACGGCTCCCACGGCAGTGAATCGCATCCTCGGACGCATCGACGGCAGCATCACCAAGCCCGAACTGCTCACCACCGAATCCCAGGTCATCGCCCGCGCCTCCACGCGCTGACGCTAATCTGGCTCCCCTCCCTGAGGGGAGCTGTCACCGAAGGTGACTGAGGGGAGCCTTGCGGAACATTGTCATCTCCCGTCGTAACTCGTAATTGTCACTCGTTTGAGTGGCCCCATGTGTCATCGGAGGTAGCCGTTCACTCCGCTCCGAGTTCGTGCATCTCCCCCCCCCACGATAAGAGACGCCGTTCAATCGTTTAGTGACTTTTTGTTAATTTCTGTGCTTAAGTAGCAACTTTATGTGTGTTTTCTCTACGGTCTGGTGTATATTATTTTTGGTTTACCGGTGTATCGCACGCGCGATGTGTGAATTGCCGCAACATCGCTGATATGCGTACATGGAATCTGGAGGAATGTATCTGATGACGGCATCAACTGAATCGTCTACGCAATCCCATCATGATGAGAAAGAGGCCATTGCTCCCGCGCGACTTGTGGCCTACGCGCTCGGCAACTTCGGCCAGTCGGCGTTCTACAACGCGCTAAGCACCTACTTCGTGGTCTATGTGACCAACTCGCTGTTCTCCGGAGTGGACAAGGCCGTGGCGGGCAAGCTCATCGGCATCATCACCTCGCTGATCGTGATCATTCGTATCGCGGAAATCTTCGTGGACCCGCTGCTGGGCAACCTGGTGGATAACACCACCACCAAACTCGGGCGATTCCGCCCTTGGCAGCTCATCGGCGGTCTGGTGTCCGCCGTGCTGATCGTCATGGTCTACACTGGCCTGTTCGGCTTGGTCAACGTCAACACCACGCTGTTCATCGTCCTGTTCGTGGTGGTGTTCGTGGTGCTCGATGTGTTCTACTCCCTGCGCGATATCTCCTACTGGGGAATGATCCCCTCCATCTCTTCCGACTCCCATCAGCGCGGCATCTACACCGCAGCCGGCACCTTCACCGGATCGCTCGGGTACAACGGTCTGACTATCGCCGTGATGCCCATCGTCACCTTCTTCAGCTTCGATGCCGGCCAGCAGAACCAGAATGGTTGGACCGCGTTCATCATCATCGTGGCCCTGCTCGGCGCTCTCACGGCTCTGAGTGTAGTGTTCGGTGTCAAGGAAAAACAGAGCACGCTGCGCACCAAGGCCCAGGAGAACGGTAACCCGATTGAAGCGTTCCGCGCCCTGATTCACAACGACCAGCTCATGTGGACCGCTTTGTCTTATGTGTTCTACGCCGTCGCCAACGTGGCCACCGGTGGCGTGATGGTCTACCTGTTCAAATACGTGATTGGTCGCATGGACCTTTTCCCGGTCACCGGCGTCATCCCTATTGCGTGCGGTCTGATTATGTCGGTACTGTTCCCGGTCATCACTAGGTGGGTGCCCCGCCGTTATCTGTTCCTCATCGGCATGTCCGTGATGGTCGTGGCCTACCTGCTGCTGATTGTCGCCTCCACAAATATACCGCTGCTGCTGGTGGCACTAGTGCTGTTCTACCTGCCGCAGACCCAGATTCAGATGACCGTGATCGTGTGCCTTGAGGACTCCATTGAATACGGCCAGCTGAAAACAGGCAAACGCAACGAAGCCGTGACGCTGTCCGTGCGTCCGATGCTCGACAAGATCGCCGGCGCATTCTCCAACGGCTTCGTCGGCTTCGTGGCCGTGGCCGCCGGCATGATCGGTTCCGCCACCGCCGCCGACATGACGGCCAAGGACATCACCATCTTCAAGACCTTCGCCTTCATGATTCCGCTGGTGTGCATTGTGCTTGGCCTGATTGTGTTCGCGATTTTCGTGAAGATCGACGAAAAGGCCCATGCGCGTCTGGTCGCCAAGCTCACTGAGAATCTTGCGACGGCTGGCGATGGTGGTGGTAACGACGATGGTGTTGGTGTTGGTGTTGGTGTTGGTGACAATGGTGAGCATAATGGTGGCCACGCCAGCATCGCGTCGGAAGATTCCGCATTGGCGGAATACGGTCCCGAACTCGCCAAGCGGGTGTTGCTCGGCAAATAGTGTTGCTGTGCGAATGAGCTGTTTCATGGGGTGGTGATTGGCCCATGGGGCGGTGAATTCCTCATGGGGCGGTGGCTGAAAATGGCTTTATTCTGCGGAAGGTAAAATTTTACCGACCGCCCCATGGGCAAGTTACCGCCCCATGGGATTTTCGCCGCCCCATGGATGTACGGGTAAAGGCGGCCAAATTGCCTCGTGCCGCCCCCGTGGATATGCAAGTTAAAGAGCATCGGCAGCATGACTGAATGCACATAGAGCGTCCCCCGCATGGTTGTGCCACGTTCCATGGCGGGGTCGCCGTGGTGACTGTCGCCAGTACACGCCATGCCACGCGAGCACGTTGTTGCCGGTGTTCCATGGCGGAAACGTCGTGGGCATACACCTTGGATGATGGCGACGACGATTCCAACACAGTACCCAGTAAAGTAACCGCCGATAACCTCAAGAAATACGACATCAGCCCGCAAGGCCAGGCCGATGAGATTCGCATGGTCGCCGAGGCCGTGAACAATATCGGCGACAACGATGGCGATGGCGATAAGACCAACGGTGCGAATGGCAACAAGGCTACTGGCGTGCTGAGCAAGACCGGTAGCGCGGTGACTGCCGTGGGTCTTGCGGTCGTCGTTCTCGGTGCAGCCGGCGGGGTCTCGTTTGCTTTGCGTCGTAAGCGCTCCTGATAAGGACTGACTCGGCATTATGATGCGGTTGCCAGTTGCTGGCTGTCGGCTGTCGTCTGCCAGATGTGGCTGTCTCGGCGTAGCGATGCGATTCTGTCCCGGTTCGCGCATCAATCGATTGATGTTAATACCGGGACAGAAATCATTGTCCCGGTTTGAAAAAACGGGCGTTTTTCGCGTACCGGGACAATTCTCGTTGCCCCGATACGAGCGTCAATCGTTTTATGTGCGAACCGGGACAACATGTCGATCTCGGGATTGACGGTATTCCGCCGATTCTGCTTGTCGGGGTATGTGGACTTTGAAAATTGGTTTGTCCCGGTTCTCAAAAATGGGCCGAAATTGCGTACCGGGACAACGATTTCTGTCCCGGTAGAAACGTCAATCGATTGACGTTTTCACCGGGACAAATTCGTGCCCAGAGGAGGGGAAGAGGGGCTCCGCAATGGCGCTGGGCATCATTGTGGTTGGAGGCAAATTCGCGTCCGGGAACAATGGGACGAGGCCCCGGTCGCAGGAGTAGAGCGTGATGTTGTCATGATTATGACCGGCTTTCCCACATGGAAGGCCGGTCATAATCATGCCGTTTACCCGTACGCTCCCTGCACACCGGCCGCACATCACCCACATAACCGTGTACAGTGGCGTGTAGTCGCAGCAATAAAGGAGCATCGCACATCATGACCAACGGACACATCAACCCCGCCAACGTGCCGGACATCGCCTTGAAAGACGGCCATTCCATTCCGCAGGTCGGCCTTGGCATGCTACGTATCGATGACGAGGGCGTGGCCCCTGTCGTCGAATCTGCGCTGGAAGCCGGATACCGCCACATCGATGGCGCCGCCGGATACAACAACGAGGCCGGCGTGGGTCGTGCGCTCGCCGCTTCCGGATACAACACCGGCGCCAAGCGCGAGACCCTGTGGGTCACCACCAAGCTGCGCGACTCCGAGCAGGGCTACGACTCCGCGCTCAAGGCATTCGACAACTCCCTGAAACTCCTCCAGCTCGATTACGTGGACATGTACATGATCCATTGGCCCACGCCGTTCGACTGGCGCAGCACCGACACCTGGAAGGCGTTCGTCAAGCTGCGCGACGAAGGCATGGCACGCACGCTCGGCGTATGCAACTTCATGCCCGCCGATCTGAAGCGTCTGCACGGGGAGACCGGCGCATGGCCGGCCGTCAATCAGATTGAGCTGCACCCCACGTGGCAGCAGCGCGAAGTGGTGGCGTTCTGCAAGAAGCACGGCATCGCCGTGGAGGCCTACTCGCCGATGGCGCGTGGCGCCGACCTCAACGCCGGCGACGGCACCATCGAGAAGATCGCCGCCGCCCATGAGGTCAGCCCGGCCCAGGTGATTCTGCGCTGGCACATCGAAAACGGCACGATCATCATCCCCAAGTCCGTGCATGCCGACCGTCAGAGGGAGAATCTCGACCTGTTCGGCTTCGCCCTGACCGCCGATGAACACGCTGCCATCGACGCCCTCGACGGCCCCACCCGCGCCGGCCACGACCCCCTCACCTTCACCTATGCGTGATTGATGGCACGTCGTAACGCCCACTTCCGCCGTCGTTTCAACGCCTCTGGACCGCTGGAGCGCGTGCTGATTCTCATCGTTCTCGCCGTAGCAATCGGCGTGACCATCGGCCTGTTACTGCCGCAGGTCAGCTCCGACGTGGCCAAAATCACCGGTGGCTACACTGCCACCGGTTCAGCCGCCGACACTTTGAACGCGCTCGCCGTAGACGACAACCAAAGCTCCTCCGGCTACGACCGCGATTCCTTCGGTTTCCGCACCACCGACGTCGACGGCAATGGCTGCGACGTACGCGACGACGTGCTCGCCCGCGATCTCACGGACATCACCTACAAATACGCCGGTTCCTGTGTGGTCGAGTCCGGCACACTGGCCGATCCGTACACCGCCCAGACCATCCATTTCGTACGTGGCCGCGCCACCAGCGCCAAAGTGCAGATCGACCATGTGGTGGCCCTTGAAAACGCTTGGCAATCCGGTGCGCACGACTGGTCCACTGCCAAACGCCATGAATTCGGCAATGACCCCTATAACCTGCTGGCCGTCGACGGTCCGGCCAATCAGGAGAAGGGTTCGGCTTCCGCCGCCTACTGGCTACCCACCAACGCCGACTACCGTTGCGACTACGTGGCCCGCCAGATTGGCGTCAAAGACAAGTACCAGCTCACCGTCACCTCCCAAGAAAAGGACGCCATGCTCGCCGTCCTCCATACCTGCCCGGGCCAGGCCGTGCCCGCAGACGAATAGGGGCTACCGCTCAGGATTGTTGAGCATAGGTGCCTGCCCCTCGTCATAAGCGCGCAGGAGCCGTCGGAGCAAAAATGTGGTGAAGTATGGTGCGGTGAACACGTGTTCGCTGCTACCGATATTGCCGGCGGATAGTTTCACGCCGAACTGAATTTCCGGATAAGAATCCGAAGCGATTAGCGTCCGCATGGATTTGGCGGTGCCTTTTTTCGATTTCACCTCCACCGGCACCAGCCATTCGCGCGTGCGGACGAAGAAATCCTGTTCCAGTGTGGAATCCTCTTTTTTGTAGTAGTACAGGTCATAGCCGGATTTCCGTAGCGCTTCAGAGACGATGCTCTCGTGCATAGCACCCTTATAGACACCAAGATTACGATTGGCCCGCAGATCATCACTGGCCTCGTCGTCAAGCATCGCTACGAACAGACCGGTATCGCCGAAATATATCTTGAACTTGTTTTCGTCATAATTGCCTTTCAACGGCAGTTCAGGATAGGACATACATCGGCAGATATTCACCATTCCCGAGGTTTCAAGCCATTCCACGCATCCTCGATAGTCTTTGAAACGCGCTCCGCTGGCAACCTTGCTGATTTGGAACTTCTTGTTTTCCTTGGCGAGTTGCACGGGAATATGGTTGAACACGTTGAGAATTCGTGCCTGATCGAGTCCTTGCGCGTATTTGCGGATATCCTCCTGGTAGTCCAAAATAAGCTGGCGCTGCAATTGCAGTGTTCCCTCGAACGTGCCAGTGCGTATATGGGAGGCGACAACCGCAGGCATGCCGCCAAGCACGCAGTAATCCATAAATGCCGTGGAGAAGACGTTCATTTCCACTTCAGAGAATGGCGTAGCATCACACAGGTGGGTGAACATGCTTTCGATGACGGCCTCATCGTATCCGCGAGCCCACAGAAATTCTTCGAAGTCCAACGATCGCATTTCGTAGTCGGTCTTATATCCCACGCTATTGCTTTCGATTTGCTTATAGCTGATGCCCAACATTGAACCGCTGCAAATCACATCATATTTGCCGTCGATTTTAAAGAACTTCAGTGCAGTGGCGATATCAGGATGGGCCTGGATTTCGTCGAAAAAGATGAGCGTATCGCCCGGAATGAACTTTTTGGCTGGGTCGATCAGGGAAATATTGCGGACGATGGTATTCGCGCCATAACCGTCCGCAGTGATTGCGCGATATTTCGGTTCCTCAACGAAGTTGATTTCCACTACCGAACGGTAGTTGTGTGCGGCAAAGTAATCGATAGTCTCTGTCTTGCCTACTTGACGAGGGCCCTTGATGATTAGCGGGGAGCGATTCGGGTCGGATTTCCATGCATTGAGATAGGCATCGGCTTTGCGTTTGAGATACATGAGGAGCCCCTTTCCGAATTACTGCTATATCAATGATTTTACACTTTCATGAGCGAGTTTTCTACCGTCTGGCACATTTCATGAGCGAGTTTTCGGCGGTTTTTCACATTTCATGAGCGAGATGGCGGGAGATGCCAGCTGCCAGTCCGCCGGTCATCCATCAATCGTCCGCAGATTGTCCGTCTGTTGACTCGGGAAACATGCCTGCGCTATAACTGTGCGCGGTATGAAGGGAACAGGTACAAACGATATGGCAGTAACACACACCGAAGCAGATGCCACTGCGGCAACCGCTATGACGAACGCTGTGGCAGACATCGAACAGGAAACACCGGAAATCGGGAAGGAACGCCAGCTTGCCGGAGTCGGAACCGGGGCCGGAGCAGGGACGAATAACAATAAGAAGCCGCATGACCATGCGCTGGCCAGCATCCTTGGTCCCGCGTTCGTGGCGGCCGTGGCCTACGTCGATCCTGGTAATGTGGCGGCCAACATCACCTCCGGTGCGAGGTACGGCTACCTGTTGGTATGGGTGCTGGTGCTCGCCAATGCCATGAGCGTGCTCATCCAGTATCAGTCCGCCAAACTCGGCATCGTGACCAACAAATCCTTGCCGGAACTGCTGGGTGAGCGTATGAGCGACGCCGGCCGATTCATGTTCTTTATGCAGGCTGAAGTCATCGCCATCGCCACCGATCTGGCCGAGGTGATCGGCGGTGCCATCGCCCTGAACCTGCTGTTCGGATTGCCGCTGTTCATCGGCGGTTTGGTGATTGGCACAATCTCCACGGTGATGCTATGGTTCCAAGGTGGCAAGACACAAACCACGTTCGAGCGCATCATCATCGTGATGCTGCTGGTGATTACGTTCGGTTTCATCGCGGGTCTGTTCGTAGCCCCGCCGAACCCCGGCGAAGTGGTCAAGGGCATGATTCCACGCTTCCAAGGCGTCGACTCGGTGTTGATGGCCGCCTCGATTCTGGGCGCCACCGTGATGCCGCACGCCATCTACCTGCACTCCACGCTGGTGAACGACCATTACGCAGGCGGCGAAAAGCCGTCGATCAAAACGCAGCTGAGAGGCTCGAAAATCGATGTGGCCTGGGCGCTGTTGCTGGCCGGCACCGTGAATCTGGCGATGCTGGTGCTCGCCGCCAACTCGCTGCATGGCATGTCTGGCACGGACTCCATCGACGGCGCACAGCGGGCGATCACGCAGGTGCTTGGCCCGGTGATCGGCACGATCTTTTCCATCGGCCTGCTGGCTTCGTCGCTGAGTTCCACATCGGTTGGCACGTACGCCGGCTCGGAAATCATGCACGGTCTGCTGCACGTTAACGCCCCGATGTGGGCCTGCCGCGTGGTCACGCTGGTGCCGGCACTGATTGTGCTGTGGTTCGCCAAGGACCCGACTCAGGCGCTGGTCATCGGCCAGGTGGTGCTTTCCATCGGCATCCCGTTCGCCGTGATTCCGCTGATGCGATACACGCATGACAAGGAACTCATGGGCAAGTGGGCTGATGGAACCGTCAAGCACGTGATCTTCATGATCGTCGTGGCGCTGATTGTGGCGTTGAACGTGCTGCTGATTGTCCTGACGCTAATGGGCAGGGCGTAATAGACTCCAGCTGAAATCCTGCGATAGCACAACATAATAAGAAGCCCCGGTGTTGGAAACCGGGGTTTCTTATTATGTTGAGAATGGTTGAATCTGCCGTCAGTTCGCAGCCATACGCCGCGCACGCCGTTCGCGCAGCGAACGCAGGGAAATAATGTCTCGCGTACGACCGGCACCGTCGCCCTTGACGCCGAAGAACACCATCAACACCATTGCCAGGCAGATCATTGCGGAGATGCGCAGCGCCCATTGAATGCCGAAAATCGAAGCGGCGACGGCGGAGGCGCCGCCCTGCTTATGCAAAGCGGCAAACGTTTCCATCAGAATCACCAACACGGGTGCGCCCACAGCGCCCGCAATCTGACGCGCGGTATTCGTCACCGATGATCCGGCGGACACTTCGCTCGGCCCGTTCAGGCAATTCAGGGACCACGTGGTAATCGGCATCAGCAGGAAACCCATGCCGATCTGACGGATGAACTGGCAGATCGATACCCACCAGATCCACGTATCCATCGCCACCAGCGACATGCCCAAGGTGCCAAGGGTCAACACAATCGAACCGAACAAAGCCACCGGGCGCGCGCCGAATCGATCCATCGCGCGGCCGCCGAAGAACTGGGAGACGCACTGGCCGATAGCGCCCGGCAGCATGATCAGACCGCTCATCGTGGCCGAATAGCCGCGGTCGGTCTGGATGTAGAGCGGCATGATGACCAGAATCGAACTGAATGCAAAGAACGCCAGAGATGCCGTGATGGTGCCGACGGTAAAGGACCGATTCTTCAGTACTTCAAGATCCAGCAGCGGCGGCTGGGGGAGTGCCGACTCGTCCTTGGCTACGGCCTCGCGATACCGCTTGCCAGCGCGCAGGTTACGCAGCACGAACCAGACAATGCCGACCAGTCCCACAACCATCGGCCCCCACGTGACCGGTGCTGCGAATCCATAGGTCTCCGAATTGGTGAAGCCGAACATCAGCCCACCAAAGCCGATCACCGACAGGCACACCGAGAAGAAGTCCGCGCGGGCCGAAGGGTCGTGTGAACCGAAATTATGCAGTCCGAACATGGCTGCCAGCAGCGAGATTACGCCAATGATGGTCATGGTCAGGAAGATCGAGCGCCAGCCGTTGGCATCGGTCTGCCAGCCGCCCAAGGTGGGGCCGATGGCTGGCGCCACGCTCATGGCCATGCCCACCGTGCCCATGGCAAACCCGCGGCGAGACAGCGGGTAGATGGAAAACACCGTGATCTGCAGCACCGGCCACATCACGCCTGTGCCGGCAGCTTCGAGCACGCGCCCGACCAGCACCCATACGAAGTTTGGCCCCAACCATGCCAGCAGGGAGCCGACCGTGAACACCGCCATCGAGCAGATGACGATCTGTCGGGTGGAGAAACGACGGGTCAGGAACGCGGTCAGCGGTACCATGACGCCCATGACCAGCTGGAACACGGAGGTGAGCCACTGCCCGGTGGTTACGGAGATGTGGAATTCGGAAACGATAATCGGCAGCGCGGAACTCAGCTGCAGCTGCGTGAAGTTGCCCACGAAGGTAATAAAGGTCAATATCGCGATGGAGATGAACGCCGCCCGGCTGAGTTTGCCGTCTACATATGATTCCTCGCGGCTCAGCACCCGCTGCAGTTCGCCGCGACGATTTTTGATTCCCCGAGCTCCGTTCATTCCACTCACGTGCATACTCCACTCTCGCTGATCGACCGCAACAACGCATCAGGCAGTCTCTCAAAGCAACCCCAACACGCTACACCCAAGGGTAGTCCGTGGGGTAGTCCGTCGAGATGCAATGCCGAGATGACTGGCCGCCCGGTTGCAGAGCAAATTAGTCCCGTTATTCGAGACGTCAAAATGAACGTAGTTACTATCCGATCACGTTCGCTGTGTGGTTTTCCAACACCCCCCCCCTAGCGGTTAGGGGTGTGATGTCTGTATCATGTTGAAGGGGTAACCCCGTATACACCCGTACACAGGGGAATCCAGAGAAGTGAGAGCCGCGAGACCTGCAGTATACGGTCGAAAAGGAAGGACTGGTGTCTGAGGTGTCGTATCTGAGCAGTAACGGTCAGCCGTCTACACGCAGCAGACAGGCCAATAGCGGTGACCGGACCACCGCTCAGCTCAGAGATATCCGCCAAAAGCAGCTCAGCCACGTGCTGTACTGGCGATTCTTCGTCAATCTCGCCCTCATGCTTATCGACGCCGCCATGTACATCATCGCCGGAGCTACGGTGCTCAATCTGCGCCATGAGGCAACGCCGCTCTATTCGAGCAGATTCAATTTCACGATTGACTCCACCGTTTACCTTATTATTGTGGCCTGCTTCTGGGTGTGGTCGCTCTATGTTGCCGGCATTTATCGCCGCCATGTTATGGGTGACGGTTACCAGCTCAATGTGCTGCTGGTCAAAGGCATGGTCGTGTGCTGGGTGGTGCAGTGCGCGTTCAACTACTTCTTTAATCTGGGTCTGACCCTCACGTCGCTCTGCTTGGTGGTGATTGCCGGATGGTTGCTCACCATGGTGGAACGCATTGCCAGCCGTGCATTCATTACGCGTAGTCGTCGCAAGGGCGCCTACGCTTATGGCACGGTGATCATCGGTTCCCCGCACGGCATTGGGTCGCACGCTACAATTCCTCGGCCAGCGTCGGCAACTCAACTACCGCCCGGTGGCAGTATGCCCGATTCATCTCAATCCCGATACCGGATTGATTGAACAGAGCACCGACCATGAGACACTCCGTGAGGAGATGCAAAAGAACGAGGGCTGCCAGCTGCCCGTACTCGAGTACAGCGATCATAATCTTGCTGAACAGATTATTGACATGAACGCGCAGACCGTCATGGTGGCTGACGAGCTGCGTCGCTATTCGGATAATTACGATATCTTCTCCGTGCGCATGGAATCGTTCGGTCTGGAGATTGCCATGCGGGCTTCCGCCGCTGACACTTCTAACCATGAGATTCAGGTTCGATCCATCCAAGGCACCACGATTATCACGCAACGTCTTGCGCAGTACACGCCAGCCCGCCGTTTGACCAAACGCTTGTTTGATTTGGTGATTTCTTCGCTAGCGATCATCTGTTCGCTGATTATCACCATTCCGGTGGCGATCGCCATCAAAGTCACGGACGGCGGACCGGTGTTCTACAAGCAGACCCGTATGGGCCTGCGCGGCAAGCCGTTCCAGATGTACAAGTTCCGCTCGATGGTAGTGAACGCCGACGCGCTCAAGAAGGAGCTCGCAAAAGAAACCGGTCAGACCGACCGCTTCATCTTCAAGATGAAGAACGATCCACGCATCACCAAGGTGGGGCACTTCATTCGCCGCTTCTCCATTGACGAGTTGCCCCAGTTCCTCAACGTATGGATGGGCGATATGTCCGTAGTGGGGCCGCGCCCGCCGCTGCCTGAGGAATATGCCCGTTACAACCGTCTGTACGCCACCCGCATGCTGGTCAAGCCCGGCATCACCGGTCCGTGGCAAGTGTCCGGCCGCTCCGATCTGTCCGCCGAGGAAAGCGAGGCCCTTGATGTGGCTTACGTGCAGAACTGGTCGATTATGGGAGACATCGTGCTGCTGTTCCGCACGGTGGGTGCAGTGCTGAGCCATAAGGGAGCGTACTGATTCCTTCCCGTTTCGCTGCTTCAGTCTTGCCGCGCCCTTGCCGCCCCGCCCTTGAACGTGATTACAGAAAGATAAGTCGATATATCTATGACTGATTCGAACATACCAGAAATACCTCAGCCGCCGGCACCCTCCGAGCGGTCGAAAAACGCGGATGATCGCCAAGTGATACAGCCGTATGTTGACCCCGAGGTACTTGCTGAAGACGTCCGAGCGGCAGAACGGCGTAAGCACCGCCGGCGTATGAGCCATGAACATATCAGGCGGATCAAGCGCAAAAAGCGCATTCGGATGGTGCTGATTGTAATCGGCGCACTGCTGTTGATTATTGCAGCGCTCGCGGCGTGGCTCGGCCTTTCCGCGCTCAAAGCGAAAAATGAAGTGGAAGCAGCGATTCAGGCCGCAAGCCGCATCCAATCACAAGTTCAAGCCGGCGACACCGACAAAGCGCAAGCCAGCATTGAAGCATTCTCCCAGCATATCGACGCTACGTATGCGCAGACCAAGCAGCCGGTATGGAAACTGGCCACATTGGTGCCCTATTACGGTTCTGACGTGAAGGCCGCGCGAGACATGGTGCACATTTTGGAAGACGTGTCGAACAACGCATTGCCGAAGCTTGCCAAGGCGGCACAGGCCTTGGATTTCAACAGCATCGGTATCAAAGACGGCACGATTCAGCTGGGGGATATGGCCAGCGTGACTCAGGATCTTGCCGCCGCCAATGGAGTAGTGGCGGATGCCAGCGTAGACATGGGCAAGATTGGTGATACGCATATTCCGCAGATTACCGAGGCGGTGCAGCAGGGGCGTAGCAAGTTCAAGGAGCTTGCCAGCCTGACGGATACGGCCAGTCGGCTGACGGATGTGCTGCCCAAGATGTTCGACTTGGATAGCAGTGATGGAGGTGGTAGCGGCAGAGGCCCGCGAACCTACCTGGTGCTGGCACAGAACAATGCTGAGCTGCGTGCCACGGGAGGCATTCCAACTGCGTGGGCCACGCTCACCGTCGATACAGGCAAAATCAGCATGAGTACGTTCGGCGATCCGCCTCGGAATGGTCTGTTCAGCCAGGATGAAGCCGCGAGCGTACTGACGGCGGAAGAACGCAATCTCTTCTCCACCAAGATGGCCACGGACTATCCGGACATCAATTTCACTCCCGATTTCCCGCGCGTCGCTGATATCGCGCGTCAGATCTGGCATCGAGCCGGTCATGACGGTGTGGATGGCGTCATCAGCGTGGACCCGGTGTTCCTGCAGCGGTTATTGAAGGTTGCCGGCCCCGTGACGCTCTCCGACGGCACGGTGATGAGCGGCGACAATGCCGAGCAGCGAATTCTGAACCAGATTTATATTGATACCGATACGCAGGCGGAGCAAACCGACTTCTTCACGATGGCGGCCAGTGAGATCTTCACTCATGTGCTCAAGAATGTGGACGGCAAGAATCAGCAGCTGGTGCAAACGTTCCAGAAGTCCGTATCCGACGGCCATCTGTATGTATGGAGTGCTCATGAGGGCGAGCAGCAGCGTATCTCGGGTACGACCATCGCCGGCGAATTGCAGTCGAACCCGGCTCATTCGGTTACGGGCGTGTACTTCAACGACGCCACCATGGGCAAGATGGACTGGTACCTGAAGCGTGAAGTGACCAGTACATATGACAAAACCTATCCCAGTGGCGCCAAGCAATACACCGTTCACATCAAACTGACGAATACGGCCGATGCCGCCGAGGTGAATGCCGCTCCGGATCTGTTGCGCGGCTATGACCATAACGGCAACCCCCGTACGGGGGAGATCGAAACGGTGCTGTACGTCTACGCCCCCGATGAAGGGCGCATTGTGGATTGGACCCAGGATTTCGATCAGTTCGCTGTGCACGATGGACTGACGGTGGGTGTGAAAACCGTGACATTGCGGCCGGGGGAAAGTTTCGAGACCACGGTGCATGTGCTGGCCAGTCCCGCGGCCGATGAAAATGAAATGATTTTGAGACAGACCCCCTTGGTTGATTAAAGGGGCAACCCCTATACATTAAGGTGGAACCGTGAATAAGGAAGAACGGAGCATAGCTGTGGATGAAGCTGAACAGGTGCAGGACGGTAATGGAGTCACCATTCTCGATTTATTCAATGCGGTAAGAAAGCATGTGATTACCGCAGTGGTCACGCTGGTCATTGTGATGGTGGCAATCTGCGCGTACACCTTTACCCGCACTCCGCAATACACCGCAACTTCCGAATTCTTGGCCACTTATCGCAGTTCAGCGGCTGCGTCGGGCGCATCCAGCAATGCAAGCGAGCTGAGCTCTGGCGCCAATTACATCAATAGCCAGATTCAAACGTATCCGCAGTTGGTAAAAACCGAGTCTGTATTGCAGCCGGTTATTGATGATTTGGGTCTTGACACCACGGTAAAGGAATTGGCTGAGAGCGTTACCGCTTCCAACCCGGATGGCACCATGCTGGTGGATATTTCGGTTAATGATCCAGACCCGAAGCAGGCGTCCAGCATTGCCAATTCGGTTGCCGAAAACCTGAGAAAACAGGTTACTTCCACGATTTACAGCGATGAGGGCGATAAGATCATCTCTCCCGTCAACCTAACTGTGGTGCAGCAGGCGTACGCTCCGGCTTCCCCCAGTTCACCTAACGTCAAGCTCAATTTGGCGGCAGGTCTTGCGGTCGGTGTCATTCTCGGCATCGTGGTTGCCTTTATCAAGGATTTGCTGGACACCCGTGTTCGCCGCGATTCTGATGTTACCGCTGTTATCGATGCTCCCGTACTGGGGTCGCTGAGCCGCAATGAGGCTTATGCCGGTACGTCGCCGGTGATTATCTCCCGCCCGGCCTCCCGCGAGGCAGAAGAGATTCGACGCCTGCGCACCAATGTGATGTTCGTGCTGCCCGATGAGCCGTTATCCAATGTAATTGTGGTGACTTCCACCGGCCCGTCCGAAGGCAAGACCACGCTGAGCGTGAACCTGGCGACTGCATTCGCCGAAAACGGCAGCAAGGTACTGCTGATCGACGCCGATGTGCGCAACCCCTCGGTGAGCAAGGCCCTAGGCATTGAGGGTGCAGTGGGCTTGACCCATCTGATTACCAACCGTGTATCGTCGCATGATGCGATTCAACGCTACTGGAAGCCGAACTTCCACGTGCTTCCTGCTGGAAAACAAACCATGAACCCCAGCATTCTGCTGAATTCCCGCGCTATGAAGGCACTGGTTGAGCAGGTTTCCGGAGCCTATGACTATGTGATTATCGATACCGCCCCCATGCAGGTGGCCAATGATGCCGCCGTATTCGCCAAGGAAGGGCCAGAACTGCTGCTGGTGGCCGGCTTGGGAGTGACGGAAAAGAAACTGCTCCGGCAGACCGGGCACGAACTGAGCACACTGAGCATCGATCCCGTGGGCTTGGCCATGAATTACGGCGAGACGGAGAAGCCCCAGAAGGGTGGCTATTACTACTACGGCGACGAGTCCGACGACAACGGCAAGAAGCGCCAAATCCAGCACAAAAAGAGCGAGAAAACGAAGAAGGACTGAGGCCATGAGGATCGCGTTCATCGGCCACAAACGCATTCCGTCTCGCGAAGGTGGCATTGAGATTGTTGTGGACGAACTGGCTACACGTATGGTTGCACGCGGGGAGCAGGTCGTGGTGTACAACCGCAAAGGCCACAACGTGGCCGGCGAGGAGTTCGACAACCAGTCGAGCACCAGCGACAAGCCGTATATGTACCGGGGAGTGAAGGTCATTCCCGTCACGACCATCGACGCCAAGGGACTGGCCGCCCTCACGTCCTCTTTCTTCGCCACGTTGAAGGCGATCAAGGCCCGTCCGGATGTGATCTCCACTACCATGCGGAGGGCCCGTGCGTGCCGCTTCGTCTGGCGCATTGGGCCGGCATCCGTACGGTCGCCACGATTCACGGTCTGGATTGGCAGCGTGCGAAGTGGGGCAGGTTCGCCTCCATGTATCTGAAGCTTGGTGAACGCACTGCCGCGAAATGTGCGGACGAGGTAATCGTGCTGAGCCGTGGTGTGCAGCAGTATTTCAAAGACACATACGGGCGGGAGACACGTTTCATTCCCAACGGCATTGCGCCGGTAGAATCCGTTTCTCCTGACGTGATTGCTGACAAGTGGAGTCTGGAGAAGGATTCCTACATTCTGTTCTTGGGACGCATCGTACCGGAAAAGGGCGTGCATTACCTCATCGAAGCGTTCAAGCGATTAGACACTGACAAGAAGCTCGTGATCGCGGGCGGCGCATCGGATTCCGCCGAATACTACGAGTCGATTAAGCAGGCCGCTACCGGAGATCAGCGCATTATTCTGACCGGGTTTATTGAAGGACGTGAACTCGAAGAACTGTATAGCAACGCATACATATATGTATTGCCCAGTGATTTGGAAGGTATGCCAATGAGCCTATTGGAGGCATTGGCTTACGGCTGCTGCTGCCTGACCTCCAATATCGCTGAATGTGCTGATGTGCTGTGTGATGAGTCCGGAATGATGCATGGAGTCACGTTCCGACATGGCGATGTGAACGATTTGGCCGACAAACTCGGTGAGTTGCTCGTAGACGTGGGTAAGGTACGAAAAATCAAGACCGGCGCGGCCGGCTATATCACTGGCCGCTATAGCTGGGACAAGGTTGTTCAAGCGACCCTCAAGCTCTACCGAGGAGCAGATAAATGAGGATTTTACTGGTCAACAAATATTTCTACCGCAAAGGCGGTGCTGAAACATATTTCTTCGCGCTTGCGGAGGGATTGAAAGCACTCGGCCATGAGGTTGCGTTCTTCTCCATGCAGCACCCAAACAATGAGCCGAGTTATTGGAGCAAGTATTTCGTATCCGAAAAGGACTACGTCGGCAAGATTTCCGCGTTCAAAAAAGTGAAGGAAGCGGCGACGTTGGTGTATTCCTTCGAAGCGAAGCGCAAGTTTGAGGCGCTGCTCGAAGAATTCCAGCCAGACATTATTCATATAAATAATGTGCATCGCCAGCTCACTTTGTCGATTCTGGATGCGCCTTATTTGAAGAAGCACCGTGTTCCGGTGGTGTATACAGCGCACGACTATATTCTGCTGTGCCCGGCTTACACGATGGTGGACGGTTCCGGCAAGGTTTGCGACGATTGCCTTGACTGTCACTTCTTCCATGCGGTGAAGAAAACTTGTGTGAAAGGATCGAAAGCGAAGAGTGGTCTGGCGTTCCTTGAAGCGGAATTCCTGAAGAACCATCATTCCTACGACAAGATCGACAAAATCATCGCCCCCAGTGAATTCATGAAGCACAAGCTGGATGAGGGTGGATATGCCGGCAGAACCGTGGCCATGCAGAACTTCCTGACCACCAGCCAAATGGACATGGCGCATAAGGTAGCCAACACGAATAAGTTCAATACCGTTGAGCCGTATTTCTTGTTCTTTGGTCGACTTTCCAAAGAAAAAGGCATCCTTACATTGGTGAGGGCGTTCCTGCGGGCTGCAGGCTTGATGAATAGTGGGGTTGCAGGCAGCAAACTCCTCCCAGCCAATTGGACCTTGCATATCGTCGGCGATGGTCCTGAGCGCCAGGCTATCGAAAATCTCATCAAATCAGCCGGCCCTGAAGCTGAACGCCGTATCAAACTCCTTGGCTACAAGACCGGAGAGGATCTTCAGCGCGAGGTTGGCAATGCTCGCTTCAGCGTGCTGTGCTCCGAATGGCGGGAGAACATGCCTTATTCAGGTTTGGAATCCCTGGCAGCGCAGACTCCAATAATCGGCGCGAATATCGGAGGAATTCCCGAGCTTGTGGTGGAAGGGAAAACCGGATTCAGGTTTGAATCCGGGCAGTTAGATGATTTGGCAAACCATCTATTGCAAGCGTCAGCACTCAATGGTGATGAATATGCAGTCATGCAACAGGAATGCGGCGACTATATCAATCGCAGAGCTCAACAAAGCCTTTATATCCGTTCTCTTGGGGAACTATACATGCGCTGTTTGCAGATTCCAACCCAGCAAAGGGATGTCGAGGAGGAGAAATGAAGAACACAATTGATTTGCATAATGCCGCTGTACTGGTCACTGGCGCTGCGGGATTCATCGGCTCGAATCTTGCAAAGCAACTGCTTGATTCTATTGAAGGGATTCATGTTATCGGTTTCGATAATGTAAATGATTATTACGATGTGCGTCTTAAGGAATATCGCCTTAACCAGCTCTCTCATTATGAAGGGTTCACTTTCATCAAAGCTGATTTGGCAGATAAAGACGCAGTAAATGATGTATTCGAGCAATACCGACCTACCGTTGTGGTGAATCTTGCCGCTCAAGCTGGTGTGCGATATTCCATCACGCATCCTGATGCTTATATTCAGTCGAATCTGATTGGTTTTTATAACATTCTTGAGGCTTGTCGCCATCATCCGGTGGATCATCTTGTGTATGCATCTAGCTCCTCCGTATATGGGTCCAATAAGAAGGTTCCATATTCCACGGATGACAAGGTAGATAATCCAGTGAGCCTATACGCTGCTACGAAAAAGTCTGATGAGCTGTTGGCACATGCCTACTCAAAGCTGTATGACATTCCTTCTACGGGCCTGCGTTTCTTTACCGTGTATGGACCTGCCGGACGCCCTGATATGGCGTATTTCGGTTTCACCAATAAGCTTCGCGCAGGAGAAACAATCAAGATTTTCAACTATGGCAATTGCCGACGTGACTTTACCTATGTTGATGACATTGTTGAGGGCATTCTGCGCGTGATGCAAGGTGCGCCTTCGAAGCAGACAGGAGAAGATGGTCTGCCGGTTCCGCCTTATGCGGTGTACAACATTGGTAACGGGCATCCGGAAAACCTGCTCGAATTCGTCACTATTCTGCAGGAGGAGCTTCTACGAGCCAAAGTGCTTCCTGCAGATTACGACTTCGAATCTCATAAAGAGCTGGTCCCCATGCAACCAGGCGATGTGCCGGTCACGTATGCGGATACTGCGGCCTTAGAACGCGATTTTGGCTATAAACCTTCAACTCCGCTGCGTGAAGGCTTGCGTCGATTTGCCGAGTGGTACAAGACCTTCTACCTCGATGACTCTGATAAATAGGGCATTCGATTCGCTATTCCAGTCATTCACGTAGTTCATAACATATTTTACAAGAAAGGATGAAAAAAGAGATGAAGGATTTTGATTCATTGAAGATTGCCGTTGCTGGTACCGGTTACGTTGGCTTGAGCTTGGCTACGCTTTTGGCGCAGCATCATCAGGTTACCGCGGTGGATATTGTTCCTGCGAAGGTCGACATGATCAACGCCCGTAAGTCCCCGATCCAGGACGATTACATCGAGAAGTACTTTGCGGAGAAGGAGTTGGACCTCACTGCCACGCTGGATGGTGAAAGCGCATACCGCGACGCCGATTTCGTGATCATCGCGACTCCCACCAACTACGACAGCACGAAGAACTTTTTCGACACCTCTGCGGTGGAGGCCGTCATCAACCTGGTGATGAAGGTGAATCCGGGCGCGATCATGGTTATCAAGTCCACCATCCCGGTCGGTTACACCAAGTCGATTCGTGAGAAGACCGGTTCCAGGAACATCATCTTCAGCCCGGAGTTCCTGCGCGAATCCAAGGCACTGTACGACAACCTGTACCCGAGCCGCATCGTGGTCGGCACCGACCCGGAGGACCGGCATCTCGTCGAGGCGGCCGAGACGTTCGCCAAGCTGCTGCAGCAGGGGGCCATCGAGGAGAACATCCACACGCTGCTCATGGGCTTCACCGAAGCCGAGGCCGTGAAGCTGTTCGCCAACACGTATCTGGCACTGCGCGTCTCCTACTTCAACGAGCTCGACACCTACGCCGAGTCGAAGGGCCTGAACACGCGCGAGATCATCGACGGCGTGTGCCTCGACCCGCGCATCGGCACGCATTACAACAACCCGAGCTTCGGTTACGGCGGCTACTGCCTGCCGAAGGACACGAAGCAGCTGCTCGCCAACTACCAGGACGTGCCGGAGAACCTCATCCAGGCGATCGTGGATTCGAACACCACCCGTAAAGACTTCATCGCCGACCGCGTACTCGAGCTTGCTGGTGCCTATGGCCCCAACAGCGAATGGGATGCCAGCAAGGAACATGAGACCGTGGTTGGTGTGTATCGCTTGACCATGAAGTCCAACTCCGACAACTTCCGCCAGAGCTCCATTCAGGGTGTGATGAAGCGCATCAAGGCCAAGGGTGCGACGGTTATCATCTATGAACCCACGCTCGAAAACGGCTCTACCTTCTTTGGCTCCGAAGTGGTCAACGACCTTGATGAGTTCAAGAAGCGCTCGCACTCCATTGTCGCGAACCGTTATGACTCTTGCCTCGATGACGTAAAGGACAAGGTCTACACCCGCGACCTGTTCCGCAGGGACTAAACAGCACATATACCAATATAAGCAAGGACGTATCGATATGGGTGAGAGTATATGTTTCATTATGCCAACTATGGACGGTGGCGGTGCCGAACGAGTGGTCTCTATTCTCTCTGGCGAATTCGCTCGTAGTGGATGTGATGTGACGTTGTTCTTAACTAACAGCACTCATACCGCGTATGCTTTGGACAAGCGCGTCCATGTCGATACATCCTGCGCGGAAAGCAACCCGAATTCCCTTGATCAGATTAAAGCTATTCGGGCGAAGATGAGAGCGATGCCGAATACGGTATTTATTTCCTTCATGGATAGTCAAAATTTGTTCACTCTAATAGCGGGAATTGGTATGCGGAACCGCATAATTATCTCCCAGCGTAATGATCCACACCGTGCTTTTGGAAAGCGTCGGCTGGTTAGGGCTATTCATCCGTGGCTATACGCTCTTGCGGACTGCGTGGTATTCCAAACACAGGATGCACTTGAGTATTACCCCAAATATGCGGCTGGTAAGTACCGTGTGATTCTTAATCCTCTCAATAATAGCATGCTGCCACGCTATGAAGGTGAACGATCCAAGCGAGTGGTTACCGTTTGTCGTTTGAATGAGCAGAAGAATTTGCCGCTCGCCATTGATGCGTTTGCAGAATTCCGCACACGGTTCTGCGACTATACCTTCGAGATTTACGGCGAAGGCGCACTGGAAAATGATCTAAAGCGTTATGCAGTTTCCCGAGGGGTTGGCGATAGCGTTCATTTCTGCGGCTTCCGGAAGGATGTTCATGCCTGCATTTTCGATGCCGCCATGTTTGTCATTTCCTCGGATTTTGAGGGACTCTCGAATTCAATGATTGAAGCTATTGCGTTGGGAATTCCGACGATTGCTACGGACTGCCCAATCGGTGGGGCCCGCATGGTCATTGACAATGGCGTAAATGGATATCTTGTTCCGGTTCGGAACAAGGAGCGCATGGTTACGGCTATGTGCAGTATTGCAGGCGATACTGGTGTGCAGGAACGCTTTAGCAAAGCTGGCGTGCGGTTGCGTGAACGTTTGTCGGTTGACTCTATTTCGAAGCAGTGGCTTTCGGCCATTAAAGAGAAATAAGACATCAAGAATATCAAGGAGAAAATCATGAAGATTTTGGTTACCGGTGCTAATGGATATTTAGGGCGCGGTGTGGTTGATGAGTTGCTTAAGCGTGGAAACGAGGTAATCGCCACAGACTTCGCCTGTGACCATGTGAATTCTGCGGCTCATTGCGTGCCCGGAGACATCTTTTCGATTGAAGATCCCTATACGTACTTCGGCGAGCCCGATGTGGTGTTGCATCTGGCTTGGCGTGATGGTTTTGTACACAATTCGAATGCGCACTTTGAGGATTTGCCTAAGCATGTTGCATTCCTGAAAAAACTGTGCGAATCCGGAATCCAGCAAGTGGCGTGCATGGGATCGATGCATGAAATCGGATTCCATGAAGGCAGCATCAACGCTCACACCCCATGCTGGCCGATGAGCATGTATGGAATCGCCAAGGATGCGCTCCGTAACGCATTGCAGACCATAGCGTTGCAGAACAAAGTAAAGTTCCAGTGGCTTCGTGGATATTACATCGTCAGCGATACGCAATATGGCAGCTCCATTTTCTCAAAAATCGTTGCGGCGGAGATCGAAGGTAAGAAAGAGTTCCCGTTCACCACAGGTCAGAACCAGTATGATTTTCTAGATTATCCCGATTTCTGTCATCAAGTTGCCGCGGCGGTGAATCAGGATGAAGTGTTGGGGATTATCAATATCTGTTCCGGTAAGCCCGAAAAACTTGCTGATAGGGTGGAACGGTTTATTGCCGAGAATGGGTTCTCCATCAAATTGAAATATGGTGCATTCCCTGATCGGCCCTATGACTCCAAAGCCGCGTGGGGCGATGCTTTGAAGATTACCCGAATCCTCGATACGGAACATTGATTTTCCATTTTTTTCGCAAAGGATTGAGGATAACAATGGGTACTTTGCTCGAGCAGGATAAGTATCGATACGCCGTTGAGAAAATGCCTAGATTCCAGCGGTTATTTCGTTGTTGCCAAGAGTGCAGGTTCAAGCCTATGCAGTTGGTGTATCGACTGCTGTTTCGCTGGTGCCGTCAGAGGAATTTCATCGAGTTAAGCCATCAAACGGTTATCGGTGGTGGCCTGTATATCGGACATCCTTATTGCATCACCATCAATCCTCAAGCCGTTATTGGGCGGAATGTCAATATCCATCGAGGGGTTGTTATTGGCCAGGAGAATCGTGGAAAGAGAAAAGGTGCTCCAACGCTTGGTGATGACATTTGGATTGGAATCAATGCGTCAATAGTGGGAGGAGTGAAGGTCGGGAACGACGTAATGATTGCTCCTGGGGCCTTTGTGAATCGCGACGTGCCAAGTCACTCGGTAGTTATTGGCAATCCTTGCATTATCAAGCATAAGGATCATGCCACCGCATAAAAGTCAGTGACGTGGTATTGCAAAAAAGCAGGGAATGAAATGGGAGCTCACAATAGCATTAGACGCTATCTTCACCGCATTGGTGAGGAAATACGATCTACGGCGGAAATAGCGAAATTGACTTCATGGCCGGCTGCAGTGGAAACGCTTATTGCTAAGGCGGATATCCAAATTATGTGCCGTAATGGGTATGCGGAACCGCCGAATGCGCGTCGTCGTCTGATTCGTAAGCATGAAACACTGCTTAAGTATTTCGAGAAACGATATGGAGATTTCGCTTCTGGCTATCGCTATAAGGTAAATCTTCCAGCCGTACCGGAGGAACTCAAAGGTTGCATCTGGTTATGCTGGTGGCAAGGGCTTGACCATGCTCCGCGTATCGTCCAACGCTGTGTAGAATCGATTCGCGAATATGCGGGAGATCGACGTGTGATTGTGATTACCGAGGACAATTATCGTGATTATGTGACCTTCCCTGACTGGATGATGCGCAAATATCATGAAGGCACTATTGCTCGCACACATTTGTCGGACTTGCTGCGTTTATCGTTGCTGGCTCAGTATGGCGGATTGTGGTTGGACGCGACGTTCTATTGCGCTGGCGATATTGAAGACTGTTTTGGCCAGCCATTGTTCTCTATCAAGCGCCCCGAGTATTTGCATGCAAGTGTGGCGCAGGGATATTTTGCAAATTACTCTTTTGGATGTGATGCCGACCATCGTTGGATATTTGCCGTGATACGTGATTTCTTGCTTGAATATTGGCGTACAAATGATTTTATGGTCGACTACTTGTTCTTGGATTATTTAATCGTACTAGTGCAACGACATTGCACTGCGGTTAAGGAGGCGTTTGCAGCAATCACCCCCAATAATCCACAATGCGATGACCTGTTCAAGTGTTTAGGTGATGTCTTTAATGAGCGTCATTGGGAGTCATTAATTGCCGATACATCATTGTTCAAATTGACATGGAAGCAAGAGTTTCCCACCGAAATCAATGGTGTCGAAACTTATTATGGAAGATTGCTCAACGGCAATTTGCGTCGAAATTAGTTTTTTCCAGAGGTGTTGATGATTCGCATAACGAAGACCAAAACACTCCAGTACGCGTGGCTGTACCTTATGTTACTGATTCCGGGCAGCTGCGCGATGTCACGCTATCTGAATACCACATTGGTGTATGGCGTGATTATTGCTATATATGCCCTGCTTGCGTTGTTGAGCGCAAAATATAGGAATGTTTATGTGCTGTCGTTTTGCCTTTTGCTTGCATTGGCAACGATTGTTATCCGATTGAAAACAGGAGGTGTGGGGCCCCTAAGTTTTCTTTCCAACGCAGCGATGCTGGTTGTCACCTATATCGCAATGACTATTGATCGGAGAATGTTTCTTACCCGATTCGTAAGAATTGTTTGTTTCTTTGGCATCATCAGTGTGCTATTTTGGGCGGCGTTTTGCATTAACCCTTCGCTGGTGAATGCATGGCCTGCAACATCATTCTGGACGCAGAACTTGGGGACGGGTCAATGGGCCACTGTGCTTCATGGAAAAGGACTCTGGCTTTACTCGTATCTTGAAATACACGCAACCCGTAATTGTGGTTTCTACACTGAACCTGGCGTGTATCAGATTGTACTCAATGCTGTTTTATTCGTCCTGTTATTTTGGAAAAAGAAATTATATTTTGATAACGAGAAGCAATATCGTACGGCGACCGTCATTGTCTTGCTCACACTGATTACTTGCCAGTCGACGACCGGTTATCTTTCTATGATGGTCATCTTGTTGTGCTTCTTCTTTATGCGTGGCAGAGAGCGAGGCATACGTACGCTGAAACAAAAGCTTGCAGTGCTAGTGGTCGCCATTACGGCGGTGCTGATCACTGATTATTTGCTTCGCGGGGAAGAGAGTCTCCTTTATGTTCAAGTGCTGAACAAGCTATTTGGTGGAGGCATTGGCGGTGGTGTCAATTTAGAGGATAGCACGGGACAATATCGTTGGATTACAGTGATGGCTAGTTTGAAGGCTCTTTCCATGGACCCGTTCGGTATCGGTTTTGACGCATTCTATGCGATACGAGACTCATTTGACCCAGCTGCAGTTGCCGCTAGCATTGCGACCTATGCCGCAGTGTATGGAGTGATTTTCTGGCTGGCGATGATGATTATGATTTTCTATCCAATGATTCGACGGGAACCAAAGAAAATACTTATTGCCGTATTTGCTTTTATGTTTATCAATTCCACGGTTAGCGAGACGTATTTGTTCTATCCGGGTCTCATGATGTTCCCGATTTATCTCAGCTCCTATTTCACACATAAGCAGTCCAGTGTCGTTGGACATGCGATTGCTACACATAATCCTCGCCGTTCGCTAATGGTTTCCAATCTGATGAATGCTAAAGAGGTGATGTAATGGAACGGACTCTGCTACTTGTTCCCAGCGGCAGCTTCTATTATTTCAATAGCATGCAACTTCCTGATGTGGTGGTTTTTCCTGTGTTCCGCGAAGTTCATGGCGCGTCCGAAATGGTTTGGAAAGCAATGAGGAAGCTGAGGCTTGCTGCCAGCTCGCTGTTCTATACTGATTGGTACAAGGATTTGCAGTCGTTTTCCAAGATCATTGTTTTTGATCTTACGGTATGGCTGGATCCGGCGTTATTGCGCAACATTAATAGACATAAAAATCCTGACGCGAAATGTTATCTATATTCCTGGAATATTGTTCGCGACAAGCAGGTTGTCCTTGGCCATCTTGCAGCGTGCAGGAAGTATGGTTTCTCATATTATTCGTATGACGAAAATGACTGCAAGCAATATGGATTCCGCTTCAACACCATCATGTATGACGAGAACTTGCGTCTCCCGGAGCGTGCTCTGACGTCAGATATCCTGTTTCTTGGTTTTCTCAAGGATCGCAAGGCAAAAATGCTTGCTTTGCATCAAATTATCTCCGATGCTGGCATGAAACCGGAATTCGTAATTGTTGAAAACGGTAATCAGCATGAAGATTTGCCATTCACCATTCGTCACTCATATGTTAATTATGCGGATTATCTCGATATGGTTTCGCAAAGCAAGGCGATTTTGGATATCACGCAGCAAGGTCAGAACGGATTCTCTATGCGCGTGATGGAATCCATTTTCCTCAACAAGAAACTCGTTTCGACTAACATGGCTCTATTGTCAGCGAATTTTTATGATCCCAATAATATTCTGGTCATTGATTTGCAGAACCCTGATGAAGAAGCGCTTACCGTGTTCCTGCGTTCCGAGTTTCACCCATATTCTCAAGAGACAAGACACTACTATTCCGTCGGCTCATGGATCAATCGTTTCCAACAATGATGGTGCAGACGAATAATGGCAAAACACATTAAAAAACATTTTTGGAATAAGCGGCCATCCGAGGGTATGAAATCGGCGGTAGCATACACATTCGCATCGCTGTTTTCTAAAGGTTTGGCCTTTGTTACTGTGCCAATTTTTACCCGAATCATGTCAACTTCTGAGATGGGCACAGTCAATCTGTACAATTCTTGGCAGTCGATACTGACGGTTGTGGCGACGCTCTCGTTGACTTACGGCGGATATATGGTCGCGTTGAAGGAATATGAGCATGAGCGCGATAGGTACGAATCTTCAGTGCTGACGCTCACGACGTTCACATCAATCGTATTCTTTGCCGTATATTCCGTTGCTCCCAATTGTTGGAGTCGCATACTTGGCCTAGACAAATCGCTGTTGCTGCTGATGCTAGTTGGTTTCCTATTGCTGCCGGCTACGGAGTTCTGGCTGGCAAGACAGCGTTACGAGTATAAGTACAAGGCAGCAACACTGGTGACGATTGGCTCCGCCATTGTGGCATCAGCACTTTCCATTGTCGCTGTATTGTATATGCGAGGAAGCGGAAAAGCGGCCGAAGGACGATTGTTCGCGAATTATGCCGTGCTATATGCTGTTGCTCTTGTGCTATGGGTATACATCATGGTGCGAGGGCGCAAGTTCATTTCCATGCGGTATTGGAAATTCTCACTTGCTCTGAGTGTGCCTCTTATTGCGAATCAGTTCGCCACGCAGATTCTGAATAATTCCGGTCGCGTGATGATTGGTTGGTTCGTTGATAATTCCGCTGTAGGCATTTATGGCACACTTTCCTCGGTGAGTACCGTTTCCGCAATCGTATGGTCGGCAATTAATTCTTCGTTTATCCCATTCCTCTATCGGAATATTGATGATTCCGAAGGCAAGAAAAGAGTTCGGAGCCTCGCTTCGATTCTGCTACTCACCTATGCTGCGGTATGCGTATTGATGACTTTCCTAGCTCCTGAGGTGGTCAAGATAATCGCAACTGATGAATATATGGCAGCGATTTACATCATGCCGCCAATTTCTGCAGCCATTTTCCAGAACGCTATTTCCAATATGTATGCAAACGTGTTGTTGTATCACAAAAAAACTTCATACATAATGATTGCCTCTATTTGTGGCGCAGTACTGAATATTGTACTGAATGCAGTACTGATTCCTCTATTTGGATACCAGGCAGCGGCCTATTCGATGTTGATTGCATTCGTATTCTTGTCGTATGTGCAAATGCGTGTGTCCAAAAAACTGCACTTCACTATCACGGGAACCAAGGAAACCGTATATGATGACAAAGCCATTATCGGTATACAATGGCTGGTAATTGTGCTTTCCGCCATTGCGATTCCTCTATATCACTTCACGATTATTCGTTATATAGCAGCATTTGTCCTGATGATTGTCTCCTTCTTCCTCTACAAAAAGAGCAAAATATCTGTCTGATATAGAAAGGAACCGCATTGTTTGCGAAATTAATGAATCATTTCCGTAATGCTGAGAAAAATGCTGCTCATTACCGAAAGCTGGGTTTAAAGCTGGGGGGGGGCTTCGAGATTCTCAATGGCTGGGATTTTGGAAGTGAACCGTGGTTGATTGAGATCGGCGATAATGTCAGGATTACATCTGGTGTTAGATTTGTGACTCATGACGGTGGCGTGTGGGTATTACGTCATAAGTATTCTGAGCTATCCGATATCGATCTCTTTGGGAAAATTCGAATCGGCAATAACGTGCATATTGGTTTTAATGCCATTATTATGCCGGGGGTAACAATCGGAGATAATTGCATTATCGGATGCGGCACTATTGTTACGCATGATATTCCTGCAAATTCCATCGTAGTGGGTGTGCCGGGTAGGGTGATCGAGTCCATTGGTGAATATGCGGCTAAACATGATGATGATTTTATGCATACTAAAAAGATGGCTACTGATGAGAAAAAAGCTTTCGTACTTGGCCATCTAAAATGATGTGAATTTTTTTAATGAGATTGTTCTTGGAACTGGCCGAAGCAATATAGCATTATGCTTCGGCCAAGGTTCTAGATGCTTACTTTCGAATAAACATTCCTGAACGTTCCAACTCTGTAAGGGATTGTTCGTAACGACTGTTGTCGGTTTCTTGTCCCAGCACCCATTCGCAAAACTCGGTCAAACCTTCCTGCAGGGAAATCGACGGAGTGAAATCAAGCAGCTTTCGTGCCTTTTGGGTATCAGCGACATTATGTGCGATGTCTCCGATACGGAAATCACCGGTAACGTTCAGATTGCTGGTACTGCCATAGATTCGTTTCAATGTCTCAGCTATTTCGATGACACTTGTTCCGATTCCGCTGCCCAGGTTGATGATTTCTCCGTTCGATGCGGCCGTATTGATAGATTTGATGACCGCGGAAGCAACATCCTTTACGTGGATGAAGTCGCGGCTTTCCTTGCCGTCTTCAAAGATATTGATGTCTTTATTGTCCAAAAGCAATGAGGAGAAGATGGAAAGAATGCCAGTGTAAGGATTCTTCAATGATTGGCCTGCTCCGTACACATTTTGGAAACGGAAGATGGTGTAATCAATATCCATCGCAGGGCACATTGTCTGAATCATCATCTCTTGTGAAAGCTTGGTGAACGCATAAAGAGAATTTGGGGTGGTTTTGCTGTCTTCGGTGGTGGGCATTAAGGTCAAGGCGGTATTGCACTTGTCGCAATGCATAGTGAAGTCGCCTTGCATCATATCTTTAGTTTTGCGTCCACGGGGGTAGACTACGCCACAGTTTGGGCATTGATACTCGCCTTCGCCATACACAGAACGCGATGACGACAGGATGACTTTGCGTATAGTGTTGCTTTTCCCCTTGAGCGATAGTGCTTGAAAAATATTTGACAAACCCATGACATTGACCTCGTTGTACTGGTTGATCATGTACATGGATTGCCCGGTACCGGTTTCTGCCGCAAGATGCAAAACAACATCTACCCCTTCAAGGGCTTTCTGGACTGTTGTGAAATCACGCACGTCTCCACGGATGAAATCACAACAATCTTTTATGGATTGGAAAAGATATGACTTTTCAGGATTGTTGCCATGAATTTGTTTGGTCAATGCATCTAGAACGCGAATTTCGTATTCATCATGAGCGCTCAGTTGTTTTACGATCTCGCTACCAATAAAACCTGCGCCGCCTGTTACCAGAATCTTCGCTGTCATATGTCTTGAACCGTTCTTTTGTAGAAACTTGCCCTAGAAGGAGAGTATGCTTTCAGTGTAGTTCAAACTATCTCATTTGATATTTACCTTCATAGGCGAAAATTAGGTCACATTAGACATCGACTATAAATCGAACCGCTATGTCTTCCTCTCTGATTACGCTGTCTTCATCAGTCGAGGGCGCTCATGAAGTTTGGATTACAAAGGAGTCATCTTGTTTGGACTAGGCCGCATTCGAAACAGATACTACAAATGGTGTGAATCCGTGAAGTTCCTTTCGCGGAACAAAGGGATGCGTGCCGGCAAAAACCTGGATCTGCGACTATCTCAGTATATTCACTGTGCTGGTTCCGTAGTCCTTGGTGATAATTGTCGTCTCTATTGCTGGGATGCTTCGCACGGTAAGCCCTTCGATCGTGAACCTGAAATTCGCATTGGAGAACGAGTACATGTGACTAGAAATCTCACTTTGCAATGTACCTCAGAAATCATCATTGAAGATGACACACTGCTTGCTTCTGACATTGTCATGATTGATTACAACCACGGTATGTCTCCGCTGCCAGATTCCTATCTGGACAACGACCTTGAACTCACCCAGGGAATCCATATTGGCCGAGGTGCATGGATTGGGAATAACGTGATTATCTTAGGCGGCGTTGAAATCGGAGAAAAGTCAATTATCGGGGGCGGGATCCGTCGTCACTAAATCTATTCCTCCATATTCAATTGCGGTAGGTAACCCTGCTCATGTTATTAAGCAATATAACCCCTCTACCAATCTTTGGGAATCTATCAGAACAAACAACGAGGTCGATAGAGCTGCTTCGAAAACGATGTGAATTCGATTGGTTTTGTCGTAAGCCTTTATGCCCATCAAGAGAATTCAACAGACTGTTCCCTTACGTATATTGGATTGGCAACGGTGTGTTGGACTGTTTCTAGAGGGTTTTTCCTTGTTGTGTGAACTCCACGGGGCTCAGGTACCCGAGGGTCGAGTGGAGCCGTTGGTGGTTGTACCACCACACGTACCGGTTGACGTCCGAGCGCAGTTGCTCCACGTTCGTGTAGACGTTCCTGTGGATGAGCTCCTTCCTGACGAGCCGGTTGGTGGATTCGACCACCGCGCTGTCGTACGGGTTGCCCGGCCTGGAAAGGGAACGCGTGACGCCGAACACGTCGAGCACGCGTTCGACGCGTTCCCCGGCGAACCCGCCGCCGCGATCCGTGTGGAACACCTCGATCTCATCCAGCGGGAAGCGCAGCGCGGCGAACGCGGCCAACACGAGATCGGCGTCGTGCCCGACGCCGACCGAATGGCCGGCGATCTGCCGGCTGGCCAGGTCGCCGGGCAGGCAGACGTACGCCCACGAACTGCCGACCCTCACGTAGGCCGGGTCGGAGGCCAGATTGTATTTCGTCAAGTCGGTGTTTCGTGTTTAGTCATGTATTTTTTTCGGGTTTAG